>Ga0209797_10001229_pt1 | contig 12822 bp, 18 predicted proteins | sample DOMMetBare3Fresh_2_FD_187472 | JGI IMG/M metagenome (GOLD analysis project Ga0209797, IMG submission 187472) | Wetland sediment microbial communities from St. Louis River estuary, USA, under dissolved organic matter induced mercury methylation -... | ecosystem: Environmental > Aquatic >...
GAGCGGAGGCAACCGGCAGATGAGAATCGTCGGCGGCTCGTTCGCGGGCCGTGACCTCACCTCCCCCACTGACCGCCGGGTCCGGCCGACGGCCGAGCATGTCCGTGCCTGCCTGCTGGACGCGCTCGCGCCGGACCTGGCAGGCGCCCGGGTGCTCGACCTCTTCGCCGGCACCGGAGCACTGGGACTCGAGGCCATTTCCCGCGGCGCCCGGAGCGCGGACTTCGTGGAGTTCCGGCCGGCGAGTCTCCACGCGCTCCGCGCCAACGTCGCCGCGCTCCGCCTCAGGGAACGCACCCGGATCTTCAAGCGGGACGCCATTCCATTTGCGGCGGCACTCGAGGCCGACAGCTACGACATCGCCTTTGCCGACCCGCCCTACGAGTCGCGAGTCCTCGATCATCTCGTCAATGGCTGGCGGGAACGCCGCTTCTCCCGCATCCTTGCGGTGGAGCATGCGCGGAGCCATCGACTGCCGAAGGGGGCGTTTCGGCAGTCGTTTCAGGAAAGCATGATCACGATCTATCGGGTCTGACCAGGCCGGGCACGGCCGATTCCGCAGGACTCCCCTCATGTCGCAGCCCGCCGAAGTCTGGCTCCGAGGTCCCCTGCCGGGATTGCTCCCGCCTTTGCAGCCGGTGGCGCATGCGCTGCTGCAGATCGCCGAAGAGGTTCCGCCGCTGCTCGATGAGTTGACCCCCGATCAGCTCTGGGCCAGGCCCGGCGGGTCGGGGTCGATCGGCTTCCACGTGACGCATCTGGCGGGGAGCCTCGACCGGCTCTTCACCTACTCGTGTGGCAGGAGTCTCTCCCCCGGCCAGGTGGATGCGCTCGCGGCCGAGCGCACGATCGATCAGACCCGCCCGCCAGGGTCCGAACTGCAGCGGCTCCTGCGGGCCGGCATCGATGCGGCCATCGCGCATCTCAAGACCGTGCACCCCGATGCGCTGTTCGAGGCACGCGAAGTCGGGCGTGCCCGGCTGCCCTCGACCACCTTCGGCCTGCTGGTCCACGCCGCGGAACACTCGGCTCGGCACGCCGGACAGATCACCACACTCGCGAAAGTGGTGCGCGGCACGACACCGGCCCCCATGGCCGGATGATTTCGGCATCATGCAGGCGCTCACACTGATCGTTCCCCACCCGACCGTCTGTCCGGGAGCCATATGAGCCGCACGCCCAGCCACCCGCGCCTGTATCAAGGCATCATCCTGCTCTGGTTCGTGATCGCCTGCGCCCTGGGCGCATCGGGGCGCCTGACAACACTCCGGCCGCCCGTGCCACAACTCGTGCTGATCGGTTTAACGGTCTCGCTCATCGCCGCCGGCGCAGCCATTCCCGGTTTCCGGGTGTGGCTGGCGGGGCTGAATCTCCGGCAGATCATCGCCCTGCATGTCACGCGGTTCGTTGGGATCTACTTTCTCATTCTGTATGGCCGCGGCGAGTTGCCCTACGCCTTCGCGGTGCCCGGCGGCTGGGGCGACATCGTCGTCGCGACCGGCGCCCTGGGACTGGTGCTGCTGGTGCCGGACCTCGCATCGCACCGCGGCTGGGTGACGGCCTGGAACGTCGTGGGCACGCTGGACATCCTCGCGGTCGTGGCCACGGCAACGCGACTCGCGCTGGCCGACCCGGATTCCATGGGTGCGCTGCTGCGCCTCCCGCTGAGCCTGCTGCCGACCTTCCTGGTGCCGGTGATCATCGCGAGCCACGTGCTGCTGTTCACCCGGCTGCGCCGGGAAGCCGTTTCCCCCGCCCCCTGACCGAGCGTGCCATCATGGTGACCCGCAGCCTTTCCGCGATTCTGCTCCGCGATCTCGAGGCGGTACGTCGGGAGGTCGAGAGCTATCCCGACGAGGCGCTCCTCTGGGCGGCGTTCCCGGGCCTGACCAACACCGGCGGCGTGCTGGTCCGCCATCTCTGCGGCAACCTCCAGCACTTCATCGGCACCGTCCTGGGTGGCACCTCCTACCGCCGCAATCGCGATGCGGAGTTCCTCGCTCCCCCTACTCCGCGCAGGCACCTGCTCGACGAGCTCTCCATGACCCAGACCGCCGTGGCAGCCACGCTGGAGCAGCTTCCCCCACCGCGACTCGAAACCGAGTACCCGACACCGGTCGCGGGGCAGACACTCGGCACTCTCGATTTTCTGCTGCATCTCTCGGCCCACTGCGCATTCCATCTGGGGCAGATCGACTATCACCGCCGGGCAGTCTCCGCCTCGACGGCGAGCGTCGGGCCGATGGCGATTCCGTCGCTGGCCACGGCCCGCCCCGTGTCGCCTGCAGGAGGGGGCGGGGGAGTAGATTTGGTGTAGCTCAGGGCAGCCACGAAAGCCCCGCTCGCTCGAAGTCCGGAACGGGCCTAACAGCAGGAGGCTCACGATGCCAGCCTCGACCTTGCTTCCCAAGCTTCTCTTCGGTCTCGCCGCGGTCATCGGGCTCATCCTCGGCCTCACCACCTACACCTTCCCGATCATCGGGACGGTGAGGGACGGTGATGTGGAAGCGGTCATTCACCGGGCACTCGGCGACACCGCGACCGCACTCCCCGGTCCGCCGTCGAGCCTGCCGATTCAGACCTACGTCCAGCCGGCCGATCCGCTCGGGAACGCTTCTGAGCATCGGCCAACCACGGCCGCACCGCAGCCGGCGGCATGGGCCGCAGCGGCCGCCGCCGCCGATTCGGCTGCTCTGCGGGAGTGGCTCGATCACTCCGGATTGTTCACGGGGTCCTCGACTGATACCACCCGGAACACTACCCTGTGGCGCCTGACACTGCATCACGGATGTCCGCTGATCAGCCGGCTCAGGACGGTGAGTGTGATCGCGTCCAACCAGTTGGTGGAGGTTTCCTCCGACTGCCCGCGCGCAGGTGTTCCCGACGAAGGGAAGGGCGCGCACTGACACGCCGGCGGCTGGCGCCGGTGATCAGAGTCCGGCGAGATGGCCCATGACGGACTCCGAGGGAATGCGACCGGACCGGATGACCGGAATCGTCAGCTACAGCCTGCCCGGTGGCTGGCAGGTGCTCGCGGGCCGGACGGATGCCGCCAATGACTACCTCAGCATCAGGCTCGCCCGGCCCGACGATCGCTGGTTTCACATCCGGGGCATGCCGGGAAGTCACGTCGTGCTGCGGGTGCCCGCCGGCGAAGACCCAGACCGGGAGACTCTCGAACGGGCGGCCGGGATCGCGGCCTTTCACAGCAAGGCGCGCGATGCCGGCACGGTCGCCGTCTCCTGCACCGAGGCCCGAAACGTCTCCAAGCCGCGCGGCGTCCCGCCTGGGACGGTGACGATCAGGAAGGAAACGGTGCTCAAGGTGCGTCCGATCACACCAGCCACAGCGGCGGAATGGAAGGTGAATAGCGATGCCTGACACCAGGCGAGATATCCCGGGCCTCCCCTTCCCGCCTCCCCTGCTCTATGCGCTGCCGCTCGGGCTCGGGTTGTGGGTCCAGCATCTCGACCCGCGGCCCTTCCTGCCACGACCGATCGCCGCGCCGCTCGGCGCGCTCCTGCTGGCGCTGGGGATGATCGGGGTCGTCGCCATCCTGTCATTCCGCCGGGCGGGGACCAGCCCCAATCCCTGGCGCCCGACCACCGCGATGGTCACCGACGGCCCCTATCGATTCTCCCGGAACCCGATGTACCTCGGCTTCACCCTCCTCTATCTCGGAGTGACCTGCTGGGTCAACAGCCTCTGGCCGCTGCTGCCATTGCCCGTCATCCTCATACTCATGCAGCGGATGGTCATCATGCGGGAAGAGGCCTACCTGGAGGCGCGCTTCGGGGAGGAGTATCGGCAGTATCGCAACCGGGTCCGTCGCTGGCTCTGACATTCAGGTGTTCGCCGATCGAATTCCGGACATATGGCTTCCGGCGTGACCGCACGTTAGCGTTGCCATGCTCCCCCGCGCCGAGGTCACAATGCGATTCGCCCAGGGCTCCCCGCTCCCTCATCGGGCCCGCTGGTTGCTGGTCCCGGTCCTGGTGCCCGCGGTGGGATGCAGTGACTACGGACCGAACGCCGCCTGCACCGCAACACGACCCATCGCAATCGAAGTGGCGGTCACCGACTCGATGTCCGGTCTCGGCCGCGCCGACAGCGCGACCGGTTTCGTGCAGTCGGGGAGCTACACCGACTCGCTCGTTTCCATCCTCGGTTCGGCCACACTCCTCGCCGGCGGCGACCGGCTAGGCACCTACACCATCAGCATCTCCCGCCCGGGGTACGCCACCTGGTCGCGCTCCGGCATCCACGTGACGCAGCGGAGTATCTGTGGCGTCGTACTCCCGGTCCACCTGGACGCGCGGCTCCAGCCCGGCCCGTAGCCGCCGCTCACTCAACCTTTCGCAGCAGCCCGACCCAGCCCATCTTATCGGTGATCCCTGGCGCAGCGACTCGCGGCGGAGTTCGCCGTGCGGCAGATGCGCCAGTTCCACCCTCCTTCCCCACGGCCTCGGATGGGCACCAGCATGCGGCTCCATCTGGCGCCGGACCCCGATCTCCGTGCGTTCACCGTCGCGCCGACGGCGCTGAAGACCTGGCTGCGCTTTCCCCGAACGCTGCCCGAGGCGAACCTCCACGAGTATTGGCGCGACCTCGACGCGATCCTCAGGACCACGGCTGTCGCCGACGGCAAGTCACTGCTCACGGCGAGCGCCGCCGACTGGAGCTACCCTGACATCAGCGATCGCGGCGCCTTTGGCATCTCCTCCACGAACATGAATCAACTGCTGCGTGCCGTCGAAGAGGTGGACCGCGTGGCGGTCGAGGCATATGTGCTGCAACGCTGGACCAGGCAGGCGATCGCAACTGGGCAGCCGCCGGAACTCTCGCCGCTCCAGATCGCCTCCTCTACGGGAGACCTGCTCCTCTACCTGGGCCGGCTGCGCGACATCTGCGCCCTCGGCGTCAGGAAGGGGTATGGCGTGCTGATGACCCTCTGGGAGGAGCCGTAAGCAACCGGCCCTCGCGGAGCAGCCCTCGTTCGTCTGCCGGCGTGTGGCCCTGCCGGATCGACTTCCCGACGGGGGCGCCGGAGCGAAGCATCTGCGGAGCCTCGAGCAGGTTGAACCACGCAATCACGGAGCGGCGATGACCCAGACACCATTCCCCAGTCCGCCCCTCGATCCGAACTACGTCTTCAGCCAGCTGGTGCCGCTGCTCTCGATCGTCACTCTGGTGGTGGTGGGGGCCATCGGACTCCGGCTGGTGTTCCGGACTCCGGTTGGCGAGGCGATCGCGCGGCGCATCCGGGAGGGACGTCACCCCGATCGGGTTGCGGATCCGGCCGGCGAGGGCTATCGCGCCGAAATGGAAGATCGCGTCATGCACCTGCAGGAACGGATCGGCGAACTCGAGGAACGAGTGGACTTCACCGAGCGCCTGCTCGCCGCCAGTCGGGAGCGACAGCTCGGTCCGGAACGATAGCCATCCCAAAGAGAGCGAGTCACGACCATGTTGTTCACCCCCGATGTCCTCTCGCCGGCGAGCCCGGAGTTCTGGCTCCATATCGGAACCTCGGTGGCCTGTGGCGGCGCCATCGGGCTGGAACGCCAGGTCCACGGGAAAGCCTCCGGCGTCCGCACCAGCATCCTGATCTGCCTCGGCACGAGCCTCTTCGTCGCCATGGGCGCCACCGCCGCCCCCGACCGATCCGATCCCACCCGGGTCCTCGGTCAGGTAGTGACCGGCATCGGCTTTCTCGGCGCCGGGGTGATCCTCACCCGCGAGGGCCGGGTGCTCGGCGTCACGACGGCGGCCGTCATCTGGCTGCTCGCCGCGATCGGCTGTCTCGTCGGCCTCGGCTTCCTGTCCGCGGCGCTGGTCATTACCCTGCTTACGCTCGGGGTATTGCTGGGCGTCGAACGGCTGGAGGACCTGCGTGAGCGCTCCAGCCGATCCGACAGCACGAGAGAGGTCGAAGGGGCTGGCCCGGAGCAGCGACGGCGAGGCTGGGGACGGCGGAGCGGAGACATTGGCACCATCTCAGGCTCGGAAGCCGAGCGGGGATAGACGCGACCTACGCGAAGCGGCTCGCGATGGTGAGTGGCAATGCTGCAGGCCGAGCCGCAACTTCAGCGCAGGAGCACCAGCGCCATGGCAAGCAACGATCCGCACCAGTTTCTGGTGGGCTATCCCTCGATCCCGCCAGGAGGTGTCAGGCTCACCGGTCGGGTCCTGGGCCCGTCCGAGACTCCGGGCACGTCGCAGATCTGGATGGAGGCCTTCACCCCGGTCTTCGATTCGCTATATGGCGTGGAGCTGGTTCCCGGATCATTGAACCTGCGCCTGACCGCCTCGATCGAGTGGGAGGACCCATTCGTGCTCGACATCGGCGGACGGCACTGGGAGTTCTGCCCGGTGGTGCTGGACGAGAAGGCGGTGGGGGTAGTCTTTCGGGCCGACCGGCTCTCCCCGGATCTGCTGGAGATTGCCTCGACGGTCCACCTCCGCAGTGCACTCGGCGGAGTGGCCGACGGCGCCATGATCGCGGTGCGGCTCCTGCCGGGCTGGGACCTCAGGCCCGCAGCGTGAGAACACAATCGGCACGCCGCATCAGGTCCTCAACAGCTTCCCCATCGCCACCTTCATGACCGGCTCATGGCGATCGCGCTGCGCCACCAGGCTCAGCGGCTCCTGTCCAGTGCCGCGCTGATGTTTGCGAGGCCATCCCGCAGCTCCTGCGGCTGCGGCCACCCGAAGCCGATCCGCATGTAGCGGTCGTCCTGTTCGAACCAGTGGCCAGGACCGACGAGCGTCTTCCGCTCGCCGTTGAGCACCGCGTAGAACCGCGCGATATCGACGCCGGCATCTTCCCGTATCCTCGGGAACGCGACCACCCCACCCATCGGCTCCACCCATTCCATCCGTCGCTCCGCCGCGATCCACTCCCGCACCACGGTGCGGCCGCGGGCGACGTCGGCCATGATGTTCGGCAGTTCGGCGCTTCTTTTCCGGTAAACGCGATACGCGATCTCCTCGTCGAGCACCGCACCGCAGATGAAGATCTGCTCCTTGGCGGCCAGGAAGCGCTCGTTGAGCTCCCGATCCCGCGTCATGAGCCAGCCTATCCGGAGGCCCGGGAGGCCGTATGCCTTGGAGAGCGAGGCCACGCTGATCACCCGCTCGCTCTGCGCCGTGGCGAATGGCCGCGCGGCTTCGGTAGAAAGGTCCCGGTAGGTCTCGTCCACCAGCAGGTGGGCGCCGCGCGATTCCACCAGCGCGATGATCCGGGCGAGCGCCACCGGATCGAGGACCACGCCGGTGGGGTTATGCGGCGTGGTGATGCTGACGAGCCGGGTGCGCGGCGTCATCGCCGCCATGATGACCCGCTCGTCGTAGCGCCAGCCGCGCTCGAAGGAGAGATCGACGTACGAGATGTCGCACCCGATGGCACGCGGCGTCTCGATATTGGTAGCGTAGTTGGGGCGCAGCACCACCAGGTGGTCGCCAGGCTGGAGCAGCGTGGTCGCGACGATGAACAGCGCCCCGGCCGCCCCCGGCGTCAGCAGGACCTGATCGACCGCACAACCGCCCTCCGCCGCCAGCAGGGCGCGCAGCGCCTGGTGTCCGCGATGGTCCCCGTAGAGAAGCACCATCCCGGCGAGGTCGACATCGAGTCCCAGGTCGCCCAGGACCCGGTCCCGCATGGAGCTCTCGGCCAGGTTGCAGGCAATCGTGTCGTAACCCGTCTCTTCGGGGGATTCGATCTCGATCGGCATCCGGACGTAGCGCATGAATCACCTGGGGAGGTTCGGGTGGTCGCGAGCGTCACGAGTATGCACCCGCCTCCCCGCGAGCGGCAAGCACTCGAGGGGGGACCCTGACAGCAGATCGCCGGACGGATAGTCTTCAATCAAGCGTACGTAAACGATTTCAATGCAGGATGTTGCCATGCCAGAATCCTGGGCCAGCCGACGGGCCCGCTGGTCCTTCAACTGGTTCCCGGCCTATCGCGGCACCGGAGCCCGGGTGGAGTACATCGCCGCGGACTGGATGGAAGTCCGGGTACGGCTTCCGTTGTCGTGGCGGACGCGGAACGTTGTCGGCAGCATCTTCGGCGGGAGCCTCTACGCCGCCGTGGACCCGATGTACATGCTCATGTTCATCCGGCTGCTGGGCCCCGACTTCGTGGTCTGGGACAAGGCGGCGACCATCCGCTTTCTCAAACCGGGGCGGACCACGCTCCGCGCGACCTTCCGGCTTGATGCCGAGACCGTTGAGGAGGTCCGGGCCGCGGTGATGCGGAGTGGGCGGCTCGATCGCGATTTCGAGGTCACCCTCGCGGACGATGCCGGTGTCCCTCACGCAACCGTGGTAAAGACGCTCTACTTCCGTTGGAAGGGTTTCTCGAAATCACAGCCCGGCGTCTGACAGGAGCCCGAGATGGTACTGCCCCCGACCGGCCTCACTACGCTCCTCGGTGCCACCGCCCTGGAACCCGACGCGATCTTCGTCGCCCTGAGGGACCACGGCTGCCTGACCGGAGCCGCCCGTGACTCGCCTCAGGCGCTCAATGACCTCCTCACGAGAGTACTCGCGGCCGAGCGGGAGCGGCCGGCCATGCCGGGCCCTTCGACCACCGACATGATCGCGCGAGCCCTGCGGGACTCGATATTTCTCAGTGAGAAGGGTCGGCGGCTCGACGTGAATCCGCTGCGCCCGCAGTGGACCAGCCGCTGGCGCAAGCTGCTGGAGCGACTGCGGAATCACCGGACACGCTGAGAAGGCACGGAACTTCGCGCCATGTCTCAGCCTCCTGTCATTGCCCGCCCTAGCTCCGTGCGGTTGCGTCCGGATGGTGCGTCACGGCGAAGCGCGCTGCTCCGAGCAATCCGACCTTCTCATTCAGTATCACCCGGACGGGCATGGAGGCGACCAGCGGGGAGAGGCGGCCCTTGGTGGTGAAGGCGGTCATGAACGCCGGGCCGATGAGTGCCGGGACGATCTTCGGGGCGATGCCGCCGGCGAGATAGATGCCATGATGGGCGAGATACCGAAGGCCCAAGTTCCCCGCCTCGGCCCCGTAGCAGCCGACGAACATGCTCAGCGCCTGCTCGCAGAGCCCGCACCGGGCCTCGAGCGCCGTTTCGCTGATGGCCGCAGCGGCGCCATGTTCGCGCATCCGCTCGCGGACGAAGGCCTGTTCCTTTCCCCGCCCCGAGTCCCGCAGATACTCGTAGATGTTCACCAGCCCCGGCCCCGACAGCACCCGCTCATAACTCACTCGGCGGTAGCGTCCGATGAGGTAGATCAGCAGTCCGATCTCGAGTTCGTTGCGCGGGGCGAAGTCGGCGTGGCCGCCCTCCGAGGGGATCGGCTGATGCCGGACGCCATCCCAGAGGAGGCCCGCCTCGCCGAGACCGGTCCCGGCCGCGAGGACGGCGGCGTTACCGCCATGAACCGGCACACCGGGGTTGAGCACCAGGAAGTCGGTCTCGGGGAGCTCCCCGATCCCGTGCGCGGTGGCGGTGAGGTCGTTGAGCAGCCCAACCTTCGGCAATCCCAGTTGTCTGGCGAGGGCCCGCGCGTCGATCACCCAGGGGAGGTTGGAGGTTTCCACCCGCCCATCCTGGATCGGGCCGGCGATCCCGAAGGCGGAGGCCTCGAAGCCCGTCGGGTGGTTGGCGATGAACGCGCTGACGATCTCCTCGAGGCCGGCGTGGGCGCCGCTCGGGTAGGTCTGCTCGTCCCGGATCACCATGGGTCCGTTGCCGACCTCGATGAGGGCCAGCCGCGCCGAGGTTCCCCCGATGTCCGCTGCGAGCACCCGCATAGGTTGCCCCTCCATTCAAGTCGTCCATCAGGATAACCTCCGCGCTCCGGTCGCATCAGGGCATCCTGGGTGGCAAGCGGCGGTTGCCTCACCGCCGGCCCTCGGTCTCGCTGCTTATCCCTCTCTGCCCAGGTCCCACCGGTGCTTCCCCTCCGCGACTCCCGCGAGCAGCAGCGTCATGAGCAGGTAGCCCAGGCGGGTCGACCCGGTCGCGACACCGTTCCACCCGGCGAAATCGAGGGCTGGAAGCTGAGCGCCATTCAAGACCAGATAGAGGAAGAGCAGGAACACCCCCATGAACGCCTTCGGCGTCCGGGTGAGGAACCCGAGCGCCGATGCCAGGGCCGCCATGAACCCGGCGGCGATGAGCAGCGACAGCGCGGCGCCGGGTGCGTGCACCGCGATCCTGAGCGCAGGAGGCAGCACGAACAGCAGCGCCAGCAGGGCGGCGGCACCCAGCTTGATCCGGGCATAGTCCGGCTTGAGCCGCGGCATGCTGAAGAGCATCGCCTGGACGCCAGCGGCGCGGTCACGGGTGGAGAGATCGGCCAGGGCAATCGCCAGGATGGCGGAAAGCGCCATCGGCACCGCGTGGGTGACGGTCTCGGCCTTCGCGACGAGGGTCGTCGTGAGGACGCCCAGCCATGCGAGCAGCACCAGGGGTGCCTGACAGAGCGTCATCACCGTCTCGGCGAGCACCGGGCGCAGCGCGCCCGGCGCCGCCGTCACCAGCCGGGCACCGACGCCCGATACAATCCGGGTGAGCGGCTTGATGAGCCCGGAGACCCGACGGATCAGATCGCCGCCAGCGGTCTGGCTGCCGCTCCGCACCCGTGCCGGATCGAAGCGATGGAAGAAGAGCCGAGCCACGAGCAGAAGCGGCACCGCGAAGAGCGCCGTGGTGAGCCGCGGCAGCAGGGTGCCCAGAGTGAGGGAGATCGGCGGCAGCACCCACGGTGCCACGCGCGGGTCGAACGGTGTGACGCCAATCGCGATGTTCTGGGCGTTCGCGACCGTATGCACCTCGGCCATGATGAACCCGATCCCCATCACATCCAGGAACCGCCCGGCGCCGCGGCCCTCCGCGATCGCGCCAACCGCCACCAGCACCGTCCAGACGAAGAAGTACGCCACGTCGCCCAGCCGGCCCGAAAGAAGTGGAATGCACTCGAAGCAGAGCGCCAGCGCCGCGACCACAACGATCGCGGGCCCTAGCGCCAGCAGGTAGGTGACGACGTAGGTCAGCGGTTCGAGCGGGCCCTCACCACGGAGCAGGTGCATCGCCATCACGTTGAGCAGGTACGCACCCGTGACCAGCCCCAGATAGGCGGAGCCTCCAAGAAACTTCCCTACCAGGTACGTCCCGGAGCTGACCGGCGTAGCGGCGATGATCGCCCCGGTCCGGGCCAGCAGATCCCGACGCAGGGTGTTGCTGGTGAGATAGAAGCCGGCGAAGGTGAGCAGGAAGGCCGCGAGCCCCGCCGTCGAGATCGCCACGACCTGCGAGGTGTACAGCGCCCGGGCCCCGTCCACCACCATGAGCCCCGTCCCGGTGTCAGGATCTCGAATGAACAGATAGGCGAGCCCGGAGAGGATCAGGATCAGCCAGAGTGTGGCAGGGCGCCGCAGCCGGAGCCGCAGGTCGGTCGCGGCGATAGCGCGGATCTGCCACAGGATTGATGTCGCCATCTCAGGTGCCAGCCTGCATCAGCCGCACAAAGGCATCCTCGAGGTCCGGCTCCACCGCCATCGCCGTGGCAAAGGGCTGCACCGGTGACACCGCACGTGCATGCACGCCGTCCGCCTGACGAACCGCCCGCGTCACCTTCAATCGTCCGCGGATCTGCTCATACTCGGCTGAAGAAACCACGCCCTCCCAGACCTGCCCCCGCGCGCCGCGAAGCAGATCCTCGGGAACTGCACAGGTCACGAGTCTTCCCTGCCGCATGATCGCGATGGTGCCCGCCAGCGACTCGATGTCGGAGACGATGTGGGTCGAGAGCAGGATCAGCTTCCCGGTGCCGAGATCGGAGAGCAGATGGCGGAAACGCACCCGCTCCTCGGGATCGAGCCCCGCGGTCGGCTCGTCGACGATGAGCAGGGCGGGATCGTTGAGCAGCGCCTGGGCGATGCCGAGCCGCTGCCGCATGCCGCCGGAGAAGGTGGCGGCAGGCCGGTGGGCCACCGTATGGAGGTTCACCAGCTCGAGCAGCTCCTCGATGCGGCCCCTTTTCGTAATCCCCTTCAGCCCGCCGAAGTAGCTGAGGAATTCAAAGGCGGTGAGGTTGTCGTAGACCCCGAAGTCCTGCGGCAGATAGCCGAGCTGGCGGCGCAGAGTCTCTGGCTCGCGCAGGACGTCGATGCCCTGGAAATGGATCTGACCCCGGGTGGGGCGGGTGATCGTGGCGATTAGCTGCATCAGGGTGGTCTTGCCGGCGCCGTTGGGACCGAGGAGGCCGACGACGCCGGCGCCGAGTTCGAGCGAGAGGTCGGCGACGGCGGTGACGCCTCCACGGAAGCGCTTTGTCACCTGGTCGAGCTTGAGCATCCGGGCTCCAGGGCGGGGGCGAACGTGAGGTGGGCGGCTGGGGGAGGGACGTCGACCGGCCGCTTGATGTTTCAGAGTGGAATCATACCGAGACGCTGGAGAACCGGCGGTGCGCCCGCGATCTGTCCCTGTACCTGCCCCTCCCCCCTCTTCTTGACAGGTGCGGGATTTGGGCGCATACTTTGTTCGCACATCGAACAAAGCCCTGAACGCAGCATGGCACCCTCGACGGCGCCCTTTTTTCGGGACCTCCATAGCCAACCCCGGAGTACACATATGTCCCCGAGAACCTCCTATATCCGCATTCTGGCTCTGGTGGGGATCGTCGCAGCGGGTGCGTGTACCCGGGATCTGGATACCCTGGGACCTGCGCAGTTCCCCAGCGTCGCCGGGGTCTTTGGCGAGGGCTTCACTGCCGGGGTGCGGTTCGAGTCCTTTGGCGGCGGCGCCAAGCTCGACGCCCTCAGTGAGGACGGGACGATCTACC
>Ga0209797_10001230_pt1 | contig 12816 bp, 11 predicted proteins | sample DOMMetBare3Fresh_2_FD_187472 | JGI IMG/M metagenome (GOLD analysis project Ga0209797, IMG submission 187472) | Wetland sediment microbial communities from St. Louis River estuary, USA, under dissolved organic matter induced mercury methylation -... | ecosystem: Environmental > Aquatic >...
GAGACAGCAATCCGCCAGATCGACGACGTATTGAGCCGAGCCCGCGACGTTGATGTGGTGCTGAACAACGACACGTCGATCGAGCACTTTTGTGGATTGGCCGACGTCATGATAGAAGAGCTCAAATCGGAATCCGCGCGCGGCAACGGCTGTCGTTGAGCGTCTTGATTAGGGCGCGCGTTGCCGTGGATTCGGAATGAGACAGCCGTTGTGCATGCCGGCGGACGCTATGATATGAACAGGCTATCCAGTCCGCACTGTGGTTGTGCTGATCAGATTTTTCGGAACCGACCCTTGGCGCAAGACAGGAGCCTTGATAGACGTTGATTATCTGCAGACATAACGAGATGTTCCAGATCCGCGCATGGGAGGATATTACTGATTGTGAGATTTTCTCAGAGACCCGTCTGATCATACGATCGGGAAAGCAAGCTCATTTATCGTGAACCGAATGCAACAAGACAGGATTTGGCGTCATGAAAGTCATCGGGATACTGAACAGCGGCACTCCGAATTCGTTGGGTGAGCAATTTGTCGCCTTCCATCGTGGCCTGAAGGAAGCCGGTTTTGTCGAAGGTCAGAACGTCAGGGTCGAATATTGCTGGGCGAACAACGATTACAATCTGCTGGGTGCGTTGGCGAAGGAGTTGGTCGACCGTGAAGTGGCGGTGATCGTCGCAGCCGGCGGCACGGTTTCGGCGCAGCGGGCACGGGATGCCACCAAGAACATACCGGTCGTTTTCACGGCCGTTACCGATCCAGAGAAGAGCGGTCTCAAGGCGGCAAACCTAACCGGGATGTGGGGCCTCACCTCCGAACTCGATTCGAAACGGCTGGAACTGCTCCACGAGTTCAAGCCCGAGGCCAAATCGATCGGTGTGCTCGTCCACTCGAGGCGCGATCGGAACAAGGATCAATTCGCTCTCTTGAACACGGCGGCTGCCGGACTGAACCTGCAACTCGTGCCCGAGTTCGTCGCCAACGAGCGCGACATCGACACGGCCATCGACGCGCTGGCCAGTCAAAACGTGGGTGCACTTCTTGTCACCGCCGATCCCTTCTTCAACAGCCGGCGCACGCAAATCGTTGCAGTTGCGAAAAAGCTCAAGGTTCCAGCGATCTACCAATGGAGCGGGTTCGTGGCGGCAGGTGGTCTCATGAGCTACGGGCCGAGGATAAGGGATGCCTATCGTCTGGCTGGCGTGTACGCGGGCCGGATTCTCGCCGGTGCCAAACCCGCCGACCTTCCGATCGTGCTCCCAGCCAAATTCAACCTGGTCATTAATTTCGAAAAAGCCAAGGCGTTTGGCGGAGTGCGGCCTGAGCTGTTCACCTGCGCCATTAAGCCGCCCGAGGAGCAGCCAAAAGCCGAAATTGTCATCATCTCGACGTCCTCAGGCGCTTAGTCTGCCTTTGACTTAGCGGATCGTCGCTGCGCTGAAAGGTGAGCTATTTCGCAGGACAATCAAATGAATTATTCTATTTTGCCACAACACTGCCTCGGAGCGCGGTGATCCTGGTCGCCGCTCGATAGACATTCAAGGTTGATGAGGTTGTCAAATGAAGCGGCACGAGCGTGTTTTGCTCATCGCCGCTGGAGCCATGGCATTTGTAGCAATGACATGGCTCAGCGCGCGGCAAGCGGCCATGCCGGTTATCGGTGTCCTCAGCAGCGCCTCGGCCGGATTGCGGGACAGCGAGCAATTCGCGGCACTCGACCGCGGCCTGAGGGAGGCCGGTTTCGTCGATCCCCAGAACCTGAGGGTCTATTATCGCTGGGCGAACGATGACTACTCTCAGCTGCCTGGGCTCGCCAAGGAGCTGGTTGACCTCAAGGTCGCGGTGATCGTTGCGGCCGGCGGTCAAGTTTCCGCTCTGGCTGCACACAAGGCCACGAAAGAAATACCGATCGTTTTTACGACCGTCGCCGATCCGATTAAGAGCGGCCTGGTCGCTAGTCTTAACAAGCCGGGCGGAAACGCGACGGGCACCGCCGGTCTTACCTCCGAACTCGATCCGAAACGGCTGGAGCTGCTGCACGACATCAAGCCGACGGCCAGCGTGATTGGTGTGCTCGTCAACCCTTTACGTCCGGGACTTCAGGGCCAGAAGCAGCAGCTGGAAGCGACTGCGAATATGATGAAGCTGAAACTTGCGTTCCGGGAAGCCTCCACCGCGCTCGACCTCGATACTGCCTTCCAGATACTGGCCGAGCAAAAGGTTGATGCGCTGCTCGTCACCGCCGACCCGTTCTTCAATAGCCGGCGCGATCAAGTGGTGGCGCTCGCGGCACGCTACGCAATGCCAGCGATCTATCAATGGCGCGAATTCGTAGCTGCCGGCGGCTTGATGAGCTATGGACCAAGCATAACTGAGGCCTATCACCAAGCGGGGATCAACGCGGGCCTTATCCTCAAGGGCGCCAAGCCCGCCGAAATCGCAGTCATGCAGCCGACCAAGTTCGAGACAGTCATCAATCTCAAGACTGCAGCGGCACTTGGCCTCGAGGTCACGCGCATGATGCGCGCGCGCGCGGACGATTTCATCGAATGAACGTGCTGCCTACTGCGGTGTACGGTCGGTTGTGAAGGGGCCGGATCTGCCTCGACCGACGATAGAGGCAATGCAGCGAGCAGCGCACCTCGCTCTTCACGCTTTCATTCGATCGTTGTGCGGCTTGGATGGCGAAGATTGGGTTGTCCATTTCAGTCGGCTCGAATTGCCAGCGGCTCCCCGCTGCAATGGGTGCATTGGCGCGAGCGAAACACGCTGATTGGACTATACCTGGGTCTGCTCGCTGGTCCGCTCGAATGCTCTTGCATTACTATCGGAGGAATAGCAGACGTTGAGCTACCAGATTAGGGGAACTGTAAGACTAGTGCCCCGTTCCCGAAGTTCGTGATACGTCGCGGCACCCTCTGGCACGAACTTCGGAAACCAAGGGGCACTAGCAACTCTATGATTCTAGTGCCGCTTTTCGATTTGAATTCCTGACAGAGTTTGCTGGCAGTTGGTGCAGGAACTTCAAATCGGCGGCACTGGACCAAGCCGAATCATGCCAAGGACCAACACTAAACCGCTCGCGCAACAGCTACTCTGGTCCCAAGACTAAGGTATGCCTGCTGCCAAAGGGAAAATAATTCATAAATATCAATAGCTTCCAGCCCAAGCAAGGGTTTCCTGGTTGCTGCGTCGATACATCTGGTTGATTCACCCATGCCAATTTTATCGGCAAGATGGGCAACAATGGTGCAGGTTCGCGGCAATCGCGATTGCGCCTTGGGCGGGCAAGTCTACCGCGCGCATCCTTCTGGCTTGCGTGAAGCGTTCAGAGTGAGGTCCGCTCCACGCTCCCGTCATGGCGAGGCGATAAGATGAAACGTCGAGAAGTCCTATCGCTCCTGGGAGGTGCGCTGCTTCCCTGGCCGCGCTTGGCGGGCGCCGAGCAAGCCGAGCGCCTGCGTGTCATCGGGGTGTTGATCGGCCTGGCAGAAGGCGACTCGGGAGTTCCCCTCCGCATTGCAAATTTCGAGCAGGGGCTGCGAGAGCTGGGCTGGATCAAGGGACGCAATATCCAAATCCACTATCGCGTTGCTGCCGACCGGCATCGGCTCCAGGCCTATGCGCGAGAGCTGGTCGCGCTGCAACCAGATCTCATCGTTGCCGGCAGCAGCTTTGTCGTGTCCGCGTTGCTGCAGGAAACCAACACGCTGCCTATCGTATTTGTGACGGCTGTCGACCCGATTGGTGACCGCTTCGTGACGGGGCTTCAGCGGCCGGGCGGAAACCTGACCGGCTTCACCAACAGTCTTTCCTCGATGGGAGGGAAATGGCTGGAGCTGCTCAAGGAGGTTGCCCCGGGCGTTGCGCGCGTTGCAATCATGTTCAACCCGGACACGGCGTTTGGCAGCATGTCGTACTTTCTGCCGCAGGTTCAAGCGGTCGCTGCGTCGATCGCCGTGCAGCCGATCGTGATGCCTGTTCGCAGCCCGGCCGAGATTGAAAGCGCGCTCGCCGATCTTGGGCGCGATCCGGCCTCTGGATTAGTGACCATTCCGGACAATTTCATCTCGATTCATCGGGCCCTCATCATTGAGCAAGCCGCCCGGCTCAAAGTGGCGGCAATTTATCCTTTTCGCTACTTCGCGACGGATGGTGGATTGATGTCCTGCGGCGCAGACATGCTCGATCTCTATCGACGGACGCCCTCATATGTTGATCGTATTCTCAGGGGTAGCAGGCCTGCTGATCTTCCAGTCCAGGCACCGGCTAAGGTAGAGTTGGTCATCAATCTCAGGGTGGCCGAGGCGCTCGGCTTGTCAGTGCCCCGCATCATGATTGCACGTGCAAGCGAAGTGATCGAATGAGAGCACCGGTCGACGAATTGAATTCGGACCGAAAGGCGGAGGCCCCTGAGGGACCGCGCGGCCAGCTCTTCCGCAAGTACGTGGCGCTCTTTGTCGCGGTTGTTGCTGTGGCCTTGATGGCCAATGGCTTCTTCGACATGTGGTTCTCCTATCGCGAACAGAAGGCGCTGTTGCTCAGCACGCAGCGCGAGCAGGCCAGTGCTGCCGCGGCAAAGATCGGCCAGTTCGTGGAGGAAATCGAGAGGCAGATGGGGTGGATGACTCAGCTGCCATGGAATACCAGCCCGATTGACGATTGGAAGTTCGACGCTGTCCGATTGCTGCGCCAAGTCCCGGCCATCACCGAGATCGCTCAGCTCGATTCAACGGGCCGCGAGCAAGCCCAGATCTCGCGCGTTGCGGCTGATGTCATCGGCAGCCAGACGGATTTTTCTCAGCACCCGAAGTTCGTCGAGGCGATGGCAAGCAAGCACTACTATGGGCCTCTCTATTTTCGTAGAGAATCCGAGCCATACATGACGCTCGCAATCGCCGGAGCCCGCCGTGAGTACGGGGTGGTGGTGGCGGAGGTCAATCTCAAGTTCATTTGGGACGTCGTGTCTCAAATCAAGGTTGGCAAGGGTGGGAAAGCCTATGTGGTGGATGCCAATGGGCGACTGATCGCCCATCCGGATATCAATCCCGTCCTGCGCAACACCGATCTGTCACATCTTGCCCAGGTGAAGGCCGCGCGCGGTGCCGGTTCGGTTTCCTCGTGGGAGGAACAGGTTGTCAATGACATCCAGGGTGAAAAGGTACTGGCTGCCTATTCTCCGGTTGCCTCGCTTGGTTGGCTGCTGTTCGCGGAGCTGCCGGTCGTTGAAGCCTATGCGCCGATCTATGCTTCGCTCATGCGTTCCGGAGTGGTGATTGTGGCGGCGCTGAGTCTGGCCGTGTTGGCTGGGACGTTCCTGGCGCGCCGAATGGTGGTGCCGATCAGGGCATTGCGCGACGGCGCGGCACGGATCGGAAGTGGCGATCTCAATCAGCGCATATCGATCAAGACCGGTGACGAGCTGGAGGCGCTTGGCGAACAGTTCAACAGCATGGCGGCCCAGCTTCAGGATTCGCATGCCACGCTTGAGCGCAAGGTCGAGGAGCGCACCCAGCAGCTCAAGCTTGCCAATCTCGCCAAATCCCGGTTCCTGGCGGCGGCAAGCCACGATCTGCGCCAACCGTTGCATGCTTTAGGCTTGTTCGTCGCGCAACTGCGCCCCGACATGAGCGCGGAAGAGCGCGGCCGCATCGTCGAGCGCGTCAATGCTTCGGTGGCCGCCATGAACGAGCTGTTCAACGCGCTGTTGGACATTTCCAAGCTCGACGCCGGCGCATTGACCCCGACTGTCACGGAATTTCCCGTTGCCCAGCTGCTCCAGAGAATCGAATCGACCTTTGCGGAGCCCGCGCGCGAGAAAGGCTTGTCGTTGCGGGTTCTGCCGAGCAACGCCTGGGTGCGAAGTGACTTCATCCTGCTGGAGCGAATCCTTTTCAACCTGGTGTCCAATGCGGTGCGCTACACGTCCGAGGGAGGCGTCGTCGTGGGCTGCCGAAAGCGTGGCTCGCAATTGCGCATCGAGGTGTGGGACACAGGGCCCGGGATCGCCGAGGACCAGCGCCAGTTCATCTTCAGCGAGTTCTATCGGGTCGGCGATCCGGACCGCGATCAGCGCGCCGGCCTTGGCCTTGGCCTTGCGATCGTGGAACGCCTCTGCGTGCTGCTCGGCCTGCCGATCGAGCTCTCGTCGGTCGTCGGCAGGGGCTCGCGCTTTGCCGTCGTTGCGTCACAGGCGCCCGTCCAGTTGGTTGTGGCCGAACGGCCGGTTGCGGCCCGTGCAGCCATCGACGTGTCGAAGGGCAAGCTTGTTGTCGTGATCGACGACGACCAGCCTGTATTGGACGGGATGAGCGGACTGTTACGAAGCTGGGGATGCCGCGTCGTTTCCGGTGACACAGCGGCTGCAGCCATCAAGGGCCTCGGCGCGCGGGCCGCCCCTGACCTGGTCATTTCCGACTACCGACTGCCGGATGGGAAAACCGGAATCGCGGCGATTGAAGAGATCCGCCGCGAGTACGGCTGCGTGATCCCGGCCTTCCTCATCAGCGGGGATACCCATTCCGAGCCGCTGCACCAGGCCCGCGCCAACGGCTTGCATCTGCTGCATAAGCCGGTCGACCCGATGACGCTGCGCGCCATGGTCAACCGGATGGTGCGCAAGCGGACTGTTGTTGACATGGCGGGCTGACCGTCGCCGATGACGGTACTATAGGAGGGGTGGTCCCGGGACCAAAGTACTAGACGGACTTCCGCGGCGTTTCACCCATAACATCATGATAAGGCAGCCCTTTCTTTTCTTCATGATGGCTGTAGCTCCGGCGTGCGGCAGGACTTCTGGCTGATTTATCCAATGCTCCGACGCCCCCAGATTATGGCACGGTGGGTGGCGACTGATCGGGAGATTGGGAATGCCTATGGCGCCGGATGTGCCCAGCGCCAAGCTTGTGGTCGTGATCGACGACGACCCGATGGTCTTGGAAGGGATGAGTGGGTTGCTCCGCAGCTGGGGATACCAGGTGGTGACGGCCGCGACGGAAGAGGCAGCGCTGGCCAGCCTGGCGGCGCACGGGCGGCGGCCTGATCTCATCGTGTGCGACTATCGGCTGGCGGACGGGCGCAATGGCGTCCAGGCGGTCGAGCAACTGCGTGACGCGTTTGAAATCCCAGCACTGATCATCACCGGCGGTGTCGCGCCGGCGCGCTCGCAAGAGCGCAGAGCGAGCCGCTATGAGCTGATGCACAAGCCGGTGGACCCGACGGCGCTGCACGCGACGCTCCGCGAAGCGCTCAAACGCAGCGACGGGTCTCGGCGCGACTCGTAGCGCTGATGTGAAGGCTTGCCGCCGGCGCGAGAAGACCGAAGCGTCAAGACCGAGGTGATCATGATACCCACGAGCGGTCTGCTCTCGACCGCTGTAGCGGCGGCGGTGGTTGGGCTCGGACGCAGGCGGATCTGCGAGCAATACCTCGATCATACCTGAACGATACCTCAGGCTGATTTACGCAGGGCGCGCGCGACAGGACACTCATCGCCGAAAGAGCAACAGGTGCCAGCCGGGGGAGTATCCGGAGGTGTCGTGCGGCGGGAGAACACTTATGCGGGCTGTGATCAAGCTGCCCTCGATATCGGGGACGCCGTGTCAGGCATCGGTCATCAAACCATCGGATGACGCGCTCATCGCGTCGATTGCCAATGGTGACAAGCGGGCGATGGTCTCGCTTTTCATGCGCCATAATGTGCGCGTCCATCGCTTCGTCATGCGCCTGACCGGGAAGGCCTCGATGGCGGAGGACGTTGTCAGCGAGGTGTTCCTCGATGTCTGGCGCGGCGCTGCGGAATTTTCCGGAAAGTCCAACGTCTCGACCTGGCTATTGGGGATCGCCCGCAACAAGGCCCTGACGGTGCTCAGGCGACGAACCGAGGCGGTGCTCGACTACGACGTCGCCGCCGAGCTCGTGGACGATGCCGACGATCCGGAGGTCGCCGCGGATCGGGCCAGCCGCGGCGCTGTCGTTCGCAGATGCCTGATGCGATTGCCGCCGTCGCTGCGCGAAATCGTTGATCTGATCTACTACCACGAGAAGACGGTCGCCGAAGTCGCGCAGATCGTGGGAATCCCTGCTGGTACGGTCAAGACGCGCATGTTTCATGCACGCAGCCGCCTGCAGGAACTGCTCCAAAATGCCGGCGTGCATCGCGCGCTGGCCGATTGAAAGAAGTGGCCGAGCCGCCGCGGCTACTATTTTGCGACCTGTGAAAGCTCCCATCCGAGCTCGCGTGCCGCAATCACCGCCTCGGTGCGGTTGGTCACCTTCAAGGCCTTGAGAATGGCGGTGACGTGATTCTTGACCGTGGGCTCGGCCAAGTCGAGCACGCGGCAGATCGCCTTGTTGCTCTTGCCCTGCATCATCAGCGCCAGCACATCGAGCTGCCGTCCGGTCAGGCCGAGATCGGACGGCGAGGCATGCGGGCGCTCGCTGGCCGCCGGCTTGGCCCCAGGCTGTGCCGCTGCCTCGCGGGTGAGGATTTCCGGCGGGATGTAGATCCCGCCGGCGAACACCAGCTGCAGCGCGCTCAGCATCACTTCGCGCTGGCCCGATTTTGGAATGAACCCGAGCGCGCCCAGGTCGAGGGCCTTGACCACGCTGCCGCGGTCGTGCTGGCCGGAGAGCACGACGACCGACACCGCTGGATAGCGCTCCCGCACCTCGGCGAGAGCAGAGAAGCCGTCGCGGTCCGGCAGATTCAGATCGAGCAGGATGAGGCCCAGGTCGTTGGCATTCTCGGCAATCAGCGCCATCGCCTGGCGGCAGTCGGATGCCTCCAGGACCTCGGCGTCGCCCTTCAATTCCTTGAGGACGCCGCGCAACGCGTCGCGGATCAGCACGTGATCGTCGACCACCAGAATTTTCATTAGGCGAATCTCTTCCGCTAGTGCCGTCGATTTGAAGTTCCTACAACACTTGCGGCAAACTCGGTTAGGAACTTCAAATCGAGAAGCGGCACTCGAAATCATAGAGTTGCTAGGCCCCTTTGCTTTCGAAGCTCGTGTCAGAAGGTGCCGCGACGACTCACGAGCTTCGGCAGCGGGGCACTAGCGGCGCGTTATCAGAATACTTCAGTCCCGGGATCAAAGCATCCCCTCCTCAGGTTGTGCCCGCGCTTCTATATCCTTTTATTTGCAGGACTTTTCCGGCAGGGCGCCGGTCCCGGAGCGCTGGAGGTCGTGGAGGTGATGGCCATGCCCACTTGCGGCTGGCCACGGACGTTCGTTGGCATTCTGCGCGCTCTACCTGCTTCGCACCCCGGCTTCACACCCCCCTGCGTAACGCTGGCCATGGGTGCTAGGCTTTGAAGGACAACGTGACCTTCAAGGAGGAAGCCCATGCGTGCCGCCGGCCGATTGCTCAATCGCTGCGCCTGTTGTGCCGACCATACGCCGGCTTCCACGCTCGACCGACGGGCGTTCGTTGCCGGTGGCCTTGCGGCGGCGGGACTCGTTAGTAGCCCGCTTGCACCGGCATCCGCACAGGCCAAGCCTCATCGCATCGACGTCCACCACCATTTCTCGCCGCCACAATGGATCGCCGAGGTCAGCGGGCGCGAGCTGTTGCAGCCCGCCAACGTCAACTGGACGCCCGCGAAGTCGATCGAGGACATGGACAAGGGCGGCGTCGCGGCCGCGATGATCTCCATCACCAACCCTGGCCTCTGGTTCGGCGACAAGGAGGTGACACGCCGGATCGCGCGCGAGTGCAACGAGTTTGGCGCCAAGCTCGTGCAGCAGCATCCGACCCGCTTCGGTCTGTTCGCCGCGCTGCCGCTGCCCGATGTCGACGCGACGCTCAAGGAGATCGAATACGCCTTCGACACGCTCAAGGCCGACGGCGCCCATTTCATGACCAGCTATGGCGACACCTGGCTCGGCAACGCCGCCTACATGCCGGTGATGGCGGAGCTCAACCGGCGTAACGCCGTGGTGCACGTGCATCCGACCGCCGCCAACTGCTGCAAGAATCTCGTGCCGGACGTGTCGTCCGGCATCATGGAGTACGGCACCGACACCACCCGCGCCATGCTGGGCGTGCTGTTCAGCGGCACCGCGGTGCGCTTCCCCGACATCCGTTACATCTGGTCGCACGGCGGCGGCACCGCGCCGTTCCTGGCCGGGCGTATCGACCGCTCCTCGCGCAACGCCAAGGAGCGCGAGCAGCGTCTGCCCAACGGCGCAATGCACGAGATGAAGAAGTTCTATTACGACACCGCCGGCGCCGCCAATCCGGGCGCGATGGCGTCGCTGCTCAAGCTCGTGAGCTCGGCTAACATCCTGTTCGGCACCGACTTCCCGCCCGGCGGCACCAGCCGCGATGTGGCGAAGGCGCTCGCCGAGCTCGGAGTGGGCCTTACTGACGCCGACCTGCGCGCCATCGATCGCGACAACGCGGTGCGGCTGTTGCCGCGGCTGGCGGCAAGCTGAACGTTGGCAGGGCGCGGTGCTAGACCGGCCAGGCCTCAAGCCGGTAGGCCGAGTCCCAGAAGATCCATTCAAGCTGCGTCGCGCGCGTAAACGCGGCGTGCATGCGCTCGCGCAGAGACGGCGAGGCGCCGGCCACGGCCTCGTCGGTTGCCGCGATGGTGGCGCGCACGGCGGTGTGAAAGTCCTCGCCCGCATAGGTGTCGATCCAGGCCTGATAGGGATTGCCCGGCGCCGCGCGGCCATGGATGTCGCGCCCGACCTCGGCATAGATCCAGAAGCAGGGAAGGAGCGCACCGAGCAGCACCTCGTAGGGTTCCGCATGCGCAGTGGCGAGGAGGAACGACACGTAGTGGTGACAGGCGGGCGATAGCGGCGTGCCGGTGAACACGTCCGACGTGATGCCGTATTGCCGGAAGAACGAGCCGTGCAGCGCGCGCTCGACCACGATCGCGCCCTCGGCCGATTTGGCGAACTGCACGATCCGGTCGGGATTGGGCGCCTTGGCGGCGGCGAGCGCGAGCGCGCGTCCGAACCCGATCAGGTAGTGCGCATCTTGCGTGATGTAGTGCTTGAAGCGCGCCTCGCTCAACAGGCCTTCGGCAAGTTCGGCATTGAAAGGCATGCGGCGGATGATGTCATAGGTGGCGGCGTTGCGCTCCCATGCCGTGCGCGAGAAGATGTCGGTGCTCATGCGTGTCCGTGTGCGATCAGATGCGATGAGGCGGGCCGGCGCCGGAATACGACGCTCAGGTTGTTGGCCGGCATGGCGATGCGCTCCTCGAGCGCAAGCCCGTGCCGACTGGCGAGCGCCGCGACCTCGTCGAGGTCGCGCACGCCCCACTCTCTATTGCGTGCGCGCAGGCTTTCGTCAAAGGCGGCGTTGCTCGGCGCGGTGTGGCGGCCGTGCTCGCGGAACGGCCCGTAGAGATAGAGCACGGGCACGAGCAGCCGCGCGGCGCCGGCCATAAGGCCTTCCGCCGCCGCCCAGGGCGCGATGTGGATCATGTTGATCGCCACGATCGCGTCGGCCTGCTTCACCAGCCAGTCGGACGCCGCCGCGTCGAGCGCGAGCGGCGGCAGCAGGTTGGGCAACCGCGCCGCCGCGCGGTAGGCCGCGATGCTTGCGAGCGCCGCGGTGTCGGGATCGGTCGGCTGCCAGGTCAGGTGCGGCAGCGCAGCCGCGAAGTAGGCCGCGTGCTCGCCGCTGCCGCTGGCGATCTCCAGCACCAAGCCGTGCTCGGGTAGAACCCGGCGCAGGACGTCGAGGATCGGCGCGCGATTGCGCGCGACCGCCGGCGAGGTGAGGGCGTCCCGGCGCATGTCCGATTGTTCCTTGCGCGCCGGTTTGGCGTTCCCGATCGCCGCTACTTGTAGAACTGAACCTTGGCTTCGCGGAACCAGATCGAGTTCGCCGGCGCGACCGAGATCGGTCCGTTGACGCCGAAGATCGCGATCTGGAACTTGTCGCCCGCGCTCACCTTGGTGCTGAGCACGACGCGGTTGGGCATGTTGTGGCCTTGCATGGTGGCGGGACTCGGGTAGCCGCTGCGCCGCGGGATGTCGCCGTTGACCCAGACTTCGGCATAGTCGTCGACCAGCACATTCAGCACCGTGACCGCGTTGGCGGTGTCGAAGGCGCCGATCTTCGCCGGGATCGTGAGCATGGCGCGGTACCACATGAACGCGACGTGGCCGCCGCTGCGGCGCGCGCCGAGATCCTTGGCCTCGATCGTCGGCCACTTGGAATCGTCGAAGTTCGCTGCGCCCGCGCGCGGCTCGATGTTGTAGGTGGTCTTGAACTGGGTCGCCGTGTCCGGGATCGCCGGAACCTCCACGATCCGCACATCCGAGACTTTCCACTGCGCGCCCAGCGCCGCCGATCCCTCCGCCGTCATCAGATCGACCACGTGCGAGGCCGGCAGCAATGGTGGCATGATCGGAGCCGGCGGGGTGGCCGCCGGCGCCTGCGCGAGCGGGCTCGACGGGGTGAGCATCACGGTGGCGGCCAGCGCGACGCAGGCGGCGAGCCCTGCAAGAGCCTTGTTGGACATCGGTTCCTCCCTGTTCTTTGCCGGTTTGCGAGCCTCGGCATGGCGAGCATGGTCCTTCCGGGCTAAGGCGGCAAGGTGGCCACCTCCTCGTCCGTTCGTCCCCCACGAAAGTGCTAAGGCATGCACACATCTCCTAAAGGAGACATGACGGGCCTCTCCGCTCCCCTCCCCCCGCGAGCGCTTGCGAGCGGTGGGGAGGGGTCGGGGGGACTGTTTTGGATTCAGTGCTCGATCAAGCACCCCCCACCCGGCGCGCCGCCTTCGGCGCCGCGCCACCCTCCCCACCGCTTCGCGGGGGGAGGGATGGTGCCCGCGGCACTGTCTCG
>Ga0209797_10001233_pt1 | contig 12805 bp, 10 predicted proteins | sample DOMMetBare3Fresh_2_FD_187472 | JGI IMG/M metagenome (GOLD analysis project Ga0209797, IMG submission 187472) | Wetland sediment microbial communities from St. Louis River estuary, USA, under dissolved organic matter induced mercury methylation -... | ecosystem: Environmental > Aquatic >...
TGGGGCTCAGACCCAGCTGGTGGAACAACGCCGGCATCTTGAAGGAGACGCGGCCGTGCTTGATCAGGCCCTTCTCCAGGTCGTCGACCACGCACAGCGGCACCCGGACGGTCTTGCCCGTGGCCGGGATCCCGGCGAACTCGCCGATGTGCCTGCCGACGAACTCGCCTTCGACCATGGCGTGGTCCGAGCCGGACAGGGTGAGGCCAGGCGTTAGGCGTGGGGGAAGGACGTCTGCGCCGGTCGGGCCAGGTCGTCGGCGTAGCGACGGATCAGCGTCAGGTTCCGGTCACGCAGGTGGTCGAAGGTCTGCCCGATGCTCGACCCCGGGGTGAGCGACGACATCGCGGTCGCCGGGTCCAGCCGCGCCGACACCCAGCACTCGTGGGACGACGCCCGCGCCACCACCTCGGCCACCGGCGTGACGATCATCGAGTTGCCGAAGTAGAGCACCCCGGCCGGGTCGATGCCGGTGGCGTTGGCCCCGATCACGTAGACGTGGTTGTCGTAGGCGCGGGCCCGGTTGGTCAACTCCCACAGGTCCGCCGAGCGGAGCAGGGCGGACGGCCGGACGATGACCTCGGCCCCGCGCACCGCCTGGATCCGGGACAGCTCCGGGTAGTCGCCGTCGAAGCAGATGATCATCCCGATCCGGCCGAGGTCGGTGTCGACGACGCAGACCTCCTCCCCCGCGGTCACCCAGCCGCCGCCCGCGCAGGACTCCCCGGAGAACGGGTGCGTCTTGGCGTAGGTCCCGAGCACCGCGCCGTCCGGGCCGATCAGCACCGCCGTGTTGTGCACGACCGGCCGCTCGGGTCCCCGCGCATACGTCCCGAGGACCACATACACGCCGAGCCGGCAGGCGACCTCCTGCACCGGCTCGGTGACCGGCCCCGGCACCTGGCTCACCAGGTCGAACAGGTCGGCCGCGCCGATCCCTGGCGTGAAGCCGGTGGTGGCCGACTCGGGCAGCACCACCAGCTCGGCGCCGGTGGCGGCCACGCAGTCCTCGACGAAGCGCACGCACCGCGCGAGGTTCGCCGCGACGGACGCGGCGGTCAGCGGGCCGGGCACGGGGGCCAGCTGGGCTGCCGCCGCGGTGAACGCTCGCACGGGATCCCCGGCCCGCTCAGCGCCGCCGGCTGACGACCGCGCCGACCAGCACACCGAGCAGCGCCACCGCCGCACCGGCGACCAGTCCCCTGACGAAGTCGCCCCCGGCCATCCCGGCGAAGGGGCCGGGAGGAGCAGGCGGCGCCTCGTACACACCTGGCATGGCCACCGCCGCGGGTGCGCCGGGGACTGCGCCCGCAACTGCCGGCGCCGCAACCGCGGGCGCCTTGCCGGTGAGGACGTCGTCGACGGACCCGAAGAACTCCCCGGCCATCTTCTTGGCCACGCCGGTGAGCACCCGCTGGCCGACCCCACCGATCGTGCCGCCGACCACGGCGTCCGCGTCGTAGCGGAGCCTGGTGCGGCCGTCCCCGAGGTCGTCGAGCGCGACCCGGCAGTCGGCGTCGACCGTGCCGGGGCCGCCCGCGCCGGACGCCTTGAGCACGAAGGACGACGGAGGGTCGTGCTCGGCCAGCGCGACGTTGCCCAGGTAGGTGCCCTTGATCGAGGCGATGCCGGCCAGCACCGTCATCCGGTAGGCGTCCGGGCCGACCGTCTCCAGCCGCTGGCAGCCCGGGATCGTGCGCACCAGCACGGCCGGGTCGTTGAGCGCGGCCCAGACCTGGTCCGGCGGCGCGTTGAGGACGGCGTCCCCGCTGACCTTCATGACGTCGGCCCTTTCCTCGTCGTCCGCTTGCGCATCGGCTTGGCCGCCGGTGCCTGGTTGGCCACTGCGGGGATCTCACCCGCGGCGTGCCGCTGGCGCAGGTGGAACAGCTCGCTCGGCGAGATGGGCATGCGGGTGATCGCGAAGCCCTCGGCGTCCTCGATGGCGGAGGCGAGCAGCGCCGATCCCGGGATCGTGCCGGCCTCCCCCGCGCCCTTGATGCCCAACGGGTTGCGGGTCGACGGCGTCTCGAGGTGGTCGATCTCGATCGTGTCGGGGACCTCGGTGACGTAGGGCATGAGGAAGTCCATGAACGACGCGTTCAGCAGCTGACCGTTCTCGTCATAGGCCATGATCTCGTACAGCGCCCCGCCCACGCCCTGGGCGACGCCGCCGTGGATCTGGCCCTCGACGATCATCGGGTTCACCAGCCGCCCGCAGTCGTGCACGACGCAGTAGCGCAGGATCTTGACCTCGGCCGTCTCGGGGTCGGTCTCGACCACCACCGCGTGCATCCCGTTGGCGAAGGTCGACCGGGACACCGCGAAGAACTCGCTGGCCTCCAGGCCTGGCTCGTCACCGGCGGCGATCGGCAGGTCGTCGACGTGGCCGCCGGTGAACTGGGTGGCCGCCTTGGACGCCTCGTCGAAGGCGTAGCGCAGCGGGTTGGCGAGGACGGCGACCGTGCCCAGGGCCATCGACACGCTGGGGTCGCCCTTCACCCGGACGACGCCGTTGACGAGCTCGAGGTCGCCCGGGTCGCACTCCAGGGCGTTCCCGGCGATCCGCAGTGCCTTCTCGCGCACCGTCCGGGCGGCCAGGCCCACCGCGTTGCCGCTCATCACCGCGGCGCGCGAGGCGAACGTGCCCACCGCGTAGCCCATCCGGCGGGTGTCCCCGGTCGTCACCTCGATGTCCGCGAGCGGCACGCCGAGCTCGTCGGCGACGATCTGCGCGCAGATCGTCTGGTGGCCCTGCCCCTGCGTGGACAGCCCGATCGCCACCTTGACCTTGCCGGAGGTCTCGACCGTCACGTGCCCGCCCTCGTAGGGCCCGATACCGGTGCCCTCGACGTAGCAGGCGACCCCGATGCCGACCCGGCGGCCCTGCGCCCGCGCCTCGTCGCGCACCTGCTCGAACGAGTCCCAGTCGACCAGGGCCTTCAGCTTGGCCATCGACGCCGGGAAGTCGCCGGAGTCGTACTCGTACGGGCGGCCGTCCTGCCAGGTCAGCCCGTAGTCGTAGGGGAAGTCCTCGACCTGGACGAAGTTCGCCTCGCGCACCGCCGTCCGGTCCAGTCCGAGGTGCTGGGCGATGCGGTCCATCGTGCGCTCGATCGCGTAGGCCGCCTGCGGCCGGCCGGCGCCGCGGTACGGCGTCACGATGACGGTGTTCGTGTACAGGCTGGTGAACGTCACCCGGTAGGCGCCGGGCTTGTAGGGGCCCATGATCTGGGTCGAGGTGATGATCGGCACGATCAGCCCGTACGGCGTGTACGCGCCGTTGTCGTGCAGCAGGTCGACCTCGAGGCCGAGGATCCGACCGGCGTCGTCGAACCCGACCTTCACCGTCTGCAGCTGGCCGCGCTCGTGCGCGGAGGAGATGAAGTGCTCGCGGCGGTCCTCGACCCACTTGACCGGACGCCCGAGACGGACGGCGACCCAGGGGACCAGGACCTCCTCCGGCCAGGGATGCATGATCTTCACGCCGAAGCCGCCGCCGACGTCCGGGGCGATCACGTCGACCGAGGTCACCGGCAGCCCGAGCTTGGCCGCGATCGCGCCCCGGACGCCGGTCGAGGTCTGGGTGGAGCTGAACACGGTCAGCCGCCGCTCGCCGGCGTCCCAGCGGGCCAGGACGCCCTTGCCCTCCATCGGCATCGAGGCGCTGCGCTCGATGTCCCAGTGCAGGTCGAGGGTGTGCGGCGCGGCCGCGATCGCCGCGGCGGCGTCGCCGAACGACTGCGTCGACACGGCCGCGACGTTGCCGGGGACGTCGGCGTGCACCAGCCGCTCCCCCCGGGCGGCCTGCTCGATGCCCACCACCGGAGGCAGCACCTCGTAGTCGACGACCACCCGCTCGGCGGCGTCCTCGGCCACGTACCGGTCGGTGGCGACGACCATGACGACCGGCTCCCCGACGTGGTGGACCAGGTCGCGGGCCAGCGCGTAGCCGGTGCGCGGGTGGGCGAGGTCGGGATGCGGGATGAGCAACGGCAACGGCTCCGCCGCGGCCCCCTCGAGGTCGTCGTAGGTGTAGATGCCCACCACGCCGTCGACGTCGATGGCCTCAGCGACGTCGATGCCGCGCACCCGGGCGTGCGCGTGCGGGCTGCGCACGAACGCCGCGTGCACAGCCCCGGTGTCGTCGACGTCGTCCAGGTAGCGGCCCCGGCCGGACACCAGCCGCGGGTCCTCGACCCGCTGGACCGGCTCGCCGAACAGCCGGGTGGTCACGGCTGGACCCCCTGGTCACGGACGATCTCGGCGGCCCGCAGCACCGACCGGACGATGTTCTGGTACCCGGTGCAGCGACACAGGTTCCCCGAGATCGCCTGCACCGCCTCGTCCCTGGTGGGCTGGGCGTTCTCGCGGAGGAAGGCGGTCGCCGTGGTGACGAAGCCGGGCGTGCAGAACCCGCACTGCAGGCCGTGGCACTCGACGAAGGCCTGCTGCACCGGGCCGAGCGAGCCGTCCGGCCGAGTCAGCCCCTCGACGGTGGTCACCTCGTGCCCGTCGGCGCTGACCCCGAGCATCAGGCAGCTGCGGACGGGTCGGCCGTCGAGCAGCACCGTGCAGGCGCCGCAGACGCCGTGCTCGCAGCCGACGTGCGTGCCGGTCAGGCCGAGGTCGTGCCGCAGGACGTCGGAGAGCAGCCGACGCGCGGGCACCTGGGCGGTCCGCAGCACGCCGTTGACGACCAGCGAGACGTCGTGCAGCTCTTCGGCGGTCACGCCGCCCGCCCCGCAGCCTCGGCGAGGGCCCGCGCGGTGAGCACCCCGGCCAGGTGCCGGCGGTACTCGGCCGTCGCGTGGATGTCGGCCTCGGGCTCGACCCGGGCCCGGGCCAGGTCGGCGGCGGCGGCCCAGTCGGCGGTGGCGGCGGCCTGGCCGGAGACAGCCTCGGTCAGGTCGAGCACGAGGGGCACCGGGGACACCGACAGGTACGCCGCCCGGGCCTCGGCGACCGCGCCGTCGGCGTCCAGGGTCACCACGGCGGCGACCCCGCACATCGCGTAGTCGCCGCGGCGCCGGGCGAGCTCCAGGAACGCCGTCCCGGTGTGACCGGGCAGCGCGGGGAACCAGGCCGAGACGGCCAGCTCGCCCGGTTCCAGGCAGCTCTCCAGCGGTCCGACGAAGAAGTCGGCGGCCGCGACCGTACGGGTGCCGCCCAGGCGGGCCAGCTCGACGCTGCCACCGAGCAGGGCGAGCACGGCGGTCATCTCCCCGGACGGGTCGGCGTGCACCAGGCTGCCCACGGTGGTCCCCCGGTTGCGGATCGTCGGGTGGGCCACCAGCCGCAGGCCCTGACGCAGCAGCGGCACCCGACCGGCCGCCGCGTCGTCGGCCTCCACCTCGGCGTGCCGGGCCAGCGCGCCCACCCGGACGCCGTCGGCCTCGGTGCGGACGCCGGCCAGCTCGGTCAGCCGGTTGATGTCGACCAGGTGGCCGGGTGCGGCGAGCCGCATGTTGAGGATCGGGATGAGGCTCTGCCCGCCGGCCAGCACCTTGCCGTCGTGCCCCGCCTCGGCCAGCACGGCGAGGGCGTCGTCGACCGACTCGGGGCGGTGGTAGGTGAACCGGGGGGGCTTCACTCCGCGATCCTCCCTCAGCGGGGCCGACGTGTCAGGCGGAGCGCGCCGTTCGGTGGCCCGCTCCGCCTGACCGAGTGCGTCGGTGGGTGCTACCCGTCGTCACCCTGGGCGTGCCGACCGGTCGGCCGTCCCATACCGGCGGCGTCGACCTCGTAGCCGGCCTCCCCGAGCGTGGCCCGGTGGATGCCCGCCTCGCCGACGGCGATCGCCGTGCCCTCCTCGAACCCCTTGCCCTCGTCCAGGGCGTCCCGCATGTACGCCGGCGCCAGCCAGCGGAGCAGGTGGTATCCCGCCAGGACGACGATCGTGCCGAGCGCGATGCCCTCGAGGGTGAAGTCCGTGCTGACCTTGTGGGCCACCGGACCGACCGCGAGAATGATCCCCGCGCCGATCGGCACCAGGTTGATCGGGTTGGCGAAGTCGACCCGGTTCTCGACCCAGATCTTGGCGCCCAGCAGCCCGATCATGCCGTACAGCACGACGGTGATCCCCCCGAGCACCCCACCGGGGGTGGCCGCCACGAGGGCGCCGAACTTGGGGATCAGCCCGAACAGGATCGCCACCACCCCGGCGACGTAGTAGGCCGCGGTCGAGTAGATACGGGTGGCCGCCATGACGCCGATGTTCTCGGCGTATGTGGTGGTCGGCGAGCCGCCGACCGAGGTGGCCAGGGCCGTGCCGACGCCGTCGGCGAAGATCGCCCGGCCGATCATCGGGTCGAGGTCGGTCTTGGTCATCACCCCGACCGCCTTGACGTGGCCGGTGTTCTCGGCGATCAGCGCGATCACCGCCGGGAGGACCAGCACGATCGCGTTGAACTTGAACGTGGGCCCGGTGAGGTCGGGAAAGCCCAACCAGTCGGCGCTCTTGACGCCCTCGAAGCTCACCCGGTCGTGCGGGGCGACCTCACCGCTGCCCGGGATGAGCGAGGTGATCTGGCCGGCGGTCTTGTCGAGGATCCAGGACAGGGCGAACCCGAAGACCAGCCCGAGCAGGATGGCGATCCGGCTCCAGAAGCCGCGCAGCAGCACGGTCATCAGGAACACCGCGGTCATCGTGGCCAGGGCCACCCAGTTGTCCTGCGGCCAGTAGACGTCGGCGACCACGAACGCCAACCCGAACCCGATGAGCATGACGACCCCGCCCGTGACGGCCGGCGGGAACACCGTGTGGATGATCTGGATGCCGAGCGTGGAGATCAGCACGCCGGTCAGCGCGAGCACGATGCCGGCGACCATGATCGAGCCGGTGACGAGCGAGTCGCTGTCCTGGGCCGCGCGGATCGCGAAGACACCGCCGACGAACGAGGCGCTGGTGCCCAGGTAGCTCGGCACCTTGTTCTGCGTGATGAGCAGGAACAGGATCGTGGCGACGCCGGACATCATGATCGCCAGGTTCGGGTCGAGTCCCATGATCAGCGGGAACACGAACGTCGCACCGAACATGGCGATCACGTGCTGGGCGCCGATGCCCGCGGTGCGACTCCAGGAGAGCCGCTCGTCGGGCCGCACGACCTCACCGGGCGGCGGCGTCTTGCCGCCGTAGACGACCTTCCAGCCAACAGCCATGGAGCACTCCTCGGATGTCGCTGGCAGCCGGGGTGGCCGCCACCCTGGGGACCCCGGGGCGCGCGTCCGGCATCTGCCGGATGTGACGCGCGTCACTCCCCGAGGGCAGGTTGACCGAAACCTAGGGATGCGTCCAGGAGGCAGCACCGTCGAGAGTTGACAGGCAGCGAGCAGAAGGGCTGGCAGGTGTTACGGACCTGCGAGCACCCGCTCCGCGTCAGCGGCCGCGCATCCGCTGAGCCTGCAGAGCGACCAGCAGGGACAGCCGGAGGTCGGCGTCCGCAGTGAACGGCCCGAGCATCCGCTCGAGCTTGCCGATCCGGTAGCGCAGCGTGTTGTAGTGGTAGTGCAGCCGGCGGGCCGACTCCGCGACGTTGCCGTTGGTGGCCAGCAGCACCTCCAGCGTGTGCCGCAGGTCCTCGTGCTCCGGGTCGCTGTCGTCGGCGAGCTCGTGCAGCGTCTCCCGGACGAAGGCCTGCACCTCGGACTGGTCGGGGATCAGGCTGAGCAGCCGGTGCACGCCCAGGCTGTCGAAGTGCGCGAACGACCCGGGGCCGTCGACCTGGCGAGCCACCCGGACCGCCTTGCGGGCCTGCTCGTACCCCTGCGCGAGGCCCGCCAGCCCCGGCACCACGCGGCTCACCCCGGTGCTGAACGTCAGCCGGCCTCCCCCGCTGTCGCCGGAGACCCGGGCCACCAGGCCCCGCACCAGCCGGTCGACGTCCTCGGCCTGCGGCGCGCCGACGACCGCGGCGACCTCGCCGCTGAAGCTGCCCACCGCCGCCTCGCGGTCGGTCTGCCGCACCACGCCGCGCCAGGCGGTCGCGAAGCGGTCGCCCGACGCCCGGGGCACCGACGTGTCGACGCCCTCCCACTGCCCGGGATCGATGTCCGCGACGACCACGACGCAGGGCCGGTCGAGCCGCCAGCCCAGGCTCACCGCGTGCGCGCCGGCGGTGCCCAGGTCCGTGGCCCGGCCAGTGAGCAGGTCACGGAGGAAGTCGTCCTGGTACTTGCTCTCGACGGCGGCCACCGCCTGCGCCTTGGTGATGGCCAGCGCCGCGACGGTCGCCGCCTGCTGCAGGGTGGCGACGTCGGCTTCGGTGTGCGGTCGGTCGCCGGCCAGGGCGACGATCCGGCCGTGGTCGAGCGATCCCGCGACGATCCGCACGCAGGCGGCCGGGAGGCTGGTGCCGCCCACGGGGCTCAGGCCGTCGCGCAGCCGCTCGGTGCGCAGCCGCCCCGAGCCGTCGACGGCGCCGGCCGTGGCCAGCCGGTCGAGCGCCTGCCGGTCTCCCGCGTGCTCCAGGACCCGTCCGTCTGCCGTGGTGATGAGTACCGCGCCGCCACCGAGCAGGGGCACCAGCCGCCCGGCCAGCTCGGGCAGCCCCCCGCCGTCCAGCACGATCTCGACGAGGGTGCGGTGCACGTCCTCGGCCCGGGTCAGCTCGGCGGACTGGGCGCGCAGGATCAGGGTGAGGCCCTGGGTGAGGACGTCGTCGAAGCCGACGTCGGCCGGCAGCAGCACGAGCGGAAACCCCCGGCGGTCGGCCTCCGCGGCCACCCCCGGCGGCAGGTCGTCGAGGTAGCGGCCGAGCTTGAGGGCCAGGCCCGCCAGTCCGCGCTCGTCCAGCTGGACGACGAGGCTGGTGAGCGCGGCCGGATCCTCGCGCAGGGGGTAGCCGGTGGTCAGCAGCAGCTCGCCGGGCTTCGTCCACGGGACGACGTCCGGGACCTCCATCACGTTCAGCTGGCGCACCACCCGGTCCATGCCGTCGGCTCCGGCGGTGACCGTCGCCCCGAGCATGGCCGGCACGCCGAGGATCTCCCGGACCGTGACGCCCGCCCGCGGAGGGTCGGGCAGCACCGCGGGAGCGGGCGCGACCGCCTTGGCAGGTATCGACATGCGCGGCACTGTAGCGAGCGCCGAGGGGGTGACCGGGTGGATCAGGTCCAGAAAACGGCGACGACGATGTTGAGCACGGTGAGGCCACCGATCGCGCCCCAGACACCCGTGGCGACCTGCGGCTTCTTCCGGTTGGTCCAGACCAGCCCGAGGATCACGAGCAGCACGACCAGCTTGACCGCGATCTTGGCGTTGTTGACCGGCTCGGCGTCGTCACCCATGGCCTGCAGCACGCCGACCAGGGCCAGCCCGGTCACCAGCTGGGTGAGCACCCCGTGCAGCATCGCGTTGTTGACGACCTTCTGCGCTGCGGACGCCTGGACGAGGAACCCCCCGAGCAGGCTGGCCAGGCCGATGAAGTGGACGACGACGAGGGTGTGCTCGAGCAACTCCATGCGCCCAGCCTAGGAGGCTCGGGCAGGCGCACTCGTCGAGGCTCGCGCTGGCAACACCGCCGGAGGGCCCCCGCGATCGTTGGCAGGTTCCGACATGCGCCGGGCGGGCACTCGCTGGCTAGCGTGGCCGGGACCCCGCTGGCGCTCGGCAGAGGAGACGTCCACATGGCCGCGGCGATCACCGAGGCGACCCCCGCGGTGGTGGGTGCCAGCGCGCCGGCCGACCTGCACGCCCTGCTCGCCGGCCCGGTCCGAGCGGCCGAGCCGCTGGCGGTGCTCCCGGCGGCGGTCTACCTGGACGTCGGCGACGACGTGCTCGCCGTGGTGGCCAGCGACGCCCTGCACCTGCCGAACGCGCTCGTCGTCGGCCGGCCGGCCGCTCGCGCCCCGTGGCTGCCCCTCGACCGATCCCTGCGGGCCACGGTCGGGGCCGGCGTGGTGACCCTCGGGCCGCTCGTCGTGCGGCCCACCCGCTGGCGGCGGACCACGCCGGTCGGACCCCTCCCGGCGACCGGGTTGGCCGTCGGCGTGCGCGACCTGCGAGCGGCCCTGGCCGTGGCCCGGCCGCAGCTGCCGGCCGTGCTCCGGGGCGCCGTCGAGGACCTCGAGCAAGCGGCCGGCCCTGGAGCCACCCAAGGCCAGCCCGGAGCGCGGGTCAAGGCCTGCGCCGACCGGCTGCTGGGTCTCGGGCCGGGGCTCACCCCCGCCGGCGACGACGTCCTGGCCGGGCTGATGGTCGGGTGGCTGCACCTTCGCGGTCGGCGCGGCCCGGCGACCCAGGCGCTGGCCGCGCCCCTCGGCGCGCACGTCGTCGCGACCGCGACCGCACGCACGACGGCGCTGTCCGCCGCACTGCTGCGCCGCGCCGCCACGGGCGCCGCCGTGGACGAGGTGCACGCCGTCCTGCGCGCGGTGGCGTCCGGGGCCGGGGTCGACGTCGCCGTGGCGCGGCTGCTCACCGTCGGCCACACCTCGGGCGTCGCGCTCGCCCACGGCCTGCGGGTCGCCGCCGAGACCACCCTGGCCGGGCATCGGGAGGCAGCATGACCGACCACGTCGAGGTCCGCCGCGGCCGTTACCACGACTCGGTGGCGCTGATGCAGGTGAGCCGCGCGGCGTCCGGGGTCGAGGGGGTGGCCGCGGCGCTCGTCGCGATGGCGACCGAGCTGAACCTCGACCTCCTCGACGGCCTGGGGTTCGGCCGTCCCGAGGACGTCGGCGCCAACGACCTGCTCGTCGCGCTGCGGGCCGCGGACGACGACGCGCTGGGCCGGGGCCTGGCCGCGGTCGAGCAGGCGTTGGCCGACTCCAGTGCCTCACGCGGGGGCGAGGGCGGCTCGACCGAGGTCCCGGCCAGGACCACCGGCTCCGCGGTCCGCCGGTCCGGCGCCGGCCTGGTGCTGGTCTCCGTCCCCGGCCCGAACGCGTTCGTCGAGGCGATGGACGCGCTGGAGGCCGGCGCGTCGGTCATGGTGTTCAGCGACAACGTGCCGGTCGAGCAGGAGGTGCGGCTGAAGGACGAGGCCGCCGCGCGTGGCCTGCTCGTCATGGGTCCCGACTGCGGCACCGCGGTGGTCGACGGAGTCGGCCTGGGCTTCGCCACCGTCGTGCGCCCCGGGCCGGTCGGCCTGGTCGCCGCGTCCGGGACCGGCGCCCAGGAGCTGATGGCCCTGCTGGACGCCGCGGAGGTGGGCGTCAGCCACTGCCTCGGTGTCGGCGGGCGCGACCTGTCGTCGGCCGTCGGGGGCCGTTCGACGCTGGCCGCGCTGGCCGTGCTCGACGCGGATCCGGCGACCGAGGTCATCGTCGTGGTGTCCAAGCCGCCGGCGCCCGAGGTCGCCGACCGGGTGCGGGCCGAAGCCGCGAGGCTGACCACGCCGGTCGTCTTCGCGCTGCTCGGCCCGGGCCAGGACGACCTCACCGTGGCCGCCGAGCGGGCGGTGCGGGCGGTCGGGGGTGAGCCGCCCGAGTGGCCGGCCTGGCTGCCCTCCCCTGCGCCGGGCCCGCGGGCCGGCTGGCTGCGCGGGCTGTTCGCCGGCGGGACGCTGTGCGACGAGGCCATGGTGGTGGCGGTCGGGCGACTGGGACCGGTGCGGTCGAACATCCCGCTCGACCCGGCCTGGGCGCTGCCTGCGTCGATGACCGCCGATGGGGACCTGATGGTCGACTACGGCGACGACGCGCTCACCCGCGGTCGCGCGCACCCGATGATCGACCCGACGCTGAGGGCCGAGCGGCTGACCGTCGAGTCCGCTGATCCGTCGGTCGGCGTGCTGCTGCTGGACGTGGTCCTCGGCCACGGCGCCGATCCCGACCCTGCGGGCGGGCTGGCCGAGCCGGTGCGGGCCGCCGTCCGGGCCGGGAAGGCCGTCGTCGTCTCGCTGTGCGGCAGCTCGGGCGACCCGCAGGGGCTGGGTGGGCAGGCCGCGGCGCTGCGTGACGCGGGGGCGGCCGTGTTCCTGTCGAACGCGCAGGCGGCCCGCTTCGCGGTGGGCCTGGTCGAAGGGGGCCGGCCATGACGCTGCCGTCGTCGTCCTCGGTCGTCACCGCCGGCGCGGGGCTGTTCGCCGACGCCCTGCGGGCGCAGGCGGTCGACGTCCACGAGGTGGCCTGGCACCCGCCGGCCGACGAGTCCGACGCGCGGGCGCTGGCCCGGGTGTCGGCCGACCCGCGCCGAGCCACGGCCAACGCGGAGGCGGCGGCCCGGATGCTCGCCACCGGGGCTCGGCTGGTCGACGTCCGGCCGGCCGGTGGTCGGATCGATGCTGCGGAAGACGTTCTGCTTCACGTGCGGCGTCGCGTCGACGTACTTGATCGGCCCGTCGGGGGTGCGCTCGAGGAACCACAGATAGCCGTCACGCGCGACGTCAATCAGCCCGCGGACCGTGCGGTTCCCGCGGCGGTAGTCGACAAGAATCGGCGGCGACACCTCGTCCCAGTCCCACGACTCATTCGGGTCGTACTGGAAGTGGCCCTTGATCGCGCCGGTGCGGACGTCGACGGCGACGGTCGACGACGTGTAGAGGTTGTCGCCCGGGCGCTTGTCGCCCATCCACGGGCCGCCGTTGCCGGTGCCCCAGTAGGACAGGTTCGTCTGCGGATCGTAGTTGGCGGTCACCCAGATAGACGCGCCCCCGGTCTTCCACTGCTCGCCGCCGGCGGGCCAGGTGTCGCTGCCTGGTTCGCCAGGCGCCGGGACGGTATAGGTCTTCCAGAGCGGCTTGCCGGTGTCCACGTCGTAGATCGCGCCGGCGACCACGAGGCCGGCCGGCAGCAGCGGGAAGCTGCGGATCCGGCGGATGTCGCGGCGCACCGCCGCCGCCTCGTCCTCGACGGTGCGGAA
>Ga0209797_10001234_pt1 | contig 12797 bp, 13 predicted proteins | sample DOMMetBare3Fresh_2_FD_187472 | JGI IMG/M metagenome (GOLD analysis project Ga0209797, IMG submission 187472) | Wetland sediment microbial communities from St. Louis River estuary, USA, under dissolved organic matter induced mercury methylation -... | ecosystem: Environmental > Aquatic >...
GCAGGGTGAGGTGATCCTTGTGAGGCGTCAATGCGGCCACGTTGGCGGCGATGATCGCGTCGGGCGCCAGCCCGAGGCGGTCACGGATGCCAAGCTTCAAGGCGCGCCGGGCGTCGGCGAGCGCAATGCCCGAGTGCACGATCGTTATGCGGTCCGGGGCGATCCCGTCCGCCAGCAGCACCTCCGCCACGGCTTGAGAGATGGCGATGACGCGGTTGGCGCGGGCCCAGAATCCATGGCGCCGCAGCTGAAAGTCCACCCGGCGCGTCGCCACAAACGGTCGGCGGAGGAGCATTGCCCCCAGCCCTCCGAGGGTGACGGCGTGTGCGTCGTGCGCGTGCACCACGCAGCTCTCGGCGCGCAGCTCGGCCAGGAGTGCCGGGAGCACGCGCGGATCGAGCCCTGCCGCCCATGGCACCGGTCGCACGCGGATGCCGTCGCTTCGAAGGCGCGTGGCGAGCTCGCTCCCGGCCCTGGTCACCACCACCTGATCGACATCGCCGAGCCGCGCCAGCTCCCGTGCCAGCAACCAGACCTGGCGCTGGCCGCCGCGCCACTCTCGCCCGGACGCCACGTGCACCACCCGGGTCGTCACGCCTCCCGCGCCACCGCGGCCAACAGGGTGCGCAGCTCCGCCAGGCTGAACGGCTTGTGGAGGTATGGTCGATCGAGGCTCTCCAGAAAGGCGAGGGTGTCGCCGCGCACCGCATCGCCGGTGCTGAAGACGAAACGCGCGGCCGCCGCGGGATGGCACCGTGCGAGCTCCTCGTATAACTCCCGCCCGCCAAGCTCCGGCATCCGCAGGTCGGAGATGATCAGATCGAAAGTCTCGCGACTGGCCGCCTCGAGCGCCTCCCGGCCGTTGTGCGCCACCACCGGAATGTGATTCCAGGCCTCGAGCGTGGCGTGCATGTAGTGGAGAATGTGAGGCTCGTCGTCCACGACCAGCACGCGCAGGCGCTTCGTTGAAGTGCCGACGTCCGCGGCTGGGGTCGGCGCGGGCGGCCGGGGGGAGAGCGGCAACTGTACGGTGAACGTGGAGCCGCGCCCCTCCTCGGTCGACAGCATGATGCGGCCGCCGTGCTCGCGCAGGATCCCCTGGCTGATGGACAAGCCCAGGCCGGTGCCTTCGCCCTCGGGCTTGGTGGTGAAGAACGGCTCGAACACCTGGGCAGCGAGCGCCTCGGACATGCCAGGCCCGTCGTCAACGACGTCGATGGCGACACCGTCGAGCCAGCGTCGGCCTCGCACGAGGATGTGCCCTGGCCGGCCTGTGCTGGCGATCGCCTGGGCCGCGTTGTTGAGCAGATTGACGAAGACCTGCTGGATCTGATTCGGCTCGATGTCGGGCGAGGGCAGATCCGGCTCGATCTCGATCTGCGCCTCGACCCGGTGCGCCATGAACAGGTTGCGCAGCAGGACGAAGGTGGCGTCGAGCAGGGGCCGGAGGGCGGTCGGGCGGCGCTGATGCTCCTGCTTCCGCGCGAAGCCCAGGAGGTTCTTCACGATGTTGGACGCTCGCTCGGCTTCCTCCTGGATGACCGCGAGCGGTTCCCTGAGCGCGGGCGGAACGTGGGGTACCTCGCGGAGGAAGTCGGCGAAGCCGACCACCGAGGCCAGCGGGTTGTTGAGGTCGTGGGCGATGCCGGCGATGAGCTGCCCGATGGCGGACATCTTTTCCGACTGGATGAGTTGGTCTTGCAATCGCCGCCGCTCCGTTTGATCATCGAAGAGGAGCACGAGCGCCGAGCGGTCGGTGCTGGTAATCGGCACGGCGGTAACCGCATAGGTGCGCTCGCCGGTCCGCAGATCGACCTCGCGGCCCGCTCCTTGCTGGTCCAGGGCTCGCTGCAGCTCCGCGGCCCACTCCGGGGGGACGAACGCCTGCCAGGGGCGGCCGATGAGGCTCGCGGGCGGCACGTTCACCAGATCGGCGAAGGCTCGGTTGGCGCGGCGGATGCGGCCGCCGCGGTCCACGATGCAGAGGGCGGGGGAGATGGCATCCACGACCTCCTGCCAGGTGCGCCGGCCGTCGTCGTGGAGATCCACGACGCGGGCGCTCTCCAGGGCGATGCTGGCCTGGGCCACGAGCCCTTCCAGCAGCCTGAGCGACGGGGTGCCGAACCGGCCGCTCTCGCCCTGGATGGCCATCGCCCCGGTGACCCGGCCGCGCGCGACGAACGGAACGAGGAGCCAGCACCCGGTCGCGTCGGACTGCGGCGGCAGATCGCCTTCCTCCACCAGCGGGCCGAGGCCGTTGGGCAGGATCAACGGCCCGCGCCGCTCGACCAGCTGAAGCAGGGATGCGCGATCGGGGCGGCCGGTCGGCCAGGCGTGCACGAAGTCGTGGGCGTCGGCGTCCCGGTGGAAGAGCGTGAGCGCGATCTCGGTGGGGGAGAGGCTGTCCCTGATCTGCCGCAGCAGCAGGTCGATGACCGACGCGCGGCGCAGCGTGCCGGCCAGCTCCTGGCCGAAGGCGGTCACCCGGCGCAGCAGCGCCAGGTCGTCAGGGCCGGCGAAACCGGCGAGATTGGTGGAAGGAGGAGTGGCCATGATCCGGGCGAATACGCGGGGCCGCCTGAACGCGGCGGACCTGCAGCTGGTGATCCTGCTATTGAGCCGCGGCTCCGCGCACCGGCGGGTCTATCTCGAGCGGCGGCTGGCGACGGAAGGGCCGGATCCGCTCCTGGATGCGCCCGACCTGCTCGACCGGCTCCTGACGGTCCGCACGATGCTGGTCCCGTCGGAAGCATTGTTCTTCTACGTCGTGGTGCGGCAGGCGCTCCGGGGGGCCGGGATCGACGACCGCGAGCTGGCCGACTATCTGGCCACGCTCCTGCTCGACTTCGGGCAGCGCGATCGCGCCTGGCGCATCGACTGGCACGACGACCAGCAGCACCGCTACCTGGTGGACATCCTGGCGGACCTGGAGGCGAGCGGCGGCGAGCGGCGCTTCCGAGTGATGATGCACCTGGGTAACTACGCCCTGTGGCTCGCCGGCCTCTTTCCCGATTATATCGCGGCCCGACATCTCCGCAAAGCGGGCCCCGACGTCACCTATTACGACGCCCTGGGCCGGCGCGGGTTCGGCATGGCGTCGGATCATGCCCTCGCCGGCGAATACGGTCTCGTGGCGGTGCTCCGCACCGCCGCCGAGCGGTTTCCCTCTGTGCGCGGCGCGCTCAACGGCGTGAGCGACCGGCTCCTCTTTCCGACATCCTGCTCGCCAGACCGCATCCTCCGCGAGCTCGGCGCGCTCTAGGCGCGCGACTCGGTGGCCGCCTCGGCCCGCTCGGCCGCTGCCGCGACCAGCGCCCGGAACAGCCCGCGCTCGGGCGCCTGCGCTTCCGCGTGCATCTCCTCGGGGTGCCACTGCACCGCCAGCAGCCACGGCGCGCCCGCCGGTGATTCCGCCGCCTCGATCACGCCATCGTCACTCCACCCCGACGCCACCAGCCCGTCCGCCAACCGGTCGATCGCCTGATGATGGAAGGAGTTCACCGTGAGCGCGGTCCTGCCGAGGGCCGCGGCCGCGCGGCTACCCTCCTGCAACCGCACGGAGTGCGTACGGGCATCCCGAGCCTTTCCGGGGTCGTGGGCCACCGGCCCGGGACGCTCGGAGGGGAGATCCTGAAACAGGCTCCCGCCGAGCCCGACGTTGATGAGCTGGATCCCGCGGCAGATGCCGAGGATCGGCAGCTCCTGTTGGCGCGCGGCGGCGAACACCGCGAGCTCGAAGAGGTCACGCTCGCGATTGGGCGGATACAGATGAGGCGATGGGTCCGCCCCGTACCAGTCGGGATGGATATCCTCGCCCCCGGAGAGGAGGAGCCCGTCCACCCCGTAAAGCGCGCGAGCCGCGTAGGCCGGACCGAGGACCGGCGAGACGATGACCGGCACTCCTCCCGCCGCCACCACCGACCGGAGGTAGGCCGCGTTCACGCCGGTGCGCTCGGCCCCGTCCCACGTGCGCAGTACTCCGGTCACCGCGATTCGGGGAGCGCTCAAGGCAGCACCGAGTCGGGGAAGAATGGGCAACGCGGGTCTTCGATGCGGGCGGGGTCGAGCTGAATGCCGATCAGCGGGAGGGTGGCCGCGCCGACGGTGACGGTGCCGATCGGTGGGGCGCCCTCAACCGGGGCGCCCTCGTACAGCATCACGCCGCGGGCCTTCGCGAGGGTGTCGAGCACGAGCACCCCATAACCGGGCTTGACGGTAGAAGGAACGGCGCCCTCAACACCGATCACCAGAAGCGAATCCGAGCGCCCGACGACCGCCGGGAGCGCGGGGCCGGCCACCACCCGGGCGACCAGCCGCTCGGGCAGATCGCGGGGTGGGGTGCTGAGGGTCTGGCGGGGCACGCTGAACTGGGTGAGCAGTGCCGTCGGACCGGCCAGCGCCGCGAGTCCGCACGCCGCGCTGCCCCGGTCCGCGGGACGCCCGCAGGCCGCGACCGTGACGAGGAGCAGGAGGGGGCGCCGGATCCGCATGGCCACAAGATAATCACGCGGCCGGTCCGTCGAGCGCTGTCAGTGCCCGCTCGAGGTTGGCATGGGCGGCCGTCTCGTAGCGACGGCGGAACTGCTCCGTCAGGTACAGCGGACGCCGGCGGAGGAAGCCGGTGAGCACCCGCCGCCGGCCTTCCCGGTACGCCGCGACGGGAACCCAGGCGTACTCCGCCTGAATCAGGCGATCGTACTCGTCGAACTCCGCCGGGGAGCGGCCGAGGATCGAGAGGTCGATATCGCAGATCAGCCGACCGGCGGGGTCATCGGGCGGCCGCGCGTGTCCGGTGAGCGCGACGAGTCGGGCGACTTCACCGCCTGCGGCAGGCGGGAGGCCCAGCGCGTCCAGCGCGCGCCTCGCCCAGTCCGCGCTCCGCTCCTCGTTGTCCGCCGCGCGGGGATCGTAGATCGCGTCGTGGAACCAGAGCGCCGCCTCGACAAGGTCTCGTTCCATGGGCGAGTCGGACGATTCCTCGAGCCGGTCCAGGCAGTCGCGCAGATGGGCGATGCCGTGGTAGCGGCGGGCTGGCTCCATCCACGCGGACAGGATCGCGTCGGCCAGGGGTGACGGGTCGCCCGTCGCGCCAAGACGACGCATCAGTGCCACGAAACGATCCCGCAGGCCGCTCACGCTTGCAGGAACCACGTCGCTAGCGGCCGCCGCAACACCGGCGTCGAGGCCGCCCTCGCGAGCGCGCCGAAGGTCCAGGCGCGCGGCCCCGGGCGCGCGAGCCAGCGGGCGAGCCGGTCGTGACGCCGCTTGGTGCGCAGCCAGTGCCTGGTCTTCGGGACGGGCGCCAGCGGCTCGAGAATGCGGCGGGCGACTTCCTCGCCGGTCACCAGCGCGCCGTAGATCCCTTCCGCAGTGAGCGACGAAACCACGCCCGCCGCGTCGCCCACCAGATGGACGCCACCCGGAAAGTGGCAGCCGTGGTATGCCACCTCGAGAGTCGCCCCCTCGAACGGCACGCCCGCGCGTGCGATCCCCAGCCGGTCGATGCGCTCCTCGAGATAGCGCCGGAGCGCGGCCGGCGGCACCAGATGCTTGGCGGCCACGGCGCCGAGCGAGCTGTAGGCGGCGTGCGGAAAGACCCAGAAGTAGCCGTTGGCGAGCGGGACGGGGTCGCACTCGACCCGGAGCGGCTCCAGCCGGATGCCGGGCACATTGTACTCGCCTGCGAAGTACTCCCGGGGGGAAGGGAGATGGAGCGCCCGCCGCACTGCCGAATCCGCGCCGTCGGCGCCGATCAGGTGACGCCAGCGCATCGGGCGCCCGGCGGCGGTGACCGTTCGCGATCCGAGGTCGATCTTGCAGGCCGCGACGCCGGCCCACACCTCGGCGCCGGCGGCGCGGGCCCACGCGAGCTGGTGGCGGCCGAGGTCCCGGCGCGCGATGGTGTACACCACGGTTGCTTCCGTGTGAAGGGAAACGGCACGGCCGCCGGCGAACGCCACGTGCCCCACGCTCGCCAGGGTGGAGCCGGCGGGGAGACCCAGCGGCTCGAGCTCGCGCATCGTCTTCCGCGTGAGCCCGCCTGCGCAGGTCTTGGGGCCGATCTCCGCGCGCTTCTCGAGCACGAGGACCTCGCGCCCGGCCTGTGCCAGGACCTGCGCGGCCCGAAGCCCGGCGGGGCCCGCGCCGATGATCAGGTGCTCAACGGCGTCCACGCCTCGTCGTCCCGGATGCGGGCGGCGGCATCAGCGCGCGCCACGGTGGGCGGATTGGGGGCGACGCCCCACTTGCGCAGCAGGCTGCGTCCGCGACGATACTCGTCGGACCCCACGTGATTCGAGGGCAGGCTGGTCGTGCGTAGTAGCAGTAGCGGAAAGTCGCGCACCTGGCGTACCCGCTCGCCATGGCACGCCACCCACCACTCGTGCTGGAACACCACGCCGCCGGGAGTCGCGATCTGTCCGGCGAGCTCGGCGCAAGCGCTGCAGCCACGGTGGGCATCGTGCGCCTCGGCCTCAGGTTCGGGGTGTCCGGTAGGCTAGCTCCCTTCCCCCGTGGGCGGGAAGCCCCGCTCGCTTGACGGTCCCCCGTGCCGGTCCTACCATTCGGGCTCCCAACTGCTTCGGCCGCGTTCCCGCGGCCGGCCCGCGCCTCCGGCGACCGGGCGCTCCCCGAGGTGCCATCGATGACAGAGACTCCGCGGCCGTGCTCGAAGGCCTGAAGGCGCGACTGGACCAACTCCTGCGCGAAGGTGCGCGCACCGACGTGCGCGCGTATGCCGCAGGGCTGCGCGAGGCACTGCTCGAGGCCCGGCTCGGCATCGGCAAGATGCGGGAGGCGCTGGCCGCCACCGAGCGCGAGCTCGCCGTCGAGCGGAAACAGCTCGAGGACGCCGAGCGGCGCGGGCGCCTCGCTGCCGCAGTACCGGATCCCGACACGGTGGTGATCGCGGAGCGCTTCGCCATGCGGCACCGCGAGCGCGTGGCCGTCCTGGAGCGGAAGATCGTCGTGCAGCGCGACGAGCTGGTGCTGGGCGAGCGCGAGCTCGCGGAGATGACCGCCGAGGCCCAGCGGGCGACCGCCGGCAATCCGTCGGAATCGATCGCGGCCGCCTGGCGGGATCTCGAGTCCGCGGGGGCGGTCCGGCCGGACGAGCAGGAGCGGATGCAGGCCGACGCCGAACGGCAGCAGCGCGAGAGCGCCATCGAAGCGCAGCTCGCCTACCTCAAGAAGAAGCTGGGGAAGCTGTGAAGCCGCAGGGTCGCTCGAGGCGATCGGAAGGGCGTGCCGGCGCCGGCGCCGTCGCGGCTTGCATCCTCGGGCTCTGTGCCGCCATGCCCGCACCAGTCTCCGCCCAGCAGCCCGTCGCCGCTCCCCCGCACTTTCTCAAGCTCGCCCATACCTACAGCATCGTGGCGTACGACTCCGCGACCGGGGACCTCGGTGTGGCGGTGCAGTCGAAGTTCCCCAACGTGGGCGGCATCGTCCCCTGGGGGCGCGCCGGCGTCGGCGCGGTGGCCACTCAGAGCCTCAGCAACACCGACTTCGGCGCGCGGGGCCTGGACCTCATCGCCGAAGGCGCCACCGCCGAAGAGGCGCTCCGGATCGTGATGCGCGGCGACACCATGCTGCAGGACCGGCAGGTGGGAATCGTGGACGCGCGTGGCAACGCCGCGAGCTTCACCGGGAGGACCACGTTCGACTGGGCCGGGGGCCGGGTTGGTGCGCTCTCGGGTCGTGGAAACGTCCCCGGCGGGAAGGGCCAGGTCATCGTGGGCCGGGGCTTCGCGGCGCAGGCCAACATCATGGTGTCGGACCAGACGGTCAAGAACCTGGCGGAGGCATTCGAACGAAGCCGCGGGAATCTGGCGGACCGCCTGATGACGGCGCTCAAGGCGGGACAGTCGGGCGGCGGCGACAAGCGGGGGATGCAGAGCGCCGCGCTCCTCGTGGTCCGGAAGAACGGCGGCTATCTCGGAGCCAACGACCGGTTCATCGACATCCGGGTCTACGATGCCAAGGATCCGATCGCCGAGTTGGAGCGACTGCTGTCGCTCCACAAGCTGCACTTCTTCCCGAGCGAGCCGCGGGACCTGCTCCCCGTCACGCCGGCGATCGTGGCGCAGCTGGAGCCGATCCTGCTTGCCGAGCCGGCGAACCAGACCGAGAAGTGGCTCGCGCGCCCACAGGGGTCGGCGACGGCCGCCTTCCTCGATGCACTCAAGAACTTCATGTACTGGGAGAACTACGACGTCCGGGTGCGCATGGACGGGAAGATCGACCGGGTCGTGCTGGAGGACATCCTGAAGAAGCGGAAGACCTAGGAGACACCCTGTGGCCACAGCCACTCCCGTCAGACCAGCGGTGGAACCCCCGGCGCACGATACCCGGTTCTTCGGGCACCCGCGCGGGCTCTCGACCCTGTTCTTCACCGAGATGTGGGAGCGCTTCAGCTACTACGGCATGCGCGCGCTCCTCATCCTGTTCATGACCGCCCCGCTCGCGGCGGGCGGTCTCGGATTCGACACCGCCAAGGCGGGGCCGATCTATGCGCTGTACGTGAGCTCGGTCTACCTGCTCTCGCTTCCGGGGGGGTGGGTGGCCGATCGCGTGCTCGGACTCCGGCGCGCGGTGTTCGTGGGCGGTGTCATCATCATGAGCGGGCACATCTGCCTTGCCGTGCCCTCGATCGCCACCTTCTACCTCGGCTTGGTGCTCATCGCGATCGGGACCGGGCTGCTCAAGCCCAACGTGAGCGCGCTGGTAGGGAAGCTCTACACGACCGAAGACGTGCGCCGGGATGCGGGCTACTCGATCTACTACATGGGCATCAACACCGGCGCGCTGATCGCGCCGATCATCACCGGGTGGCTCGCCCAGGGGGACACCTTCAAGGGGCTCCTGGCCTCGGCGGGGATCGGGGCACACGCGTCCTGGCACTGGGGATTCGGCGCTGCGGCGGTGGGCATGTTCTGCGGCCTGGTGCAGTACGTGCTCGGGGGAAAGCACCTGTCGGCCGACGGGCTCCGGCCCGTCCGGCCGAGCGATCCGATGGCGGCGGCCAAGGTGGATCGGCAGGTGCGCCTGGCCGGGCTGGGCACTCTCGGCGTCCTGGTCGTCGGCGGGGCGTTGGTGGCGACCGGCGCGGTCTCGCTCGATCCCGAGGCAATCTCCCGCAGCTTCCAGTGGGTGCTGTTCGGCATCACGGCGGCGTTCTTCGCCTGGCTGTTCCTCGCCGGAGAGTGGACGCGGGAGGAGCGGAAGCGCCTGCTCGTGATCACGGTGCTCTTCATCGCCGCGACGGTGTTCTGGATGGCCTACGAGCAGGCCGGCTCGACGCTGAACCTCTTCGCCGACCGGAGCACCCACAACCGCGTCCTCGGCCACGGCTACCCGGCGAGCTGGTACCAGTCGCTGCCGCCGCTCTACGTCATCCTGTTCGCCCCGGCGTTCGCGGCACTCTGGGTGTGGTTGGGAATCCGGAATCCCTCGAGCCCCGCCAAGTTCTCCATCGGCCTGCTCCTGCTCGGCCTCGCGTTCGCCGTCATGATCGGGGCGGCCTCGGCGGCGGCGGGCGGGGCGCGGGTGAGCCCGATGTGGCTCTTCGTCTCCTACTTCCTGCAGGTGATGGGCGAGCTGTGCCTCAGCCCGGTGGGGCTGAGCGCGATGAGCAAGCTGGCGCCCGCGCGCATCGCGGGGCTGGTGATGGGCGTCTGGTTCCTGGCCTCGGCGGTGGGGAACTACCTGGCGGGAATGGCCGCGAGCGTGTACGAGACGATGCCGCTGCCCACGCTGTTCACGATTGTCGCGGGGATCGCGCTCGCGGCCGCCTTGGTGCTGGCGCTCCTGATCAGGCCGATTCGGCGGATGCTGGAGCGGTGACGGCGTACACCAGCACCTCGCCGACGTCGTCGTCCTCGTTGGCGGCGACGGGCCGCATCCCGACGTTCTCCGCGACGCGCAGCGCGGGCGTGTTCCAGACCGGCGCGAGCGCGCGGACGAGCTTCACGCCCGGCTGCTCGAACGCCCAGCCGATCATTGCCCGGACCGCCTCGGTGGCGTACCCGTGGCCCTCGAACTGCTCGTACATCGCGTAGCCGATCAGCACCGCGCCCGATTCGTCGGGCGGGCCGCCGAATGCCACCGACCCCACCGCGCGTCCCGTCTCCCGCTCGAACATGAGCCAGTTCCACCACGGCGCCTCCTCGGGGCGCGCGCGGAGGCGCTCGCGCACCTCGGGGAGCGGGTCGGTCATATAGGGCGGGGGCGCGACCGGGCGCGGAAAGAGGACGCCGGTCAGCTCGCGGAGCCGGGCGCCGTCGCCGGCGAGCAGCGCGTCGATCTCGTCGAGGGTGAGGGGCGCCAGGTCGAGGCGCTCGGTACGCACCCGCAGGTCCATCATGAGCCCAGTCCTCCCTTCGGCAGCCCCGGCGTCGAGTCGGTCGGCGCGGCCTTGAAGATGCGGAACAGGTAGACCAGCGACGGCAGCAGCACGATGGCCCCGAGCCCGAGCGCCGTGAGCACCAGCCGGAGCGTGACCTCGGGGGCGGCCGTGCCGGTCACGGTCAGGTCCGGCGGGATGACATGGGGATACTGCGCCAGCACCCACCCCCACATGATGAGCGAAACCTGCACGCCGACCGCCACTCGGGCCAGATGGTAGCGCCTCCACCAGAGCGCCGCCAGTACCACGATCGCGGCTGCGCCGGTGGCCAGGTGGAAGGGAAGCGCCCAGCGCGAACCGAGGAGGCCCACCCCCATCAGCGGCGCCTCCTTGGGCGCGATTATCAGGGCCCCGAAGGCGGTCAGGAACACCGCGAGGCCGGACCAAAGCGCCCGGGCCCGAAAGTCCCCGACCAGGTCAGGATCGCGGGTCTCGAGCGTGAGGAACACCGCCGCGAGATGGGCGAACAGCGCCAGGGTGAGCAACCCGACCGCCAGGCTGAACGGGGTGAGCCACGGGTCCACGAACCGGTCGGTGAAGCTTCCGGCCCCCGCGAGCGGCCCGACACGCCCGGCGGCGACCGCGCCGATGCACACGCCCAGCAGCACGGGGGTGACCAGGCTCGCACCCGCGAACACCCGGCCCCAGCGGCGCTGTGCGGCGTCGTGCTCGTCGTCGTAGGTGCGGAAGGTGAAGGCCGAGCCCCGCAGCACGATCCCGAAGAGCATCAGGGTGAGCGGAATGTGGAGCACCGTGCCGAGGCGGGCGAATACTGCCGGGAAGCAGGTGAACGTGAGCACGATGGCCAGGATGAGCCAGACGTGATTGGCCTCCCAGATCGGCCCGATGGCGTGGCTGATCACCTCGCGCTGCCGGTCGCGCCGAGGCCCGGTCGCGAAGAGGTCCCACACGCCGCCACCGAAGTCTGCCCCGCCGAAGAGGACGTAGGCATTGAGCGACACGACCAGGAGCGCCGCCAAAACCAGGGGAAGGGTCGGCTCAGGCACGGCTGAACCCCTCGGGCGCGTAGATCCGGGTCCACTCGGTGGGCCGCGGACTCCGGATGATCTGGCGGTAGAGCAGCCAGGCGACGATCACCCCCAGGAAGCAGTAGAGCAGGGAAAAGCCGAGGAAGGGGACGATGAGGCCCGGCATCGGCGTCACCGCCTCGGCTGTGCGGAGGACGCCGTAGACGATCCAGGGCTGTCGTCCCACCTCCGTCACGGTCCATCCAGCCTCGATCGCGACGAACCCCATCGGCGCGGCGACCGCCAGCGCCCGGAGGAGCCACACGCTCGCGCCCAGGTCACGCCGCCGGATGGCGACCAGACCGGCCCACAGCGCGACCAGCGCCATGAACGTCCCGAGGCCGACCATGATCTGGAAGGCGGTGTGCACGATGGGGACATGCGGCCAGTCTTCGCGGGGGAACTGGTCGAGGCCCTTCACCTCGGCGGCAAAGTCGTGGAACGCGAGGAAGGAGAGCCCGCCCGGGATCTTGAGCGCGTACTTCGTCTCGCGCCGCTCCATGTCGGGCCAGCCGCCGATGACGAGCGGCACCCGGTGCCCCGTCTCGAAATGCGATTCCATGGCGGCCAGCTTGGCGGGCTGGTAGGCCGCGACCGCGCGGGCGCTCAGGTCGCCGGAGAGGGGCTGGAGCACAGCGGCCGGGCCGCCGACGAGCAGGGCGATGGCGAGCGCGCGCCGGTGGAAGGCATTCCCGCGGTCGAACAGCAGCAGGAAGGCGTGGATGCCGGCGACCGCGAAGCCGGTGGCCGCGTACGACGCGAGCGTCATGTGCAGCGTCTGCTGGAACGCCATCGGGTTCAGCATGCCGGCGATCGGATCGATGTTGGTGACGCGGCCGTGCACGACGTCGAAACCGGTCGGCGCGTTCATCCATGCGTTGGCGATGACCACGAAGATCCCAGAGGCCGCGCCGCTCACCGCCACGACGACGCCGGCCCACAGGTGCGCCCGCGGCGAGATCCGGTCCCACCCGTACAAATAGATGCCGAGGAAGATCGCTTCGGTGAAGAAGGCGAAGCCCTCCAGCGAGAACGGCATCCCGATGACCGGGCCGGCGAATTCCATGAAACCCGGCCACAGGAGGCCGAGTTCGAAGGACAGCACCGTGCCGGAGACCGCGCCGACCGCGAAGAGGATGGCGGTGCCCTTGGCCCACCGCTTGGCCAGGTCCAGGTAGATCCGGTCGCCGGTCTGTCGGTAGCGCTGCTCGGCCACCACCATGAGCAGGGGCATGCCGATGCCCACGATGGCGAACAGAATGTGGAAGGCGAGCGAGATCGCCATTTGTGAGCGGGCGGCCAGAAGGTCCGACATGGGTGCGTTCCCGAGTCGATGGTCAGGCTGTAAGATTGCGCCGCATGGCTAG
>Ga0209797_10001236_pt1 | contig 12788 bp, 9 predicted proteins | sample DOMMetBare3Fresh_2_FD_187472 | JGI IMG/M metagenome (GOLD analysis project Ga0209797, IMG submission 187472) | Wetland sediment microbial communities from St. Louis River estuary, USA, under dissolved organic matter induced mercury methylation -... | ecosystem: Environmental > Aquatic >...
TAAGAATGAAACCCGCAACGATATATCTGTTGATGAACTCCCTGCTAATCTACTGCACCTTTCCTGATTTTTTTTATAGCCCGATTCTCTTTTAAACTGTGACTGCGGTAGCATTTTTTCCCTACATGTAAACAGTAAAAAATAAAAACCGCCCCATATGATATGGGACGGCAACTACATGAGAAATTTTACTTACTAACCCCGGGAACCAATCCGGGTAGATTGCTATGAACGGTGAGAGAAGGACTGCATGCAAATTGTGCTTTCTGTATTAACTCAATTTAAATCCAGTATTATTTTACAGTAAATAAAAAAGCTGCCTCGTTTGAAACAAGGCAGCTTTTTATAGCGACAATAAAGATTAATTATAATTAAATTTTGTCCATCCTTTCCACCAGCTTGCCAGTTCACCGGCCGGAGCAATACCCCCGCGGAATGTAACTGTTTTATCAAAGAACAGATCGCCATTAAATTTTGAATCTGAAAATTCACCCCCATTTAGAATTTTCTGATTGCCATTTGCTCCTGCAAATGGGGTAGGATCTGGTGCAGCGTAATTAAATGGTTGTATCAGTTTTGCATCTGATGTGTTAGTGAGAATATCATTATTATAAAATGAATTGGTAAACCAGGAAGTCAATGTTGCATCAGATGTAATAGTAGAACCGGCTGTTCCCTGGAATTTAAGATTTACTGTATTACCGGCTAAAGTAACATTGCGTAAACGAACTGAACTGTCTTCAATATTTAATGCTGTTGAACTTCCCAACTGTGCATCAATGAATATACCAAGCGGCCAACCCATGATGATAGAATTATAAATAGAGATTCCTGAATTTCTGCGGATCTGTGCCCCACAACGGAAAAGACTGCTTCCAACATTAGTTAAAGTTGCCCTGGGCCCGATTGCAGTAATGTTACTGAAGATAGCTGATGTCTTCGGAGTAGCTGTGGTACCACTTGCGTTATTATCACTTTCAAAAGCTTCTGAAGTAGAAATATCTGCAATCACAGAATCACGGATGATTAATCCAAACTGTACTCTACCGCTAAAACCATTGTCCGTATCAAAATCATCATCCTGCGTTTTATAAGCAATCAGGTATTTACAATTTACCGTGCCGCCAAACCACTCATAGGCATCATCTTTTGCGTAAGTAACTTCTATGTGATCGATAGTTGTCCCATTGCCTACACCAGCCATAGTAAGACTGTTGATTTCTTTATCAGGCTGAAAAGCATAACCTGCAAATTCAATACGTACATATTTTAATGATCCGGAATTGTCATTGGCAACCGGAGTTGGTACTGCCGCATCACCAGAACCTGCAAGTCCATCACCATTTGCATTATCAATACCACCTTCTACCTGGTATAGGCCAACTGTTCCATTGTAACTTGTATTGATAGGCGCTTTACCACAAAGTACTATACCGCCCCAGTCACCAGATTGCGGATTAGGTGATGCAGAAGTAAATATTATAGGTTCAGTTGGTGTGCCAATTGCATTTAATTTCGATCCACGTGTAATGATTAATGCAGCTACATCAGACCCGCTGAAAGATCCTTTAACTGTTGTACCTGCTTCTACTGTCATTGTATGATTGCCTACCATATATACCAATCCTTTAAGGATATATGTATTTCCTTTACGCAATGTAGTATCGGCATTGATGCGTCCCTGCAAAGTAATTGTTTGTCCTGTTGTTGTGCCGCCGCCATTTACAACAACAACCTGTATTTCTCCATCTGTTTCTATTTTACGACAGCCAGTAATTACTAATGCCGCTAAACCTGCTAAGTATAAAATGTACTTTTTCATTTCTCTATTTTTAAATTTTAGTGTTATAATGAGTAATTAAATATGATATTGAAACTTGTTCCTGTTTTTCTTGTAAACCGGTAAGCATCCTTATCTTTCTGAAAAGTTGTTTTATTGTCACTGTTCTGGTAAAAATATTGTGTGGTGTTAAGCAGATCGCTAATATTCAACCGGAGCTCTGCTTTTTTCTTTATTATTTTCTTACTCAGTTGAAAATCGAGTAAGGCTCTTGGCGCTTCATATATATCAGGTGAACCAGCACTTGATGATAAATCACCAACCAGGTAGATTCTTTCTCCAATCTGATTGTATAAAAGAGTGGCGCTGAAACCTGCTTTCTCATGATCATACAACAAGCCAAAATTTAAAACATAAGGTGATTGCCCCTGTAATGGTCTGTCAACATTAAAACCTTTATCTTTTACATTGCTTTTGATATAAGATGCATTAGCCTGGAAAGTGAAATTCTTTAAGACATTGGCAAAATCCAGTTTCTTTCTCATTTCAAGTTCTGCACCATAAGCAGTGGCCTGTTCGGGATTTTGATAACTGAATGTGCTGGCGCCGCCGGCTCCCTCATTAAATAATTGCTCAATGGGATCTTTAAAATTTTTATAAAAAATTCCTGCTGTTACTACCTCACCTGATCTTGGATATATTTCATACCGTAAATCAAGGTTTGAAACTTTTGTCCTTTTAAGTGAAGGATTACCTTGTATTGATGCGTTTAATTCAAAATCAAAAAGATTTAAAAAGGATAATTCACGCAGCTCAGGACGAATGACTGTTTGCGAGCCTGAAAGACGCAGATTAGTTTTTGTATTCAGTTTTAATGTTGCATTCAGACCGGGCAGATAATCTGTTACTTTAGTATAAGTATGACGTGGGTCCCATGTTTTAACGCTTCCTACTAATTGATCAAAATGCTCAATCCGCAATCCCCATACTACACGTAATGTTTTAGTAAACTGATTATCGAATTGTAAGAAACCCGCATTCATTATTGTATTGGCGAGATAGCGGAATGTTTTACCTTTTATTGCATCAAATCCTAGAAGGCTGCCTGTTCCATCTCCAAAATTTTCAGGAGAAAAAACTTTATCTGTGGTTAGCAATCTTAATGTTGGATTATCAAGCGGCAAATAATTTGCAAAAAGCTGTGCATCATAAAGACGATCTTTTACCTGTAGCATGTACCCGCCTTTTAATGCCTGCTTTTGATTTAGCCAATCAAAACTGTAAGTCAAATCGCCACCGGCAGTATATATATAATCACTCAGGCTCTGGTAAATGCGGCTGCCACTTTGTTGCGATAATGAATTAGAGATTAAAAGCCGAAAAGGATCCTGTGTATTTGCAGCTTTTGAATAAGCAATACGACGTTGATCAGGAATATAGCCATCTAAAATATTAAAAGCGCCATACCATTTAAATTTTAATGGTTTTGCCAAACTGTGGTCGCCATTAATTTGTACTGTGAAAAATGTGTTTTGTTTGAAGGAAAGTTCTGTTGCCATTATTTCATCACCTCTTGAAAAATCAATTCCACTACGGCGGGTAACTGAATTAGGAGAGTTGACATTTAAAATTGATTTTACTGATACTTTATTAAGCGGGTTAATTTGAAGAGTAAGACTTCCTAATGCCCCAACAGAAACATCCTGCACATAACGATCATCATTATAATCATAATTAGTACTGAAAACACTTCCGGATAATGAATTTGACCTGTTAAGTAATTTAAGGTAGCGGTTGTTTTTATTATAGTTAATGCCAAAACTGCCTCCAAGAGTTTTACCAAACACTTTGGTAACAAATCCCCCATTGGTCTGAAAAGAAACATTCATTGGTACAGAGGTTTCGGTTGGTGTCCATGCATTGCGCATTTGTTTACCAATTAAAGTCTTTTCTGCGGGTGATAAAATATCAAATTCGGCTTTTCTTGTATAGCCTGATGGCAAAGCTCTTGTGCCATCATCAAAACCCAGCCAGTCAGTTTTACCGCCTTGATCTTTATAAAACTTTTTACCGATAGTCTGTGTATTAAATCCTGAGCCAACTTGTATACTGAAGAAATTTTTTGAAGGAATATCTTTTGTATTTACCTGTATCAATCCGCCTGCCCACTCACCCGGGTATTCCGGAACGAATGCTTTATTGATAATAATATTATCAATCATGGATGAGGGTATAAGATCAAATGAAAATGTTTTACGATCCGGCTCAGTGCTTGTAAGCAGTATTCCATTCAGCATGGCCTGGTTATAGCGATCAGCCAACCCTCTTATAATAATAAATTTTCCTTCCTGTATACTGGCACCAGGTGTACGTTTTAATACTTCACCTGTATTTTTATCTGGTGAACGGCGAATACTTTCTGCAGAAATAACTGACGCAACCGTATTGGTATTTTTCTGAAATGCAATAACAGAAGCCACCGTTTCTTTACGGGCCGATGATCTTGTTCCGGTAATAATCACAGATTCCCCCGTTTTTGCTTTTATGTCAAGTAATATATCCAGCACATTTGCCTGGCCGAATATCACTTCTACTTCATTTACAATTTTAGTTTCATAACCAATTGCAGAAAATTCCAGTTCATATTTTTTGCCTGCTGAAAGGGCTAATGCAAAACGACCTTCAATATCTGTACTGGTACCGCCAGCAGCGCCAAATATTTTTACTGAAACACCGGCAAGGGGTTCATTCCTGGAGTTCAAAACCTTACCATTCAACTTAACACTTTGAGCCTGTATGTTTAATGAAACTAGTAAAACAAATATTGGAAGCAGGATTCTTATCAATTTCTTTTGCAGCATAATTTTCTCTGATTTCGCTGCAAAAGAACCATTATATTGTTACCTCCATGTTAGCGGCATGTTAAGCAATAGCAATGCTAATGTTATCTGAATATGATCAGATCGGGGTATTTATTAAAATCTGAACTGTAACCTGCAGGTGAAAACATTATCCTGCAAATCTTTTGTATATCCTGCAAACTGAGTGGTTTCATTTTTTACAAAATCATAATAAAAGATCAGCTTTGTTTGTGTATTGAAATAATACACATAACCAACGCCAAGTGTGGAAAATTTAACATCTGCCGCTGTAAGATTAGTGCCTGCTTTTCCGATTTCAGATTTACTTACTTTAATATTTGGATCGTACCAGTCATATTTCAATAAAAACTGGTGTTTTGTATTAACTATGTTTTGCAAAAAATAAAAAAATGAACCATTGAAATGACGAACATATGTAGGAAGTAGTACACCGTTATTGTTTGGCAATACACCTGGATTTACAGTAGTAGTATTCGTGCCAGGTTGAGTGCCAAACCAATGTTCTGCCCTTAGTTCTGTAACACCCCATGCATGATGAAATTTTACCTGTACATCTGCGCCATAATAATGCCGGGGAGATGCTTTTCCAAGATTTCTAACTGAAGAATCAACTACAAAAATCTTATCGCCATTATTGGCTTTTCCATATTCATAAACATATTTTGTACCATTCTTCCATCCCCCTCTTAATAAAGAAAGTCCTGCGCCAATTTCAGTTTTATTTATTTTTTGGGGTTTTAATACCAGTCGTGAAATAAAATCTTTATTATCGTCAAAATCTGTGGTGCCCACTACGCCCTGCCCATTAAAAAATCCTGCATCAAATTTGAAATTTTTCAGTTTATGTTTATTAGTTAATGATTCAAATGTAAATAATACACCTTCATCTCGTTCTCCGGGCATCAGGATTTGTGACATTCTTCCTCTTTCCGGCGTTTCTCTTGATGAAGAACCAAGATTTAATTCAAACCCGAATGGCCTGGCCATCAAACCAGCTGCTACAGACATAAAATTCCCTTTTGTTTCAAACAAACGGATATACATGTCCCTCACAATTACTCCTCTTTCAGTAGCATCAATTTGAAAAGTAAATAATGCTTTCGGTAAATTTTTTTTAGTTTTTAAAAGATAGTCAATCTTTACCCTTGCCCTTCTGAGCATAAACCGGCTTTTAGAAAACTGAGAGAAATTTCCGCCGGCAAATGACGGCGCTCCGTCAGATTGAGCCACCTGGAACTGGGGCTGCATATAGCCGGAGATAATAATATTTTCAAACCTTTTTATGATAGGCCTTACGGTATCCTTAATAAAAAAAGAAGAATCGATATCTGTAAGAAAGCGTTGTGCCTTCGTTTGGAAAGAAAAACTAATTATTAAACCACTAATAAGTAATGTTTTCTTCATAATTTGGTAATATTGTTTTAATGATAACTTAATAATAGGCTGCAAGTTAGTCATTGGTTATATTATAATTGTGTTATCCAGTCATTACGGAATTATTATCTCTATATTAATTAATTATTAATTCTAGTTGCCGCCATGAAAACGATATAGCAAGGCGGGTATCTTCGTTTTCATAAAAAAAATTTACTATGGGCTTTAATTCCATCATGAAAATATTTGTTCCGAAGAACAAAGTATTTTACGAACTTTTTGAAAATGTAGCCGGCAATTCACTTTTAATGGCAGGTAAACTGAGGGACTTAGTGAGTGAAGCTGATTTTGATAAACGGGCTTCTATCCTGACGCAGATTGAAGATTTTGAACATGCCAATGATGAATTGACCCATAATATTTTTACCGAATTAGGCAGAAACTTTATTACCCCGTTTGACCGGGAAGACATTCACTACTTAGCCAGTGCATTAGATGATATTGCCGATCTTATCTATGCCACTGCTAAAAAAATAAATTTTTATAAAGTAAACCCTAATGATCTGGGTATACAGAAACTGGCCGAGATCATTCAGCAAAGTACCGAGCAGGTTTGTATTGCAGTAAAAGAACTTCGCAATATGAAAAATGTGCGGGTAATAACTGAGGCATTGGTGAAAATAAACAGTATGGAAAACCAGGCCGATGATATTTTTGATATGAGTATTGAAAGACTGTTTGAAACTGAGCCGGATGCCAAAGAAGTAATTAAGAAAAGAGAAATCTATACTGTGATGGAAATTGCCACTGATAAATGTGAAGATGCAGCCAATGTGATTGAGTCTATTATTATTAAATATGCTTAATAAACCAATGTGCAATCACTGCACATCTGTAAATTAACTTCTTATGACCACCTTTCTCATTGTTATAATTATACTGGCATTAATTTTTGATTTTATTAATGGATTTCATGATGCAGCTAATTCCATAGCCACAGTAGTTTCTACAAAAGTTCTTACTCCTTTCCAGGCTGTTGTTTGGGCTGCATTTTTCAATTTTGTTGCCTTTTTCATTTTTAAAGATCATGGCGTAGCCGATACAGTGGCAAAAACTGTTAACGATAAAATGATTGAACCGTCGGATATGATGGTTGTAATTTTTTCTGGTCTTATTGCGGCTATTTCCTGGAATCTTTTAACCTGGTGGTTTGGTATTCCTTCCTCATCATCCCATACCTTGATTGGAGGATTTGCTGGAGCGGCTATTGCCTATGGCGGGTTTCAAACAATAAATTCAGCCGTTGTACTTAAAACTGCCAGCTTTATTATTATTGCGCCAGTCGTCGGAATGATCATGGCACTTATCATTTCACTCTGGTTCCTGAATTCTTTCAGAAAAGGATTGGTTCCAAAAATTATTTCACTTCTTGTATTAGCATCCATATCACTCTTTCTTTATTTCAACATTAATACATCACCTGATGTGTTGTCAGGAATGACTGTAAAACAGCATAATGAAATAGTATCTATTTCAGCCGTTGCCAATAAGAGTATGGCTCAAAAAATGGGGTTTAAAAAGAATGATACTTTAACCGCTATAAACGGAGAAAAAATATCTTCCGTTGTTGCCCTGAATGCAATTTGGGAAAAAACGAAGCCGGGAGAAGAATTTTCGTATGCTGTAATCAGAAAAGGAAAAGAAGAGACAAAAACTTCTCCGTATTTAACCAAGTATGATTCAAAATTTTTACAGGTTTTTTTATTCGGACAAAATTTTAAATGGGTACTATTAGCTTTTATCATAGGTGTAATGGCTTGTTTCACTTTTTTCCTTAATAGTCTTAATGCCAATAGATCCAACCAATGGTTCAGAAGGTTGCAACTTTTATCTTCGGCTGCTTTCAGTATTGGCCATGGTGGTAATGATGCACAAAAAGTAATGGGTATTATAACAGCAGCATTAATTGCGGGTAAAGTTGTACCTGATATTGCCCATATGCCAGTTTGGGTTCCTTTGGCTTGTTACTCTGCAATCGCCATTGGTACGATGAGTGGTGGCTGGAAGATTGTAAAAACTATGGGAACAAGAATTACCAAAGTAACTCCATTTGAAGGAGTAGCTGCTGAAACCGCAGGCGCCATTACATTATTTGTAACAGAAGCCATGAAAATTCCGGTTAGCACCACGCATACCATTACAGGTTCTATTATGGGTGTAGGTGCTACAAAAAGATTATCAGCTGTACGCTGGGGTGTTACTGTAAATCTTCTCTGGGCATGGATTCTTACAATTCCTGTCAGTGGATTATTAGCTGCAGGAGTGTATTCAATAGCAAAATTATTTTTCTAACCCGATCTCTTTTCTTTTTCCCGATTTTTGCCGGAAATAAATTTATATGGTAAAAATTCTGGTAACCGGTGGTTGCGGTTATATCGGTTCTCACACCCTGGTTGATCTTATTGAAAATGGTTATGATGTGGTTTGTGTAGACAATAATTCCCGGTCTAATGCCATAATGCTGGAACGGGTGGAAAAAATTACCGGCCAGAAAATAAAAAATTATAAAGTTGACCTCTGCAATTTTGATGACACGTTTGCCATCTTCCAGGAAAATACAGATATCAAAGGAATTATACATTTTGCAGCTTACAAATCCGTAAATGAATCTGTAGAAAATCCATTGATGTATTTTGAAAACAACCTTTACTCACTTATCAATTTATTGAAATGTGTACAGGAATTTGATACTCCCTGGTTTGTTTTTTCTTCTTCCTGTACAGTCTATGGCAGCCCGGATGAAAGTCCGGTAACTGAAAACACTACTCTTAAACCAGCTGAATCACCATACGGCGCTACTAAACAAATGGGTGAACAAATTGTAAAAGAATTTTCCAAAACTTCATCGGCAAAATGTATCCTGCTCAGGTATTTTAACCCTGTTGGTGCACATCCATCAGCCATCATTGGCGAAATGCCGGTAGGTAACCCACAGAATTTATTTCCTGCCATTACACAAACAGCAATAGGTAAATTGCCGAAGATGGTGGTTCATGGCAATGATTATCCTACCCGTGATGGAAGTTGCATCCGCGATTTTGTTCATGTTTGCGATATAGCGAATGCACATACACTTGCTGTGGATTATGTAGCAGAAGGAAGAAATAAATCTGCCTGTGAAGTTTTTAATTTAGGAACAGGTAATGGAGTTACTGTGCTTGAAGCTATCATTGCTTTTGAAAAAGCAAGTGATATAAAGCTGAATTATGCAATCGGACCAAGAAGACCCGGTGATATAATGGCTATTTATGCTAATAATGATTTGGCTAAAACGGCATTGGGCTGGCAACCAAAATACGGATTAGAAGAAATGGTAACCACCGCCTGGAAATGGGAACAAAGATTGAAAGCGGATGAAAAAGTATTTTCTGGAAAACCCGGTGAACTGAACTAAATAATTTTTCCTTTTCTTCATTAACTATTCTCAAATCACTTTTCACTCATTACTCCTACATTTGCCACACAAAATTTAAGAATGCTAAAAGAAATTCAACCAACAGGAAATAAAGATACACGCAGCGGCTTTGGAGATGGAATAGTTGAGGCGGCAAGAAAGAATCCAAACATCGTTGCTCTTACTGCAGACCTTGCAGGTTCACTCAAGTTGCAGCAGTTCATTAAAGAATTTCCGGAAAGATTTATTCAATGCGGAATTGCGGAAGCCAATATGATGGGCATTGCTGCCGGGTTAACTATTGGCGGAAAAATTCCTTTTACAACAACATTTGCCAATTTTTCTACTGGTCGTGTTTATGATCAGATTCGTCAAAGCATTGCCTATAGCGGAAAGAATGTAAAAATTTGTGCATCACATGCCGGGGTAACGCTGGGCGAAGATGGCGCTACTCACCAGATACTTGAGGATATTGGTTTAATGAAAATGCTGCCGGGTATGACAGTGATTGTTCCCTGTGATTATAGCCAGACTAAAGCAGCCACCATGGCTATTGCTGATTTAGAAGGACCGGTGTATTTAAGATTTGGAAGACCGGTGTGGCCGATATTTACTTCCGAACTTCCATTTGAAATTGGTAAAGCACAAATTTTTTCTGAAGGAGCTGATGTTTCAATTTTTGCCTGCGGACATTTAGTATGGAATGCAATACAAGCCGGAGTAATCTTACAGGAAAAAGGAATAAGTGTAGAAGTAATTAATATACATACAATCAAACCGCTTGATGAAGCTGCTGTGATCAACTCGCTTCGTAAAACAAAATGTGCGGTAACTGCAGAAGAGCATAATATTATTGGTGGCCTCGGAGATGCAATAGCTCAATGTGCTGCAAAGAATTTTCCGGTACCTATTGAATATGTAGGCACAAAAGATACATTTGGAGAAAGCGGAACACCAAAAGAATTGCTTAAAAAATATGGGCTGGATGTGCAGGATATAGTTGCCGCAGCGGAAAAAGTAATGACGAGAAAATAATTTTCCCTCTCCGCCAGGAACAAGAGATAAAGAAATAACTTATCCGGATGAAAAATATTTTTATTTTTTGTTTTCTTATATCATTTTGTTCGTGCAGTATTATTCAGCGAAGAATCTATTCACCTACACAGGTAAATGCACCTTCATTAAAGGAAAAGAAAGATTACAATTTATCTTTATCAGTCAGTACGCCTTCGGGATTTGATCTCAATGGTGGCTATGCCATCACCAACAGGCTAGCTGTCATTGGCGGTTTATATACTTATAAAAATCGTGATGCAGAAGAAGATTTTTCTATTTTTTCTCCAAACATTGATAGCTCACTGTTGCTTTACAAATATAAAGGTTACCATACAGGAGCTGGCGTCTTTTTCCCGTTAGTACAGGAAAAAAATTTAATTTTCTTGTCTTTTTTAGGAATTTTTACAAAAGGAAATTTCGAAATGCGTGAAAAACAATACAGCAACACTATCCCTTCATCTTCTCCCAAATTAAATTATTATAAAAGTGAACTTAACAGGTGGAGCTTGCAGGGTAGTCTTCATTTTTATAATAAGACAATTCTTCAGACACTTACTACCCGGTTAAATTATGTAGGGTATAATAATGTAGTTACTGATTACACATTGACAGAACAAGTATCATATAACCTGCCACCAAAAGCCTATCCTAAATGGTCAACATTTATTGATTTTTCTTTTGATACAAAAATTTTTTTTACACAAAAACAAACATTGAGATTGCAGTTATTTGGAACTGTAACCGGACGACTCAATACAAAAGATTATAATTTCAACTATTATCCTATGCGACTGGGCGCAGGTTTTGTTTTAAAACCTCCTTATTTTAATAAAAAATAAAAATGTCATTTTCTTTTTTAATTTTAATACCTGAAACCATTTTAAACAATTTGATTTTCCAATATTCTAACCCCGACTAAAGACCGAACCAATGGCCCTGACAACAACAAGTGATGCTGAATTGCTGGAACAATTTCGTAACCCGGTTACGAAAGAAAAAGCATATACAATCATCATAAAAAAATACCAGGAAAAACTTTACTGGCACCTTCGCCGCATGGTTGTTGACCATGAAGATGCCAACGATGTACTGCAGAATGTGCTGATACGGGTTTGGAAAGGTCTGGAAAATTTCAGGGAAGACAGCCAGCTTTATACCTGGCTTTACAGGGTGGCAACTAACGAATGCCTCACTTTTTTGGAACAACAAAAGAAAAGAGCTTCCGTTTCGTTGAGCGATGTTGAAACTGGTCTTGAGAATAAAATAAAGGCAGACCAGGGCTTTGATGGTCAAAAATTGGAGTGGAAATTGCAGTTAGGTATTCAGCAACTTCCTGAAAAGCAACGGATTGTTTTCCAGCTCAGGTATTATGAAGAAATGCCTTACGAGGAAATGAGCAGGGTGTTGGAAACCAGCGAGGGAGCTCTGAAAGCCAGTTACCACCATGCGGTCAAAAAAATTGAGGAATACATTAAGAATCATTAAACTTATAAAACCAAAACCCGTCTTAAATAAGTCTTGTTCCGCTTGGGCTGTGCAGGAAAAAATAAAATGACAAACAGGAATGACATATTGAATGAATTAAATGGCCTGGAAAGTGCATTGGTCAATATCAAACCTCAAAATATTTATGTGGTTCCTGATGGCTATTTTGAGAGTTTGGCTAATACTGTGCTGAGTCGTATAAAAGCCCTGGAAGCAACTACTGCAAGAGAAGAATTAGAAATTCTTTCGCCAATGCTAAGTGCTGCTTCTAAAGAAATTCCTTTTACAGTTCCTGACGGTTATTTTGAAAACCTGAGTGAAAAAATGATAGCTGGTATAAATAAAAATATCGGCTACGAAACAAGTGATGAAGAAATAGAATCTCTTTCACCATTATTAAGCAGCATCAGTAAAAAGAATTTATATAGTGTACCTGCGGGTTATTTCGAAAACTTAAGTCCTGTTTTTGAAAAGAAAGAAGCGAAAATTATTTCCTTCACCCGCCACAGATGGTACAGGTTAGCAGCCGCTGCTTCAGTAATTGGAATCATTGCTATCGGCGCATTAATTTTTATTAATCAAAGTTCAGTTGACATCAATAAAAATCCGCAAGCCTGGGTGAAAAAAAATGTAAGTAAAAAAATAAATAAGGATCAGCTGAATGAGTTTGTAACTCTTGCAGAAGGGGATGAAAATTTAAGCGATCTGAACGATACCGATTCTGAAAAATCAGTGGAAGTTGAATCACTGATAAAAG
>Ga0209797_10001237_pt1 | contig 12778 bp, 12 predicted proteins | sample DOMMetBare3Fresh_2_FD_187472 | JGI IMG/M metagenome (GOLD analysis project Ga0209797, IMG submission 187472) | Wetland sediment microbial communities from St. Louis River estuary, USA, under dissolved organic matter induced mercury methylation -... | ecosystem: Environmental > Aquatic >...
CAGGCGCTTGAAGGCCCGCGCGAAGGCCGCTTCGGACTCGTAGCCCACCTCCTGCGCCACCGCGGCCACCTTGGCGTGCCCGCGGCGCAGCAGCCCGGCGCCGAGTTGCATGCGCCAGTTCGCCAGGTACTGCATCGGCGCCTGTCCGGTCAGCTCGACGAACCGTTCGTGCAACGCGGAACGCGACAGGCCGACTTGCCGGCCCAGCTCTTCGACGCTCCACGGATCTGCCGGGCGTTCGTGCAGCAGCGCGATCGCCTGGCCGACATGGCGATCGCGCAGCGCGCCCAACCAGCCCGCGGACCCGGGCGGAAGTGAGTCCAGATAGCGACGCGCCGCGTCGACGAACACGAACTCGCTGGCGCGTTCCAGCACGGCGTCGCTGCCCGCGCGGTGCTCGCGAGACTCGGCCACGGCCTGATCGAGCAACTGCGTCGTCCAGGGCCCGAGCTCGCCGGCACGCAGATGCATCTGATGGGGCAACGCGTTGATGAGCGGATTGAACGGCTTCGTGTCGCAGGCCACGAAGCCGCACACCACCACCGACCGGGCCTCTTCCGCCGGGCCCGGTGAGCCGGGCCTGAGCACGCCACGGTGGTAGGCCACCGCGATCGGCTTCGGGTCGTTGCGGGTGGTGTAGCGCCAGTCGCTCTGATCCTCCTGGGCGCGCAGGCCGGGCGCGCTGGACAGCACGTGCGCGTCCCCATGCGGAAACATCACGATGTCTCCCGCCGCCAGTCGCACCGGCGCCTGTCCTTCGGAAGCCGCCCAGCCGTCGCCTTTGATCATCAGGTGGTAGGCCAGCACATGGTCGGCGCCGGGCATGAGCGCGCTGGCCAGTGTCGACGAGCCGGGTGTTTCGGCAGCCCAGTCGCCGTCGAAGCTGACGTAGTAGAAGACCGCGCCGCGCAAGCGCACGCTGCGCAAGACGTCGGACAAGGGGTCGTGGCTCATCGCACAGGGGGTGTCGAAGGACGGTCGATCAAGTGGCGCGGACGCCGGGTCAAGGTTTTCGCGCACGCCGCACCAACGGTGGACGCGCGGGCAAATTTGCCCGACGGCGGGTGAAGCGTCAATGGCATCGGGTCTCAAGAATGACTGCGTCGGCGCCACTCCGCGCAGATGCCCCCTCCTCAACTCCGTACGAAGGCCCACTCTCATGAACACCGTCATCGACAAGACCGCTCCCGACTTCACCGCCATCAAGCAGCGCCAGCAGGCCACCTGGGCCAGCGGCGACTACGCTGCCATCGGCACCACCTTGCAGATCGTCGGCGAGACGCTCGCCGAGGCCGCCGACGTGCGTGCCGGCCAGGACGTGCTCGACGTGGCCGCCGGCAACGGCAACGCCTCGCTCGCGGCCGCGCGCCGCCATGCGGTGGTGACGTCCACCGACTATGTGCAAGGCCTGCTCGACAAGGGCCGCGCGCGTGCCCGGGCCGAAGAGCTGCCGATCCGGTTCCAGCTCGCCGATGCCGAAGCGCTGCCGTTCGACGACGACAGCTTCGACATCGTGCTGTCCACGTTCGGAGTCATGTTCACGCCCGACCACCGCCGCGTCGCCAGCGAGATGCTGCGGGTCGTGCGGCCGGGCGGCCGGATCGCGATGGCGAACTGGACGCCCGCCGGCTTCATCGGCCGCCTGTTCAAGGTCATCGGCGCCTATGTCAGCCCACCCGCCGGTGTGCAGCCGCCTTCGATGTGGGGGACCGAGCCGCACATCGTCGAACTGTTCGGTGCGCGGGCCGCACAGATCCGCTGCGAGCGCCGGTACTTCAACTTCCGCTACCGCTCGGCGGCGCATTGGGTGCAGGTCTTCCGCGAGCTGTACGGCCCGACGCACAAGGCCTTCGGCGCGCTCGACGCCGCCGGCGCCGCGTCGCTCGAGCGCGCGATCACGGCGCTGCTCGACGAGCTCAACGTCTCGGGGCCCGACGCGCTGGTCGTGCCCAGCGAGTACCTCGAGATCGTCGTCACCAGGCACTGAAGCCCGTCAACAGGAGTCCCCATGAAGCCCCTCAACTCGCAGTCGTACCTCCTGGCGCCGCTGGCAGGCGCCCTGCTCACGGCGTTGGCCGCGCCCGCCCAGGCCGAGGCCATCACCGACTGGACCCTGCGCTCGGCGCAGATCATCGGCGAAGCCCGCATCGGCACCCCGCCCGACGGCGCAAGATGCGGTGCGGCGCTGGAACAGCGTCGAAGCCTTCATGCAGGAGGTGGCGCTGGCACGCATCGTCGCCGGCGTGCACTTCCGCAACTCCACCGAGGTGGGCCTGGCCATGGGTCAGCGCATCGGCGAGTGGGCGGTGGCGCGCAGCGCGGCGGCGGACCACTGAGCATGAGCCAGGTCGTCAGCCACTACGAAACCCACCTGGCACCTATGTACCTCTGGATGGCGGGTGGCATCGAACACGCACTCTCGCTCGGCAGAAGCGACGTCGCGCCGTTGCTCGATCGGCCAGGCGTCGCGGTGGACTCGGGCGCGGGCTTCGGCATGCACAGCATCCCGTTGGCGCGGGCAGGATTCGATGTCCTGGCCGTGGACACCTCACCACTGCTCCTGGCCGCACTGCGCAGGCACGGCCCGGGCCTGTCCGTGACGGCGATCGAGGCCGATCTGCTGGAGTTCGCTGCCTGCTTGCGCCAGCCCGTCGACCTGATCCTTCGCATGGGTGACACCTTGACTCACTTGCAGAGCACGAGCCAGGTCGAGCGGCTGCTGCGCGACGTCGCCCAGGCGCTGCGCCCCGGCGGGCAGTTTGTCGCGACGTTTCGAGACTACCGAAACCTGCCGCAGGGCGATCGGCGCTTGACTCCCGTTCGCAGTGACTCGAAGCGCATCCTCACCTGCTTCCTGGAAGTGATGCCAGCGCGAGTTGGGGTCCACGACATCGTTCATGAATGGACGCAGGACGGCTGGTCGATGAAGGTCGGCAGCTACGACAAGCTCCGCCTCGCACCCGACACGGTGGTACGGGCCGCAGACGGAGCCGGCATCCGCTGTCGCGCCGAACCGGGTCCGCGTGACATGGTCAAGATCCTCGCCGAAGTGTGTGGAGGCCGCACGCCATCCGCTGGTTGATGTTGATGTCGAGGTGGCGACTCCTGGCAGTCCCAAACCGAGCGCGGCTTCCAGGCCGCTGCGAAGAACACCAGACACAGTGCACCACCGCAGACCGCTCGTGCCCGGGTGAAGGGCTCGCGGTGGACTCCGACGCTCGCACAGGCAGATCCAAGGCCATGACGCCGCCCGTGGCGAGCGGCTTGAAATGGCAGCCGACGACAACGGACTCACGCGCACCCGCTCGGCCGGCGTGGACGGCATCGGCGCCGGTTGCGAAGACGCCTTGCCGACACAGCGCATGACGGTGGCCACCGCGTCGGGTCTCACGCCGACTGCCTGCCCGGTCGCCCGCTGGATCCGTCCTTCGGCTCAAGGTCATACCTGCGCAGGGATGCCGCAGGCCCGTGGCGGCGAGGTGCGAATCGATGAAACGACGAAACCTGTTGTGCCAGTTGCCGGCTTGGGTGGCGGCGCCCGGTCGGGCTGTTCCATCACCTCATCATTCCCGAGGGGCAACTCGACGCCGCGATGGCCGGCCCGCGCCGCATGGCGCAGCAGGTCGGGCTGGAGTACCTGCCGCTGCCGGTGCGCGACGCCGGCGAGATCGAGGCCGCGCTGCGCCCGCTGACACCCGTGCGCGAGCATGTGCTGCTGGTCATCCCCGACACGCTGATGTTCCCCAACTTCGCATCCATCGCAGCGCTCGCGCGCACGTTGCGCCTGCCTTCGGGCTCGCAGCGCCTGGGATACGAGCGAGCTGGCGGATTGTTCTGCCATGGCCCCGACCCGACGGCCATGTGGCTGCGTGCGGTGCAGATGACCGACCAGGTGCTGCGCGGCCAGCCGGTGGGCGAGATGCCCTTCGAGCAGCCGACGCGCATCACCCTCACGCTGAACCGTGCGACCGCCGGCAGCATCGGACTGACCTTTCCCCGCGAGCTGATGGCGCGCGCGGACGAGGTGATCGGCTGAAGTCGGCAAAGGAGAGAACCCATGCTTCGACGCCGATTCAACGCTGGCCTCGCCCTCGCCGCCGGCATGGAACCGCTGTCGGGCCGCGCGCAGACCGCCGGCAGGACGGCCCGCGTCGGCTCTCTCAGCGCTGCACTGCGGTTGACCGACGCCGAGTACCAGCAACGCCCCTGAAGTCTCGAGATGCGCCGCCTGGGCTGGATCGAGGGCCAGAACCTGGTGGCCGTGCGGCGTTACGCCAATGGCAAGCTCGATCGGATGCCGGCATTCGCGCAGGAAACCGATGCGACCCGACCTCGATCACTCGACGGTGACCGACTTCGCCAGGTTTCTTGGCTTGTCGACATCCGTGCCGCGGGCACAGGCGGTGTGGTAGGCGAGCAGCTGCAGCGGCACCACGTGCAGGATCGGGCTGAGCGCGCCGTAATGCTCGGGCATGCGGATCACGTGGATGCCGGGGGCGCTCTGGATGTGGGTGTCGGCGTCGGCGAAGACGTAGAGCTCGCCGCCACGCGCACGCACCTCTTGCATGTTGCTCTTGAGTTTTTCGAGCAGCGCGTCGTTGGGCGCCACGGTGACCACCGGCATTGCCGAGGTCACCAGCGCGAGCGGCCCGTGCTTGAGTTCACCGGCCGGGTAGGCCTCGGCATGGATGTAGCTGATCTCCTTGAGCTTGAGCGCGCCCTCGAGTGCCACCGGGTAGTGCAGGCCCCGGCCGAGGAAGAGGGCGTTTTCCTTGCGCGCGAAGTCCTCGGCCCAGGCGATCACCTGCGGCTCGAGCGCGAGCACGGCCTGCACCGCCGAGGGCAGGTGGCGCAGTGCCTTCAGGTGCAGGGCTTCCTGCGCGTCGCTGAGGCGCCCGCGCGTCTGCGCCAGCGCCAGTGTCAGCAGGAACAGCGCGACCAGCTGCGTCGTGAACGCCTTGGTGCTGGCCACGCCGATCTCGACGCCGGCGCGGGTGAGGAAGGCGAACGCGCACTCGCGCACCATCGCGCTGGTGGCGACGTTGCACACCGTCAGCGTCTTGTCCTGGCCCAGGCTGCGGGCGTGCTTGAGCGCGGCCATGGTGTCGGCGGTCTCGCCGCTCTGGCTGATCGTGACCACCAACGTGCGCGGATTGGGCACGCTGTCGCGGTAGCGGTATTCGCTGGCGATCTCCACCGCGCAGGGGATGCCGGCGATCGCTTCGAGCCAGTACTTGGCGGCCATGCCGGCGTAGCTGCTGGTGCCGCAGGCCAGGATCAGCACCTGGTCGACCTGCTGGAAGGCCTTGAAGGCCTGGTCGCCGAACAGCTCCGGCGAGATGCCGCCGACGCCTTCGAGCGTGTCGGCGATCGCGCGCGGCTGTTCGAAGATCTCCTTCTGCATGTAGTGGCGGTAGGGGCCCAACTCGGCGGCGCCGGAGTGCGCGTGCACGGTGCGCACCGGCCGCTGCACGGGCTTGTAGCTGCCGTCGGTCTGGCGGGCGACGATCCAGTGCTTGCCCAGCTGGAGGTCGACGACGTCGCCCTCCTCGAGGTAGGCGATCTGGTCGGTCACGCCGGCCAGCGCCATCGCGTCGCTGGCCAGGAAGGTCTCGCCCTTGCCCACGCCCAGCACCAACGGCGAGCCGGCACGCGCGCCGACCACGCGCTGGGGCTCGTCGCGGCAGAAGACGGCGATCGCGTACGCGCCTTTCAGGCGTTGGGTGGCGCGCTGCACGGCATCGAACAGGTCGCCGTCGTAGAGCTGGTTGACCAGGTGGGCGATGACCTCGGTGTCGGTCTGGCTCTCGAAGCGGTAGCCCTTGGCCTGCAACTCGGCGCGCAGCTCGTCGTGGTTCTCGATGATGCCGTTGTGCACCAGTGCGACCCGGGCGCCGCCGCTGGGCCGGTGCGAGAAGTGCGGATGCGCGTTGAGCACCACCGGCGCGCCGTGGGTGGCCCAGCGGGTGTGGGCGATGCCGGTGCCGCTGGCCACGCCCTCCTGCGCGACCTGGGCGTCGAGTTCGGCCACCCGTGCGGTGCTGCGCGTGCGGCGCAATTCGCCGGCCTGGTGCACGGCGACACCGCAGGAGTCGTAGCCGCGGTATTCGAGCCGCTTCAGGCCTTCGACCAGGATCGGGACGATGTTGCGCGCGCTGACCGCGCCGACGATGCCACACATCGATGGGTGCTCCGGTAGAGGGGGGGTGGTGGTTCGAGGCTATCGTAGGAGCGCGACCATGAACTGTTGATACGAAATTCATCAAGAATTGGCGAAATCGTTCAGGTTGAGCACCTGATGAAATGTTTGACCATAATGAGACCTGAAATGGCGAATTCAACTGAGACACCAGGCCTGGACGACATCGACCGGCGGTTGCTCGAGCTGCTGCAGGCCGATGCCTCGCGCTCCAACCTCGAGCTGGCGGCGGCGGCCCATCTGTCGCCGGCGACCTGCCTGCGGCGGGTCAAACGCCTGGTCGAGACCGGCATCGTCGAGCGCCGCGTGGCGCTGCTGTCGGTCGACCGCCTGGGCGCTGGCGTCACCGCGCTGGTGGAGCTGAGCCTGGACCGCCAGGGCGCCGAGCACCTCGACCGCTTCGAGGCGCGCGCGCTCGCCGAACGCCAGGTGCAGCAGTGCTACCGGGTGTCGCCGGGGCCGGATTTCGTGCTCGTGGTCTGGGCCGCCGACATGGCCGGCTACCACGCACTGGCGCAGCGGCTGTTCACCGAGGACGCCAACGTGCGCAACGTCAAGGCTTTCTTCAGCATCAAGCGGGCCAAGTTCGATCCCGCCGTCGACCTGCTCAGCGCCGCACGATCGCCAGCCCCTTGAGGTACTCGCCTTCGGGAAAGCAGATCGTCGTCGGATGGTCGGGCGAGGCCTCGAGGCGTTGCAGGATGAAGCCATCGACGCCGGCGTCGAGACCGGCGCCGGCGACGATCTTGTGGAACAGCTCGGCGCCGATGCCGCCCGAGCACGAGAAGGTCAGCAGCAGGCCGCCTGGCGACAGCAGCTTGAGCGCCAGGCGGTTGATGTCCTTGTAGGCTCGCGAGGCGCGCTCGGCATGTGCCGCGCTGGGCGCGAACTTCGGCGGATCGAGCACGATGGCGTCGAAGCTGTGGCCGGCCTTGAGGGCGTCGCGCAACGTCTGGTTGACGTCGGCGTCGATGAACTCGCAGGCCGCCACGTCGAAGCCGTTGCGCTGCACGTTGCGCCGGGCCTGCTCGAGCGCCGGTGCCGAGGAGTCGACGCTGGCCACCGAGCGCGCGCCACCGGCCAGTGCAGCGACGCTGAAGCCGCCGCTGTAGCTGTAGCAGTTGAGCACGCGCCCGCATCCGAGCTGGCGCACCAGCTCGGCGAAACGCCTGCGGTTGTCGCGCTGGTCGAGGTAGTAGCCGGTCTTGTGGCCCTTGGCCACGTCCAGGCCCAGCGACCAGCCATGCTCGGTGATCTCGAGTTCGGTCGCGCCCTCGCCGTGCAGCCAGCCGGCGCGCGGCTCCAGCCCCTCGAGGCCGCGTACGCCGGAGTCCGAACGCTCGTACAGCCGCGCCAGGCCGGTGATCGCGCACAACCGTTCGCCGATCACCACCCGCCAGCGCTCGGCGCCGGCGGACAGGAACTGCGCGCTCAGCGTGTCGCGGTAGCGGTCGACGATCAGCCCGGGCAGGCCGTCGGCCTCGCCATGCACCAGCCGCACGCCGTCGCTGGCGATCGCCAGCCGCTCGCGCAGCGCGATCGCCGCGCGCAGCCGGCGGTCGAAAAAGTGCTCGTCGATGCGCTCGGTCTCGTCGAAGCTCCAGGCGCGCACCCGGATCTGCGACCGCGGGCTGAACGCGCCCCAGGCCAGGAAGCTGCCGTCGTGGGCCTCGATGCGCACGGTCTCGCCACCGTCGGCGCCGCCCTTGTCGACGCTGCCCTGGAACACCCAGGGGTGGCGGCGCAGCAAGGAGCGCTCCTTGCCGGCGCGCAGGCGGATGGCTTTCATCGCATCGATTCTCGCCCGGTGCGCGGGCCGTCAACTGCGGCGCCTGGCCCGCGGGTGCGCCGCGTCGTAGATCCTGGCCAGGTGCTGGTGGTCGAGCTGGGTGTAGACCTGGGTCGTCGAGATGCTGGCGTGGCCCAGCAGTTCCTGCACCGCGCGCAGGTCGCCGCTGGATTGCAACAGGTGCGAGGCGTAGCTGTGCCGCAGCATGTGCGGGTGCACGCCGGTGGGCAGCCCGGCGGCCAGGGCCAGGGCATTGAGTCGCCAACGCACCTGGCTGGCCGACAGGCGCGTGCCGCGCCGGCTGACCAGCAGCGCCGGTTCGTCGGCGTGGGCCCACTCGTGGCGCTGCGCGAGCCAGCCTGCAAGGGCTTCGAGTGCCGGTCGACCCACCGGCACGCTGCGTCGCTTGGCGCCCTTGCCCAGCACATGCGCGGTGGCGTCGGCGGCGTCGATCCAGCCCGCGGCGTCCGGTCCGGCCCTGAGATCGAGCCCCACCAGTTCGGCCACCCGCAGGCCGCAGCCGTAGAGCAGCTCGACGACGACATGGTCGCGCGCGGCCAGCACGGCGGAGTCGGTCGGCGGCCGCTGCTGGGCCAGCGCCACCGCCTGGTCGACGGACAGGGCCTTGGGCAAGGGCTTGGGCGCCTTGGGCGCACGCACGGAGTCCACCGGGTTGTGGGCGACCAGGCCCTCGCGGCCCCACCAGCGGTACAGCCCCCGCCAGGCCGACAGCGCCAGCGCGATGCTGCGCGGTCCCAGGCCCTGTTCGCGCAGCCGCGCCGTCCAGCGCCGCAGGTGGTGGGCCTGGGCCTCGCGCAGCGACACGCCGTCGCGGGCGGCCGCCGCGGCCAGCGTCGCCAGCGCGCCGCGGTACAGCTCGAGACTGCGCGCGGCCAGCCGGCGCTCGACCCTCAGGTGCCGGACATAACGCTCGATCTCGTCGTCCAGCGGGTCGCCGTTCATCGGTCGATCAGTCGAGCGGCAGCAGCCGCGAGAGCGCCCCGCTGGCGATCTCGCCGATGCGCAGCAGGAACTCGGTGCCGAGGTCGGCGGTGTAGCGCGTCGGGTCGGGCGAGGCCAGCACCAGCAGCCCGATCGCATCCTTCCCGCCGGCGCGCAACGGAATCAGGGCCGTCGAGGCGACGCTGGACGGGTCGTCGAGCCAGCGCATGGCCTCGAAGCCGGAATTCACGCCGCAATACGGGCCGGACAGGCTGGCCGCGAAGCTGCGGATGTCGTCGGTGACACCGACGGTGAAGGGAAGCCCGGCGAAGGTCTCGTCGACACCCCACAGGCGCAACGCCGCCTGTGGGATCATGAACTCGTGCCGCAGCGTGCGCAGCAGCACCTCGGGCAGCGCGGCGGGTGCGGCGGTGAGCAGGATCTCCCGCGTGATGCGGTGCAGGCGGTCGGCGATGGCGACGTTCTCCTGCCCGTAGCGGATCATCTCCATGATCTTCTGCTCGAGGCCCTTGATCCGCTCGCGCAGCATCTCCATCTGCCGCTCCTGCAGCGACACCGCGCGCTGGCCATGCGGGCTGGTCAGCTGCACGGTGGCCAGCAGCTCGGCGTGCCGCTCGAAGAAGCCCGGCGTGTTGGCCAGGTAGTTGGCGATGTCCTGCTCGGTGATGCCACCCTGGATGCTCACAGCTCGATCTCCCCTTGGTACACGGTTTCCGCCGGGCCGGTCATCAGCACCGGCGCGTCCTCGGCCGCCCACTCGACGGTCAGCAGGCCGCCGCGCGACTGCACGTCGACGCGGCGGTCGAGCCAGCCGAAGCGGATGCCGGCCACCACCGCGGCGCAGGCGCCGGTGCCGCAGGCCAGCGTCTCGCCGACGCCGCGCTCGTAGACCCGCAGCGCGACCTGCGTGCGCGCGACGACCTGCATGAAGCCGGCGTTGACGCGCCGCGCGAAGCGCTTGTGCGATTCGATGCGCGGCCCCAGCTCGGCCACCGGCGTCTCGCGCACGTCGGCCACCCGCTGCACCGCATGCGGGTTGCCCATCGACAGCACGGCGACTTCGACGTGGCGGCCCTCGCCGATGTCCAGCGGCCAGCGCTCGAAACCGCCCTCGCGCTTCGATTCGAGGCCGCCAGCATCGAAGGGCACCTGCGGGAGCGCGAAGATCGGGCGGTTCATGTCCACCGTGACGCGGCCGTCTTCCTGCATCTGGAGCTCGAGCAGGTTGTTCACGGTCTCGACGCGCACGCGTCGTTTGAGCGTCAGCCCGCGCTCGTGCACGAAGCGCATGAAGCAGCGCGCGCCGTTGCCGCAATGCTCGACCTCGTCGCCGGTGTTGTTGAAGATGCGGTATCGGAAATCCACGCCTGCGCTGCGGCTGGGCTCGACGAGGAGGATCTGGTCGGCACCGACGCCGAAGCGGCGGTCGCCCAGCCGCCGCAGCTGGGCCTGGGTGAGTTCGATCGCGGCCTGGGTGGCGTCGAGCACGACGAAGTCGTTGCCGGCGCCCTGCATCTTGGTGAATCGCAGTCTCATCGGGCAATTATCGGGTGCCTGCCGCCGGCGCGTCGCGCCGCACCACGGCCGGACGGTTCAATACAGCGTCTCCTCGCCTGGCGGCCGGGTCTTGAAGCGTCGGTGCACCCAGAGGTACTGCGCCGGCGCTCGCCGGATCTCCTGCTCGATCCAGCGGTTCATGCGCAGCGCGGCGGCGGCGTCGTCGTCGCCGGGGAAGTCGTCCCAGGCGGGCAGGTAGCGCACCCGGTAGCCCTGGCCGCCAGGCAGGATATCGGCCACCACCGGCTGCACCACCATGCCCAGAGTGCGCGCCATGCGTGCCGGCGCCAGCAGTGTCGCCGCCGGCACGCCGAAGAAGGGCACGAAGGCCGCATCGCGGCTGCCGAAATCCATGTCCGGCAGGTTGAAGAAAGCCCAGCCCCGCCGCACGGCACGCACCAGCGGCAAGGCCCGTTCGCTGCGCGCGTAGACCTCGCCCTGGCCGAAGCGCAACCGCCCGCGGCGCATGGCCTGGTCGAACACCGGGTTGCTCTGCGCCTGGTAGATCGAGGCCACCATCTTCTTCTGGAACAGCTGGGTGCTGGCGCCCGCGACATCCAGCGCCACGAAGTGCGGCACCAGCCACATCACCGGCCGCTCGCTGCGCTCGGCCAGGCCGACATCGCCTTCGACATGGATCAGGCGCTTGAGCCGACGTCGCGACGCGTGCCACAGCAGGCCGCGCTCAAGCAGGCTGCGGCCCAACCACCGGAAATGCTCGCGCACCAGCGAGCGGCGCGCCGCCTCGTCGAGTTCGGGCATGCACAGCTCGAGGTTGCGCAGCGCGACCCGGCGCCGCGCTGGGGCCAGCGCATGCAGCAGCCGACCCAGGGTCTGGCCGATCACGGCCTGCAGGCCCAGCGGCAGGAAGTGCAGCAGCCACAGCAGGCCCAGCAACAGCCTGGCGCCCGACTGCGCGATCACGGTGCCTGCTCCGCATCGTCGTCGAGCGCCGAGCGGCGTGGCTGCTTGTAGCGGTGGTAGCCCCACAGGTACTGGCCCGGGCACTGGCCGATCAGCCGCTGCATCTCGCCGTTGATGGCGCTTGCGCACGCCAGCTGCCAGGCAGCCAGGTCGCTGCCCTTGGCCGGCAGCAGCCCGGCGGGTTCGGCCACCCGCAGCACGAAGCCCCGGCCTTCGGGCAGCCGTTCGGCCCAGATCGTCAGCAGCGCGCATCCGGTCTGTTGCACCAGGCGGCTGGCCAGCGTCATCGTGTAGGCCGGCCGGCCGAAGAACGGCGCCCACACGCCCATGCCCTCGGGCGGCACCTGGTCGGGCAGCAGGCCCACCGCCTCGCCGCGGCGCAAGGCACGGATCATCTGCCGCACGCCGGCCAGCGTGGCCGGCACTGCCTCCAGACCCGGCCGCGTGCGGGTGGTGCGCTGCAATTCGCGCAGCCAGGCCTGGCGGGCCGGGCGGTACATCACGGTCAGCCGGGCACGCTCGCCGAAGCGCTCGGCAATGGCCTGCGCGCAGACTTCGAAGCAGCCCAGGTGCGGCGTCAGGATCACCAGCCCGCGCCGGCGATCGAGCGCCTCGGCGATGCGCTCGGCGCCCTGCCATTGCGCCAGCATGGCCAGCGGCAGGTCCGGCGGCCGCAGCCACAGCCAGGGCAGCTCGGCCACCATGCGCCCGGCCGAGGCCACCGCCAGGTGGCGCTGTTCGCGGTCCAGGCCGGCCACCGCCGCATGGTCGTCGAGGCGGCGGCGATAGCCTGGCGACAGGCCGTAGCCCAGCCAACCCAACACCGTGCCCAGGCGATGCAAAGTGCGCAGCGGGAGCCGCGCCAGGGCGCGCAGGACGGACAGCATGCTTCTTATAATCGTCGGCAGTCGCCGAGTTAAAGGACAACTTGCGGGGCGACCGTGCAGCCAGGGGGCTGCGCCGGGCCGGCAACGGACCGCCAAATACCGCTAAAGCGTTCGCCGCACACCCCCAGCAACTGGAACCGGCGACGCAGGTTTCAATGCAACCGCAGGAGTGTATAAGTGGCGAACGACTTCCTCTTCACGTCCGAATCGGTTTCCGAAGGTCACCCCGACAAGGTGGCCGACCAGATCTCGGACGCCATCCTCGACGCGATCTTCAAGCAGGACCCGCGCAGCCGCGTGGCCGCCGAGACGCTCACCAACACCGGGCTCGTGGTGCTGGCCGGCGAGATCACGACCAACGCGCACGTCGACTACATCCAGACCGCGCGCGACACGATCAAGCGCATCGGCTACGACAACACCGAGTACGGCATCGACTACAAGGGCTGCGCCGTCCTC
>Ga0209797_10001238_pt1 | contig 12777 bp, 14 predicted proteins | sample DOMMetBare3Fresh_2_FD_187472 | JGI IMG/M metagenome (GOLD analysis project Ga0209797, IMG submission 187472) | Wetland sediment microbial communities from St. Louis River estuary, USA, under dissolved organic matter induced mercury methylation -... | ecosystem: Environmental > Aquatic >...
CTTGTAAGCTAACTTATCAATCTTGCTCTTTAACCTAAGTTCCCCCTTCGGGGGACAGGGGGCTATTTGATAATCCTCCTTATTTTATTCGCATTCTCAATCAGTTCCTGCAAATACTCATAGTTCTCTTTTTCCAAACAACTCTTAAACTTTCTCAACTGTGAAATATGTTCATTCAAAACATCCAATACATTTTCCCTGTTCTGCATAAAGATGGGCACCCACATTGACGGGTTACTTTTTGCCAGCCGCACAGTACTTGCAAAACCTGCAGAGGCTAATTCAAAAATAGCCTGATCCTCTTTTTCTTTTTCCAACACAGTATTTGCCAAAGCAAATGATGTGATATGTGAGATATGACTTACATAGGCCGCATGCAGATCATGAGCAACCGCATCCATTTCTAATAAATGCATCCCTATTTTTTTATACATGCTCTTTGTCCACTCCAATGCATCTTTATCACTTTCATCAGCATTGCAAATAATTACTGCAGTATTTTCAAATGCGCCATGTACGGCAGCCTGCGGGCCGCTGTATTCTGTTCCCCACATCGGGTGTGTTGCAACCAGTCTTCCTCTTTTCTGATGATTGTTCGCAATTGCGATCAATTCAGATTTAGTAGAACCCATGTCGATCAAAACCTGGTTAGTGAGTTTATCGAGAACATGTGGTAATGATTTTACCATTGCATCCACAGGTATGGCAAGAATTACCACATCGGAATTTTCAATGGCTTCATCCAATTCCATTATCTCATCAACCAATCCCAACTCCAACGCTTTTTTCTGGTGATCCCTGTTTGAATCAACGCCGGTCAGTTTACTGGCAAGGCCTTTTTCATTTAGCTGAAGAGCCAATGAACCGCCGATAAGACCGACTCCAACTATTGCTATTCGTTTTCGTTCCATTTTTATTAATTATGAATTATGAGTTAGGAATTATGAATAAACCCATTCATCATTCTACATTCTTAATTCTTTTAATCGCTTCTTCAAACTTTTCAACGGCTGCACACAAACTCACTCGTATGAATCTATCACCTGCGTCGCCAAATATTCCACCGGGTGTGATAAATACATTTGAATTGTACAACACCTCATCACTTAATTCAAATCCTGTTTTATACTTGGAAGGAATTTTTGCCCAAACAAACATTCCGCCCTGGTTAGTTGAAAATTTACATTCCAAAAGACTTAACAACTCAAAAACCTTTTCTCTCCTTTCATTATATACTTTATTTACCGCATCATGCCATTCTTTACCCAATGTCAATGCTTTTGCAGCTGCTAACTGTACAGGCAAGAACATTCCACTGTCCATATTACTTTTAAAACGCAAAACTTCTTCAATTCTTTCTTTTGCGCCACAAAGCATTCCTACTCTCCAGCCAGCCATATTGTGCGACTTACTTAATGAATTCAATTCGATCACGCAATCTTTTGCATCAGGCACACTTAATAAACTCATCGGGTTTTCATTCAGGATGAAACTGTAAGGATTATCATGAATGATGAGAATGTTGTTTTCTTTTCCAAATCCAACAAGTTTTTCAAATAACTCTATTGAAGGCAGTTGCCCCGTTGGCATTTGCGGATAATTTACAAACATCAGCTTCACTTTCTTCAAACCTTTTTTCGAAAGCTTATCAAAATCCGGTTCGTAATTATTTTTTTCTCTTAGATTATACTCTTTGCATTTCCCACCCGCCAACATCACCGCACTTCTGTAGGTTGGATAACCAGGATTTGGAACCAATACTTCATCTCCTTTATTTAAATAGGTCATACAGATATGCATTATTCCTTCTTTGCTTCCGATGAGTGGTAATATCTCTGTTTCAGGATTCAGATCAACATTGTACCATTTTTTATACCAATCACTCATCGCCTTTCTTAAAATTGGAGACCCCTTATAAGATTGATAAGCATGCACGTTTGGTTTTGCACTTTCTTCCTGCAAGGTTTTTATCACATCCGGATGCGGCGGCTGATCCGGGCTGCCAATACCAAGATTGATAATATTCTTTCCTTGCTTATTCAATTCATCGATCTCTCTCAGCTTCTGAGAAAAATAGTATTCTCCAATTCCTTCAAGTCTTTTTGCCAGTTGCATAAATTTTATTTATAAGCATCAAAAACCGAATTACAAGCTCCAAATAAAATTCAAATCAGAATAACCAATTCGGTCATACTTTGAATTTGAATATTGAGATTTATTTGTGATTTGTTTTTTGTCATTTGAAATTTATTTAAAATTATTTCCATAAACCACGACGATAAACTCCATAAATCTTTACTTCTTCTGTTAATGGTCTTATTTGCTCGATCACTTGCTCAAATTGATTGACCGTATCAAATTCCATATCCGCATGAAAACTGTATTTGAAATCACTTCCGGGAATCGGAAAACTCTGCAGCTTACTTAAATTAATTCCACCTTCAGCGATTTTAGTAAGCACTTTTGCCAGGCTCCCTCTGGAATGATCCGTATGAAAATTTACCGAAGCTTTGTTCGCATCATTAACAGGCAGTGCAACATCCTGTCTTTGTAACACTAAAAATCTTGTATAATTATTTTTCAACGTCTGAATACCCTGGGCAAGAATTTCTAATTGAAATAATTCTGCAGCAAGTTTACTTGCAATTGCCGCAATATGCTTGCTTTTATGCTGGTGAACATGTTTTGCACTTAAAGCGGTGTCATCTGTTTCTACTAATTTCCATTTATACTTATCTAAAAAATCATAACACTGTTGCAGCGCCATGGTATGTGAATGCACTTCACGGATATCCTCCAGTTTTACTCCGGGATTTACCAGCAAGTTTTGTTTGATCTGCAAATAGATCTCGCCAATAATTTTAAGATTGGATTTTTGAAGCAGATTATAATTAGCAAGAATACTTCCTGCAATTGAATTTTCGATCGCCATTACACCGCCGTCACTTTCTTTTTTATTCGTAGCGAACTTTATCACATCACGAAAAGTAGCGCAAGGCAATACCTGGACATTTTTACCAAAGAACTGTTGCGCCGCCACCTGGTGAAAGCTGCCTTCGTAACCTTGTATAGCCCATCCTAAATTCTTCCCGACGGGAAGGACTTGTGAAGCCTCTGATTCTTGAAATTGATTCATACATTTTGATTTTCCCAAAGCCCCGCTTTTTAGCGGGATTGGTGGGGTCAAAAAAAAATCCCGGCTTTTGACCGGGACTCTTTATGTTGATTTTAGTTTGTAAACTTAATAAGCTTTCAACAAAAGCAATCCCGGCTTCTGGCTAAAGAAGTAATAAAAATAAAACCAACGGTGTGCTTTTGTGATCGTCATGATGTTTCAAAAATAATCAATGATCGTTAAGCTGCAAATCTTTTACTCAAAAAATATGGTGAACGATTGTTTGTCCGAAGGACTCCTTTGGAGTAAAAAAATAGCCACCCCGAAGAATCGGGATGGCCTCTAACGATTGCTTGCCATATGAAAAATTCTTACTTAGCAGCTGAAGTCGGAGCAGCGTCAGTCGAAGCTGGCGTAATAACTGTAGTTGTAGGAGCAGCATCAGTTGAAGCTGGCGTAATAACTGTAGTTGTAGGAGCAGCATCAGTTGAAGCTGGTTTGGTATCTGAAGAAGTTGCTTCAGAACCGCTGTTACATGCTGCTAATACAGCAATTGCCAATACATAAAAAAGCTTTTTCATGTTTTCTGTTTTTTTTTGATTTTGTTTAAACAATAGAATTCGGCATTTATACCCAACAAAGAAAAAGGTAACCCGCCCCGAAATAGATTTTTTTGATTTCCTTTGGGTTACTATTTTCAAATAACTGTATTAAAACTAACAGATTGAGCCCTGATACTAAAGAAAAAGAGTTGTTGAAAGGATTGGCTTTAGGGGATAAAAAGGCTGTTGAAACCATTTATAAAGACAATTATAATATGGTTCAAAGCCTGGTTATCAACAATAACGGCTCAGCACAAGAGGCAAAAGATATTTTCCAGGAAGCAATGATCGTATTGCTGGAAAAGGCCAGATCAGGAAATTTTGAGCTCAACTGCCAGATCAAAACTTACGTTTATTCAGTATGCCGAAGGATATGGTTAAAAAAACTTCAGCAGTACAGCCGGTATTCAAATGAGATCGAAAACATGGTGGGGGCAGTACCGGTAGATGAAGATGTGGAAGAATATGAAAAACGTGACGAGGAGTTTGTGATGATGGAGAAAGCAATAGGAAGTCTTGGTGAACCCTGTAAGAGTCTTATCGAAGCATTTTATATTCAGAAGCGGAACATGCAGGACATAGCAAGCCAGTTTGGATATACAAACGCCGATAATGCCAAGAACCAGAAGTATAAATGCCTGATGCGATTGAAAAAATTATTTTTTGCTCAATATAAAAATGGTAAGTGATGGAAGATATTCAATTACTCGAAGCTGTTGAACGTTACATCCGCGGTGAAATGAAACCGGATGAACGGGTTTATTTTGAACAACTGCGTAAATCCGATCCCGAAGTTGATCAACTGGTTGTTGAACATACTTTGTTCATTCACCAAATGAATGAGGTTGGTGAACTGCGCAAATTCAGGTCAACCTTAAATGAAATACATACTGACCTCGCTGAAAAAGGATCGATCAATTCAGATGGGTTGAAAGGCAAAGCAAAAATTGTTTACCTGTGGAAGAGATACAGAAGAGTTGCAACAATTGCTGCTACCATTGCAGGTATTACAACACTTACAATAAGTTTATTGGTTTGGTCAGTTACTCCTAAAGTACCGGAGGATGAATTTACCAAACTGAGTCGTGATCTTAAGGATCAACAGAAAATTACCGCTAAACTTTCGGAGAATATAAATATTGTTGCAAATAAAGTAAACAACTCTATTGCCAAAACCGAACCTCCCGCAATCAACTATAAAACCGGTGGCACAGGTTTCATAATCGATACAAAAGGATATCTTGTTACAAATGCCCACGTTATTGAAGGCGCCAAAAATATAGCTGTTGAAGGAACTAATGGAAAAGAATTTAAAGCTGTAGTGGTTTATACAGATAAAAAAAATGATTTAGCAATTCTTAAAATTAAAGATGAAGCTTTTAAAGCAAGTGGTCAAATTCCTTATTCTATCAGCAAATTATCAGCGGAATTAGCAGCACCGATATTTACATTAGGTTATCCACGTAATGATATTGTTTATGGCGAGGGGTATAAGAGCTCAAAAACAGGTTTTCATAACGATACCTCAAGTTACCAGATCCAAATTTCTGCCAATAGCGGGAATAGCGGCAGTCCTATTCTTAATAAAAATGGTGAAGTGATCGGTGTGCTAAATGGCAGGCAAGCAAATGCAGAAGGTATTGCATTTGCAATTCATGCAAAATATATTCATTCAGCGATCGAAGAGATGAAGAAAAAAGATACAACTTATATCCGGATCAAAATGCCAGTCGTTTCCAATATCAAAAATGCAGACAGGGAACAACAAGTAAAGAAAATCGAAGATTTTATCTTTATGGTTAAAGTAAACTGATAAGAAATTACAATTATATGGTAAAAAGGTCTCGCCCCAGGCGAGACTTTTTTATTTAGGCCAAAGATCATCGGGATACTCTCCCCCTTTTATAAGTTTCATTAAACTTTCCCTCACCATTGGTGCATCTTTTTTATACGTTACGCCAAACCATTTTGCAGAAGTTGGTATCACTTTTATTACTCCTTCCCCATCTTTAATATACTTATCAGCAACTATTGGTATAAAAAATTCTGCTTTAGGATTGGAAACATTCTGCGAAAGAAATTCTTTGAATACTTTTTTAGTATAATCAAAAACAGATGGATGAAAACACCAGAAGTTCATGGAAACATGTGTATCCAATGCCAGTTCTTTTGGAAGATGTTCATCATTACAAACAATTTTATCTCCTACCTGCGATACATTCAATCTCTCAACAACAGAAACAAGATTATCGTCACTATCCACTTCGCAAACACCACGATTCACTGTGCCATGCTCTGAAAGTGTTTTTAATAACTCATAGCCGATAATAGAGTAGGTTTTCCTGTTGCAATCATTTATAAGGAACTTAAATGCCTTTGCAAATCCATCTTGTCCATAAAAATCATCGGCATTGATAACGGCAAAGGGTTCTTTTACTTTTTCATCGGCACAAAGAACAGCATGCGCCGTTCCCCATGGCTTGGTTCTTTCAGCAGGGATCTCAAACCCTTCAGCATATTTGCTCAATTCCTGGAAAACATACTCAACCTTGATCTTTTCCTGAATCTTTTTTCCAACAGCTTCATGAAAATTTTTCTCGAATTCTTTCCTGATAATGAAGACAACCTTGCCGAATCCGGCACGTATTGCATCGTAAATGGAATAATCCATAATTGTTTCGCCAGATGGACCAAAGCCCTCCACCTGTTTCATACTTCCGTATCTTGAGGCCATGCCTGCTGCGAGAATTACCAAAGATGGTTTCATGTCAATTTCATTATTTTATTCAATGGCCACATGCCTGCTTGTCGGCAGACAGGGAATTCGCCATTTCATCAGATAATTTTAATAAGAGTAACGAAAATAAATAAATTAGCAACTCATACTCATATTTATTGCATGCAAGTTCCCAATCCTGGAAAGATAACAATTGATGAGATAACACATCCATTATTAACCTCTAAAAAAATTAAACTCGATGTTTTACGTCTTGATAAGATCCACCCGGTTATTTCTGGAAATAAATTGTTCAAGCTAAAATATCATCTTGAAAATTTTAACACCGGAGGTTATAAAGGCATTCTCACTTTGGGTGGTGCATGGTCAAATCATATCGTTGCCACAGCTTGCGCCTGCTATCTGCAAAATATAAGTTGTATAGGCATTATTCGTGGTGAAAAGCCTTCACAGCTTTCTGCATCATTAAAAGAAGCAACAAAGTATAAGATGGAATTGAAATTTATTTCAAGGAAAGATTATAAAGAGAAAGGCAGTAAAGAGTTTATTGAATCAATTAAAGAAAAATTTCCCGGTTATTATATAATTCCCGAAGGCGGAGCAGGTATTGAAGGGGAAAAAGGTGCAGCCGAAATTCTTCAACATGCAGATAAGAAGAATTATACTCATATTGCCTGTGCAGTGGGTACAGGAACTATGTTTAAAGGAATCAAAAATTCAACTTCATCAAATCAACAGACAATAGGGATCGTTGTTTTAAAAGGATGGAAAGAGGAAATAGAAATGAATAATGCAAAAATGTTTTATAGTTATCATTTCGGCGGTTATGCAAAATATGATGCTGCTTTAATCGATTTCATGAATGAGTTTTATAAACTTTCATCCGTGCCCACAGATTTTGTTTACACCGGCAAACTTGCTTATGCAATCTTTGATTTGGCAAAAAAAGATCATTTCCCACCTGCAAGTAAAATACTCATGATCCATAGCGGAGGTTTGCAGGGAAATGCATCATTGCAAAAAGGTTCGTTAATCTTTTAAGTTTGCGGCCTGCATACCTATCTTTGCCACTGAAGACCAAAAGAAAATTATTGTTTTAACGTTCTATATCCATGCTAAAAATCATCCTGTCCCTCTTGATCTGTGTTCCCGCCTTTGTCATGGCACAGGATTCACTCCCTGCTTTTTCAGTTGTAAATAAAGGAAACAACCGCATTGTTATCAGTTGGAATAACGGGTATAAGCAATTAAAACAGATCAGCATTCAGCGATCGACAGATAGTCTTTCAAATTTTAAAACGCTGATAACTGTTCCCGATCCGAATAACAAGCAGAATGGTTTTTTAGATGCCAAGGCGCCGAACGACAAAATGTTTTACAGGCTTTATATTCTTGTTGATGGCGCCAATTTTGTTTTTTCAAAATCAAAAAGACCGGCAAATGATAGCATACGGACTGCTTTGCTTTCTGATACGGCAACTAAAAAAATTACCGACAGCAGTTACTTAAGGATCGTTGATAAGATCATCAATCAAAATCTGCCCGACAGTGCATTAACGCCTGAAGAGCTTATTATCCTGAAAAGGTTCAGAAACACTAAACAAGATCTGTTACCTGATTCACTGAACAGGAAGATTGATGCAGTAATAAAAAATAAAGCAAGACCAGAGATCGTGATACCGATGTACCGCATCGTTGCAAATAAGGATGGCGTGGTAAGAATTTCATTGACAGATTTTAGCAGTAAAAAATATTCGATAAAATTTTATGAGGACGATGATACTTTCCTTTTTGAATTAAAGGATATAAAAGAAGCTTCTCTGATGCTGGAGAAGTCAAACTTCTATCATTCGGGCTGGTTTAAATCCGAATTGTATGAAAATGATAAACTGGTAGAGAAGAACAGGTTCTTTATTCCGAAAGATTTCTGATTAGAAAACCCAAAAAACAAATTCCACTGAGGTTAACTCTGAACTCCAAACCCTGAACTAAAAACTAATTAACTCCACTTGAAACACTTTCTCAAAATTCTTCTTCACCATTTCTTTTGCTTCTTCAAAATCAATTGTTCTTCCTAACTCCTTTTCAAGAGAAGTGACTTGTTTGTTCTGAATACCACAAGGAATTATGTTATTAAAAAAAGAAAGATCAGTGTTAACATTAAAAGCAAAACCATGCATAGTGATCCAGCGGCTGGTGCGTACACCCATGGCACAAATTTTTCTTTCCCTGCCGGGAACATCAGGATCAAGCCAAACACCTGTTTCACCTGCTGACCTCGCTCCTTTTAATCCGTAATCAGCAAGAGTAAGGATAATTACTTCTTCAAGATTGCGCAGATATCTTCCAATATCAGTGTAAAATCTTTCAAGATCGAGAATTGGATAGCCAACAATTTGCTGATCGCCATGAAAAGTAATATCGCCGCCACGATTAGTTTTAAAAAACTGAATGCCATTTTCCTCCAATTCCTTTTCACTCATTAAAACGTTTTCGATATTTCCACTTTTACCCAGTGTATAAACAGGCGGATGCTCGACGAAAAGAAGATAGTGTTGAGTTGAGAGTTCGGAGTTCAGAGTTCGGAGTTCGGTGTCACTTACGACTACAGGTTCCTGACTATAGGCCAAAGACTTTATTCTTGTGTTTTCCTTTAAAAGGCTTTCCTGGTAATCCCAGGCAGTTTTATAATCCATTTTGCCCAAATCGCGGAATATGACTTGCTGTTTCTCCATTTGAATTGCAAATGTAATTTACTTTTGCATCTTTGCCCGAGCTCAACCGGAGTTACCGGTGTTGAATGGAGCGTCGCAAGGAACGATTATTCAGGGAACTGAAGCTTGTAAAATAAAGATATGAACGAAGACGATATAAAAGAAGAGCAACAGAATGGCAGTGATGAACTGTTTGAAAGATTTGTTATTAAAATTGACAAGGGCCAGGAGCCGCTGCGTATTGATAAATATTTAATGCGGCGGATCGAGAATGCTACAAGAAATAAAATTCAACAAGCGATCAATGCGGGAATGGTGACGGTGAATAAAAACACGGTGAAGCAGAATTATAAAGTGAAAGGGCTCGATGAGATAATTGTGTACAGTGATATGAGCCCCGAAGAAACCGAAGTGTTGCCTGAAAAGATCGATCTCGATATTATTTATGAAGATGATGATGTGCTGGTAATAAACAAAGCTGCCGGCATGGTGGTACACCCGGGAAGCGGAAACTATACAGGTACTTTATTAAACGGAATGGCCTGGTACCTGCAACAAAAAGATCCATCGATCAATGAGGAAACACTTCCGAGGTTTGGCCTTGTGCATAGAATTGATAAGAACACAAGCGGCTTGCTGCTGATGGCAAAGAATAGCAAGGCAATGACGCATCTTGCCCGACAGTTTTATGATCACAGTGTACAAAGAAAATACATTGCATTGGTTTGGGGCGATCTGAAAAACGATGAAGGAACAATTGTAGCTCATGTAGGTCGTAACCTTCGGTTCAGAAAATTATTTGAAGCATATCCCGAAGGTGATCATGGCAAGGAAGCGATCACACATTACAAGGTGCTTGAACGATTTAACTATGTAACATTAGTTGAATGTGTTTTGGAAACGGGACGTACTCACCAGATCCGTGTTCACATGAAATATATTGGTCACCCACTGTTTAATGATGATACTTATGGTGGTGATAAAATTATAAAAGGAACCGTGTTCGCCAGGTATCGCCAGTTTGTTGATAATTGTTTTGCTATTTGCCAGCGGCAGGCTTTGCATGCAAAAACACTTGGCTTTATTCATCCTACTACAAAAAAAGAAATGTTTTTTGAAACGGAGTTGCCTGCAGATATGAAGGAAGTGATTGAGAAGTGGAGGAGTTATACTGGAGCAGTGGGCAGTAGGCAGTAGGCAGTGGGCAGTTCACTTTTAACTCAGTTATTTTTATTTCATTTTTAAACCCATAAACCTTTTCGTATGGCATCATATAAAAACATGATAATTTATAAGAAGGCTTTTGAATTGGCTATGGATATTTTTGAAATATCTAAACGATTTCCTAAAGAAGAAACATATAGTCTAACCGACCAAATACGACGAAGTTCAAGATCAGTTTGTGCCAATTTTGCTGAAGCATACAGAAGAAGAAAATATATTGCTCACTTTGTAAGTAAGTTGACTGATTCAGATAGCGAAAATTCTGAAACCGAAGTTTGGATTGACTTTGCCTTTGCCTGCAAGTACATCACTACTGAAGAACATTTGTCTTTATCAACCAAAAATGTTGAAGTAGGTAAAATATTAGGCAGTATGATTCAGAATCCTGAGAAATTTATAAACTAATTGCATCTTCCGACTGCCTACTGCGTACTGTCTACTGCCTACTGAATTCAGAAAGTGTCGCAGTAAACACCCCTCTCTCCCTTTTCTTAAATGCAACATCCCAGGTGCCTACATACCGAAGCACTGAAGGAACTGTAAGATTTCCGAATTGCGTCATTTGAACTTCCATGTGTACATTAAAATCATATACACCTGCATCATAGCTAAGATCGTAATTACGGGCTACAATTTCCATTGTATTTGTATTGAACCATGTGGTCATGTTATCGATCACAACGCCGCTGCCGCTTTTTGCTTTAACTACAAATAGAAAACAATTCTGGCCATTATGATCAACTATGTCGAGAAAAAAATCATATCGTTGCGCATTGTCTTTATCGAAAACGGCCGTCTTGTCTCCCATCAAAGGAATTCCCGGAATTTTTTTTCCTGGATCAAAAAACAACATCTTTAATTGCTCTTTATGTTTTTCAATTCCTTTTTTTGATCTTACGCTTCTTTGCAATCCTGCTACAATATTCGTTTCGCCGCATACCTCTCCCTTCGTAAAAAATAAACCGGCATATAATTCAGCAGTATAATAATTGTACTCGCCATCCTTTTCATAAAAATCACCTGTAGCAGATTCATTTAAAACTTCCATTGTCCTGCATCCTTTTGATACGTGTTGCCTTGTTTTACTTTGCAATGACGCCTTCACATTATCCTTTTTATCTTTCATCCGGATATCATTCATAGAAGTAAAACTGAGCACTCTTAAATTTCTGAATGCTTTATAAAATGTAGTATCATTTTTTACATGCTGTATAAAAGAATTAATATCTAACTTATTCCGGACTACAACTTCCGAAAGTTGTATCATTTGTGAAAGACGGGCATTATCAAGAGAGTCTTCGTTTTGTGAAAATGCAATTTGAGTAAGAAATAAAAAAGCAATAAATAAGAATCTTTTCATGAGGACAGAATTGAGTGAAAAGATCTAAGCGGGGAACATCATTTTATAATCAACTTTTATCTTCCCTTTTGAAATATCATTCAGTTTCCCTTTTAACAATTTTCTTTTCAGCGCTGAGATATGATCAATAAAAAGTTTGCCTTCGATATGATCGTACTCATGTAAAATAATTCTGGCAGTTAGTCCCTGAAAAGTTCGCATGTGATGCTGAAAGTTTTCATCCAGGTATTCGATCGTCACCACTGACTGTCGTTTTATATCTTCACGAATTTTAGGAATACTCAGGCATCCTTCATTGTAACTCCATTCAAACCCATCAAGTTCTTTAATATGGGCGTTGATGAAAACCTGTTTTATTCCCGGAGAATCAGGATAATTGGTCTGCTCTTTATCTTCCTTCATTTGACGGAATATCTGTTCTGAATCCACTACAAAAAGGCGGATATCCTTATTTACTTGTGGCGCCGCCAAACCCACACCAGAACTGCCATACAGGGTTTCCCACATGTCTTCAATGAGTTTTGGAAGACCTGGGTAATCCGGGTCAATATCGCTGGCAACTTTTCTTAAAACCGGGTGACCATATGCTACAATTGGGAGTATCAATGTTAATTAGTTAATCCGTTAATTAGTATAAAAATCAGTCGCAAATTTAATCCTAAACTCCTAATTAACCATTTAACCAATCAACTAATTCTCCTCATATATTCCTGCAGTAAAATCGTCGCAGCGATCTCGTCAACAAGCTTTTTATTTCTTCGCTGCATTTTCTTCAACCCCATTTCAAGCATTGCATCTTTTGCCATTTTGGAAGTATAACGTTCATCAACTTTTTTGATCGGGATAGCAGGAAAATTTTTTTCTAATTGTTTAATGCATTTTTCAACCAATGGAGTTGCATGAGTATCGGTATCGTCCCAATTTTTGGGTTCGCCGATAATGATCAGCTCCACTTCTTCTCTTTCAAAATAATTTTTAAGAAAAGGAATTAGTTCTTTTGATTCAACAGTGGTCAAGCCGGTGGC
>Ga0209797_10001240_pt1 | contig 12774 bp, 12 predicted proteins | sample DOMMetBare3Fresh_2_FD_187472 | JGI IMG/M metagenome (GOLD analysis project Ga0209797, IMG submission 187472) | Wetland sediment microbial communities from St. Louis River estuary, USA, under dissolved organic matter induced mercury methylation -... | ecosystem: Environmental > Aquatic >...
AAGACGTAATTAAAGAAACCGGCCCGAAGATGGATCTGGTGGTTGAGGATTTTAAGCGTAAGCTTACAAACGTCCGAACAGGGCGGGCCACGGTGGGTTTGCTCGACACGGTTTCGGTCGATTATTACGGCACGCCGACACCGCTGAATCAGATGGCATCGGTCGCAGTGCCCGAACCACAGCTGTTGACCATCCAGCCGTGGGACATTTCGCAACTCGCGGCGGTCGAAAAGGCAATCATTTCGGCAAATCTCGGCCTCAATCCGTCAAACGACGGTAAGGTGATCAGATTACCGGTGCCAGCCCTCAACGAAGAGCGTCGTAAACAACTTGCAAAACAGGTTTACGAGATCGCCGAGGAACATCGGATCGCGGTTCGCAATGTCCGGCATCATTCGAACGATCTCATAAAGAAAATGTTCAAAGACAAGACGATATCAGAGGACGAGGAACGCAGCGGTCTCGATGACGTGCAAAAACTTACCAATTCCTATATCGCAAGGATCGACGAACTCGCGAAAAATAAGGAAACCGAGATCATGAGCGTGTAGCCGTTTTAAGATCGATCCACTCTTCTGAGACCCTTTTGCCCGATGTCAGGCGAAAGGGTTTTTTCTTGCATAAAATTTGCTTTCTATCGTTCTCGATTTGGAGTATATTTATTGCAATTCAGCTCGTCCTTTAAACAACTATGAGTGTATTTATTCGCCTCGCCACTTCCCTGTTTTTGATCTTGGCATTCCTGTCGAACGCGCTGCCCTGCGGCCCCGGCTATACCACGCCTCTGTTCGACACGACATCAGCACCCGAGAATCCGTACACAGACTACGCTGCGGGCAGGCTGGGAATAATCAAGCCGACATTTCGACGCTCCGTTCTATATGCCGCGTTTCGACACATTGCCGGGAACGGCTTGAATGCGGCCGAACAGCAGGCGATGATCGAGGTTTGGAAGGCGGAGATCGATAACAAGGACTTTCGCGACGACAGTGTCGACGAGGCGGTCAAGGCGTGGGTCGATAAGCGAAAAGAAGTTGTCGGCAAAGACGAAAAAACACCGGATATTTACGCCGAGCGTTCATATGGCGGATATGAATTTTTCCCGAACTGCACGAAGAACGCTTTTGAGACCGCCGCGGTAACATTGTCAGATCGGGCAACCGCCCACGGACCCAGCGACCCAAATGTCGGCAATTGGATAAAGGCACAGGATCAGGTGTTTGAGAACTGCGCAAGCGGAAAGAAGACGCCTGACGACGCTCCGCCCGGGGCTCCGGAATGGCTGCAAAAGGATCGAGCGTATCAGTTAGCCGCAGCGGCCTTCTATTCGCTCGATTACAACGACGCAAAGCGGCGGTTTGCGGAGATCGCGCAGGACAGCGAATCGCCCTGGGCCGAAACGGCTGATTATCTTGTCGCCCGGACACTTATCAGGCAGGCAAGCCTTTCGAAGACCTCTGAAAAGGCGGCGCCGTATTATGGTGAAGCCGAGATCCATCTGCAAAGATTTATTTCACGCACCGGTAAATTCTCGGATTCCGCCGAACGCCTCATCGGCCTGATCAAGTACCGGCTCCATCCCAGGGAGCGCCTTTCGGAACTCGCGAATAAACTTTCGGTCTACGGCGGCAATGAAAATTTCCGACAGGATGTGATCGATTACAATTGGCTGCTCGATAAGTATGAGAATGAGGTATTGACCGCTGAGGAAAAACGGAAGCAGGATGAGGCGGCAAAGAACTCGAATGTGGCCATGGGCAGCAACGCGGCTATAGCGAACAACACAGACTCGATGAATAACTCGGCTGCAACTATCAGCAACTTTGACACTCGGCCCGCACGGAAGAATGACGAGGATCTCGAGCTTAACTTATACGCAAATGAACGTTCATATACGTTCTATCTGGCTCCTGACGCGACCGACGAAGATGCGATCGCGGCTGCCGAGAGAGTTGTCGGTCAGCCATTGAGCGACGCGCAAAAGGCGCAGGTGCGAAACCTTAGACAGAATGCGTATGCAGAACGCTTTTCGCAGGGCCGTCGATCCACATACGAGGGTGGTTACTGGGGTGAGGAAAAGCTGACGCCCTCATTGGTGCCGAATTTCCTTCGACAGGACACCCTCACTGATTGGATCCTTACCTACCAAATGGCCGGCCCCGAGGCGTATCTTTACTCGTTGAACAAGTTCAAGGCGACGGGCTCCGAGCTTTGGCTTATGACCGCGCTTTCAAAAGCGGATAAGGCGTCGACCGGCCTTACGCGGTTGATCGAGGCCGCCAGTGGATCCAGCCGTTTATCGCCCGCATACACTACGATCGCGTATCATATGGCTCGGATTCTGCTTGCTCAGGGCAAAACGGCTGAAGTTCGAAAGTTGCTTGACGAAATGATCAACTCCGGCGACGAGCTGCCGATCTCTGCACGCAACTCGTTTATCGGCTTGAGGTTAAAGCTGGCGGCCACGATGGAAGATTTCCTTAAGGATTCGCTCAGAAAGGCTTGGGGATTCGACTTTGACGGCGAAAAAGGCTCAGTGGATGACATTATCGCCCGACAAAAAACTTATTACGACCCCGAGTACCACAAGGACGGCCGCGAGGCTTTCGACGCCGAGGTCGAGAGTCGCTACGAGGAAGAGAAACTGTGGCAGTCGCGACTGATATTCGATTCCGACACGATAGAGGTCTTTAACCAGCATTTCCCGACCGCGGCCTTGATCGATGTAATGCGGTCGCCTGCTCTTCCCGATTACTTGCGCGAACGATTTGCGATCGCCATCTGGACTCGGGCATTTTTACTGAATGACAATGCGACGCTGACAAAGGTTACGCCCGCATTGCTAAATAGCCACCCTGAATTTGAGCCGTTTGTTGCGACGATCCGAATGGCCAGGACACCTTCCGCTCGCGAAAATGCGTTAATGTATCTTGTTCTAAAAAATCCGCTTCTCAGCCCATATATCGAAGACGGTATCGGAAAGACGGACAACGAACAAGGTCAGTTCGACTCAAACGATTGGTGGTGCATGCCGTACGATACCGAGTATGACGATGCAACAAATGTCGAGCGGCCGAAACAATTGCCGTCGCGACCGGCTTTCTTAACAGCTGCGCAGAGTCAGACAGCGCAGGGCGAGAGAAAAAGGTTAAGGGACATTGGCGACGCTCCGAAGTTTCTAGCGGAAAAAGTAATGATCTGGGCTAAGCGATATCCGGCGGACCGGCGGATACCGGAGGCACTGTATATAATGATCGAGTCTAATGGCTGGACTAAATACGGGTGCGGCAACAATGAGGAGCTGAGAGACGAAATGGCCGCTTATCTGAAGAAGCACTATCCGAACAGCGAATGGACCTCTAAGCTCAAGGCTGACGAAACCAATTAGTCAAAAGCTATTTGGCCTTTTTCTGTTCTTCCTCAGCCTTGTATTTTTCGAGCTGTTTCTTAAAATCCGTACACGTTTTCGCCAGATCGACGGTGCCATTTTTGTTCTTGCTGTCTTCGATACTCTTCTTGATCGATTCCTTTATCTTGTTCAAAAACGTCGCCTTGATCGCCTTTGTGACGAAATTATCGTCGGGATTATTGGTTTCCGCGGCGATCATATCCATCACTTCGTCACATTCGGGAACACCAGTCGTTTCTTCGCCCACAACGGTGTCGACGCCTTGATCTGTCAAGGTTTTATTAGCGGAAGTTGGCGAACTTTTTTTACCTTTGTCCGAAAATGGATTGATCGAACTGCACCCGAGGACGGCACCGAGCAACACGGTGCAAACTATAACCACTATAAATTTGTTTTTCATAGCTTTCTCTCTGAGACAGGTCATTTTACGCCAAAACGAAGCGCAGCGTTCAATCTTTTTGCAGATTTGCGAATTTTTCGATCAGCTTTTTCTGGCCGAAACCGGGAAAGCTAACCGTCAGTTTCACGTTATCGCCAGACCCTTCGCGGCGAAGAACGAGGCCGCGGCCGTATTTGTCGTGACGAACATGTGATCCGGCAACGAGCATGGCTGAATCCGAGTTTGCCGATGGCGGCGTCGCGATCGCCCGCAATTTATCAAAGCCGGACGCGGGTTTATCCACGGGTCTTTCCCTTTCGCCGCGAACCGGCGATGGAATGTCCTTTTTCTTAAAGAATTCCGCTACGGCCTCGCTGCTGTTATATGTCTTTCCGGCATATACATTTCGTGGCTTCGACGGCGTGCTCTCGCCTCTCAGTGCGCTCACCGTCGCCTTTGCCGACATCGCCGTCGAGCTTCGTGCGTACGACAGCCACGACGCACTCTGCGAGAGATCGTCAATCAGTTCGAGCGGCATCTCGTTCAGAAATTGCGACGGCTCGGAGACAAAATCTTCGCCATACGTTCTCCGCCGCATTGCGTGGGTGACGTACAAAATCTTTTCGGCTCGCGTGATCGCCACGTATGCGAGCCGGCGTTCCTCCTCAAGTTCCTTCGGATCACTGATAGAACGCGAATGCGGGAAAATACCATCCTCGAGCCCTACGAGGAATACGATCGGAAACTCTAACCCCTTGGCCATATGAACCGTCATTAAGGTCACGCCGGCATTTTGATCGTATTTGTCCGTGTCGGACGTCAGAGCGGCATGATCGACAAAATCGCGCAGTCCGTTCTCCTCTTGCTTATCGTAATCGACGGCGGCATTTACGAGCTCCTCAAGATTTTCGAGCCGTGCGGCCGATTCGTCGGTATTCTCGATACGCAGTGCGTTGGCATAACCTGTGTCTTCGATCGCCGCGATAACGACTTCGGATACTGCTTTGCCGGTTTCGGAATTTTCGCTGACCTTTTTTATCAGGTTTTCGATCGTTTTGCGAAACGCCTGCATCGCCTCTTTTGCACGCGGTGTCAATTTAACCTCAGCTGGGAAATCAGGATCGGTGATCGATGCGATGGTCATCCAGAGCGACGAACCAACAGCCTTCGCTTGTCGCTGCAGTTCGTCGAGACTGGTTTTCCCAAGTCCGCGGGGCGGCGTATTGATAACCCGCAGAAGCGCGATATCGTCGAATGGATTCATCGCCAGTTTAAGATAAGCAATGACATCCTTGACCTCGGCCCGCTCGTAGAACGAGAAGCCGCCGACGATATTGTATTCGATCCTGAGCCGCCTCAAAGCTTCCTCAAACAGCCGCGACTGGGCATTTGTACGGTAAAGTACGGCGACGCGATCACTCAGATTTTTACGCTGATGTTCCTCAATCTTTGATGCGACGAAGCGTGCCTCGCCGTCGGCATCGTATGCCTGATAATAAAAGATTCGCTCGCCGCCTTGATTGGCCGTCCAAAGTTTCTTTTTCTTTTGGTGAATATTGTTCTCAATTATGGCGTGCGCAACATCCAGGATAGTCTGCGTAGACCGGTAATTCTGCTCCAGCAATATAGCCTTGGCGTTGGGAAAATGCTCTTCGAACCCTAAAATATTGCGAATATCTGCCTGCCGAAAACCGTAAATGCTCTGTGCATCGTCGCCGACGACACATATGTTCTGCTGCTTCTCAGTCAGAAAACTGATGAGTGCAAATTGAAGGGCATTCGTGTCCTGATATTCGTCAACCAGTATATATTTGTATCGTTCGTTATATTTCTCACGGGTTTCAGGCGATTTGCGAAGCAATTTAACCGTCTTGATCAGCAGATCGTCAAAATCGAGGGCGTTTGCGGTGTTGAGACGCTCGTCGTACATCTTAAAGACTTTTGCGATCGCCGCCTTTTTCTCATCACCATATTCGACCTTCGACGCAAACATCTCTTGGTCCTCACCGCGGTTTTTGGCCGCGCTGATGACACTGCGGACGTGGCGGGGAGCGATCTGCTTTTCGTCAAGGCCAAGATCTTTAATGCACGCCTTAACAACCTTTTGCGTATCGTCGGTGTCGTAGATCGTAAATGATCTCTTGTAACCCTCGTCAAGGATCTCGATGTCTTGTCTCAATATCCGAACGCAAAGACTATGAAAAGTCGACAGAAGCGGAGCCGACTGGAGCTTCTGGCCCTTCAAAAGCTGGTCGACGCGGGAACGCATTTCACCCGCGGCTTTGTTGGTAAAGGTAACGGCGAGGATATTGTGTGGTGCGACCCCCTTTTCGGCAATAAGATGAGCTATACGCACCGTTATGACGCGCGTTTTGCCCGAACCCGCGCCTGCGAGTATGAGCAACGGCCCCTCCGTGGTCTTGACGGCCTCGACCTGTTGGGGATTTAGGGACGAAAAAATATCCATTAACAAATTATCTCATTAACCACGCGATTACGCAGAACGAAGGTAGTTGCTGATCGCAGCGCTTCTTGTCCGTTTTGATCTTCTAATTTAGTCGAGCCCAAACCATCACTTGATCAGCGCCTGAACTTCCTTAAACTGCTCGTGCTTTGCGTCTCGCATCAACTCGAACAATGCCATCTCGATCGACGATGAAATAACGCCGCTAGATTGCATTTTGGCGAGGCCCGCGAGCTTGTCGTGCTCGAATCGAGAGCAGACACAATCGGTCAAAATATGGACTTGAAATCCGCGATCGAGCAGATCGTGTGCGGTCTGATTAACGCAAACGTGTGTCTCAAGCCCGCAAAGCACGACCTGTTTGACGCCCAGTTCCTCGAGCTTTTCTACGAACGGCTCGGCTCCGCAAGAGCTAAAGGCGGTCTTTTCAAACACCTCAAAATCGTCAGGCAAGACAAAAAGTATCTCTTCGGCCGTTCGGCCCAAACCCTTCGGGTACTGTTCGGTCACGAGCACCGGAACGCCAAGAATCCGAAATCCCTGAACGGCAATAGACGCTCGCGTAGCGATCAGCGCGAAATCAGGGATCGAGGTGCGAAACGCTTCCTGAATATCAACAACAACGAGGGCGGTTTTGCTAATGTCTAAAAGATTTGGATGCGACATCGTTCAATTGCGGATCTCGGATTGCGGATCGCGGATTTCTTCTTTCTCCTTATTACGCAACGCTTTCTCACGCATCTCTTTTTTGTACGTTTTGAAGAAAAAATACACCGCCGTGACCGACAGGATCACGATCAAGACCATCATCGCGGCTATGAAATAGAATTCGGCTCGACCGGCTCCGGGCATGGAACCAGTTTATGGTTCCAAGTTCCGAGTTTCAAGTTAATGGATCCAATACTCCGCAAGCCGACGTTTTCGTGACAAAAACGCGGAACTTGAAACTTTGAAGTCGGAACTAACTCGGTGCCTGGTTTGCGGGAAAAGCGTTCTCGTGTATGTCGAGCAGTCGTTTCCGGTAAATATCGGGCAGACTACGGACCTTTTTATCCTTATCGGTAACGAGATGGAGCGTCTCGCCCTCGGCAACCAGAGTGGCGTCAGACTCGCGATATACCTCGTAAATAAACCGTAAACTGCGGCTACGAATTTCGCCGACTTTTGTGCGGATCGTTAGAATATCCTCGTAATAAGCGGGCGACTTATAGCGGCAATAACTCTCGGCGACAACCATCAGTGCGTTGTCTTCCTCTTCCATTTCCTTGTAAGAAAATCCCTTAGCACGGCACAGGTCGCTTCGGCCGGCCTCGAACCAGATGAGGTAATTCGAGTGATGCGCGATACCCATCTGATCGGTTTCGGCATAACGGACGCGAATTTCGGTTTCATTCCAGCCGTCCATAGATTTTTGGCTGGGAGACAGGGATTCGAACCCCGATAGGCAGATCCAGAGACTGCAGTCCTACCATTAGACGATCTCCCAGCGTACTAATAATTTACGTGTCGCCGCTTATGGTTGTCAAACCACTTTGCGAATCTGCCTTGCCTCACGCAAAATAAGAGTTTATGCCCGAGGACAAAGATATTCTCAATAATCGTCAGGCTTATCACGAGTATCACATTCTGGATAAGTACGAGGCGGGCGCGGCGCTCCTCGGCACCGAGGTCAAGAGCATCATGGCCGGGCGGATACAGCTAAAAGAGTCGTTTGTGCAGATCAAGGATGGCGAGGTTTGGCTGTTGGGTGCACACATTTCGCATTACTCGCACGGTAATATCAACAATCACGACGTTCTGCGGCCGCGCAAGATGCTGCTAAACCGCCGCGAGATAGAAAAACTCGAAAAGGAAACCACGATAAAGGGTATGACGCTCGTTGTCACCCGCATTTATTGGAAGAATGGCCGGATAAAGTTCGAGATCGGCGTTGCTAAAGGCAAGAAACTGTACGATAAACGCGAAACCGAGATGCGCAAGGCCGTCGAGAAAGAAACTCGGCAAGAGTTGAAACAAAGTCTCAGATAAGTTATAGATATTACAACGTTTGTGTTCAAATCCGATTAAAGTTTGTTGAGGTATTGATGAAATTCCAGGGAATTGCCGGAAATTTTACTGAGGCTAATGTCGAAGCATTGGCCGCTACTGTTTTTAAGGGCGAAAAGGGCACGAGCGGTGTGCTCGGCGATCTTAATAAATTGACCGGCGGCCTTGTTGCCGCAGTCATCAAAGCGGAAGAATTCAAGGGCGAGACCGGCGAAACAGCGTTGATTCGATTCGCGGCGAAGGGCAAGGTGAAGGCGAGCCGCTTGTTGCTCGTTGGCGTCGGCGACAAGAAAGATTACAAAACTCATTCGGTTGCGAACGTTGCCGGAACTGCTACGCGCTTTCTGCGTAAACGCAATATCAGGGGTTTTGCCTTGCTTCCGCGGAGCGAGGGCAGTGCGTCCGAGATTGCACAGAATTCCGTTCAGGGATTTATCACAAGCCAATTTGAGCTCGATAAATACAAAACCAAGGACAAGAACGATAAATCTGTCACCGAACTCGTTGTTTGTGTCGAGGGTGCGAAACCCGCTGATCTCAAGAATGGCATCGCTCGCGGCCGTGCAATCGGCGAATCGATGAATTTTACCCGCGATCTGGCCAATGAGCCGCCTAATATTCTTACGCCGAGCGAGATGGCGAGGCGGGCCCAGACAATGGCCAAGCAAGTTGCGCTTAAATGCCAGATCCTCGACGAAGCAACTATGACCAAAATGGGCATGGGCTCATTGATGAGCGTTTCGATCGGTTCGTCACAGCCGGCCAAGATGATCGTGCTCAAATATACACCTGCCAAATCCACGGCGAAAAAGGGCGAATTGCTTGCCCTGGTCGGCAAGGGAATCACCTTTGACACCGGCGGTATTTCGCTCAAGCCGGGCGAAGGTATGGACGCGATGAAATACGACATGTCGGGCGGCGGTACGGTCATCGGCACAATGCGTGCGATCGCTTTGCTAAAGCCGACGATCCCGGTGCTCGGCATCATCGCTGCGGTCGAGAATATGCCGGACGGCAAGGCGTCCAGGCCGAGTGACGTCGTAACCGCTATGACCGGCAAGACCATCGAGATCCTGAATACCGACGCCGAGGGCCGACTTATCCTCGCTGACGCGGTCGCGTATGCCGAAAAGCAGGGCGCGACCCGCATCGTCGATATGGCGACGCTTACGGGCGCGGTAATTATCGCTCTGGGCGACCAAAATACCGGCGTAATGGGCAACGATCAGAAATTGGTAGACGACATAATCGCCTGCGGCAAGACGACGGGCGAAGGATTTTGGCAGCTTCCGGTCAGCACGGAATACAGCAAGCAGATCAGGTCCGACATCGCCGACATCAAGAATATCGGACCTCGCGGCAAGGCCGGGACGATCATGGGCGCAGTATTCATACAGGAATTTGTCGACAAAGCCAAATGGGCCCATCTCGACATCGCGGGTACGGCCTGGGCCGACGCGGCAAAACCACATCAGGCAAAGGGGCCAACCGGCGTCGCGATCCGCACGCTTTTGAAATTGGTCGAAGAATCACAATAGCTACTTTCTAGATCGGTCGGAGACGGGAGAAGGGAGACGGGAGACGAACATGAAAAAGCTCTTTAATGAACTGGTTTTCGGCAAAAACGCAATGTTTAGCGGTTTGATCGCACTTGCGGTTGTCGCCTCTATAGCTCTTGGCTGTAACTGCGGAAAGACATTTGACCTCGCGAATCTCGCGAAAGAGGCCAACATCTCGAGTGCCTCTAATGACTCTAAGACGGATTCCGACAGCGATGCTGTGCCGTCCGAATCGGTCGTCGAGGGGCTTGTGAAAGACACAACCTCTCAGTTCGCCGATGCGGTCAATTCCGGCGATTTCTCAGATCTTCACTCAAATGCGTCGAGTGATTTTCAGTCGACATATACGGTCGATGAGATGACGACGGCGTTTAAGACCTACACCGACAAGAAAAAGATCGTCGTACCGATTTTGAACAAGGTCCAGGCCGCTGACGCCGAATTCACCAGTCCACCGTCGATCAGGACGGAAAAGGGACTCAATATCCTGGTCGCCAAGGGCAAGTTCCCGACAAAACCATTCGGTGTGCGATTTGATTACGAATATGTAATGCGCGGCGGCGAATGGAAGCTGCTCAAGCTAGTCGTCAACATTCCGTAAGTGAGTTGCAGAGTTGTGCGGTTACGGAGTTGCGAAGTTGGCGCCGTAAACTTCATTGATTCTCACCTCTAAAACTCCGTAACTTCGCAACTCTCTAACTTCTGTTTATGAAAATTCACGAATATCAAGGCAAAGCTATTCTCAAAGAATACGGCGTTCCCGTTCCCCGCGGCATTGTCGCCCGCACACCCGATGAGGCCGAGGCCGCAGCACGCGAGCTTGGGACCGATGTCGTCGTTGTAAAAGCTCAGATTCACGCCGGCGGACGCGGTAAAGGCGGTGGCGTAAAGATCGCGAAATCGCCCGCCGAGGCCCGCGAACTTGCGTCTCAGATTCTGGGAATGACGCTTGTCACGCACCAGACGGGCCCAGAGGGACGCGAGGTCAAGACGCTCTTGATCGAAGAGGGTTTGCCCATCGACCGCGAGTTTTATCTAGGTATCACGCTCGATCGCGTCACGGGGCGAAACGTTTTTATGGCGTCGTCGGCGGGCGGTATGGATATCGAAAAAGTTGCCGAAGAGACGCCCGAGCTGATCCTCAAAGAGACGATCGACCCGTCGGTTGGGCTTCGTGGTTTTCAGGCACGAAAGCTCGCCTTCGGCCTCGGCATTCCGAACGAGCTGATCGGCCAGGCGACGAAGTTTATGCTCTCGCTCTACGACGCCTACGACAAGATCGACGCCTCGCTTGTCGAGATCAATCCCTTTTTGCTCACCAAGGACAATCGCCTGATCGCGCTCGACGCCAAAGTCACGTTCGACGACAACGCGATGTACCGGCACAAGGATTTTGTCGAGCTGCGCGACCTTAACGAAGAGGAACCGCTCGAGATCGAAGCCTCAAAACACGACCTCAGTTACATCAAGCTCGACGGCAATATCGGCTGTATGGTCAACGGTGCGGGCCTCGCGATGGCCACGATGGACATTATCAAGCTCGCGGGCGGCGAACCCGCGAACTTCCTCGACGTCGGCGGTGGTGCGTCGCAGGAGCGTGTCGAACAGGCGTTCAAGATCCTGCTTGCCGACAAAAATGTCAGAGCCGTGCTGATCAACATCTTCGGCGGTATCGTCCGGTGCGATATGGTCGCAAACGGCGTTGTCGCGGCCTATAAGAACCTCGGGATGTCGATACCGATCATCGCCCGCCTCGAGGGCACAAACGTCGAAGAGGGCCGCCGCGTGCTTCGCGAATCGGGCATCAACATCCTCACCGCCGACGGAATGCGTGACGCCGCCGAAAAGGTCGTCGCCGCTGCGGGGTAAGTAGATCTAGCCACGAATTTACACGAACGATCGCGAATTCGGAAAAGCCCTACTGATTCGTGCCACTCGTGCCTTGCGCAGCAGACATTTGTGTTGTAATTTGCAACACACTTTGATACAATTTCAGCGAGGTGTTTTTATGGAAACCGAAACTACTAAAAGCGAGAATATTCACTTTCGCATCTCGTCTGAGGCCAAGAAGTTGATCGACAAGGCCGTATTGGTTTCCGGGCGAAATCTCACGGAATTTGCTACTCGCTCGCTGCTGGACGCCGCAAGTAATGTGCTTGAGCGTGAATATACGACTACACTCTCAAACCGTGATCGCGATCTCATAATCAGGCTCCTTGATGCGGATGATGAACCGGATGAAGGCCTGCGCGAAGCTGCCGACATTCACCGCAGGCTCGTTACGAAATAGTGTACAAGATCGAGCTCCTTACGACCGATCACGAAAGCTCGGCTTTTGACTGCGGCGATGAGCGAAAAAACCTTTTCCTTCAAAAATATGCTTTACAAAACACAAAAGGCGGGCTTGGTCGAACCTTTGTAGCGGTAAAAGCTGACGAGCCAAATCGAATCTATGGCTACTACACGATCTCAAGCAGTTCGATAAAATTTGAAAATCAACCAGACACGCACCTGCCGCGTTATCCACTTCCTGCCGTGCTGATCGGCAAACTCGCAACGGACATTGCCGCCCAAAATCAAGGCCTCGGCACTGCCTTACTGTTCGACGCCCTTAGGCGCGCCTCCCGCGTCGCGGAGGAAATCGGCATTTTCCTTGTCGAAATCCAAGCCGTTGACGAAAAAGCCCGTGCCATCTATGAAAGACGTGGCTTTACGCCAATGCACGATGAGCCGCAAAAAATGTATATGAACCTAAAGAAAGTAAGAAAGTTGCTGAGCGAATGAGTTTTTACGACTCGCTGTCATCCCTGCTACAGGCATGGCCGCTTTCGTTAGGCATTATTATGGTGCTGTGTTTGTGGGGGAATAAGGATCGGGAGTCAGGAGAGAGTCGCAGGAGCGGCCGTGACTTCATTCA
>Ga0209797_10001241_pt1 | contig 12769 bp, 12 predicted proteins | sample DOMMetBare3Fresh_2_FD_187472 | JGI IMG/M metagenome (GOLD analysis project Ga0209797, IMG submission 187472) | Wetland sediment microbial communities from St. Louis River estuary, USA, under dissolved organic matter induced mercury methylation -... | ecosystem: Environmental > Aquatic >...
AGCAGCAGGTAGATCGTGGCCGTGGTGGCGAGAATGGGCACCGGCTGGAAGGTGGCGGCCTGGATGCGGTTGCCCACGTTGGTGAGTTCCACCACGCCGATGGCGTAGGCCAGCGAGCTGTCCTTGAGCAGCGCGACGATGTTGTTGACCAGCGGCGGCAGCGAGATCTTGAAGGCCTGTGGGAAGGTGATGTCGGCGAAGGTGTGCCAGCGCGACAGCCCGAGCGCACGCGCCGCCTCGAGCTGGCCCTTGGGCACGGCCAGCAGGCCGGCGCGGATGGCCTCGGCGTTGTAGGCGCCGACGTTGAAGGCGAGCGCCACGCAGGCCGAGGTGAAATCGGTCATCTGCAGCGCCGGCACCAGGGTCGGCAGCGCGAAGAAGACGAACAGCACCTGCACCAAGAGCGGCGTGCCGCGGATGGCCCAGACATAGGCCGAAGCCACCCAGCGCAGCGGCGGCAAGGGCGACACCTTGCCCAGCGCCGCCAGCACCCCGAGCACGACCCCGGCGAGGCCGGCCACCAGCGTGAGCTGCACCGTCACTCGGCTGCCCTCGGCGAAGAACTGCGCGTTGCTGCCGATCGGCTCCGGCGCCCACGACAGCGGGATCGCCAGCAGCCACAGCAGCAGCAGCATCGCCAGCGCGGCGGAGACCATCGTCGCGCTGCTGCGCTGCTGGCGCGACCAGGCCGCGGGCCAGGGAGAGCGGATACGCGCCCAGTTCGCCATGCTCGTTTCCTCCCGGCGCGTTCAGCGCGGGCTCATTTGCAGCGGATGTCCTCGCTGAACCACTTGGCCGAGATCTTCTGGTAGGTGCCGTCGGCCAGGACCGAAGCCAGCGCCTTGTTCCACTCGCCGGCCAGCGAGCTGTTGCCCTTGCCCACGGCGGCGGCGATGCGCTCGACGAACAGGAATTCGCCGAGCTTCATGCCCGCGCCGGGATTGGCGGCAATGGAGTTCAGCGCCACGAAGCGGTCGGTGACCCAGGCATCGACGCGGCCGGTAACGAGGGCGCTGCGCGCGTCGGTGTCCTGCGGGAAGTTCTTCACATCCTTCACGCCGGTGAGCTTCTTCACGTTCTCGAGGTAGGTGGTCCCGGTCTGCACCGAGACCACCTTGCCCACCAGGTCCTTGGCGGCACGGATGGCGGGATCCTTGGCCACGATCATGCCGCCCGAGCAGTAGTGCGGCTCGGTGAACGTCACGGCCTTGGAACGTTCGTCGGTGATGCCGTGCGAGGCGATCACCAGGTCCCAGCGGTCTTGGCGCAAGCCGGCCAGAAGGGCGTCGAAGCCGAGCGCCTTCCAATCCACCTTCAGGTCCATCTTGGCCGCCACAGCCTCGGCGATCTCGATCTCGAAGCCGGTGAGTTTGGCGCCCTGGAAATAGTTGAAAGGCGAAAACGCGCCTTCGGTGGCCACGCGCAGCGTGCCGTCCTTCTTGATCTCGTCGAACGGTCGCGCGGCAGCGCTCAAGGCGACACCGAACAGCGCCAGGGTGCACAGCACGCTGCGCAGCAGATGGCTCAACGCTTTCATGAGGTCGATACTCCTTGCGGTTGTGCAGATCGGGTCTGCAGTTTCGTGAACGGGTCGCGCCGGCAGGGGCACCAGCGCCAACGGGCGAGACTCGAAAGGTCATCGGCCCGCTCACAGCGATGCCGATGTCGACTCGGGCCGGCCGCCGGCTGGCTTGAAATGCGTGGCCCCAAGCGTGCCCAGCTTGCCGCACCAGCGGCAGGCGGGGAAACCCACGACCATGGCGGCCGCACAACGCCGGCGACGGCATCGCGATAGTCGGACCGCGCAGCGCTTGCCTGGCACGCCGACCGCTCCTGGTCGCGACGGGCCCGCCAGTCGAGGCGCTGATCGCTGTCCTTGTTGTCGACGGTGGTGGGGCGAGTGCCGACGACCCGGGCCGAACACCCATCAAAGGGCTGGGTCACGGGTTTACCCGAGGATCTTCTAGCTGACCGGGTACTACAGGATGGCGTCGGCCAGCATCCGACTGAAGCCGCCGCTCGGCTCGAACGGCGCGAAGATCTCAGCCGCCGGCCACGATGCTCGACATCGCCGCATGCAGCGCCGCCAGTTCCCTCGGCCGCACCAGCCGAGCCACCTCGCGGCCGTCGCGCAGGAACACCAGCGTCGGCCAGAGCTTCACCCTGAACGAGCGGCCGAGCGCCTGGCCGGGGCCGTCGGCGACTTTCAGGTGCCGCACCGGCGCATGCTCGGCCAGCACCTGCTCGATCAGCGGCTGCGCCGAGCGACAGTGGCCGCAGGTCGGGCTGCCGAACTCGAGCAGCACAGGCCCGCTGGCAGCATCGATTTCGGCGCGTGTCGGTTCGCTGGCCTGCCAGTTGGTGCCCATGTCCATGCCTTCGTCTGCGTCTGTCCGAGTCAGGGCTTGATCTTGCTGTTGAATTCGTTGGTGAACACATCGGCGACTGCCAGCGCCTTGTCCGGCTTGGCGTTCGCGAAGGTGATGTCCATCGTCTTTTGCATCAGCTTGGTTTCGATCCAGCCCAGGCCATGCTTGGCCGAGCGCTCGGTGACGCACAGGTCGAGTATCTGCGGCATCGTGGCCAGCAGCGTCGGTGCGTCCAGACCGGGCACTTGTTCGGCCATCGCGGCAATCGATGCGGCGGGGTCGGCCTTGGCGTCGCGCCAGCCCTTGTGCGTGGCGCGCAGGAAGCGTTCGATCAGCTTCGGGTTCTTCCGAACCGTCTCGTTGTTGACGAAGTAGGTGTGGCCGTAGATCGGCAGGCCGAAGTCGGCCCACAGCAAGTGGCCGACGTCGCCCTTGCCGAGCACCTTCTCCCAGATGGCATAGCTGGTGTACAGGTCGAACGCCGCGTCCACTTCGTTGGCGGCGACTATGGCCTGCTTGCCTTCGGGCTTGACGTTGACGAGCGTCACGGCCGCAGGGTCGATGCCGTGCAGCGCGGCGAATGCCGGCCACAGCACGCGGTGCGAGTCGGCCGGCGGCACGGCGATCTTCTTGCCGATCAGATCCTTCGGCGTCTTGATGTTGGCGCTCTTGCGAAAGAAGATGTTGTTGCCGGCCTTGTCGTAGACCACCGCCACCATCTTGAGGTTGGCCCCCTTGCTGATCGCCGTCATCACCGTTGGCGCGTCGGAGATGCCGATGTCCGACTGCCCCAGGTCGACCTTCTTCGCGCTGTCGGCCGAGCCGCTGCCGCGCAGCACGGTGAGCTCGAGCCCTTCCTCCCTGTAGTAGCCCTTCTTCAGCGCCAGGTAGATCGGCGAGTGGTCGGCCAGGTGGAACCAGTTCAATTGCAGCTGGATCTTGTCCTGCGCCGCGGCGGGCAGCGTCAGCGTCAACGCGCCCGCCGCCATCGCCGCGCGGGCGAGCACGGTCGCGAAGCGGTGCCATGTGTGATTCATCGAGTCAGTCTCCTCGGGTTGATGGATGGCGGTCGCTATTGTCAGCTCACTCGGTCTACGCGGTGGCGTCGTCGCGATGGGCCCAGGGCGCGACGAGTCGCTCGACCGCCACCACCAGGCCGTAGAGCAGCAGCCCCATCGCCGAAATCAGCATCAGCGACGCGAAGATCGACGCCGTCTGCATCGTCACGCCGCCGGTGATGATCAGCGAGCCCAGGCCGCGCTCGGAGGCGACGAACTCGCCGACCAGCGCGCCGATCACGCTCATCGTGGCGTTCAGTTTCAGGCCGACGAAGATGTAGGGCACGGCGTTGGGAAATCGGATCTTGCGCAGCACCTGCCAGCGGCTGGCCCGCAGCGTGCGCACGAGGTCCAGCATCTCGGGCTCGGCGCTGGCCAGGCCGACCGCGGTGTTGACCACCATCGGGAAGAACGCGATCGTCGTGCCGATCACGATGTTGGGCCAGATGCCGTAGCCGAGCCAGATCACGAACAGCGGCGCCAGCGCGATCTTCGGCAGCGTGTTGAACAGGATCAGCACCGGCATCACCGTGCGCAGCAACAGGTCGTTCCAGACGATCACGATGGCCAGCAGCACGCCAAGCACGGCCGACAGCGCGAATGCACCGAGAACCGCGTACAGCGTGGCGAGCAGGTTCGCCGTCCAGCGGTAATTGGGGTCGCCCAAGGTGCGCAGCGCGGCCAGCGGCGTCGGCAGGATGTACTCCTTGACGCCGAGCACCGTCACTCCCACCTGCCACAGCAACACCAGCGCGAGCATCACCAGCAGGCTCGGCGCGTAGTAGGCCATCCCCGCGGCCACACGGCTGCGCAGGCCGGGCTCGACAGGCAGGTCGTCGCGTGCGCCGGGGTCGCTCATGGGCTGTTGCCTCTCATCAGCGGCCGCTGGTTGGCGTGCCTGGCGCCGGGGCGGCCGGCAGCCGCATCGGTGTCATCGACTGCCAATCGGGCATGGCACCGCTCGCAAAGCCCACCCCGGCCAGCGACCCGATCGCCAGCATGCCGTCGCGGATGCGCACCCGCACCGCGCCGTGGCTGTGTTCGTACAGATCCGGATGGGCAGCCAGAAACGCCTGCTGCTCGGCCGCCGGCAAGTCGGCCATGCCGTTGACGTAGTGATGGCCGTTGCGCTCGACGTGCCGGATGCCCATCAGCGAGACGAGCGCCAGGTCCTGCTGCAGCGCCACGCCGGCCTGGATGGTCAGATCCTCGGCGCTCATGAAGAACGGCTCCCTGCTGCCCTGCCCGGCTCGGGCCGCAGCATTCCACTGCGCGCAGCGGGCCCGGTTGATGAGCGACTTGTACAAGCCCTTGCAGGTCTTCGACGAAACGCCCCGGTAGCCCATGGCACGGCCGTGCGAGAAGGCATCGAGCGCGTCGTCGGATTCATCCAGGATCACCGGCTTGTGCACCGAGATCGCCTCCACGCTCTGCGACAACGCCGTCTGCCGCTTGATGGGTTGCTCGATGAACACGACGCTGCGGCACAGCTGCGCCAGCCGCGCATCCGCGTGCATGCGTTGCCACAGCGTGAGCACGCCGTCGACATCGTCGTACTGCTCGTTACCGTCGAGCGTAGCCTGGTAGCCGCCGGCGATGCGGTCGAGCACCGCGGCGATGCGCGCCAGCCGTTCGATGTCGGCGTCCACACTGCCCGCCACCTTGAGCTTGAACCAGCGGTGGCCGTAGGCGGCGACCACCTCCTCCAGCGTCTCGGGCAGGCCATCGCCGACGCGCCCGGCTTGATCGCCACGCACGATCGGGTCGACCAGGCCGACGGTGTGGCGTGCGGCAATCTGCTGGGCCGGCTTCAGGCCGGCCAGGAAGCCGGCGAAATCGTGGCCCGCCAGGTCGGGGCACAGATCGGTGGAGCGAAAGCCGCACAAGTTGGCCTGCACCACCGCGTGGAATGGCAGCTGCAGGCCGCGGCACAACGCATCGAGGATGGCGCGGTCGATCAATGCCGGGCCGTAATTGGCGACCAGCCGATTGAGCTGACGCTCGCCGGCGCGCTCGATCTGGCTGCGGTAGTGGCGCGCAAAGTGGCCGAACGCCGTGTCGATGGCGCCCCTCAGGTACAGCGAGCGCGCGATGTCCAGTGCCGAGCGCAGTTGGTTGAAGTTGTCTTCGTTGCTCAGCGTCGGGTTCTTGTCGAACCATTTCGGTGCCAGCAGTTCGGCGGCCACGCCCACCGCGTGCTGGCCGTCGGCCAGCCGGATGCGCACGCGTGCAAACGCCTGCGGCGCCTGCGTCAGCGTGACCACGCCGAAGCGAAACGGCATGCGCAGCCTGACCTCGCGCTCGAACAGGTCGATGCCTTCCACCGTCAGCAGCGGGGGTGCTGTCATGTCGATGGCTGCTTGGCCTTGTGGCGCACCGCTATTCCATGCCGAGCAGGCGGTAGATCCGCCGGGTGTAGACGCCGAACTGCTCCTGCGTCTTCAGGTCGAGCGAGCGCGGGTGCGGCAGCTCGATCTCGAAGTTGTCGGCCATGCGTGCGGGGCCGGCGGTGAGCACCACCACGCGCGACCCGAGGAACACCGCCTCCGAGATGCCATGCGTGACGAACATGATCGTCTTGCCGGATTCCTTCCAGATGCGCAGCAGCTCGAGGTTCATCTTCTCGCGCGTCAGTGCGTCGAGCGCACCGAAGGGCTCGTCCATCAGCACCAGCTTGGGGTCGTGCACCAGCGCACGCGCGATGGCCGCGCGCTGCTGCATGCCGCCGGACAGCTCGTAGGGATACTTGTCCTCGTAGCCGCTGAGCCCGACGAGCGCCAACAGCGCACGCCCGCGTTCGCGCGCCGCGGCCATCGGCAGGCCCAGCAGCTCGGCCGGCAGCATCACGTTGTCGAGGATGCGCCGCCACTTCAGCAACAGCGGCGCCTGGAAGACCATGCCGATGTCGCGCGACGGATCGAACGGGTGGGTGGATGAGCCGATGCGCACCTCGCCGCGGTCGTGGCCATGCAGGCCGGCCAGGACCTTCAGCAAAGTCGACTTTCCGCATCCGGAGGGGCCGACCAGCGAGACCAGTTCACCAGGGTAGACGTCGAAGGTGGCATCCGAAATCGCCAGATGTTCCTTGCGCCCGCTGCGGTACACCTTGGTCACGCCGGCGAGGTGGATGAAAGGCTCGCGCTGCGCCTGCGGCGAGACGCGCACGGTTTCGATGGTGGTTGAACTCATGAGACGCGCGCGTCCTTCGCAACCAGCAGGTGTTCGAGCAGCATCACCATGCCGTACAGCAGCATGCCGAGCAACGTGATCAGGCCCACCGCCATGAACATCGCCGGCGTGTCGAGCGTGACCTGCACCTGCAGCATCAGGTAGCCCAGCCCGCGGTCGGAGCCGAGGAACTCGCCGACGATGGCGCCCGCCACCGCCAGGATGGCCGCCACCTTCATGCCCGAGAACACGTACGGCAGCGCGCCCGGCAACTGGATCTTCGTGAACAGCTGCCAGCGCGAGCCGTGCAGCGAGCGCACCAGGTCGAGCAGCTCGGGCTCGATCTCGCGCAGGCCGCGGGCGGTGGTCAGCAGGATCGGGAACACGGCGATCGAGAACGCCATCAGCGAATTCGGGAACACGCCGTACTTGAACCACACGATGATCAGCGGCCCGAGCGCCACCTTCGGGATCATGTTCAGCGTCACCAGCAGCGGCAACATCAGCGACTCGAGCGTCTTCGACCAGGTGAACAGCAGCGCCAGCAGCACGCCCACCAGCAACGCCAACCCGTAGCCGCCGAAGATCTCGGTGGCGGTGACGGCGGTGTTGGTCCACCAGCCGTAGTCGGGCACCATCAGCGCACGCCAGGTGTCTGCCGGCGACGGCATCACGAACCTGGGCACGTTGCCCAGCTTGACGAACAGGTACCAGGCCAGAAGCAGCAGCAGATGCGCCAGCGCACCGAGTGCGTAGTGCCCGAGCTTGGAGCCGAGCCGGTCGCTGCTGTTCGATGCGTTCATGAGAGCCAACGGCCCAACCCGGCGGCGACGAAGGCATCGTCGGACAGGTCGGCGTGTTCGCGGCAGACGCGATCGATCTCCTCTGACTGTCCAGGCGAAAGGCCTTCGTTCGGATCCAGGCACCAGATGCCAACGAGCAACCCCTGCCGGCGAAGCACCTCGTGGCAGCCGGCGATGCAGCCGGCGAAGTCGTTCGCCACGTCGAAGAAGGCGCTGTTGCAGTCGGTGACGCGTGAGTCCAGCGCCAGCAACGCCGGTTCGATGGCACCGGAGCGCACCGCGTGATGGATGCGTTCGAGCTGCGCAACTGCGCTGCGGGTCCAGACGCTCCAATGGCCCAGCAGGCCGCCACGGATGCGCACTTCGACCTCCTGGCCGCCACGGTGCACGGCATACGGCACCAGCAGGTCGAGCACGATGTGGTCGTCGTTGCCGGTATACAGCGTGATGCGGTCCTGCGCGCCGGCGGCCACCAGGCCGCGCACGACGTCGAGCGTGCGATAGCGGTTGAACGGCGCCATCTTGATCGCAATCACGTTCTCGATCGCCGCGAAGCGCTGCCAGAACGCGGGCGGCAGGTGAATGCCGCCAACGGCCGGCTGCAGATAGAAGCCCACCAGTGGCATCACGTCGGCCAACGCGGTGCAATGGTCGATCAGTTCATCAACCGACGCGCCCTTCATCGCCGCCAGCGACAGCATGCCGGCGTGATAGCCATTGGCCCGCGCCACACGGGCCTCGGCCACGGCCTGTGCCGTGCGCCCGGCCAGCCCGGCGATCAGGCCCACCGGCCGCTGGGCCCACTCGCGCGCGGTGCGCGCAGCCAGTTCGAGCACCGGCTCGTACAAGCCGGTGTCGCGAATCGCGAACTGTGTCGAATGCACCCCGACCGCCAAGCCCCCGGAGCCGGCATCGAGGTAGTAGCGGGTCAGGGCGCGCTGGCGCCTCGTATCGAGCCGGCGCGATGGGTCGAGCGCCAACAGGTGGGCCGGGATCACGGTGCCTTGCCGAAGTAGGGCCAGCACGTCGCTGGGAATCTCGGACCAGTGTGTTTGCATAAGGGAAATTCTGTACCGGCGCCGAGCCGCACCATCGCGTGTTCAGCAGCGTCTGACTTATACTTTGGCCCGATATCACTAGATGGTGAATTTACTGTAGCGTACCCGTCTAGGCCCGTCAACGCGAGTGGCGTTTGCGAGCACGCGGCATCCGCACGAGCGAGCCGCCGCTCCGATCCAGCTCGATGAGTTCAGGAGACTGCATGATGAATCGACTCGTACTCGGTGCCGCGCTGGCGGCCAGCCTGGCGACCGGCGCCGCCCAGGCGCAGCAGAAGGTGGATTTCATCCTGAACTGGGTGCCCGGCGGCGACCACGCACCCTACTACTACGCCAAGAAGCTCGGCTGGTACGCCAAGGAAGGCATCGATCTGAATCTCGAGCCCGGCAAGGGCTCGGCGTTGTCGACGCAGCGCGTCGGCGCCGGCGCCACACCGTTCGGGCTGGCCGACATGGGCGGCGTGCTGGTGGCCAAGAGCAAGGGCGCCGACACGGTGGCGGTATTCAACGTCTATGCCAACTCGCCGCAGGGCATGTACTGGCTAAAGAGCTCGGGCATCACCGGCGTGAAGGATTTCGCCGGCAAGAAGATCGGCAACCCGGCCGGCGACGGTGCGCGCGTGATGTGGCCGGCGCTGGCCAAGGCCAACAAGCTCGACCCGAAGTCGGTGACCTGGGTCAACATCGATGCCAACGGCAAACTGGCGGCGCTGAAGGCCAAGTCGGTCGACGTCACGACTTCCTTCTACAACATCCACCACATCTTCCAGCGCGAGCTCGGCGACGACATGGGCTTCCTGGCCTGGCGCGACGCCGGCCTGAACCCCTACGGCAATTCGGTGATCGTGAATGCCGAATTCCTGAAAGCCAACAAGCCGCTGGTCGACAAGTTCGTCAAGGTCACGCAGCGCGCATTCGCCGCCTGCGTGAAGGAACCCAACCCCTGCGTGCAGGCGCTGATCGACGCCAACGGCGCGCTCAAGTTCGACAACGAGCTGACGAACTGGAGCTTGGTGGAAAAACTGATGAGCGACAAGTTCTCGCGCGAGGTGGCGCTCGGCATCCACGACGACGCGCGCATGGCGGCCGACTACGAGCTGGTGAAGGAGTACATCGGCATCGACAAGCCATTCGACGTGAAGAGCACCTACACGAACGAGTTCCTCGATCTCTCGATTCGGATGACCAAGTAGAGGCTATTGCTCACGCGGCGCGAACCATCGCAGGATGCGCTGCCATAGCCGCTCGAGCCAGCGCTGAGCCGATCCGGCGCTGCCTTCGGCCGGGTGATGCCCTTCGCGAGAGGGTTGCGGCAAGCCTGCCGGTGAAACGGCGCCGAAGCGTTGCTCGAGGCTGGCGGCGAACTGGGCGGCCCGCTCGTCGGCGCGCCTTTCGAACAGACGGTCGACCACCGGTTTGAGCTGTCCCTGACCACTCACCTTGATCAGACCGAGCAACTCGGTCCCCGGCCCGGCCGGTCGCAATTCGATGTCGATCTCCATCGTCAGATGCTCGGCCCGCGCGGTGGCGTGAAGCCTGTGCGGCGGCTGTTCCGAATCGATCAGCGCTGTGAGATCCAGAATCAGCGGCACGACACCGATTCTCTCCTTCACCGTCAGCTCGACGGTCCTGTGGTCGACCAGGCTGATGCGCTCGACGCCGGGGATGCACGTGCACAGCGACTCGAAATCGCGAATGAACCGCCACACTTCGGCGGGTTGGGCGTTGACCGCGAACTTCGCCTCGCGCTGAGGCATCAGTCCCACCACCTCTTCAGCTTGAAATCCTCGACGATCGCGGCGGCGGCGTTGTGCCCTGCCCCGGCGTGCACGCCGCCGCCCGGATGGCAGTAGCCGCCGCACATGTACAGGCCGTCGACCGGCGTTCTGTAGCTCGACCAGCCGGCGAAGGGCCTGAAATATCCCATCTGATCGGGCGTCATGTCGCCCACGACGTCGACGCCGTTGACGAGGTTGTCGTTCAGCCGCTCGGTGTCGGTTGGATCCTGGATCGTCATGGCGAGTATCTTGTCGCTCGTGATGTTCGGTGCGTAGGACCGCCAGAGCCCCAGCAGATGCGCGGCGTATTCGTCCCGGATGTCCCGCCATCCCTGCGGGCCTGCGGCTTCCACGCCGTACGGTGCGTACTGCCACACAACCGCGGTGTGCTTGCCCGCCGGCGCCTGCGAGGGATCGAACAGCGTGGGCAGCGTGATTTGAAGCATCTCCTTTCGCGGTGGCCGGCCCATCGCGATGTCTTGATAGGCGCGCACCTGCTCGGCGACATTGCCGCCGAACATCTCCTGGCTGAACGCGCGGTTCACCGGCGGGTTGTGTGCAGCCGCCCGGTATTGCGGCGGCTCCGACAGCGCCAGGTGCAGCACGAACAGCGATCGCCCGCGCGAGTGGTAGTTCTTCACTCGCGTGGCAAAGGCCGCCGGCAAGTGCTCCTGTCCGACCATGCGCAGGAAGCTTGCCTTCGGCTCGACGTTGGTGACCACCGCCTTGGCGGCATCGATTCGACGCCCATCGTTCAACTCGATTCCCGAGGCCCTGGTGCCGCGCAGGACGATGCGCTTGACTTCCATATCGGTCTGGACGACCCCGCCATGGGCCTCGACGGCGCTTCGCAATCCCTGCGCCAGCTGCTGAGAACCTCCGACGCAGATCGGCGCTTCGGCCTTCAGGATGCGAAAGAGGCAGATCCAGCCCTGCCCGAACTGGTCTGGGGCGAACCCCAGTACGGTCAGCCGCGAGAGGAAATGAACCTTCACCTGCTCGTTCTCGAACAACTCGTCGAGCAGCTTGACCGGCGTGCTGGCCTGCCACTGCAGAAGCGTTCGCCCCTCCTCGGACCTCTCCAGCTGCGCGCTCTGCATCGAGGGCGGCAGCGGCGGCGAATACATCAGCGGCAGGTAGGTCGAATCGATGAACTCGCCATAGTCTTCAACCAACTGCGTGAACGTGCGCGCGTCCCGGGCCGAGAACCTGCCCAGCTCGGCGGCCATTCGCTCAGGCTCGCGGTGCATCACGATGCTGGTGTGGTCGGGGAAGATGGTGCCGCGCAGGACATCCGGATAGACGTAGCGCACGCCATGGCGCTCGAGCTCCAGGTCGCGGTAGACCGGGCTCAACGGGATGTGGGTGTGAACGACCGAGCAGATGTTGTGCTTGAAGCCCGGCAGCGTGGCTTCGGCGGTGTGGCAGCCGCCTCCGACGTGCGAGCTGCGCTCGACAACCAGGACCTTGGTGCCGGTCTTCGCAAGATAAGCGGCGCAGGCGAGTCCGTTGTGTCCGGCGCCGATGATGATGAAATCGTAGGTCATGACGAAGTGGCACTGGTGGGTCGAAGTCTAGGCCGCGTGGACATCCGTTTGGGGCCCGCACCGGGAGATGTTTTCAACCGAGCTCCGGGCCCGCGACAAGCACGATCGGCCGCGGATCACCGGGGGCCTGTGTCGCGCCGCTCACCATGCGCGTGAACGGGCGCTGGAGCTGGAAGCCCCGTTCCTGCAGCCAGGGCAGCAAGGCCTTGCGGCTGTCGAGCAGATCCAGGTACACCGGACCCGCCACGGCGCCCAAGACGTCATCGAGCAGGCTCATCGCGGTCGACGGGTCGTCGGCCCACAAGGGGCCGATCTGATAGGCCTCGCGGCCATCGCGGCCGAAGACGAAGCCGCGCAGGCGGCCACCGTGATGCACCACGCGCGCGGCGCGTGGCCAGCGCAGCGCGAGGTGACGCAGCAGCGGCAGCCGGCTGGCGCCGAAGGCCGGCGCGTCGAGCGCATCGATGGACGGCCAGTCCGACTCGCGCAGTGCATGCGTCGCAGGCGCCGCAGGCCGAGCGGTGGCCACCGGTGCACGTTCACGCCGATAGCGCGCGAAACCCCAGGTGTCGACGAACCCCGCCTGCGAATACACCGCGTGACCGGCGGGCGTGGCGTCGAGCACCGCGGTCACGCCACGCTGCGCGAGCGTGGCCAGCGCCTGATGCAGCAGCCGGGTGGCATAGCCGCGGCGCCGGAATTCGGGCAACACCAGCACCATGCTGACCCACGCGAAGAGCCCATAGGGCAGGATCACCGTCGACGCGGCAAGCTGCCGGCGGCCGTCGGCAGCGCTGGCATCGATGCCCCAGGCCTCGCCGAGGGCCAGCATCGTGCGCCAGTCGGCGTCGTTCTGGTTCCAGTTCGCCGAGGCCGACAGCGCGCCGCACGTGAATCGCTTCATCGACATGCACGACCTGGGAGACGCGCTCGTGCAGGCGGGCTTCGCCGACCCCGTCATGGAAATGGAACACATCACGCTCGAGTA
>Ga0209797_10001242_pt1 | contig 12768 bp, 14 predicted proteins | sample DOMMetBare3Fresh_2_FD_187472 | JGI IMG/M metagenome (GOLD analysis project Ga0209797, IMG submission 187472) | Wetland sediment microbial communities from St. Louis River estuary, USA, under dissolved organic matter induced mercury methylation -... | ecosystem: Environmental > Aquatic >...
GCAGCGCAACGCGGGCGCCGCCCGGCCACTTCGGGTCCGGCGCGCGCGCGCCGTGGCCTTTCAGGTCACGCGGATAGTTCATCGTTTCAGGACCGTGGACAGATCGGAGGTGCGCGGCGCCAGGCGCAGGTTGCGCTCGACGGTGGACAGGTGCTGGCGCATCAGCTTGACCGCGGCGCGCGCATCGCGCCGTTCGAGGGCATCGACGATCGCCACATGCTCCTCCTGCGAGTGTGCCGCCGAGTGCGAAGACTGGTACATCAGCGAGATCAGCGACGAGCGGCTCAGCAGGTCGGCCAGCAGCTGCGCCAGCACCTCGTTGCCCAGCATGCGGGCCAGCACGACATGGAAGTCGGCCAGCAACCGGGTGCGGCCAGTCACGTCGGTGCGCGCGACCGCGGCCCTTTCGTCCTTCAGGTGCGCGCGCAGCTCGGCCACCTGCGCGGGCGTGATGGACGCGCACAGCTCGCGCATCACGCCGGCCTCGATCAGCTGGCGCACCTCGAACACCTGGTGCGCCTCGTCCACGCTCGGCTGCGCGACGAAGGCGCCGCGCGAGGGCTCGAGCGTGACGAGGCGGTCGCGCGAGAGCTGGTTGAGCGCCTGGCGCACCACGGTGCGCGAGACCTTGAAGATCTCGCCCAGCTGCGCCTCGGCCAGCTTGGTGCCGGGCATCAGGCGGCGTTCGACAATCGCCTCGACCACCGATTCGACGATGCGCTGGGTGCTGCTGGGTTCGGCGTCCGTCGGGCGCGAGCCCTTCGGCGCCCGTCCCGGGATCACTTTCAGCTCGGCGCGGCTGCGGGCCATGGGGGTTTCGACGGTTGACGTGTATGCCAAAGTGTATACACTTTTTGCGCATATTCCATCACGGACCCGCGCATGGGACACCTCAGCACCCACGTTCTCGACACCGCCCACGGCTGCCCGGCGGCCGGCATGCGCGTGCGGCTGCAGCGTCTGGACGCCAGCGGGCCGGTGACGCTGCGCGACATCACGCTCAACCACGACGGCCGCGGCGACGGCCCGCTGCTCGATGCCGCGGCGATGGCGGTGGGGCGCTACCGCCTGCTGTTCGAGGTGGCGGCGTACTTCCGTGCCCGCGGCGCGCCGCTGTCGGAGCCCCCATTCCTCGACGTCGTGCCGCTGGATTTCGCCATCGCCGACGCTGCCGGCCACTACCATGTTCCGCTGCTGGTCAGCCCCTGGGCCTACAGCACCTACCGCGGGAGTTGACACCTGAACTGACACCCACCCCCGAAGCGCCTGCGGCGCTCCCCCTCAAGGGGGCACCGCCAGCGGCCTGGCAGAGCCAGTTCCGCGGCGGTTGCTGGGCATGAGCCTTGCACGTTTGAGTCACTTTTCCTTGGAGACCCCGATGACCCTGCACCGCACCCTGATCGCCGCCGCCCTGGCCTTGCCGCTGGCCGTCCACGCTGCCTGGCCCGAGAAGCCGGTGCGCATCGTCGTCACCTTCGCCGCCGGCGGCGCGAGCGACATCGTCGCGCGCGCGATCAGCGAGCCGCTGGCCAAGGCTCTGGGTCAGACTGTGGTCGTCGACAACAAGCCGGGCGCGGGCGGCACGATCGGCGGCCTCGAGGTGGTGCGCTCCGCACCGGACGGGTACACGCTGATGCTGTCGAACAGCACGCCCACGTCGATCGGCCCGTTCACGGTGCCGACCAAGCCCTACGACCCGGTCAAGCAGTTCACCCATGTCTCGATGCTCGGCGTGGCGCCGGTGTTGCTGATGGCCAACCCCAAGACCGGCCCGGCCACGCTCAAGGACCTGCCCAAGGCCGCGGCCGCGCCGGGCTACACCTTCGGCTCGGGCGGGCCGGGCTCGATCGGCCACATCGTCGGCGAGATGACCAAGGACGCGATGAAGATCCAGATGGTGCACATCCCGTACAAGGGCGGCGCACCGATGACCACCGACCTGATCGCCGGCCAGATCCCGCTGGGCATCGACGTCATCACCGCCTTCGTGCCGATGGTCAAGTCGGGCCAGATCCGGGCCCTGGCCGTCACCACCAAGGCGCGCTCGCCGCTGCTGCCCGACGTGCCCAGCGTGACCGAACTCGGCTACCCGCAACTGGTCGCGGAGAACTACTTCGGCGTCTCCGGCCCGGCCGGCCTGCCCAAGGAAGTGACCGACAAGCTCTCGGCCGCGATCGCCGCCATCGTGGCCGATCCGGCGATCGTCAAGCGCTTCGAGGAACTGGGCATTACCGCAGTCAAGATGGGCGGCGCCGACTTCACGGCGTTCGTGACCAAGCAGGTCAACGACTGGCAGCCGGCGATCAAGGCGGCGGACCTGAAGTAGCCGACTGCGGGAATTCCCGCAGCCTTGTGTACACGAACGTGTATACACTTTTGTGCAGGTCGCCGCGGAGCCCGCCTGGCCGTCCTGGCGGTTGCGACCCTCGCTCCTCACAGAGCCCGCTGTGGTGAGGGGATAGCGCAAGCTCTTGCGCCGTCCCCTGCATGAGGATTCAACAGCGATGGAAGCCTATCTGCTCGACTGGGTCAACCTGCTGTTGCGCTGGGCCCATGTCATCACCGCGATCGCCTGGATCGGCTCGTCGTTCTACTTCGTGCTGCTCGACAACAGCCTGACCAAGCCCGAGCACGATGATCTCAAGGCCAAGGGTGTCGACGGCGAGCTGTGGGCGGTGCACGGCGGCGGCTTCTACCACGCGAACAAATACATGGTGGCGCCGCGCTGGCGCGCGCTGCCCGACAACCTGCACTGGTCGTACTGGGAGAGTTACTCGACCTGGCTCACCGGCTTCGCGCTGTTCACGGTGCTGTACCTGTTCAACGCAGGCTCGTTCCTGGTCGACAAGAGCGTGCACGACTGGTCGCCCGGGGCGGCGATCGCCGCCTCGCTCGGCTTCCTGATCGCCTTCTGGTTCGTCTACGACGCGATCTGCCGCACGCTCGGCCAGCGCAGGAACGGCGATCTCGTCGTCGGCGTGCTGGTCTTCGTGTTCGTCGTCTTCGCCTCCTGGCTGTCCTGCCAGTGGTTCGCCGGGCGCGCGGCATTCCTGATGGTGGGCGCGATGCTCGCCACCGCGATGAGCGCCAACGTGTTCTTCTGGATCATCCCGGGCCAGCGCACCGTGGTGGCGCAGCTGCGCGCCGGGCAGACGCCCGATGCGATCCACGGCCAGCGCGGCAAGCAGCGCAGCGTGCACAACACCTACTTCACGCTGCCGGTGATCGTGGCGATGCTGTCCAACCACTACGGCTGGCTGACCACGGGCAGGAACAACTGGCTCGTGCTGGTGCTGCTGATGCTGGCCGGCGCGCTGATCCGCCACAGTTTCGTGGCGCGCCACAAGGCGCATGCCACCGGCACCCGCGTGCCCTGGGAGCAGGCCATCGTCGGCTGCGTGGTGCTGCTCGGGTTGGCGTTCTGGCTCGCGCCGCCGCCACCGGGCGCGCAGGCGAGCGCGGCGCCCGCCAAGGCGCTCGCATACGCCGACGTCCGCGCGGTGGTCGACCAGCGCTGCGTGATGTGCCACAACGCGCAGCTGGCGCAGAAGAACGTGCAGCTGCACACCGCCGAGGGCTTGAAGCAGCACGCACAGGCCGTCTATCAGCAGGTGTCGGTGCTCAAGCTGATGCCGCTGAACAACGCCACCCAGATCACCGACGACGAGCGCGCACTGATCAAGCGCTGGTTCGACGCCGGCGCGCCGGTGCAATGAGGAGCCCTCGATGAATGCCGCTGTCCACCCCGTCGACGAGAAACTGCCCGCGCCGCGCCTGGCAGCACTGGGCTTGCAGCATGTGCTGGTGATGTACGCCGGCGCGATCGCGGTGCCGCTGATCGTCGGACGAGCGCTCAAGCTCACGCCCGAACAGGTGGCGCTGCTGATCTCGGCCGACCTGTTCGCGTGCGGCATCGTCACCCTGATCCAGAGCCTGGGCATGACGCGCTGGTTCGGCATCAAGCTGCCGGTGATGATGGGCGTGACCTTCGCCGCCGTCGGGCCGATGGTGGCGTTCGCGAATGCAATGCCGGGTGTCGACGGGGCGCGGGCAATCTTCGGCGCGATCATCGGCGCCGGCGTGATTTCGATGCTGATCGCGCCGATCGTCAGCAAGATGCTGCGCTTCTTCCCGCCGGTGGTCACCGGCAGCATCATCGCGATCATCGGCATCAGCCTGATGCGCGTGGGCGTGGGGTGGGCGATGGGCGGGCCGGCGCCGCTGGCACAGAGCGTGGACGTGCCCAAGCTGGTGGCGATGGTCGATGGCGCCAAGGCGGCTGCAGCCGCGGCGAGCGCACCGGTGAAGCTCGCCGGTCCGATCCCGATGCTCGACAACCCCAACTACGGCTCGCTCGAGAACCTGGCCATTGCCGGCGCCGTGCTGGTCTTCATCCTGCTGCTGGTCAAGTACACGAGGGGATTCATTGCCAACATCTCGGTGCTGCTGGGCATCGTGGCGGGCTGCGCGGTGGCCATGGCGCTGGGCAAGATGAATTTCGACAAGGTCGGCAAGGCGGCCTGGTTCGACGTTGTCACGCCCTTCGCCTTCGGCCTGCCGACCTTCGACGTCGTGATGATCCTGACCATGGTGCTGGTGATGATCGTCGTGATGATCGAGTCGACCGGGATGTTCCTCGCGCTGTCGGACATCACCGGCAAGAAGATCGGCCAGCCCGAACTCGCCGCCGGCCTGCGCACCGACGGCCTGGGCACGCTGATCGGCGGCATCTTCAACACCTTCCCCTACACCAGCTTCTCGCAGAACGTCGGCCTGGTCGGCGTGACCGGCGTGAAGAGCCGCTGGGTCTGCGTGGCCGGCGGGTTGATCATGATCGTGCTCGGCCTGTTGCCCAAGATGGCCGCCTTCGTCGAGGCGATTCCGCAGTTCGTGCTCGGCGGTGCGGGCCTGGTGATGTTCGGCATGGTCGCGGCCACCGGCATCCGCATCCTCTCGACCGTCGACTACAAGGGCAACCGCAACAACCTCTACATCGTGGCTCTGGCGATCGGCTTCGGTCTGATTCCGCTGGTGGCGCCGCGCTGGACGCAGCACATGGCGCACAGTCTGCACCCGCTGCTGGAGTCGGGCATCCTGCTCACCGCGGTGACGGCGGTCGCGCTGAACCTGTTCTTCAATGGCACCCGAGGCGACACCGCGGGCGCGGTGGAGGCAGCCAAGACGGCCGAGGCGCACTGAGCATGCCGCGTCGCCGTCGAACCTGGCCTGCGCTGCTGTTCGCCGCAGCCGTCACGGCGGCGGGCGCCCAGACGCTGGAGAAGTCCAGCGTGCGCACCGCGAGCCACGACGTGCCGCTGGAGATCGCGCGCCCGGCCGGCGCCGGCCCGCATGTGCCGGTGCTCTACATCCACGCCAGGCGCGGCTTCGAGGACGAGGACCGCGAGCACCTGCGCGAACTGGCGGCGCAGGGTTTCCTCGTCGTGGCGCCGGACTGGCAGGCCGGCCACATGATCGAGCGCTGGCCCGACCGCCACCATCCCGAGACCGAGGCCGACGTCGAAGCCGCGCTCGAAGCGCTGCTCGCGCGCAGCGACGTCTGCCGCGGGCCGGTGGGCATCGTCGGCGTCTCGCGCGGGCCGTACTACGCGATCCGCCTGGCGGCCAAGCGGCCGCGAGACATCGGTGCGCTGGTCTCGTACTACGGGCACTTCCAGGACCCCAACGCACCCGAGCCGCAGCAGCTGTTCTCGGTGGCGCCGGAGGTCACCCGGATCACGCTGCCCACGTTGATGCTGATCGGCGACGCCGACTACGAGCTGCGCCGCATGGTCAACGGGCGCGCTTTCTACTCGCTGTGGGAGCGTGGCGTTCCTGTGGAGTTGCAGATGTACCCGATGGCGCGCCGCGCCTTCGACTTCCGCCGCGATGCGTCGCCCGAGGAGAAGATCGCCACCCGGCACGCGCGGCTGCGCGCGCGCGACTGGCTGCGAGCGCACCTGAAGACCGCTCCCGATGGCCGCTGCATCCGCTGACGAGGCCGTCGTGCGCCGCGACCTCGCAGCCGCCTACCGCCTGGCCGCACGTCGCGGCTGGGACGACATCGTCTGGACCCACGTCAGCGCGTCGGTCCCCGGCGAGAGCGGCGCGTATCTCATCAATCGCTTCGGCCTGCGCTTTGCCGAAGTGCGGCCCGACAACCTGGTCAAGGTGGACCTGTCCGGCCGCGTGATCGACGGCTCGGGCGCGCCGGTCAACCCGAGCGGCTTCGCGATCCACGGCGCGGTGCACGCGGCGCGCCCCGACGCGGTGTGCGTGATGCACCTGCACACACGATGGGGGCAGACGCTGGCCGCGCTGCCCGAGGGGTTGCTGCCGTGCTCGCAGCCGGCGCTGCGGCTGTGGCGCCGCCTCGGGCGCCACGCCTACGAGGGCCTGGCGTTCGAGGCGCCCGAGCGTGCAAGGCTGGTCGCCGCGCTCGGCGCGCTCGACGGCCTGATCCTCGAGAGCCACGGCACGCTCACCGTCGGCCGCACGGTGGCCGAGGCCTTCGTGCTGATGCACCTGCTCGAGCGCGCCGCGCAGATCCAGATCGCCGCGATGGCCGCCGGCCGCGTGGCCTGCGTCAGCGACGAGGTGGCCGAACGCACACAGAGACAATGGCTCGGCGACGGCACGTTGCCCGAGGGTGAAGATGAGTGGCCCGCGCTGTTGCGCAGCCTGGACGACTGAAGGAGGACCCATCCCATGCCCACGATCCGAGTCGAACTCTTCGAAGGCCGCAGCGCCGAACAGAAGGCCGCGCTGGCGCGCGAGATCACTGCCGCGTGCGTGCGCGTGCTCGGCGGCAACCCGGGCGGCGTCGACATCCTGTTCTACGACATCAAGAAGAGCGACTGGGCCACCGGGGGTGTCTTGTGGAGCGAGCCGCCGCCGCGGCCGGCATCGACGTGACGCGCCGACGCCGACGTCACGTCATCGGTGCCGCAGCACTGTGCGTGCTGGCGGCTCTGGCCATGCCTGCGGCCCGTGCACAGGTCGGGCCGAGCGCAGGCGAGGCTGCCGCGTACACGGGGCTGCATGCTGCGGCGTGGCGCGGTGATACGGCGGCGATCGAGCAGCTGGCCACGAACAAGGCCGCGCTCGAAGCGCGCGATGGCAATGGCCGCACACCGCTGCACGTGGCCACCTTCGCCAAGCAGCGCGAGGCCGTGCGCGCGCTGATGAAGGCCGGCGCCGACCACGCCGCCTTAGACCGCGACCGCTACGACGCGGTGACGATCGCCGCGGTGGCCGACGACGAGGAGACGCTGCGCGTGCTGCTGGCCGGCGGCGCGAGTGCCAGGCTCACCACCAGCCGCTACGACGGCACCGCGCTGATCGCGGCCGCGCACCTGGGCCACGATGGCGTGGTGCGCCAGTTGATCGCCGCCGGCGCGCCGCTCGATCACGTGAACAACCTGCACTGGACCGCGGTGATCGAGGCCGTGGTGCTGGGCGACGGCGGGCCGCGCCACCAGGCCACGTTGAAGGCACTGCTCGATGCCGGCGCGAGCACCCGGCTCGCCGACCGGCAAGGGCGCACGCCGCTGGAGCTGGCGCGATCGCGCGGCTATGCAGCGATGGTCAAGCTGCTGGAGGGCGCACCGCGCTGACCGGCGACGGCGATCTGGCGTCCAATCGGGGCATGCACCGCCCCCACCCACGACGCCTGCTGCTGCGCCGGGCCCTCGCTGCCGCCGGCACCTTGTGGCTGCCGCGTGGTGCCTGGAGCCAGCCGCGCATCGCCAACAACCCGTTCACGCTCGGCGTGGCCAGCGGCTCGCCGCTGCCGGACAGCGTGGTGCTGTGGACGCGCCTGTTCGACACCGGCGTCTTCGGCGGCAACAACCTGCCCGACCTGCCGATCACCGTGCGCTGGGAGCTGGCACATGACGAGGCCTTCACGCGCATCGCGCAGTCGGGCCAGGCCCAGGCGCTGCCCGAACTCGCCCACAGCGTGCACGTCGAGGTGCAGGGGCTGGAGAGCGACCGCGCCTACTTCTATCGCTTCGCGCTCGGCGGCGCCGGCAACGACCACGTGAGCGCCGCCGGACGCACGCGCACCTTGCCCGCGCCCGACGCAACACCGGCCCGCCTGCGCCTGGCCTACGCGTCGTGCCAGCGCTGGGAGCATGGTTACTTCAGTGCCTGGCGCCACCTGGTGGCCGACGCGCCCGACGCAGTGGTGTTCCTGGGCGACTACATCTACGAGTACCCCGGCGCGGCCAATGCGGTGCGCGCGGGCACCGGGACCTGGGCCATCACGCTGTCCGACTACCGCAAGCGCTACGCGCTCTACAGGGGCGACGCCGACCTGCAGGCCGCGCATGCCGCCTGCCCCTGGTTCCTCACCTGGGACGACCATGAAGTGCAGAACGACTACGCCGGGCTCACCGCGGGCGAGAACGGCCCCGCGGTGGAGGACTTCCCGGCCCGCCGCGCCGCGGCCTACCAGGCCTACTACGAGCACATGCCGCTGCGCGCCAGCGTGCTCACGCGCGCGCTGGCGGGGATGGGCAGCGGCGCCGAGATGCGCCTCTACGGCCAGGTGCGTTTCGGCCAGCTCGCCACGCTGTCGCTGCTCGACGCGCGCCAGTACCGCAGCCCGCACGCGTGCACGCGCAACGGCAATCCCGGCTCGAGCAACGTCGACCCGGCCACCTGCGCCGTGTGGATGGACCCGGCCCGCACGCTGTTGGGCGCCGAGCAGGAGCGTTGGCTCGAGGAGCGCTTCGCGCGCGCGGCCGGCGAGGGCGGCTGGACGCTGCTCGGCCAGAGCACGCTGTTCGGCCCGCGCGACTTCAGGCGCGGCGAAGGCCGCAGCTACTGGAACGATGGTTGGGGCGGCTACACGCCGGCGCGCACCCGCATGGTCGACGCGCTGCGCAAGCACCGCGTCGCCAACCCCGTGCTGCTGGGCGGCGATGTGCACGAGAACTGGGTCGGCCATGTGCTGGCCGACTATGCCGATGCGGCCAGCGCGCGCGTGGGCGTCGAGTTCTGCGGCACCAGCATCACCTCGCGCTCCGGTGGCAACGGCAGGATCCCCGACCTGCTGGCCGAGAACCCGCACTTCGTCTTCGCCGAGGCCGAACGAAAGGGCTACGGCCTGGCCGACATCACGCCGCAGCAGATGAGCGTGGCGCTGCGCGTGGTGGACGACGTGGCCGCGAAGCAGACGCGCATCGACACGTTGGCGCAGTTCAGGGTGCAGGCGGGCAGGCTGACTGTCGAGCGCGGGTGATCCGGCGCTGCCGGGGACGGGCGGCGCGACCTCGACACCGGCCGACGAAGCAGGTTGATCACGCCGCCGCGTCGGCGGCTGTACAGCACATGCGCGGGTCGTCCCTTCCGGACAACCCGTGAGACGGCCGCGTCGTCGGGTCTAGTCCCTTCCCCAGGCCTCTGATGTACGCCTCGACCGAGCGCATCGGCACTCGGTCGGGCAGTGTCAACGACAAAGACCCGGGATTCGAGGACGCGCCATACGGATCGGCGTCAGCGGATCGAATAACCCGCAGGCGAGTCGGCGCCGACCTGGTCGCCTGTGTCGAAGTACAGCACCGCCTGTGCCAGGCCCTTGCGCGGCACGGTGACGATGCGCTTCAAGGTCGTTGGAGCGCCGGGCCGCACGTCCTTGAATGTCGCGGTGACCTCGTAGCGCCCCGGCGGCAGGGCCGCCAGCAGCAGCGGGCCTTCGGTGCGGGTCGAGATCACAACGTCGCCGCCGGACAGCGCCTTCACAGCGACGTCCACGTCGGCAAGGTACGCACCGCTGCCCTTGGCAGCCAACACGAGTTTCATCGAATAGTCCTTGGCCTCGCGGTTCATCTCGACGAACTCGTCGACGGTGACGCCGCCGCTGCGATACAGCACGGTCGATGCGGGAGCTGCCAGGGCGGTGCCGCTGAGGAGGGTGAGGCTGGCCAGCAAGGCCAGCGCGGGCAGACGATTGCGGGAAGACATGATGGGTACTCCTCAAGAGCTTGATGGGAGGATTGATTCCGGCAGTCGCGCGGCGACGGCCACGGTGACTGGACAGGTTCGCTCCAGGCGCATCTGTGCGCCGGCCGCATCGGCACGGTGCACCATGCGGACGTCGCGCCGCATAGGCACATGTCGCTTGCCGTTGTAGGACGGGGCCGCTGGCGCGCCGCCCCGGGGCGGCCTCAGTGGCGCTCGGCCGCCAGTGCGCCGCAATAGTCGAGCAGGCTCTCGAGTTCGTGCGACTTGTCGAACACGCGGTCGGCACCCAGCGCCAAACAGTGTTCGCGGATCAGGTTCGTCGCGTAGTTGGTCAGCATGACGCACCTGAGCGGGCTGTTGGCCTTCTTCAACGCCGTCAGCACGTCCACACCCGAACCCTGCTGCAGCATGACGTCGAGGATGGCCAGGTCACACGGCGGCTGCGTGTGGGCGAGTTTCTCAATTGCCTGGGTAGCGGTTTCGGCATGGCCGATCACCTGCACCGGCGCCCACTCCTCGAGCGCGGCCACCAGGTTCTGGCGGATCGTGGCGCTGTCCTCGACGATGAAGACGGTCAGGGATGGCACGGCGTCCATGGGTCTTGCACTGCGCGGGGCAACGGGGCCCCGACCTCATACCAGTCTAGCGGCCGCCGGAGTGCGGTGGCGTAGGACGGCGCCGCGTCCGGGTGTGTCGCCGGCGCATGGACTGTCATGCCGTGCCGGCGCCTGGCGAGTCCTCGTCGCCCGGCATCTCCTGCAGCGGGATGTGCGCCTGCACCAGGGTGCCCTGGCCGGGTGCCGATTGCAGTTGCCACGCGCCGCCGAAGGACTGCACCCGAAAGCGCATGCCCGAGAGCCCGTGCGCGCCCTCACGCATGCGCGTGGGATCGAAGCCCACGCCGTCGTCGCGCACCTCCACCAGCGCCTGCCCGTCGAGCAGCCTGAGGCTGACCCGCACCGATTTGGCCTTGGCGTACTTGGCGATGTTGGTCAGCGCTTCCTGGACGATGCGGTAGATCGCCAGCTCCCGGTCGTCGCTCAAGTCGAGCTCGGCGATCGACGCCTCCACCTTGATGTCCGCGCGCTTGGCGAAGTCGGCACACAGGAACTCCAGCGTCTTCTGCAGCCCCAGGTTGGCCAATGACGACGGACGCAGGTCCTCGATGATGCGACGCTTGAGCGCGATCCCGGCGTCGAGCGACTGGGTCAGATGGGTGATGCGCTCGACCAATTCGGGTGAAGTGCCGGACAGACGCTTGCGCATGAGGGTCACGTCGAGCTTGGCTGCCGTCAGCAGTCCGCCGAGCTCGTCGTGCAGCTCGCGCGCGAGGTGGCTGCGCTCGTCCTCGCGCACCGTCTGCAGGTGGCGCGCCAAGTCCGAAAGATCACGCGTGCGGCGCTCCACCTCGTCCTCGAGCCGCGTGCGCTCCCGGTCGATTTCGACAAGGTGCCGAGCCCGCTCGCGATCGCGCTGGCCGACGACGCGCTGGATGGCGAAGGCCACAACGACGCTAAGCAGCGCCAGCGAGTACAACGTGACCCGGCTCCACAGCCGCACGCGGTCGCGCTGTGCGGACGCGCCTGCGTACGCCTGTTCTTCCTCGAGCAAGACCTGGTCGGCCAAGTCATTGATGCGCTCCATCTGCTCGCGACCGATGTCGGTGAGCATCAGCGCGACGGCCCGGTTGCGCTCGCCACTCTCGTACAGCCGCACCAACTCGCTGACCTCCGACACCTTGGTGCGCACGGCATCGACCAGCTCGGTCAGCGCTGCGCGTTGGCGAGGTGATTGTTCGGCCACCTTCCGCAGCGACTGCACGAGGTCGGCGGTCTGGCTCACTGTCCGGTCAAACGGTTCGCGGTACTCGGGGCGCCCCGTCAGCGTGTAGCCGCGCTGGGCCGACTCCATCTGCAGCACCGAGCGGCGCGCGCGCATCACGGTGAGCCGGCTCTCGACAGAAGCATCACGGTCGGCATTCACTGTCGTGCTGGCGCGGTTGCCGAGCTCGGTGGTCGCAATCACGAGTGCCGCGAGCGATACGGCCAGCGGGCCGGCGAGACGGTAGGACAGCAGGTGTCGCCAGGGAGGCAATTTCAATTGCAGTGGCATCGGCATCACCTTTAGACTCCAAGGATCAGAGGTCGCAATTGGCGAGCAATCCGTGATCTGCATCAGCATCGTCGAGGACCATGCCATTGTGCGCGCGGGCCTGACGTGGCCGCGAAGCAGACATGCCTCGACACCTTGGCGGTCTTCGCGGTGCGCTCCGGCCCACCGGGAATCGAGCGTGTGTGAATCAGCACCGCCGGAGAGTGGGGGCTTTTCACCATGACGTTCAAGCGAGTCACCGGCATCGGCGGCGTGTTCTTCAAGGCGCAGGATCCCAAGGCCTTGAGCGAGTGGTACCACCACCACCTGGGCGTCCCGCTCGAGGATTGGGGCGGCGCGGCCTTCCGCTGGCAGTCCGACGACAATCCGCAGGGCGTCGGCACGACGATCTGGAATCCGTTTCCCGAAACCTCGACCTACTTCGCTCCCAGCGCCTCGCGGTTCATGATCAACTTCCGCGTCGCCGACCTGCACGCGCTGCTGGCCGCGCTGCGCAGCGAGGGCTGCAAGGTCGACGACAAGGTCGACGAGAGCGAGTTCGGCAAGTTCGGCTGGGTGATGGACCCAGAGGGCAACCGCATCGAGCTCTGGCAGCCGCCCGCGGGCAGTTGACGAGGATTCAGCTGCGCCAAGGCAGCGCGAGCTCGCTGCCGTCGGGCAGGCGCGTCGTCACCGGTGTGGCGCCAAACA
>Ga0209797_10001244_pt1 | contig 12764 bp, 10 predicted proteins | sample DOMMetBare3Fresh_2_FD_187472 | JGI IMG/M metagenome (GOLD analysis project Ga0209797, IMG submission 187472) | Wetland sediment microbial communities from St. Louis River estuary, USA, under dissolved organic matter induced mercury methylation -... | ecosystem: Environmental > Aquatic >...
CGGGTCCGCCGCGTCGCGACGTCGAGCCTCGGCGCCGGGACCGGCGCAAGACGAGCTCGAATCGCGGGGAAGAGCTGGAGGCACCGCCCGGATTCGAACCGGGGAATGAAGGTTTTGCAGACCTTTGCCTTACCACTTGGCGACGGTGCCGTGCCGGGCGGTTCTATCGGAGGGGCGAGGCGGCGTCAACGCGGGTGGGCCGGGCCGGACGGGCCGTCGGGCGTGCTTCCGCGCGCCCGGACCTCCGCGCGCCCGACCGCCACCCCGCGCGCCCGGAGCGCGGCGACGAGCGCGGGCAGCTCGGCCTCGGCGGCGCGGGCGAGGCGGGGCTCGGGGCGGAGCACCACCTCGACGCCGGCGGGCGTGGCCCGGAGATCCACGCCGAGCGAGCGCCCGAGCGAGAGGGAGAGCGGCGCGCCCTCGCGGACGCGCGCGGTCTCGATCGCGAGCGGGAGCGCCCGGAGGACGGCCCGCAGCTCGGCCGCGCCCGACACCTCGGCGGCGCTCGCGGCGGCCGGCGAGCGGGCCTCCGCGGCTGCCGCGCGCTCCTCCTCCCGGAACCCGCTGCGCCGCTCCGAGAGCCCCGCGTCCTTCCCGTCGGCGGCGGCCCGGCGCGTCGTCGCTCGCGCCACCGTCTCCTGCGCCGCGGCCTCCCGCGGGGCCGCCGCTGCGCCCTCGCGCGCGCGGCGCATGACCTCCGCGAACCGCCTCGACCTCCCTCCGGCCGCGGCGTCCGGCCGGCGCGCCCCGCCCTCGCTCACGCGCATCCTGCACCCCCGGCCCCGTCGAGCGCGCCGCAGCGGATCGCCGCGACGAGGGCCGCCGCGAACGGCTCGCCCGGGCCCGCGACGAGCTCGGCGAGCGCGCAGCGCGCCGCCCGGCGCTCGCCCGCGAACCAGAGCGCCTCGGCGTGGAGCACGCGGGTGAAGGGGTCCGCGGGGTCCGCCGCGAGCGCGCCGCGCAGGGCGCGGACCGCGAGCATCGCCTTCCCCTGCGCCAGGAGGGCCTGTCCGACGAGGCGCAGGCCCGCGGGGCTGCGCGGCGCCGCCTCGGCCGCGCCGCACCCGACGAGCTCCGCCTGCGCGGCGCGCCCGCCCGCGAGCGCGAGGTGGCCGGCGGCGATCGCGCCGCGCAGCCCGACCGGCCGGAACGGCCCGACGCCCACGTCGGGCGCGAGCTGGCCCAGGATCCTCGCCGCGACCCGGAGCCCGCGGGCGGCGCGGCGGAGCGCCTCGGCGCGAAGGGCGGGCTCGAGCCCCGCCCGGACGTCGAGCGCGGAGGCCTGGGCCGCGCAGGACGAGGCGGCGCCCGCCTCGGCCAGCTCGCGCGCGATCTTCTCGAAGGTGGCGGTGTGGGACATGCGCGGCGAGGTCTGCACCGTGGGTGCCCGCCTCCAGGCCCATGATCACGGGGGAATTCCGCTCGCGGCCGTCCGGGCCGCGGCCGGGGCGGGCCGCCCGGCATACGAGGCGCCTCCCTGCCGCGCTTCTCCGACGACGGCCCGGCGGCCGCCCGGCGGGACGCCCTCCGCCGCGTCCGGACGAACCGCACCGCAGCGAGGTGAGCCCCCGCGGCCACGACGGGCCGCCAGGCGCACGCCCCGCAGGCCGCCCCTCGCGCCGGGCCCGTCACGTGTCCGCCTCAGATCCATCCTCGGAGTCGTGCGTTCCTTCCGGCGAACCCACCGGAGGAACCATGAAGACCCTCGTCGCCCTCGGAGCCCTCGCCGCCATGGCCATGCAGACGCCCGGAAGCCTCCCGCCCGCTTCCCAGACGACCGGAAGCGCTCCGCCCGTCGCGCAGGGTCCCAAGACCCCACTCGTCGCGCAGGGTCCCGCGGCCCCGCCCGCCGCCTACGACGGCGTCGTCCACCGCGTCGCCGGGATGGTCTCCGACGGCGAGGCGCAGGCGCTCGCCTCCCGCCACGGGCTCCAGCTCCTTGACGTCACCTGGGAGGACACCGGCCGCTTCCAGGGCTCGTCGGTCGGCCCGAACATCAGCGACGTCACCATCGAGGTCGTCTCGGGAGACGGCGCCGGGAGGAAGCTCGCCCTCATGCCGGTGCTCCGCTTCCCGAACTTCACCGACCGGACCGCCGACGTCCGGCTCGACCGGATCTTCCTGCGCGTCGGCAACGAGAGGAAGGGCGGCGAGGAGAAGGTGATCACCCTCCGCGACTTCCTCGCCGAGCCCGGGCGCTGGCTCTCCTCCCCGGACCAGGGCCGGATCAAGACCGGCTCGCTCCTCGCGCCGCGCGACACCCACGCGCTCGTCTCGGCGCAGGCCGCGTTCCTGCCCGTCCCGAAGGAGGGCAAGGCCACCTTCCACCCGGTGATCTTCAACTACCAGTCCACCGCCGGCCACCCGGCCGTGCTCACCCTCCTCGTCACGCGCCAGGGGGCGTCGCTCACCGTGGTGGACAACGCGCGCGACACCGTCTCCGGCGGCGCGAGCTGGGGGCAGCGGCTCTTCTTCAACGCGGGCGGCGAGCGGGCCCCGCTCACGGCGGAGCGGATCTCCGACGTCGTCGCGCGCGGGACCACCTCCAACGGCGAGTCCGCCGCGACCCTCGGCGAGGACGCGAACCTGCTCATGCTCGTGCAGGTGCCACTCAGGGTTCCGGAGCCGCCCCGCCGCGCCTACCTCGCCGAGGAGGCGATGCCGATGGCCGCCGGCGCGCCGGCCATGGCGAAGCAGTCCGTCGCCTCGGACCTGGAGGTTGCCGTCCTCGGCCACGGCCCGCTCGAGGGGCCGTACACCGAGCTGGCCGGGCTCGAGGTGGAGCGCGACCCGCGCTTCCCGGTGCGCGTGACGGTGCAGTTCTACCAGGCCACCGCCACCGGCCAGGTGGGCGAGCCCGAGATGGCGCACCTCGCGAAGCTCGTCTCGAAGGTCTACGAGAAGGGCGACTTCGTCGGCTCGCTGGTGGTCCCCGGCCCGGGCGACGCGCGCCGGCCGACCGCCTGGGACGGCGCCTCGCCGCCGCCGGCCGGCCTCGCCTGGTGGGACTTCCCCGGCCTCGTCGAGCGCTGGTGGACGCACGGCCGCACGCCGAAGGAGCCGGTGGGGATCCGGTAGCCCCCCTCACCTCGCGCCCCGTCACGGAACTCGACACGCGGGCCGTATGCCGGTCTCATCGACACCATGCGGGGAGCGGCGCAGGCCAAGCGGGCGGGGCTCGTCCTCCTGCCGATCCTCCTCCTCGGCGCCGCGGCGTGGGCGCTCGGGCGGGAGCTCCAGGGGTTCCACTTCAGGGACCTCGAGCGCGGCCTCGCCGCCATCCCCTCGCGCGCGCTCTGGGCCGCCGCGGCGGTCACCGCGCTCGACTACCTGCTCCTCTCCGCCTACGACCTCCTCGCGCTCGTCTACGCGGAGCGGAGGCTCCCCACCCTCCGGGTCGTCTTCACCTCGTTCATCGCCTACGCGTTCGGGAACAACGTCGGGCTGTCGCTCCTCTCCTCCGGCTCGGTCCGCGTCCGGCTCTACTCGCAGTGGGGGCTCGGGGCGGGGGAGATCGCGAAGGTCGTCGCCTTCACCGCGGCGCAGCTCTGGGCGGGCCTGTTGCCGCTCCTCGGGATCGCCCTCCTCGCCGGCGCCCCCGGGCCGCTCCCCGCCTCCCTCGCGCGCGCCGCCGGCCTCCTCGCCCTCCTCGCCACCGCGGGCTACCTCGTCCTCGCGGCACGCGGGAAGGAGCTCCTCTTCCGCGGGGTCTCGTTCCGCCTCCCGGCGCTGCGGCTCGCCGCCGCGCAGGTCGCCGTCTCGGCGGCGGACTGGGCCCTCGCGGCGCTCGTGCTCTACCTCCTCCTGCCCGCCACGACCCCGAACTCGTTCCTCCCCTTCCTCGGGCTCTTCATCGCCGCGCAGGTGGGCGGCCTCGCCTCGCAGGTCCCGGGCGGCGTCGGCGTCTTCGAGTCGATCATCCTCGCGTCGCTCGCGGCGGGCGCCCTGGCGCCCGACCTGCTCTCCGCCCTCGTCGCCTTCCGCGTCGTCTACTACCTCGTCCCCTTCCTGGCCGCGTTCGCGATGCTGGTCGGGAACGAGCTCGTGGTCCGGCGCGAGCGCGTCGGCCGGGTGCTCCGCGGCGCCCACGCCTCGTTCGCGCCGGTCGTGCCGTGGCTCGCGGCGCTCGGCGCCGTCGTGGCGGGGACGGTGCTCCTCGTCTCGGGCGCGACCCCGGCGGCGGCGGACCGGCTCCACCTGCTCCGCCGCTGGATCCCGCTCGCCGTCCTCGAGGCCTCGCACCTCGTCGGCAGCCTGGCCGGGATCGCGCTCCTCCTCCTCGCCCGCGCCCTCTCGCGCCGGCTCGACGGCGCCTGGGTGCTCGCGATCGCCCTCCTCGGCGCGGGGGCGGTGGCCTCGCTCGCGAAGGGGCTCGACTGGGAGGAGGCGACGGTCCTCGCCCTCCTCCTCCTCGCGCTCCTCCCGTTCCGCCGGCAGTTCTACCGGCGCAGCTCGCTCCTCGACGAGCCCCTCGGCCCGTCCTGGCTCCTCGGCGTGACGGCGGTGCTCGCGGCCTCGGTCTGGATCGGCGAGTTCGCGCACCGCCACGTCGAGTACTCCAGCGACGCGCTCCTCCTCTTCGCGTTCCACGCGGAGGTGCCGCGCTTCCTCCGCGCGTCGGTGCTGGGCGTCGCCGCGGTGGCGCTCTACGGGGTCGCGTCGCTCCTGCGGCCGCGGCCGCCCGAGCCGGCCTCCCCGGGGGAGGCCGACCTCGCCCGGGTCAGGCCCCTGGTGGACCGCGCGCCCGAGTCCCTCCCGCACGTCGCGCTCGCCGGGGACAAGGCGCTCCTCTTCGCAGCGGGCGACGAGGCGTTCCTCATGTACGGCGTCGAGGGGCGGAGCTGGGTGTCGATGGGCGACCCGGTCGGCCCCGAGCGCGCGGCGACCGAGCTCGCCTGGCGCTTCCGCGAGCTGTCGGACCGTCACCACGGCTGGGCCTGCTTCTACCAGGTCGGGCCCGCCAGCCTGCCGCGCTACCTCGACATGGGCCTCTCGCTCTTCCGGCTCGGCGAGGAGGCGATCGTCGCGCTCGACGGCTTCTCCCTCGAGGGCGGCGAGCGGCGGGCGCTCCGGCAGGCCTACCACCGGGCGCAGCGCGACGGCCTCGCCTTCGAGGTGGTCCCCGCGGCGGCCGTCCCGCCGCTCCTCCCCGAGCTGCGCGCGATCTCCGACGCGTGGCTTGCGGAGAAGAACGTGCGCGAGAAGGGCTTCTCGGTCGGGCACTTCGACGAGCGCTACCTCGCGGAGGGGCCGGTCGCCCTCGCCCGCCTGGGCGGGCGCGCCGTCGCCTTCACGAACCTGTGGGTCTCCACGGCGCGCGAGGAGCTGTCGTTCGACCTCATGCGCCACCTCCCCGGCGCGCCGGGTGCGTCGATGGACTTCCTGTTCGTGTCGATGATGCTCTGGGGCAAGGAGCAGGGGTACCGGCGGTTCAGCCTCGGGATGGCGCCGCTCTCCGGCCTGGAGGACCGCGCGCTCGCGCCGCTCTGGACCAAGCTCGGCGCGCGCCTCTACCGGCACGGCGAGTACTTCTACAACTTCCAGGGGCTGCGGCAGTACAAGGAGAAGTTCGCGCCCGAGTGGCGCCCGCGCTACCTCGCGGCCCCGGGCGGCCTGCGCCTGCCGCTCGTCCTCGCGAACGTCGCCGCGCTCGTGTCGCGCGGCCTGAAGGGAGTCGTCTCCCGGTGATCGCCTCCGCCGCCCTCGCCGCCGCCCTCGCCGCATCGCCCGCCGCCCGCGACGCCCCCGGCGCCGTCGAGGCCGCCGGCTTCGGGAAGGTGGCGATCCACGCCCCGTCCGGCCCGCCGGCCCGCGTCGTGCTCCTCCTCTCCGGCGCCGGCGGGCTCGACCCGGCGACCGGGGACCTCGCCGCGGCGCTCGCCGCGGGGGGAGCGCTCGTCGCCGCCGTGGACACCCCCGCCTACCTGGCGGCGCGGCCGGCCGGGCGCTGCGCCTACCCGGCGGGCGACCTCGAGGAGCTCGCGCAGCGGGTCGAGAAGCTGCGCGGGCTCGACGCGTACGAGCGGCCGGCCCTCGTCGGCCACTCGCGCGGCGCGGCCCTCGCCTGGGCGGCGCTGGCGAACGGTCCGGCGGGCACCTTCGCGGGCGCCGTCGCGATCGGCCCGTGCCCCGATCGCCCGCTGCCGGTCCGGCTCTGCGCGCCGCACGGGCAGCCGCCCCGCGCCCTCCCGGGCGGCGCGCTCCCCGCGCTCGCCCCGCCGCCGGGACCCTTCGAGATCGTCTCGGGCGCGGAGGACGCGACCTGCCCCCCCGCCGCCGCGGCGGGGCTCGCCCGCGCGCTCGGCGCTCGCTTCACGTCCGTCGCCGGCGCGGGCCACGCCCTCTCCCCCGCGCTCGGCGCCGCGGCCCTCGAGGCCCTCGCCCGGATCGCGCCGCCCCCCGCGCCGCCCGCGCCTCCCGCGGCCCGCGCGGCGGCGGCGCCGGCCGGGGCGGCCCCGATCGCCGACCTGCCCGTGGTGGAGGTGCCGGCGGCGCGCCCGGGCCGGCGGCTCGTGCTCCTCCTCACCGGCGACGGCGGCTGGGTCGGGATCGACAAGGCGCTCGCGGCCGAGTTCGCCGCCGCGGGCGTCGCCGTCGTCGGCCTCGACTCGTTGCGCTACTTCTGGAGGCGGCGCACGCCGGAGGAGACCGCCCGGGACGCCGCCCGCATCCTCGCCCACTACCGGACGGCCTGGGGGCGCGACGAGGTCCTCCTCGTGGGCTACTCGCGCGGCGCCGACATCGTCCCGATCGTCGCGGGGCGGCTCCCGCCGGAGGAGCGCGCGCGCGTCCGGCTCGTGGCGATGCTCGGGCCGGGCACCTTCGCGGAGCTGGAGGTCCACGCCATCGACCTCTTCTCGGCGCGGAGGCGGGCGAGCGCGCTCTCCACCGAGGAGGCGGTGCGGGCCACCGGGGGCGCGGTGCCGATGCTGTGCGTCCACGGGAGCGAGGAGCACGACAGCCTCTGCCCGCTCCTCGCCGACCTCCCCTGGGTGTCGCCGCTCCTCCTCACCGGGGGCCACCACTTCGACGGCGGCTACGCCGAGCTCGCGCGCAAGGTCCTCGCGGCGGCGCCGTGAGTCATTCCCCCTCGCCGAGGATCCGGTAGAGCGTCTTGCGGTCGATGCCGAGCTGCTCCGCCGCGCGGGTCTTGTTGCCGCCGCACTCGGCGAGGACGAGCGCCGCGTACTGGCGCGAGAGGTCGTCGAGCGCCGGCCGGAAGCCGGGCGGGAGGGGGAGCCCCCGCGCCGGCGCCGCCGGCCCGCCGCGGAGCCGGTCGGGCAGGTCGGCCGGCACGACGACGCCCGACGGGTTGAGCGCGAGGGCGCGCGCGACGACGTTCTCGAGCTCGCGCACGTTCCCGGGCCAGTCGTAGGCCTGGAGCAGCTCGCGCGCCTCCGGCGAGATCGCCGCCCCCTCGCCGCGCCCGTGCTTCACGGCGAAGTGCTCGGCGAGGAGCGGGACGTCCTCGCGCCGCTCGCGCAAGGGCGGGATGTGGAGCGTCACGACGTTGAGCCGGTAGTAGAGGTCCTCGCGGAAGCGGCCCGCCTTCACGGCGGCCTCCAGGTCCTTGTTGGTCGCGGCGACGACCCGCACGTCCACCCCGATCGCCTCGTTCGCGCCGACCCGGCGGACGGTCCCCTCCTGGAGCGCGCGCAGGAGCCGCGCCTGGAGGCCCGCGCCGACGTCGCCGATCTCGTCGAGGAACAGCGTGCCGCCGCCCGCCTCCTCGAAGAGCCCGCGCCGGGCGGCCTGGGCGCCGGTGAACGCGCCGCGGACGTGGCCGAAGAGCTCCGACTCGAGCACCCCCTCCGCCATGGCGCCGCAGTCCACCGTCACGAACGGCCCGCCCGCCCGCGGCGAGGCCGTGTGGATGGCGCGCGCCACGAGCTCCTTGCCGGTCCCGGACTCGCCGAGGATGAGCACGGTCGCGCCGCTCGCCGCGACGCGGGCGGCGGTCTTGAAGACCTGGAGCATGGCCTCGCTGCGCCCGACCGCGTTCTCGAGCCGGTACTTGTCGCGCAGCTGGCCGCGCAGCACGCGGTTCTCCGCGGCGAGCCGGCGCTGCTCCAGGGCGCGGGCGGCGGTGAGCTGCACGGCGTCCACGTCGTAGGGCTTCGAGACGTAGTCGAACGCGCCGCGCCGGATCGCCTCCACCGCGCCGTCCACGTTGCCGAAGGCGGTGACGAGGATGACCGGGGTGTCCGGGGCCTCCCGCCGGAAGGCCTCCGTCACCTCCAGCCCCCCGACCTCCGCCATGCGGATGTCGGAGACCACCAGGTCGGGAGCGCCCTCGGCGGCGAGCCGCTCGAGCGCCTCGCGCCCGTCGGCGAGCTGCGCCACCTCCCACCCGCGGGCGGCGAGCACCCGGGCGAGCAGCTCCCGGCTCGCGGCGTCGTCGTCGATGACCCAGATCCGCGTCGCCATGCTCACCCCGCCGCCCGCCAGGCCGGCGCCGGCACGACGAGGGTGAAGGTGGACCCGCGGCCGGGCTCGCTCTCCACGTCGATGCGCCCCTTCAGCGCCGCCGCGATCTCGCGGCAGATGGCGAGCCCGAGGCCGGTGCCCCGCCCCGCGGGCTTGGTCGAGTAGAACGGCTCGAAGATGCGCCGCCGCTCCTCCGGGGCGATGCCCTCGCCGGTGTCGGCGACCGAGAGCGCGAGCTGCTCCCCGCGGCGCTCCGCGGCCACGGTGAGGGCGCCCCCCGCCGGCATGGCGTCCACGGCGTTCGAGATGAAGTTGGTGAGGACGTGGCGGACGAGGCCGGGGTCGGTCACCACGCGGCCGAGCTCCTCGGGGACCACCCGCTCGACGCGGAGGCGGGCGCGGGCCTCGGCGGAGAGCGAGAGCGACACGGCCTCCTCCACCAGGGCGGCGACGTGCACCGGCTCGGGCGTCGGGGTGAGCGCCCGGGCGGAGTCGAGGAACCGCCGGATGATGGCCGTCATCCGCTTCACCTCGCCCTCGATCGCGCCGAGCTCGGCGCGGACGTCGGCCGGGCAGGCCGGATCGCGGGCGAGGAGCTGGACGCGGCCGCTCATCGCGTTGAGCGGGTTGCCGAGCTCGTGGGCGATCGTCCCGGAGAGCTGGCCGAGGGCGGCGAGCCGCTCCTTCGCGGTGAGATCGCGCCGGGCGGCGACGAGCAGGTCGTTCAGCTCGGCGAGGGCGCGGTTCTTCCGGGCCAGGTCCACCGTCGCCTCGTCGATGCGCGAGCGCAGCTCGGCGTTGAAGTTCTGGACCCGCGCGAGCATCGCCTCGAGACCGCGGGCGACGACGCCCACCTCGTCGGTCCGCTCCGCCCCGGGGACGCGGGGGGCGTCGAGCGCGCCGGACTCGACCCGCCCCATCACCTCCGCCAGGCGCGAGAGCGGCCGCGCCAGCATCGGGCCGAGCACCAGCGTGAAGAGGAGGGCGAGCGCGAGGGCGCTCGCCGCGGTGACCCACAGGAAGACGCTCCGCTCGCGGTCCGAGATCTGCTCCGCGTAGGAGACGTCGGCGACGACCTGGAGGAGCCCGATGGGGCGCCTCGCGGAGTCGAGGAGGGCGATCTCCGCGGTCGCGACCCGCCCCCCCTCCTCCCTGGCGGTCGACGCCGCCTGCGGGGCCGGCAGCGGGCCGTCGCGCGAGTCGGTGGTCACCTCGAGCCCGCCGGGCGTGGCCGCGATCTGGGTGACCTCGAGCCGCCCGCCGCGCAGGACGAGCAGCTCGGCCGAGCGGATGCCGCGGTGGAGCGGCATCAGGGCGGAGAGGCGCTCCGCGATCGCGTCGTGGTCGAGCCTCCGCAGCGAGCCGTGGTCGAGGTCGAGGTCCGCGACGAGGGAGCGGGCCACCTCGACCGTCCGCTCCTGCACGACCTCTTCCACCGCGCGCCGGGCCGTGGAGGCGCCGAGCGTCGCCGCCACCGCCATCGTGACGACGAGGATCGCGCCGAACAGGAGGGTGATCTGGAGGCGGAGCGACACGGCGTTCCCGGACCCACAACATAAGGGCCGGCTGCTCGCGCAGCCGGCCCCGAACTTCTCAGGTTCTCGCCGGGCGAGCTACTTCTTCTCCTCGGCCTTCTTCTCGGCGGCCTTCTTCTCCGCCTTCTTCGCGACCTTCTTCTCGGTCTTGGCGGGGGCCTTCTCGGCGACCGGGGCGGGCGTCGCGGGGGCGACCGCAGGGGCCGGGGCGGCAGGCGCAGCCGGGGCGGCGGCCGGGTCGGCGGCGATGGCGGCGGCGGCGAGGAACAGCGAGGCGACGAACGCGACGAGCTTCATGGTTTGACTCCGTGCGGTGGGACCCCGCGGTGAGCGGGGTGCGTGTGCCGGCACGGGGAGCACGGGCCATGCCGCCGGGCCGACGCCGGGAAACCCGCGAGATGCCGGGGGCTTGCCGCGGGATGGCGGGCGGCGGGACCGGAGGCGCCGGGGCGTTCCGGGGCGGCGCCGCGCCGGGGCCGGGGCGGAACGCCCCGCCGGCCGGGGGGATCAGCTCCGGTAGTCCGCGTTCTCGGTCACGTACTCGTGGGTGAGATCCGCCCCGAGGACGGCGCAGGCGGCCCCGCCCATCCCGAGGTCGATCTCGATCTCCACCCGCCGCTCGTGCGGCGGGAAGTCCACCGGCGGCTTGAAGGTCATCCCGTCCGGCGGCGCAGCGCTCGCGTACAGCTCGGCGCCCTTCATGTGCGCGACGAGCCGCCGCTCCTTCTCCGGGTCGAGCCGCATCGCGCCGCCCTCGAGGACCACCTCGCCGCCCACCCTCATGACGGCGCGGGCCGGATCGAGCGGGATCCCGAGCGCCCCGGCGTGCTTCCCGGCGGCGCAGAGGAGGCGCCCGACGTTCGGGTCGTTCCCGTTCACCGCCGCCTTGAGGAGCGGCGAGTTCACCACCGCCTTGCCGAGCCCGCGGGCCTCCTCGAAGGACCGCGCCCCCGCCACGGCGACCCGCATCACGTGGTGGACGCCCTCGCCGTTCCGGACCACGTCCTCGGCGAGGTCGCTGCACACCCGCGCGAGCGCCGCCGCGAAGGTGCCCGCCGGCGGCGCCGGCCTCCGGCGCGACGAGAGGAGCACCACCGTGTCGGACGTGCTCGTGTCCGAGTCCACCGAGATGCAGTTGAACGAGGCCTCGACCGCCTCGTCGAGCGCCGCCCGGAGGGCCGCGCGCGGCACGTCGAGGTCGGTGAGGACGTAGACGAGCATCGTGGCGAGGTTCGGCTCGATCATCCCGGCGCCCTTCGCGATGCCGACGACGCTCCCCTCCCCGGCCGCCGCGCGGCGGACCTTCGGGTAGAGGTCGGTCGTCATGATCGCCTCGGCGGCGGGGAGCACCGACCCGCCCTGGAGCGCCCCGGCCGCGCGCGGCAGCGCCTCGACCATCGCCTCCACCGGGAGCCGCCAGCCGATCACGCCGGTGGACGAGGGGAGGACCTCGCCCGGCGCGAGGCCGAGGTGCCGCGCCGCCTCCGCGCACACCCGCTCCGCCGCCTCCACGCCGCCGGGCGCGCAGACGTTCGAGACCTTGTTGTTCACGACGATCGCCCCGAGGGCGGGGCCGTCGAGCCGCCCCCTCCCCACGATCACCGGCGCCCCCGGGAAGGCGTTGCGGGTGAACTTGGCCGCGAAGGCCGGCGTGGGGCGGTCGAGCGCGACGAGGGTCACCCGCATGCGGGAGGGCTTCGGGACCTCGACCGGGACGAAGTCGAGCGACGCCGTCCCGACGCGGAACCCGTCGGGCAGCGCGGCCTGCGACTCGAGCCAGGCGCGGTGCCCGGCCCGGCTCGCGAAGGTGAGGGAGGTGCTCGCCATGGGCGCCTGTTTACCACGCGCGGGCCCTCGCCCACCCGGGTGCGTTGCCCCGGCCGCGCCCGGCGGGCGATGCTCGGGCCATGGCCCGCCCCGACGCCGCGGTCTTCGACGTGATCGAGACGATCTTCCCGCTCGAGCCCCTTCGCCCGCGCCTCGCGGCGCTCGACCTCGGCGCCCACCTCGACCTCTTCTTCACGCGCATCCTCCGCGACGCGTTCGCCCTCGACGCGACCGGCACGTTCAAGCCGTTCCGCGAGATCGCGAGCGGGGCCCTGGAGGTGCTCGCGGCCCAGCGCGGCCTCGCGCCGGACCGCGCCGCCATCGACGCCGTCCTCGACGGCTTCGCCATCCTCGACCCGGCCCCGGACGTCCGCCCGGCGATGGAGCGCCTCCGCGCGGCGGGGGTCACGGTGGCAACCCTCTCGAACGGCGGCGTCGAGGCCACCCGCGCGCTCCTCGCGCGGGCGGGGCTCCTGCCGCTCGTCTCGCGGGTGATGGGGGTGGACGAGATCCGCCGCTACAAGCCGGGTAAGGAGATCTACCTGCACGCGGCGTCGGCGCTCGGCCTGGCGCCCGGGCGGATGGCCATGATCGCGGTCCACGCCTGGGACCTCGAGGGCGCGCGCCGCGCCGGCCTCGCGACCGGCTGGGCGTCTCGCCTCGAGCGGCGGTACCACCCGGCGATGCAGCCACCCGACGTCTCGGGGCCGGATCTCGTCGCGGTCGTGGAGGGGCTCCTGGCGCGCTGAGAGACCGGGGAGGCCCCGGCTCGGGGTCGCGGCCGGCCGTTCTTCGCCGCCGCACTCCCGGTGGGCTACCATGCGGGGCGTGTCGACGGTCAACCCACTCGCGCGGGAGATCAGCGCCAAGATCGTCTACTACGGTCCCGGCCTGTCCGGGAAGACCACCAGCCTGAGGCAGATCCACGCCTCGGTCCGCCCGGACGCCCGCGGGCAGCTCATCAGCCTCTCCACC
>Ga0209797_10001245_pt1 | contig 12763 bp, 13 predicted proteins | sample DOMMetBare3Fresh_2_FD_187472 | JGI IMG/M metagenome (GOLD analysis project Ga0209797, IMG submission 187472) | Wetland sediment microbial communities from St. Louis River estuary, USA, under dissolved organic matter induced mercury methylation -... | ecosystem: Environmental > Aquatic >...
TTCCTCGCCGACGCCCACCTGCCCGACTACATCACCATGCACCGCCAGTACGTGGGGGCGGGGCTCTGCCACAAGGTGGTGAGCTACGGCGCCCGCGGCAGCGAGAAGGGCGCCATCGAGGCCCTCGGCCGGGAGAACGTCGACTACGTCCTCTCGGGCGTCTGGTGGAGCGCCGAGCTCGGCAACCGCCCCGGCCCGTCCCGGACCTTCGTCGAGGCCTTCAAGGCCCGCTACGGCGGCCGCTCGCCGGAGTGGTTCCAGGCGCTCGCCTACGAGTCGGCGCGGGCCCTCTTCGCCGCCATCCGGCAGGCCGGCGCCGTCGACCGGGAGGCGGTCCGCAAGAAGCTCGCGGAGATGAAGGTCGACTCGCTGCTCCCGGGCGGGAGGCTGGAGTTCCCGGCCGCCTACGGCCAGCAGGCGCAGAACGCCTTCGTCGTCCAGCAGAACCAGCCGGACGGGAGCTCGCCCATCGTCTTCCCGAAGGACGTGGCCGGCGCCCCGGGCGTCGCCGCCAATCCCCGCTGCGCCCGGTAGACGTGGCGCGCTTCGTCGACCTCGCGGTCTCGGCGGTCCTCCTGGCGGGGCTGTACGCCACCATGGCGTATGGCCTCGGGCTCATCTACGGGGTGCTCCGCGTCGTGAACCTTGCCCACGGCGGGGTCATCATGGCCGGCGCCTACCTGGGCTGGGTCCTCCACGAGCGCCTCGGGATCGACCCGTACCTCTCCATCCCCGTCGTGCTGGCGTCGAGCTTCGGGCTCGGGGTGGTCACCTACCGGCTGCTGGTGCGCCACCTCCCGCGCGGCCCGGCCGGCGGCCCCGCGTCGCTCCTCTTGCTGTTCGGCGTGTGGCTCGTCCTGCGCAACGCCGCCTACCTGCTCTTCACCGGCAACGACCAGGCGATCCGGACCGCCTACTCGACCCGCTCGATCGCGCTCCTCGGCTCCCAGGTGTCGGTGAACAGGCTGGCGGTGCTGGGGATCGCCGTGCTGACGCCGGTCCTCCTGCACCTGCTCCTCACGCGCACCTATCTCGGGCGGGCCATCCGCGCCGTGGCCCAGAACGCCGACAGCTGCGCCCTGGTCGGCGTCGACGTGGAGCGCATCTACACGCTCACCTTCGGCATCGGCACCGCCCTGGCCGGCCTCGCCGGGCTCCTCAGCGCCACCCTCTTCTCCTTCAACCCGGGCTTCGGCTCGGGCGAGCTGCTCAAGTCCTTCGTGGTGGTGGTGCTCGGCGGACTCGGCAGCGTCCTCGGAACCGGCGCCGCCGCGCTCATCCTGGCGGTGGTCGAGGTCTTCGCCATCCTGGTGCTCCCCTCGTACCTCACCGCGGCGGTCGGGTTCGTCATGCTGGTGCTCGTGCTGGTGCTGCGGCCGGGGGGCCTCTTCGGCCACCGGATCCTGGGATGACGCTCCGCTGGCCCGCGCTCGTCCCGCCGCGCGCGGCCGGGGCCTTTGCCGCCGCCGTGGCGGCCCTGGCCGCGCTGCCCGCGCTCCTCGACCTCTCCGCATACACCCACAACCTCGTCACCCTCACCTTCCTCATGGTGGCGGGCGCGCTCGCCTGGAACTGGATGGGCGGCTTCGTCGGGCAGGTGAGCTTCGGCCACGCGGCCATGTTCGGGGTGGGGGGCTTCGTCGCCGCGCGGCTCCTGCTCGCCGGCGCCGTTCCCGCGCCGATCGCCTGGCTCCTGGGCGGCGCCGCCGCCGGGGTCTTCGCGCTCGGGGCCCACCCCACGCTGCGGCTGCGCGGCCCGTACTTCTCCATCGCCACCATCGGCCTCGGCGAGGCGACCCGCCTCCTCTTCACCTACTGGGAGGACTTCACCGGCGGGTCCTCGGGCCTCTCGCTGCCCATCGACCCGGATCTGAAGTTCCGGCTCTACTGGTGGGGCCTGGCGCTGGTGGCGCTGGTGGCGGCCGCATCCTTCCTCATCCGCCGCTCGGCCCTGGGGCTCCAGCTCCTCGCCATCAAGGCCGACGTCGACGCCGCCGCCGACGTGGGCGTCTCGGCCACCTTCCACCAGGACCTCGTCTTCGCGCTCTCCGGAGCGGTGGTGGGCGTGACCGGCGGCCTATGGGCCTCCTACTTCAGCTTCATCGAGCCGAACGACATGTTCGGCTTCGACCGCTCCATCGGCTTCGTCCTCATGGCGGTCATCGGCGGCGTCGGCACCGTCCTCGGGCCGGCGCTCGGGGCGGTCATCTTCGTCCTGCTCCGCCAGTACCTGCTCGCCTCCTACCCGCAGCTGTACCTCGGGCTCTACGGCACGCTCCTCGTCCTCATCATCCTCTTCGAGCCGCTCGGCCTCACCGGGCTCCTCCTCCGCCTCTGGCGTCGCGCCGCGCGCCGCCCGGAGCCGGCGCCGGCGGCCGCCGGGGGCGGGCGCTAGCCGTGCCCCTCCTGTCCGCGCGCGCTCTCTCGAAGAGCTTCGGCGGCCTCCGGGCGCTCGACTCGGTGGACCTCGAGCTCGCCGAGGGCGAGATCCTCGGGGTCATCGGCCCGAACGGCGCCGGCAAGACGACCCTCTTCAGCCTGATCGCCGGTTCCCTCGCGCCCACCTCGGGCGAGGTCTTCCTCGACGGCGCGAGGGTGAGCGGGCTTCCGGCCCACCGCGTGGTGCGATCCGGGATCGTGCGCACCCACCAGATCGTCCGCCCCTTCCCGAACCTCACCGTCCTCGAGAACGCGACGGTGGCGGCGATCCACGGCGCCCGCCGCGCCCCGGGCCACGCCCGGGAGCGGGCGGCCGAGGTGCTGGCGTTCGCCGGGCTCGCCGATCGCGCCGGCCACTACCCGGGCGTCCTCACTCTGGCCGGCCGCAAGCGGCTCGAGCTGGCGCGCGCCCTCGCCACCGCTCCCCGGGTGCTGCTGCTCGACGAGGTGGTCGCCGGCGTGAACCCGTCCGAGGCGATGGCGCTCGCCGCGCTCATCCGGCGCATCCGCGACGAGCGCCGGGTCTCGGTGATCATGATCGAGCACGTCATGCCGGCGGTGATGAGCCTCTCCGACCGCGTGACGGTGCTCGACCACGGCAAGAAGATCGCCGAGGGAACGCCGTCCGACGTCGTGCGCGACCCGGGGGTCGTCGAGGCCTACCTGGGCAGGGGCCACGCGGAGGCGAACCCGTGAGCGAGCCGCTGCTGCGGGTCGACGACGTGGACGTCTTCTACGGGGACGTCCAGGTCCTCTACGGTCTCGGCTTCGAGGTGCGGGAAGGGGAGATCGTCACCCTGCTCGGCTCCAACGGCGCCGGCAAGACGACGGCGCTCCGCGCCATCTCCGGGCTGCGCCCGCCTCGCAGGGGCGACGTCCTCTTCCAGGGAAGGTCGCTCGCGGCGCTGCCCGCCGCCGAGCGCGCCGGCCTCGGCATCTCGCTCGTCCCCGAGGGACGGGAGCTGTGGCCGCTGCTCACGGTGCGCGAGAACCTCGAGCTCGGCGCCTACGGCCCCCGCGCCCGCCCCCACGCCGCCCGGAATCTGGAGAAGGTCTTCGCCCTCTTCCCGCTCCTGCGCGAGCGGAGCCGCCAGCTCGCGGGCAGCCTCTCCGGAGGGGAGCAACAGATGTGCGCCATCGGGCGCTCGCTCATGAGCGAGCCGGTCCTGCTCATGCTCGACGAGCCGAGCCTGGGCCTTTCGCCGCTGCTCGTGGACCAGGTGATGAGCACCGTCGCCGGCCTGCACGCCGCCGGCATGACCATCCTCCTCGTGGAGCAGAACCTCCGCAAGGCGCTGGAGGTCGCCGACCGCGGCCTGGTCATCGAGACCGGGCGCGTGCGGCTCGAGGGGACGAGCGCCGAGCTCTCGGCGAACCCGGACATCCGCGCCGCCTACCTCGGGCTCTGAACGGCCGAGCTTCCACGGCTCGCGGCCTGGCGGCCGGCGGGGGACGAGCCCCCGCCCTACCCGTACGACTCGCGCTTCACGTTGGCGTCGGGGACGCCCGCCTCGTGGAGCGCCGCCAGCGCCGCCTCGAGGAAGCGGGGGGTCGGCGCCTCCCCGCGCTCCTTGGCCGCCGCCCGCTCGAACGGCCCGATGGCCGGTCCGCAGGCGTAGACCAGGCAGGCCTTGGGGTCGGGGATGAGGGACTCGAGGAGCTTCGCGTTCACGCGCCCCTTCCAGACCCCCGGGTCCACCGGGTGGCTCGCGTCGCGGGTCAGCGTGTGGATGACGCGCAGCCGGGAGGGGTGCTTGCGCTCCAGCGCCGCGAGCTCGTCCCGGAAGATGACGTCCTCCCAGGTCTTGTTGGAGCACACGAAGGTGTGCTTGAGGCGCGCGTGGTGGACGAGCGCGTGCTTCAGGATGGCGAAGTTCGGCACCGCCCCCGAGCCGGCGACGAGGTGCACCAGGTGGTCGGTGCGCGACTCGACGTCGTCGGGCAGCACGTAGGGGCCGGTGAAGCCGGTGACCACGAGCCGCATCCCGCGCACCGTGCGCTTGACGAGCAGCGGCGAGAGGAGCGGCGGGTACCGGGTCTGGCCCTTCACGTACCGCTCCTCCTTCACGGTGACGGCCAGGTACCTCTCGTGCGGCGCCGACGACATCGAGTAGGCGCGCGCGGGCTCCTTCTTGCTCTTCGCGTCCTCGAAGTAGGCGATGAAGCGCTCGAGCGACTCGAACTGGTGCGGGTCGATGGTGAGGAAGTGGCCGGCCTTGTAGTCGAGCCGGTCGTTGCCCGTGAAGAGGACGAGCGTGGTCGTGTCCGGCGTCTCCACTCGGGCCTCGGCCACCATCACCTCCATCTCCTTGATGCGCTTGCGCGGCCCGGGCTCGGAGGCGGGGGGAGGGGCCGGCTCGGGCGGGACCGCGGAGAGGCGGTGCGAGTCGGTCATGCGGGATTTCTAGAGGGTCGGCTCGAATCCTGCCACTCCATCGTGACGCGGGTAACATGGGCCGGTGCACCCGTCCCCCGGCTCCTCCCGTCCCGCCCGCCGCGAGGGGGTGGGCGCTTGAGCGGCTTCGGGCTGGCCGCCCTCGCCGGGGGGTTCGTCGCCGGCGTCCTCTCGGGCGCCTTCGGCATCGGCGGCGGCATCGTCCTCGTGCCGCTCCTCGCCGTCCTCCTCGGGCTCTCCCAGCACGAGGCACAGGGGATGACGCTGGCGGTCCTGCTCCTCCCCATCGGACTCCCGGCGGTCGCTGCCTACCACCGGCTCTGGCCGATCCGCTGGCGGCTGGTGGGTGCGCTCGTACTGGGGTTCCTCGGCGGCGTGGGGCTGGGTTCGCTCGCGGCGAGCCGCATCCCGGAGCGGCCGCTCGCCGCGCTGTTCGCCCTCTTCCTCGCCGGCGTGGCGGTCCGCACCTGGCGCGCGGCCGGCCGGAGCTCCCCGGCCCAGGCGGGCGAGCGCCCCCCGGCCAGCGACTGGAACGGCCTGTGGATCGGCGCCGCGGGCGGCCTCCTGTCGGGCCTCCTCGGCGTCGGGGGCGCGGTCGTGATGATCCCGCTCCTCGTCGGCGTCATGCGCCTCGGCCAGCACCAGGCGCAGGGCACGAGCCTCGCCACCATGCTCCCGCCGGTCGGGCTGCCGGGGGTGCTCGTCTACGCCCGCGCGCAGGGCGGGCTCCGCTGGCCGCTCCTAGCCGCGGTGGCGGTCGGCTTCGCCGCGGGGGCGCTCGCCGGCGCGCGTCTCGCGGCCCGCACGCCCGGCCCGCGGCTCTCGCGTGCCTTCGCCGGCTTCGTGGCCTTCGCGGCGGCGGCGCTCGCCTGGAAGATCCTCCGGAGTCGCTGAGATCGCCTGGCCTCGGGGAGATCCCCGTCAGCGCGCGCGCCGCCACAGCCAGCGGTCGGCCAGGTGCGGGCCGAGGAGCAGCGGACCGTAGAAGAAGAGCGTGCGCAGGGCCATGACGAGGACCTTCTCGCCGGTCCCGAAGCTCGCATCCACGACCTGGACGAAGGCCACCACGAGCCCCGCGACCGCGGCGGCGAAGAGGCGGGAGCGCCCCTCCGCCTCGCCCACCGCGGCGACGGCGAGGACGAACAGGGCGGCGGCGAGGTCGGCGCCGCCCCGGCCGCCGACGAACAACGCGGCGCCGAGCGCGACGGCGCCGAGCCAGAGGCCGGCCGAGGCCGCCGGGGCCTTCGCCAGGGCGGCGAGCGCCAGCGACGCGACGAGCGACAGGGACAGGATCTGGAGGAACACCTGCTCGCGCAGCCCGTAGGCACGCTGGAAGGCGGCGACGCCGCCGGTCTCCTGGAGGATCCCCTTGCCGATGGGGTAGCCGACCACCCACCAGACCAGGGCGGTCGCGACGGCGACGGCGACGACGGTGAGGAGGATGCGCAGGGTGTCGGTGACTTTCATGCGCCCTTCCTTACACCATCTCGGACTTGGTCTCCCGCATCATGAGGTCGGTCACCGCCGCCTGGGCCGGCCGGCCCTCGTAGAGGACCCGGTACACCATGTCGGTGATGGGCATCTCCACCGAGAGCCGCAGCGCGAGCTCGCGGACGGTCTTGGCGTTTCGCACGCCCTCGGCCACCTGCCCCAGCTCCTTCTGGATGGCGTCGAGGGTCTTGCCCTGGCCGAGGCCGAAGCCGACGGTGCGGTTTCGCGACAGCTCCGAGGAGCAGGTGAGCACGAGGTCGCCGAGGCCCGAGAGGCCGGAGAGGGTGAGGGGGTTCGCGCCCTTCTTCACCGCGAGGCGGGTGATCTCGGCGAGCCCGCGGGTGATGAGGGCGGCGCGTGCGTTGGCGCCGAAACCCATGCCGTCGCCGATGCCGGCGGCGATGGCGATGACGTTCTTCACGCAGCCGCCGACCTCGCAGCCGACGATGTCGGTGGAGGTGTAGGGGCGGAAGGACTTCGTGTGGAAGGCGTCCTGCACCTGCTTGCCGATCCGCTCCCAGCGGCAGGCGATGGTGCTGGCGGTGGGCAGGCCGCGCACCACCTCCTTGGCGAAGGACGGACCGCCGAGGAAGCACAGGTAGGGGTGCATGGAGACCGGCAGCACGTCCTCCAGGACCTCGTTCATGGTCATGAGGGTCTCGCCCTCGATGCCCTTGGCGACCGAGACGATGGCGTAGCCGGAGTGGAGGTGGCGCTTGGCCTCGATGGTCACGAGCCGCATGGCGTGCGACGGGACGGCCAGCACGGCAACCTCCGCCCCCTCGAGCGCCTTGGCGAGGTCCGTCGTCGCGCCGAGCGAAGGGGGGAGCTGCACGCCGGGCAGGTAGCGCGGGTTCTCGCGCTTCTTCGCCACCGCCTCGACCACGGCGGCGTCGCGGCCCCACAGCATCACCGGGTATCCCTTGCCGGCGAGGACCGAGGCGAGCGCGGTTCCCCAGGATCCGGCGCCGATCACGCTGCACCGCATGCGGCCCTCCTTGGCGAGGCCGCCATCTTGTCAGCCGACGGCACGCCGCACCAGCCCCTCGAAGAGGCGCGGATGGCGGGAGAGGCGCGCCACCGCCATCCGCCGCAGCCGCGGGCGGCGGGCCATCCCCAGGACGAGCCGCGCCACCGCGGCGTAGCGCCGGAACCGGGCCTGCACGGCACGCTCCCAGGGCAGGAGCGCCGCGCGCCCGGCGCCGCGCGCCAGCGCCTCGGGCAGGGCCGCGCCGAGCGCCAGCGCCCCCTCGAAGGCGAGCGACAGCCCCTCGCCGGTGATGGCGTCCACGTAGCCGCCGGCGTCGCCGGCGAGCACCAGCCGGTCGGCGACGCGGGCGCGGGCCGCGCGGGCGAGCGGCCCCGCCCCGGCCGGCCGGGAGTCGAACGGGGCGCCGTCGAGCCGAGCCGCGAGCCGCGGGAAGCGGGCGAGGAGCGCGTCGAAGCCGCCCGCCGCCTCGCCCTCGAAGAGGAAGGCGACCCCGACCCGGTTCCGGCCGGCGGGGGTCACGTAGGCCTCGGCCCCGCGGGCGAAGTGGACCTCGACCGCGTCGCCAAAGGGCGGCACGGCGAAGTGGCGGCGCAGGCCGAAGCGGCGCGGGCCGCGCGCGGGCCCGTCGAGCCCCTCCCGCGCGCGGATCGGCGAGGCGAGCCCGTCGGCGGCCACCAGGATCCGGGCCGACGCCTCGCCGGCGCCGGTCGCGACCACCACCCTCCCTTCCTCGCGCCGGTGGGAGAGGACCTCGCAGCCCTCCCGGACCTCGACCCCCAGGGCGCGCGCCCGCTGCAGCAGAGCCGCCGAGAGCGCCAGGCGGCGCACCCCCAGGCCGCCGGGCGCCGGCAGGCGGGCCTCGGCGGCCGAGCCGTCCTCCTGGATCCAGCGAATGGCGCCGAAGGGTGCGCGGTCCGGCGGGTCCACGAGGGAGAGGGCCCCGAGCGCGTCGAGCGCCTCGACGGCCCGGGGCAGGAGCCCCTCGCCACAGGCCTTGTCGAGCGGCCCCTGCCGCCGCTCCAGCACGAGGACGTCGAGCCCGCGCCCCGCCGCCGCGATGGCCGCTGCGAGGCCGGCGGGCCCCGCGCCGGCCACGATCGCGTCGCGGATCCGGCTCATTCAGGCGTCCTCTGGCCCGGCGCTCCGGCGAAGGCGCGCGTAGGCCAGCGCGGAGCGCGCCATGGCGCGCACCAGCGAGAGGCCGCCGGCGGGGCGCGGCGGGGCGAGCGAACCGTCGAGGAAGCGGCGCAGCGCCTCGCCCCGGCGCATCTTCCCGCTCGAGGTCCGCGGCAGCGTCCCGGGCTCGAGGATCCGGACGGCGTGGGCGCGCACGCCGGTGCGCTCGAGGATGGCCCGGCGAACGGCCTCCTCGAGCTCGGCGTCGCCGAGGGCACCCTCGGATTTCGTCCCCCTCTCCCTACGGGAGAGGGTCGGGGTGAGGGTGGGGCTCTCGCGCGCCCGCTCTGCGAGGACCAGCAGCTCCTCCCCGTCGCCGCCGTCCGGCGTCGCGCCCAGGGCCACGGCGCAGCCGGCGCGCAGGCCGGGGATCCCCTCCAGGCAGCCCTCGAACTCCTCCGGGGCGTGGTTCGCGCCCCGCACGATCACCACGTCCTTGGCGCGGCCGTGGACGAAGAGCTCGCCGCCCGAGGCGAAGCCGAGGTCGCCGGTGTCGAGCCACCCGTCCCGCAGGACGCGCGCCGTCGCCTCGCGGTCGCCGAGGTAGCCCTGCATCACCGACGGGCCGCGGACGTGGATGCGGCCGAGCCTCCGCTCGGGGAGGGGCGCCCCGTCCTCGCCGCGGATCTCCACCTCGACGCCGGGGACCGGCACGCCGACCGAGACCACCTCGCGGCCGCCCGGAACCGCCTCGCCGCGGTCCGCCAGCCGGCGCGCGTCCACGCGCTCGGTCCGGATCGGCCGGCCCGGCGGCGCGGCCGTGACGGCGAGGGCCGCCTCGGAGAGGCCGTACACCGGCATGAGGGCGCCCGGGTCGAAGCCGAAGCGGGCGAAGCGGGCGGCGAAGCGTCGCAGCGACGCCGTGCCGACGGGCTCGGCGCCGTCCATGGCGATGCGCCAGCTGGCGAGGTCGAGCCCGGCCAGGTCCTCGTCCCGGACGCGCCTCTCCGCGTACGCATAGGCGAAGTGCGGCGCGGCCGAGATGGTCCCGCGGTGGCGGGCGATGGCCCTGAGCCACAGCGCCGGGCGCGCCAGGAAGTGCTCGGGCGGGACGAGGACCAGCGGTCCGGGGTAGCAGAGCGCGCCCAGCACGCACCCGATGAGCCCCATGTCGTGGTAGAGCGGCAACCACGACACCAGGCAGTCCGCGGCCGTGGGCCGCACCAGGGCCTGGAGCGCCCCGGCCTGGGCCATGAGGCTCGCGTGGGTGAGCGCCACCGGCTTCGGGTCCACCGTCGAGCCCGAGGAGAACTGGACGAGCGCGAGGTCCGAGGGCGACGGCGCGAGCTCGGGCCTCGCCCCGGATCCGGACGCGAGGAGCGCCGCCGCGTCGTGGCAGCCCAGCTCGGGGCGGGCCCTCTCCACCGCCTCGCCGAGGAGCCGCCGGGTGGCGCCTCCCGCGATCGCGATGCGCGCGCCCGACACGGCCATCATCCGGGCGGTGGCGGCGAGGTATTCCTCCATCCGTCCGAGCCGGACCGGCGGGTACAGGGGCACGGGGACGGCCCCGGCGAGGATCGCGCCGAAGAACGCGTCGAGGAAGGCCGGCCCGGTGCGGAGCACGATGGCTACCCGGTCGCCGGGCCGGACGCCGATGCCGGCGAGCGCCCCCGCCGCGAGGAGAGCGCGTCGCCGGACCTCGCCCCAGGAGAGCCGCTCCTCGCGCTCGCGCAGGTCCACGAAGGTGACGCCCGAGGCGTGGCCCGCCGCCAAGCCCAGGGCCGCGTTCACGGTGGGGTGCGGCGAAGCCGGGGCGGGCGGGCCCTTCACGCGGGCACCTCCTCCCGCGTGCGGGCGGCGACGATTCGGGCGAGGCCGGCGAGGTTCCGGGCGGTCGCGGCATCCTCCTCGGTGAGGATGACGCGGAACCGGTCCTCCACGGCCACGACGAGCGAGAGGAGGGCGAGCGAGTCGAGCGCGCCCGCCAGCTCCTCGTCGTCTCCGGGCTCGACGTCGAGCTGAAGCTCGGCCCGTGCGATGCGCCGGATCTCCCGCGCCACGGCGGCCTCGCGCGGGGTCACCGCCGGCCCCCCGGCACGAGCCTCGGGCGGTCTCCCAGGGCCTGGGCCCAGGCCGGCCCGAGCGCCCGCTCCTCGGCCGGGATCCGCACCGCCAGGAGGAGCGCGTTCCCGATGGAGAAGGCGAGCGCGGTGCGCCAGGAGCCCCAGGCGAGCGGCAGGCAGGCCATCTCCAGCGAGACGGCGAGGTAGTTGGGGTGGCGCAGGAAGCGGTACGGCCCGCGCGTCACCGGAGCCTCGCCGGGCACGACGAGGATGCGGGTGCTCCAGCGCTCGCCGAGCGCCCCGACCGCCCACCAGCGCAGGCCCTGGGCGAGGAGCGCGCCCAGGACGGCGAGCAGCGCCACCGGCGCCGGCGGGATCGGGCGCGCCAGGGCCTCGGCGGCGCAGGCGGCGAGGAAGAGGGCGTGGAAGGCGACCATCGCCGGATAGTGGCCGCGACCCGACTCCACCGCTCCGCGGGCGAGCGCGCGGCGGGCGTTGCGCGTCGAGATCGCGAGCTCGACGCCCCGCTCGGCGGCGACGAGAGCGAGGAGGAGGAGATAGAGGTCCCGCGGGCTCACCATCGGAGGAGGACCAGCTCCGAGCAGAAGCCCGGACCCATGGCGATGAGCAGGCCGAGGTCACCCTCCCTGGCGTCGCCGGACTCGAGGAGGTCGGCGAGGACGAAGAGCACCGAGGCGCTGGAGAGGTTGCCCACGTCCTCGAGCGACCGCCAGGAGCGCTCCAGGGCCTTCTCGGGGAGCTCCAGCGCCGCCTCGAAGGCCTCGAGCACCTTGGGACCGCCGGTGTGGGCGATCCAGTGGCGGATGTCCCGGCGGGCGAGCCCCTGCGAGGCGAGGAAGGCGTCCACGTCCCTGCCGATGTGCGCCCGGGTGATCTCCGGCACCTTGGCCGAGAGGACGACCTTGAAGCCGGTATCCACGATGTCCCAGCCCATGACCCACTCGCTGTCGGGGTAGAACACCGAGCGGGTGGCGAGGATGCGCGGCCCCTCCCCGCCGCGGCCGCCGCCGGCGAGGACCACCGCCGCCGCTCCGTCGCCGAAGATCCCGGAGGCGACGATGTTGGGGATGGAGAGGTCCTCGCGCTGCAGCGTGAGCGAGCACAGCTCCACCGAGAGGAGCACGCTCACCTCCCCGGGGAAGCCGCGCAGGGCGTCGGAGGCGCGGGCGAGCCCCGCCGCTCCGGCCACGCAGCCGAGCCCGAAGACCGGCGTGCGCTTCACGTCGGAGCGCATCCCGAGCCGGTTCACGAGCCGCGCGTCGAGCGAGGGCGTCGAGATGCCGGTGACGGTGACGAAGAAGAGGTGGTCCACGTCGCGGGGGCCGAGGCCCGCCCGGGCGAGGGCGTCCCGGACGGCCGCCTCCCCGACGTCCGCGGCGCAGCGGATCCAGGCGGCGTTGGACTTCGCGAAGGTGTCGAGCGGCGGGTACTCATCGACCGGGAGGGCGAGGTGGCGCCCCTTCACCTGCACGGCGCGGTGCAGGTCCTCCAGCCGGTCCACGTTGAAGTGCTTCTTCTCCCAGTAGGCCCGGAAGATGGCGATGAGCGTCTCCTGGTCCACGTAGTTCGGGGGGAGGGCACGGCCCACCGCGCGGACGAGGGGGCTCGGTGCTGCCGCGAAAGGTCCGGAGTTGCCCGCCATCACGCAGACGATGGTCTGGAACCGGGATCGGTCACGCGCAACCCCCAGAAGAGACGCTCGGCAGGCAACCTCGAGAGGCCGGCGCTTGCCAAGCCCTCGCGACGCCTTAGCTTGACCGTTATGCGGACCGACAAGCTCACCGTCAAGGCCCAGGAGGCGCTCCAGGCCGCCCAGGCGCAGGCGCGCCGGCGCGACCACCAGGCGGTGGACGCCGAGCACCTGCTCCTCGCGCTCCTCGAGCAGGACGAGGGCGTGGCGCGCCCGGTGCTGGAGAAGATCGGCGCCGACCCGGAACGGGTCGCCGCGCGCGCCGAGGACGAGCTGCGCGCCGTCCCCAGGGTCTCGGGCGCCGAGCCCTACTTCACGAACCGGCTCTTGAAGCTCTTCGACCGCGCCGAGGACGAGGCGAAGAAGCTGAAGGACGAGTACGTCTCGACAGAGCACCTGCTTCTCGCCCTCTCCCAGGACAAGGGAGGCGCGGGCGAGGCGTTGCGCGGCGCCGGGGCGACGCCCGAGCGGGTCCGGGAGGCGGTGAAGGAGGTGCGCGGAGGTGCCCGGGCCGCGACGCCCGAGGCGGAGAGCCAGTACCGTGCGCTCGAGAAGTA
>Ga0209797_10001246_pt1 | contig 12744 bp, 10 predicted proteins | sample DOMMetBare3Fresh_2_FD_187472 | JGI IMG/M metagenome (GOLD analysis project Ga0209797, IMG submission 187472) | Wetland sediment microbial communities from St. Louis River estuary, USA, under dissolved organic matter induced mercury methylation -... | ecosystem: Environmental > Aquatic >...
CAGCGCCCAGCTTTTCGGTAGCGAGGCCGGGCCCCGTATGCGTGTGTGTGTCGATGAAGCCCGGCGCAACGTACAGTCCCGACGCATCGATCTCCCTCGTCCCCCTGGCGTCGCGCAGATTACCCACCGCGACGATGCGATCGTCGCGGATGGCGATAGCGCTTGCGATCGAGAAGTGGGCATCAACCGTCAGGACCTTGCCGCTGTGAAGGATCAAGTCGGGCGCTTGGGCGCGTGCGACGGACGCCCCGGCAAACAGCACAACAAAGGACAGCACAAAAAGTCTGGAGCCCCATGCCATCGTCCTTCTCCGTGTTCTTCCGTTGGGTCAGCGCGGCATCCCCAACACACGCCCGCTGGAATTATCGTAAAGCTCAACACGGAGATCAATACGGCGGTTGGCCTTTGCGCGGGACGAACGGCCGGATGCGGATCGATTCGAACGGAAAATGGCCTAGCCATGTGTAGGAACGCCTTTGCGCTTGCGGTCGCTCAGCGTCGGCAGTTTGGTAAGCTGATCGCCGACCTCCCGCTGCGCAAGGCGCAGCTCGTAAAGCTTCTGCAGGTTGAGCCAGTATTCCGGGCTGGTGCCAAACCAGTGGCCGAGACGCAAGGCCGTGTCGGCGGTCACGCCGCGCTGCGCGTTGATGATCTCCGTGATGCGGTTCAGCGGCACCTCGATCTGGCGCGCCAGCTCAGCCGCGCTGATTCCACGCTCCTTGAGCTCTTCGGCGAGGTGCTCGCCGGGGTGGACCGGGGTGCGGGCCACGAGCGATTTCTTCATGCAACGCGTAAGATTTCTCATTCGTCATGCCCGCGAAAGCGGGCATCCAGTAATCACTGAGGCCAAATTCCTTCTACAACGCCACCGGTTACTGGATCGTCCACTGTCGCGGACGATGACAACGGAGAGTCAAAGCCGGCAGCACGATCCGCATACTACAGAATGCGGGCCTGTTGCGCCGCTACTCAGTCCGATAGCATCCGCGATTAAAGACAGGCCAGGAAGCATGCTATGGCACCACCAGATGCTGGCGATCTCCTTCTGATCACTGGTGCCAGCGGTTTTGTCGGCTCCGCGATCGCAATCGCGGCGCGGCGCGGGGGCTACCGCGTGCGCGTGCTGGTGCGCGCGTCAAGCCCGCGCGGCAACATCCAACCGGGTGACGAGGTCGCTATTGGCGACATCCGCGATCGCGCCTCGCTCGCTCAGGCGCTGCACGGCGTGCGCTACCTCATTCACGCGGCTGCCGACTATCGGCTCTGGTCGCGCACGCCCTCCGAGATCATCAAGACCAACGCGGAGGGCACGCGCTGCGTGATGGAGGAGGCGCTGCGCGCCGGCGTCGAGCGGATCGTCTACACCAGCAGCGTCGCGACCCTTGCGCTTGAGGACGATGCGCCGGCCGACGAGACCCGTCCGCTCTCCGAGCGTGACGCGATCGGGGCTTACAAAAAGAGCAAGGTCATCGCCGAGCGCCTGGTCGAGGACATGGTGCAGCGCGAGCGGCTGCCCGCCGTGATCGTCAATCCCTCGACCCCGATCGGTCCGCGCGACGTCAAGCCCACCCCGACCGGCCGCATCATCGTCGAGGCCGCCTCCGGCCGCATGCCGGCGTTCGTCGATACCGGGCTCAATCTGGTGCATGTCGACGACGTGGCGGCCGGGCATCTCGCGGCGCTCACGCGCGGCAAGCTCGGCGAGCGCTACATCCTGGGCGGCGAGAACGTCTACTTGCGCGACATGCTGGCCGAGATCGCGCGCGTTGTCGGCCGCAAGCCGCCGCGTGTTCGACTGCCGATCGCGCCGCTGTTTCCGCTGGCGCTCGTTGCCGAGGGCGTGGGCCTCATAACGGGACGCGAGCCGTTCCTGACGCTCGACGGCTTGCGCATGGCGCGCCACCACATGTTCTTCAGCGATGCCAAGGCGCGCCGGGAGCTGGGCTATTCCGCGCGCCCCTACCGCGACGGCATCACGGATGCGATCGCCTGGTTCAGGCAACACGGCTATCTGCGCTGATCAGAAATCCGCGTAGCCGCCCAGCCGCAAGTCGTCCCGCCGCGCGGCCGCCACCACGTCGGGATCGATGAGCGCCTTGAGCTCCTCGGCATAGCGGTAGCCGGGCGCGTGCCCGGCGAAATCGTCGGCGGTCGCCGGATGCAGATAGATCTCGCTCCGCCCCTCCGGCAGATGCTGGAGGAGACCCAGCAGCCGCGCTTGCGTCATCGCGCCCGACCAGGCGAGGCCGAGCACCGCGTCGGGCGTCTTGAGGCCAGCCCGCCGCGCGCGCTGCTGAAGCACCGCGGCCCAGGGTCCGGTCACCCAGGCCGGGAGGCGCGTTGTCTGCGGCTCGATGGCGGAGAGCACGGCGGCTGGCTCGCGCGGCACCCGCAGTCCTTTGAGCCCATAACGGGCGCCGACCGCCATGATCGTCCCGGCGATCATCGGGTGGAGATGGAAATGCTTGTGCGCATTGACGTGATCGAGCGCGAGCCCATTGGCGCGAAAGGCCTCGAACTGCGCTTCGATCTCGGCGCCGACCTGTCGCCGCACCGATCGCCGCAGCGCGATGTCGAGGCCGAGCCGCGCCATGTCGGCGCGAAAGCATCCCCGCGCATCGACGAGGTCGGGGACGCGCTCGGCCGGCAGCATGGGCAAGCCTTCGACCAGCACGACATGCAGGCCCACGCGCAACCGCGGCAGCCGCCGTGCGCGCATGATCGCATCCTGCGCGGCAGGGCCTGCCACCATGAGGCTTGCGGCGGTGAGGATGCCGTGCCGATGCGCCGTCTCGACGGCGTCGTTGACCTCGCCCGCGAGGCCAAAATCGTCGGCGGTGACGACGACCTGCTTCAGTGCGCCGGCTCCCCGCGCTCGCGCAGGAACCGGAAGAACTCCACTCCCTCGCGCAGGCGCCGCTTCATCATCTCCGGGCTCCGGATCATCTCGCCCACGATCGAGGCGATCTTCGGCGCGCGGAAATAGAAGCGCTTGTAGAAATCGTCGACCGACTGGAAGATCTCGCTGTGGCTGAGATGCGGGTAGTTGAGCGACGCGACCTGGGTGCCGCGGTCGGTCAACAGCTCCGCATTCTCGTCGATCAGCCAGCGGTTCTCCAGCGCCTGCTGGTAGAGGAATGTCCCGGGATAGGGCGCGGCGAGCGATACCTGGATCGTGTGCGGATTGATCTCGGTGGCGAACCGGATGGTCTCCTCGATCGTCTCCTTGGTCTCGCCGGGCAGGCCGAGAATGAAGGTGCCGTGGATGACGATGCCGAGCTCGTGACAATCCTTGGTGAAGCGGCGCGCCACGTCGACGCGCATCCCTTTCTTGATGTTGTGCAGGATCTTCTGATTGCCGGATTCGTAGCCGACCAGCAGCAGCCGCAGGCCATTGTCCTTCATCACTTTCAGCGCCTCACGCGGCACGTTGGCCTTGGCATTGCACGACCACACGATGCCGAGCTTGCCGATCTCGCGCGCCAGCTCCATGACGCGCGGCACGTTGTCGGTGAGCGTGTCGTCGTCGAAGAAGAATTCCTTCACCTGCGGGAACGCCTGGCGCGCCCACTTCAGCTCCTCGATCACATGCGCGACGCTGCGCACCCGGTAGCGATGCCCGCCGATGGTCTGCGGCCACAGGCAGAAGGTGCAGCGCGATTTGCAGCCGCGGCCGGTATAGAACGAGATGTAGGGGTGCTTGAGATAGCCGCCGAAATAGTTCTCGATCACCAGGTCGCGCTTGTAGACCGGCGTGACGAACGGCAGTGAGTCCATGTTCTCGAGGACGGCGCGCTCCTCGTTGTGCGCGATGGTGCCGTCGGCCCGGCGCCATGACAGCCCGGCGATACGGTCGAACTCGCGTCCCTCGGCCACCTCCTTGATGGTGAAATCGAACTCGTTGCGCGCCACGAAATCGATTGCCGACGAGGCCTGCAGGCTCTTCTCGGGCTCGACCGCGACCTTGGCGCCGATCAGTCCGATCTTGAGGGCGGGCTTGAGCGCCTTGAGCGCCTCGGCTGTGCGCACGTCGGAGGCGAATGACGGCGTCGAGGTATGCATCACCACGAGGTCGCGGCTCGTGGCCTCGGGCGCGACGTCATCGAACTTGAGCCGGTGCGGGGGCGCGTCGATCAGCTTCGAGCCCTCGACCAGCGCGGCCGGCTGCGCGAGCCAAGTCGGGTACCAGAACGAGCGCACCTCGCGGCTCATCTGATAGCGCGCGCCGGCGCCGCCATCGAAGCCGTCGAACGACGGCGCCTGCAGGAAAAGCGTCTTCATCATGCGGTTGCGCTCCACGGTCCGGCTGGCGGCAGCGTCCAGGTCTCGCTCGTACAAAGCCTCACTCGTACAAAGTCTCGCCCGTAAAAAGGTCTCGCTCGTGCAGGTCCACCCGACGGTCAGCGACCATAAGTGACATGCAGGCACAAGCCAAGTTGGTACTGGAATGCGTACTCACACATTTTGGTTGTTGGGCGGCGCTGGCGGATGTGCGCCTGGCCCCCGGGAGCGGCCAACCGCTCGACATTGGGGCACGTCCGGGTTCGGGCCACACTTAGGCCTCGCCACGGATCCGCCAAGGCAGATGGAGCTAGTCAGCTGATTTTCTGCCGGATAGGGACGACAGCAGCGTCGCGCCTCATGAGTTGGGCCAGGGTTGCCAGCATCTGGCTACGAGTGTAGGGCTTGCCGATCAGCGGGGCTTGACGAAAAGCTTCCGGCAAGCACTCGCGGCCATAGCCTGTAACGAACGCAAACGGAATATTGCGGCGTGTGAGCGCAGCTGCTAGCTCATCGGCGGCGTGTCCGCCCAAATTGGCATCCAAGAGTGCGGCGTCGAAGTTGCTCCCCTCAATCAGGACCTTCGCGTTGTCAACGTTCGCGGCCGGCCCGACGATCTCGCAGCCCTCCTCTTCCAGAGTTGCCACCACGTCCATTGCAACAAGCGGCTCGTCTTCTACGACGAGAATTCGCTTGTTTCGAAGGCTTGGCTCGCCTGAGCCATCTTTTGACGTGGGACTTGGCGCGAAGGCGCTATAGGCGCCAGCGCTCGCACCATCGCCGAGCGGAAGTTTGATCTCGCAGGATATGCCATTGACTCCGAAGTCAACGAGGACCTCTCCACCATGTGCCTGCAGACTTTTCTCAATGAGGGTCGTCCCGAAACCGCGGCGCGAAGGTGCGCTGACCGGTGGCCCGTCCTGTTCCTTCCAGTGGAAGAGCAAGCTACGGCCGCCACCGGTGCGTATAGTCCAGCTAATCGAAAGTCGGCCATTCGGCACAGACAACGAGCCATACTTGCGCGCATTGGTTCCCAACTCGTGGAGTACCAAGGCAAGGTGGAGCGCTACTTGCGGATCAAGAGCGACGGACGGCCCCGAATATGAGATGCGATCATCTTCCGCGCTGCCCAACAGCAGCTGGTCGCGAACCAAGGACAAGAGGTCAGTACCTTGCCAGGAGTTGTCGGTCAGTAGCGAGTGGGCGTTAGCGAGCGCGCGCAGCCGGCCACTGAAACTGCCCACAAACTCGGTCGGGCTCCCGGCCATCCTCAGGGTCTGGTGGGCGATGGCTTGAACCGTTGCGAGCGTATTCTTCACGCGATGGTTAAGCTCGCCTATAAGCAGGTTCTGCGCACGCTCGGCCCGCTTCCGCTCGGTGATGTCGCGGCCGACCTTGGCTACGCCGACAACGTTGCCGGACTTGTCGCGCGCGAGCGAGACCGTCAGCGAGATATTGACGCGCCGGCCGTCCTTGGCAAGCCGTTCCGTTTCGTAGTGCTCGACACGTTCGCCGCGGCGAACTCTGTCCAGAACCTGTAATTCCTCGTCGTGAAGCTCGGGCGGGATGATCCGCATGATCGATTGTCCGACCATCTCCCCCGGCTCGTACCCGTATGCGTTCGCCGCCCCAGTGCTCCAGTAGGTGATCCGGCCATCGGTCGTAGTACTGATGATCGCGTCCTGCGAGGAAAGAACAAACGCCGCCAATCGCGCGGACTCCTGCTCCGCAGCGTGGCGCTCGGTAATGTCGACCAGCATGTTGATCGCGCCAGTCAAGCGGCCATCCTGGTCGAACAATGGCGTCGGGTACGGCACGAGGCGGGCGCGGCTGCCATCGGGTCGCTCGGCGATGAACTCTGCGCCTCTGACTGGCCTTTGCTCTTTCAGGGCGATCGCCATGGGGCGTTGGTCAAGCGGCAAAGGGGAGCCGTCTGGATGGTACAGGCGCGAACTCACGCACCAGTCATCCACGCCTAGCACCGGCTCACGACCGGCCAACTCGGCAGCGGCCCGGTTGTAGAACGTGATCTTGCCCCCGGCGTCCGTCGTGTAGATGGCTGTAGGCAGCGCCTGGAGCATTGCCTGGAACCGCTGCTCGCCCTCCCGGAGGCGCTCCTCTGCAGCTCGGGCCTCGGTCACATCAAAAGTGAAGCACCGGGTGTGAATGAAAGTGCCGTCGCGGAACAGCCCGCTGGATGTGATCAGGACATGCCGGATTGAACCGTCCTTCGCGCGCAGCCGCGCCGGGTATCTTTCCAATCGTTCGCCGCGAACTAGCCGAGCCAGGATATCGCTGATGATCGCCGCATCGGCATGGAACTCGGCGATATGGCGGCCGACATATTCCTCAGCGCTGTAGCCGAGCATCGCAAGCTCGGCCTTGTTGGCTCGCAGGATCGTCCCGTTGCCGGCGACGATGTGCAGCCCGACCGCCCCGTTCTCGAAGAAATCTTCCAGATCATCGGCGGCGGGGAGGCGTGGGCCCGACCCCCCGACCACATGAACGGTATCCATGTCCGACCCTTCAGCTAAAACCTCAACTACGATAAACGCCCAATATTTGGATCGGTTCCACTCCGGAGCCTACCGAAAGGCGACCTGCTTAGCTGGATGGGTCCCTCCAATGCCTCTGCAATGTCGGATGGGGTGAACCCGGAAAGTTGCGACGTCAGCACACATGTCGTCCGGTTTGCCCAAAGCCGACAACCGGTCTGCGCGTTGATGAATACATGCCCTTGGCGCCTCCTTTTCAGGATCGGCGAGCAAAGATCGATCGCCTCTCGCGGAAGACTCTGGCTGAGCGAGCGGTTCAATGCATCACACGGTCTGGCCGCGGCTCGATACTTTTGCGGCGGACATTTGGTTGATTTCGGACAATACCCGACCTCTGTTCTCGCTATGTCTCGCCGCCACCGGGGGCTCGATAGCCTGACGCTATCGCCGATATAGCCGTCTTGATTGCCCAATTCGCTAGAATGCCTGCCAATTCCTGGAGGACGGACCCATGGAAATGCATCAGGTGCGCTATTTTTTGGCTGCCGCCCGGACATTGAATTTCACCCGGGCGGCCGAGGAATGTAACGTCTCGCAGCCCTCCCTGACCCGCGCGATCAAACAACTTGAGGCGGAGCTCGGAGGCGACCTGTTTCGGCGCGAACGGCCGGCAGCACAGCTCACTGAGCTGGGGCTGCGCATGCATCCGCTCCTGCAGCAATGCTATGCGGCCGCGGCTGGCGCCAAGTCGCTGGCGACCTCGTTCAAGACCGGCAAGGTCGGTACGCTCAGGATCGCGATTGCGGACGCCGTCGACCTGTCGTTGCTGATTCCCCATCTGGAGCAGTTGAGGCGGTTGTTCAGCGGGCTTGAGTTCAAGCTCCTGCGCGGCAGCAGCGAGCAAGTGGGCGAGTACCTGAAGAAGGGCGAGGCCGAGCTCGGGATTGCGGTCGAGGTGAGCAAGGATTGGGACCGGCTGGATTGCTGGCCCTTGTTCACCGAGAGCTTTCACCTCGTGGTGAACGGACAGCATCCGCTGGCGGAGCACGATTGCATCGAGTTCGAGGACTTGAAGCAGCAGCAACTGCTGTCGCGCGGCTATTGCGAATATGCCGATCGCTTGAACGAGTCACTCAACGCCTGTGAGGTCGATGCCGATCATAGCCACATGGTCTCGTCAGAGAGTGATCTCATCAAGCTTCTTGAAGCCAATATCGGCGTCGCGCTGATGCCGTGCAGCGCATCGACGCCGATCACACTCAAATGCGCCAAAGTTGTCGGGCTCGACGTGCGCCGAACCGTGCAGTTGTTTGGTGTTGCGGGCCGGGAGCGGACCGCCGTTGCATCGGCTGTCATGAAAATGTTGCGCAGCGCGGATTGGCGGCGGTTCCTGGCCCCGCCGTCGGCAGCGCCAAAGGATGACCAGGCGCCGCTCCTATCGATCGTGGCTTCCCGATAGAAATTGAAAAAAGAAAGAGTGAAAGCTATGGCTGAGAAGAGCTTCGCGGAAATTCTGGATGAGACGACCGAAAGCAGCCGGCTCATGGATGCCCCCCTGGCCGCTCGCCTGAAGGCGGTCGCGGACGAGGTGGACAGGCTCAGTCCCGAGTTTGCCGGCGTAGTCGCCCGCATGATCGTCCGGCTTGAGTCCAACCAGGTGGGCCAGAGCGCGCCGCAGATTGGCGAGCGCATGCCGGACTTCATCCTGCCCGACGAGTCGGGCCAGCTGGTCCGGCTCGGCGACCTGATCGAGAAGGGACCGGTGGTCGTCTCGTTCAATCGAGGCCATTGGTGCCCGTATTGCCGCCTGAACATCGATGGGCTTGCCAGGATCGCACCAGACGTCGATCGGCTGGGCGCGCAGATCGTTGCGATCTCGCCCGAAAGCCAGCGCTACGGAGGCGAGCTCAAGGACTATGCGAAGGCACCCTTTGCCATTCTGGCGGACACCGACAACGGCTACGCGCTCGCGCTCAATCTCTTGTTCTGGGTTGGGGACGAGAAACGCGAGGCGATGCAAGCGGGCGGTTTCGATATTACGCCGTTTCAAAACAACGACACCTGGATGTTGCCGATCCCGGCGACCTTCATTGTTGGCCGGGATGGGGTGGTCAAGGCGCGCTACATCGATCCCGACTATCGGCGCCGCATGGATCTCAACGCAATTGTGGGCGCACTGGAGCAATTGGACGCCGACACGTCGTCGGCTCCGGCTCGCAGACAGTGTGGCTAAGACAGTCGACCGGTGATCGACCGGCCGGCCATCGCGGTGTTGCTTTGCAACGCTGCTCAAGATCTCGGCGCACAAATGCCCTGAGGAGCAAAGCGGTGCTCCTTCGCTCTACGCACTCGACAACGACGGCGTTGTCGGCCGTCGCTCGTGCGATGTGGCTGGCTCTTTCACCCGCTTGCCATGGCGATCGGCAATGGGCTCACAGGTGCCCGGCTGAGCAGAGCTAGCTTTCCGGCGGCAGCACCACGCAGTACACGTGCTCCGGCTTGCCGCTGAAGTTGAGAGGCGCGCAGACGTGGAAGCCCATGTCGGGCGCGCTGGTCTTCACGACCTTGCTCGGCAGGACCGCGACCCAGGTGCCGTCGATCTTGACCTCGTAGTGGTCGCCCACCGACCGGCCCGAGGTCGGTCGGCAGTCGGCAAGATTGCAGCACGAGACCTTGGTTTCCGGCGTCACCAGGTGCTGGTAGAAATCCTGGTGCCAGTACTGATGGCCGTGGCCGAAGTGGCCGTCCTGGGCCAATGCGCCAGTGGACAGGAGGACGATAGCGAGCACATATCTCACGCGAACCTCCTCAAGAAAGGACAGGATTGTCCGCGTCAAAGCGTAGGGTGATTCGCCTCCGGGCCACGTCTCGAACGTGTTGACAAGTGGTATTTTGTCGCTGGTGTTGCTGTAAGGCAACTTTTCCAATGAAAATTGCAAACGAAAATAGTCATTCTTGCGCACAAGCAAGATCGTAGTCGTCTCTTCAAGACGATCCACATCTGCCAGTGTTGGCGGAAACCATTTGGGTGCTGCCCATTTCGCGTCCGGGCGACCTACTGCGGCTTCGTCCGCCTGAGCAGCATTTTCCAAGTACAGTCGTAGCTCTTGAAACTCCCTTCAAACGTTTCGCTGATGAAGGTTCCCGTGAGATGTTGGAAGCCAATAGTGGCGCCAAACGCACCGTCTGCGGCTACGGTGCCGCGGATGTCCCGCGTGTCGAGCCCGAACTTTGCTTGACCAACTACTGTCGCGCCGACGACGGTCAGCGTGATGGGGGCTGGCTTGCATTGACCGGTCGTCGCCGTCGCCGAGCCATCCCACTGGCCGTCATAGGGGCCCGCACGGGCGCCGCCAGACGGCGACAAGAGCAGCAGAGAGGCGACTGACGCAACGTATCGCAGGCGCTTCATTGGACTCTCGCCGTTGCCGGACCAACCGCCCCCGCAAGTCAACACCCTGGCAAGCATACACCGGCGGCAGAAAGCATGCAGCCAGCGAATGCGACGAAGCGAGCCAATTTAACGGCATCAGTCAACAACCTGGGATCGGCGTACCGCGACGAGTCCGCTCGGCCTCAGTTTCCAAACGGATTGCTACTATGCCGCGAACGTGCGTGCGGCTTCGTTAATGAGAGGCGTCATCCGAAACAAAGACCCGACGCCCAAGGGCGAGTTTACCGTCGCTCGGATGGCGCGAAGCGACATCCGAGATTGAGCCGGTTGAAGCGCATCAGCGCATTTCGCTTCGTTCAATGCGGGCTACGGACTATGCAACCTGCCTCGTCGCTCTGAGGCAAAGCCTCGCTAATCTTTGACGTACTTCGTCACGCCCCGGACGGTCGCTTCCGCGGTGAAGAGATTGCCGGCCGCATCGATGGCGATGCCTTCTCCCATGGCTCCCTCGGGAGCATTGGTCGTGTGCGGCGGCACGAAGATCGTCACCTTGCCGTCCTTCAAGCTGCCGGCGCGGATACCCTTGAGCCAGCCCGGATGCCGGCGGGGCTCGGATTCGGAGTCCGCCGCGTAGATGGTGTCGGTCCGATCGATCGCGAGCCCGCTCACGCGGCTGAACTCCTTATATTCGGCGATGAACCTTCCGTCTTTGGTCAGGATCTGGACGCGGTGGTTGTGGCGGTCGGCGACGATCAGCCGCCCCTGCGAATCGAACTTGACCGCGTGCGGGGTGCGGAACTCGCCCGGGCCGGTTCCGGTCTTGCCGATGATCCGCAGGAACTTGCCGTTGCGGTCGAACACCGAGATGCGCCCGACCAGGTTCGGGTCCTCGACGTTGGTGTGGCTCTCGGCCACGTAGACGTCGCCGTTCTCCGGGTCGGTGACCACGTCGTTCGGGTCGGTCAGGGCCTCCGGTGGGTTGCCCCGCACGCCTGGCTTGCCCAGCGTCATCAGCACCTTGCCGTCGGGACTGAACTTGACGACAACACTGCCCTTCTTGTCTTCGCCGGGAAACTTTTGAAGCTCGTCGGGGCTCGCAACGCGTGCGTCGGTCACCCACACGTTGCCATCGCGATCGGCATGGATGCCATGCGGCCACACGAACATGCCGCCGCCGAAGCTTCTGACCTCCTTGCCTTGGTCGTCGAACAGGTGGACCGGGTTGGCCTTGGTGCCGAGACAGCCCGGCGCGGTTCCGGGCGAGCAGCGGTCGGTCGCCCACACCGACTTGCCGTCGCGGTCGACGGCGACGCCGTTCGAGCCGCCCCACGGTCGCTTCTCCTGCGTGAGCTGTGCCCAATCGCGGATGACGCGATAGGGATTGGCGCCGCTGTTGACCGGCGGAATGTCCTGCGCCTGGGTACCCTCCATGGCCATCCCGAGGACGGCCGCCGCCAAGGACCATCTCGCGAACACTGACATCGACATCGTCTCCTCCCTTTTCTGACACCCGGCTTTTGGCTGCCGCGTCGATCGCGCGTCCCGGGATGTTCCGGCGATTGTGCACCGATCAGGCCTGAGGCCACAACAGTGTTCAACCCGTCGATATGCCCCTCATTGGCCGCGCGCACGGCTCGATTGCAGGCGTCGCCATTCCATGTGCTGCCATGCGAGCAGGCTCGGCACTCCGAGAACGAGATCGGGCAAACGCTTGACCAGCGACAGCGCGATCGCCTGGTCCGGTGGAATCCCGAACAGCGCGCACAGCAACACCAGGCCGCCCTCCTGCGCGCCCAACGCGCCCGGAATGGCAAAGGCCGCGCCACGAACGGCGTGCAACAGGCTTTCGATGACGATCGCCTCGCCGAGGCCGACCGGGTTCCCCATGAAGGCGAACACGATCAGGACTTCGGCCACCCCGATCAACCAGCCGACCATGTGCACGAGGCTGCTGACGAAGAGGCGACGCTGACCCGCATAGATCGTCGCGAGCTGCTCATAGACGGCGTCGATGGTGCCGAGCACGCGCCATTGCCGGTTGCCGGTCAGGCTGTTCATGATCCATTGCAGGATGCGCTGTCCGGCGCGGCGCTGCGCGAGATAGAAGGCCGCGAGCAGGATCGCGGCGACTGCAAGCGCAGACGCGATTGTCTGCGCCAAGGCCTCGCTCGCCCCGAGTAGTACGAGAATGGCGACGCCGAGGCAGGCAAACAGAAACTGGGTGACGGCCTGGATCAGGATGTCGACGATGATGCTCGCGGCTGCGAGCGGCCCCGCAACGCCGCGGAACATCAACAGCCGCGCGCCGATGAGGTCGCCGCCGACTTGCATCAGCGGGAGCAGCGCATTGGTCGCCTCGCGGATGAAGCGCACGAGCACGCAAGCTCCAAGCCCCGGGTGGTTGTGCGCGGGAAAGAGCAATTGCCAGCCTGCCCCGGCCAAGCTGACGGTGACGATACGCACTATCAGGACCGCGAGTATTCCCCAGCCGACGCTCGCGATGGCGTGCGCGATCGAATCGATGCCGGACCAGATGACGAGGCCGATGACGACCGCGATGCCGATCAACCAGGC
>Ga0209797_10001247_pt1 | contig 12738 bp, 9 predicted proteins | sample DOMMetBare3Fresh_2_FD_187472 | JGI IMG/M metagenome (GOLD analysis project Ga0209797, IMG submission 187472) | Wetland sediment microbial communities from St. Louis River estuary, USA, under dissolved organic matter induced mercury methylation -... | ecosystem: Environmental > Aquatic >...
GACCTCGACGCGCTCGAGTCCGAGGTGGGGCGGCGGCTCGACGCCTGCGCCCGCGCCTTTCCGACTCCCGGGGCCGCGCCGCGCGCGGGGTGACGCGCGGCGGGCTCCGGTGGCAATGCATCAGGCCCGCCCGTGCGCGTGGCGCGGTCCCGAACGGACCAGCTCGGCCAGTATCCGGCGCTGCCGGGCGTCGAGCGCGGCGTGGACGCGGGCGAAGCCCTGGGAGGCGGCCCTCTTCACCTCCCCGGCCCGGGCCAGCTCGCGCTCGAACAGGGCGTCGAGGGCCCCCTCGTCCACGGCCTCCCCGGCGAGAACGTCCGCGAGCTCGCCGCGCGAGGTGGAGAAGCCCTGGCGCAGGCCCGCCAGGGCGGCGCGGATCGACTCCACCTCGGCGAGGAGCAGCCGCTCCTGCTCGGGCGTCGCGTCGAGCCGGGCGGCGAGGCGGCGGAGCATCCAGCCCCGGCCGCGCCGGTGGCCGAACCCGCGCCAGCGGCGGCGCCAGCCGAGGAAGAGGAGGCCGCGGAGGACGAACAGGGCGACGAGGGTCCCGAGGACCCCGATGATCACGTTCTGCATGGTACCGCTCCTTTCGAGGCTTCCCGAACGGAAGCCTCTCGAGGAATGGAGGGGGCGCGCGAAGGGAGCTTCTAGGGAACGTGAAGAAACGTGAACCCGGCGCCCGGGCGCGACGGCGCCGCGGGGTGGGGGCTCGTCCAGGCTCGTCCCCCGCCGGGGATGCCTCTCCGGTCAGGTCCGCAGGCCCGAGGCCACGATCTCGGCGACGTCGAGCACGCGCAGGCGCTCCTCGCGCCCGGTCTCGGAGATGCCATCCTTCACCATGGTGAGGCAGAAGGGGCAACCGGTGGCGACGACGCCGCCCGCCTCGCCGAGCGTGGCCGCCGCCTCCTCCACCCGGTTCTGGTTCACGCGGGTGCCGAGCTTCTCCTCGAGCCACATCCGGCCGCCGCCCGCGCCGCAGCAGAACCCCTCGCGGCGGTTGCGCGGCATCTCGCGCAGCGAGAGGCCCGGAACGGAGGCGAGCGCCTCGCGGGGCGCCTCGGTGACGCCGTTCCAGCGGGCGAGGTAGCAGGGGTCGTGGAAGGTCACCGGCCCCGCGAGCCCCTCGGCCGCCCCGGGGCGGATGCGCCGCTCGGCGACGAGCCGGGCGATGAGCTCGGTGTGGTGCACCACCTCGTAGTTCCCGCCGAACTGCGGGAACTCGTTCCGGATGGTGTTCAGGCAGTGCGGGCACTGGACGAGGATGCGCCGGACGCCGTAGCCGTTCAGCTTCTCCACGTTGGCCGCGGCCTGCTGCTGGTAGAGGTACTCGTTGCCGAGCCGGCGGGCCGCCTCGCCGTTGCAGGTCTCCTCCTCGCCGAGGATGGCGAACGAGACGCCGGCCGACCGCAGGATCTGGACGATGGCGCGCGAGACCTTCTTCTGGCGGTCGTCGAAGGCGCCGGCGCAGCCGACGAAGAAGAGATACTCGTGGTCGCCGCCCTCGCTCGCCCGCGGGATGGCGAGGTCCTCGCACCACTCGGCGCGCCGGTTCGAGCCGATGCCCCAGGGGTTGCCCTGGGTCTCGATGTTCTTGAAGACCCGTGCCGCCTCCTCGGGGAAGCTCGCCTCGACGAGCACCTGGTGGCGCCGCAGGTCCACGAGCCGCGGCACGTTCTCGATGAAGACCGGGCAGGCGGTCTCGCACCAACCGCAGGTGGTGCAGGCCCAGAAGGTCTCCGGCGGGACGACCCCCTCGGAGAGCGCCGGGAGAGCGGCCTCGGCCGCCTCGCGCGCGGGAGCGTCCTTCGCGCGCGCCAGCCGGACGAGCTCCGGCGCCTTCTCCACGATGTGGCGGCGGATGGCCCGGTTCACCTCCTTGTGGCTGAGGGGCTTGCCGGTGACGTAGGTCGGGCAATGGGTCTGGCAACGGCCGCACTCGGTGCAGGAGTAGGTGTCGAGCGCCTCCTTCCAGGACAGGTCCTTGGCGGTGCGGAGGCCGTAGCTCGCGCCCTCGCTCTCGAGGTCGAGCTTGCGCAGCGCGCCCGTGGGAGGGAGCCGCTGGAAGTAGACGTTGGGGAGCGCGGTGAGGATGTGGAAGTGCTTCCCGTAGGGCAGGAAGTTGCCGAACACCAGGATGAGGACGAGGTGGGACCAGAAGCCCGCGAGCCCCACGGCGTGCGTCGCCCCGGCCGAGAGGCCGAGGCCTCCGAGGAGGCCGGCGGCGAGCGAGCCCGCCGGCGCCCAGCGGTCGAAGGGAAGGCCGGACAGGGCGCGCTCCGCCCCCTCGAACGCCATGTCCGAGAGCATGAGGCCCGCGATGAAGAGGAGGATGAGGTTTCCCTCCCACGAGCGCGTCACGCGGTCCGGCCGCGTCACGAGCCGCCGCCACAGGAAGCCGAGCGCCGCGGCGAGCGCGAGGACCAGCATCACGTCCTTCGCGAGGCCGTAGCCGCGACCGAGCGCGGTGCCCGGCCCGAGGAGCGGCAGGTGGAACGACGGATCGAAGCCCATCCCGAAGAGCGTGACGGTGCGCAGGGAGAGGACGAGGAAGGCGGCGAAGATCGCCACGTGGAGGAGCCCGGGCCCGCGCTCCCCGGGGTCCACCATGCGCCGCTGCCCGAGCCCGAAGAGGACGAGGGCCCGCGCCCGCTCCGCGGCCTGGTCGGTGCGGTCCTCGCGCCGCAGCGCCCGGAGGGGCGCGAGCCGGCGGAGCATGGTGAAGGCGAAGAAGCCGCCGGCAGCGGCGAGGAGGAGCGAGGTGAGGAGGGGGCTCATGGGCGACGGAACGGTACCCACGGCTCCACCGGAGGGGAAGCGGAAAGAGAGAGAGGGCCGCGGCGGCGCGCCGAGGCCCTCGGAGGAAGACGGCGCTGGCGCGCCCTACTTCTTGTCTTCCTTGTCCTTGTCCTTCTTGTCCTTGTCCTTCCCCTTCGGCGGGGCGGGCGGCGGGGCGGTACGGCTCGCGGGGGCCTGCTTCGCCTGTCCGGGCGGCGCCGCCTGTGGGACCGCTGGAGCCGCAGGGACCGCGGAGGCGGCGGGCCTGCCGATCTGGGCGGGCGGAGCCTGCTGCGCGGGGGCCTGTGGAGCGGGGCTCGGCCCGGCCTTCCTGGCCTGGCCGGGCGGAACGCCGCCCTGGCCTGGGGGGACAGCGCCGTGGCCTGGGGCGACGCCCGAGGCGCCGGGCGCTGCCTGCGGCTGTGCTGGGGAGGGCTGGGCCTGAGGAGGCGCCACCTGCGGCTGGCCGGGAGCCGGCCCGAAGGCGCCGGGCCTTCCCGGGGGCGGAGGCTGCTGCAGGGGCGCCTGCTGGGAAGGAGGCGGCTGGCGGGGGAGCAACGGCGCGATTCCGGGCCGCTGTGGCGGCGGCTGCGGCGCTGGGGCTTGGCGCGGCGGCGCCGGTGGCGGCGCCGGGGGCGGCCGGTATTGCTGGCGCGGCGGCGCCGCGATGGCCCGCTGCGGCGGCGGAGGCGGGCGCGTCCAGGAGCGCCAGTAGGTCGGAGGCGGCGGCCTCCTGTGGCTGTAAGGGCCGACGTAGACGTAGCCGCTGCCGCGCCAGGCCCAGTGGTTGTCGCGAGGCGGGTAATAGCCGTGGGTATGGGGGCCGGAGAGGAAGCACCAGCCGCCACCCGGGAGCGGATGGCCGCCCAGGAAGGTGAAGACGAAGGGGCCGCGCCAGTAGTAGTAGCCGTCGGAGAAGGCGTAATGCTCGATGCGGTCCGGGTAGTAGTCGTGCTCGTGCGGCCCGTCGATGTAGCACCAGCCGCCGCCGAGGTCGGCGGGGATCTGGTGCTCGCCGGCGTAGAAGACGCGGGGCTGGGGCGGCGGCTCGTAGACCACCGGGGGCTGCTCGACGACCATGGGCGGCTGCTCGACCACCGGCGGGGGTGGCGGCTCTACCGGCGTGTAGGCGGGCTGCGTGTACCGCACCACGCAGCCGGCGACGAGCGCGAGAAGGGGCAAGAGGACGAGGCGTTTCATGGTTTTCACCGTGAGGGCAGTGGGCGCGGCTCCTGCTCTTCTACGACGGATCGGAGGGGCGGTCCATTCACCATCCCGCACCATCGGTGTCGGTTTCGTGACGCCGATCAAGCCGCCCTTCAGATGAGCCGCTGCTTCGACCAGCCGGCCGCGTGGGCGCGGGCGAACTCCACCGCGTGCGCGACGTAGGGAGTCGCGATGTCGATACCCGTGACCTTCTCGAGCCCCTCGAACCCCGGCGAGCTGTTCACCTCCATGATCTTGGGTCCGGTCCGGGCCTCCAGCATGTCCACGCCCGCCACCTCGAGCCCCATGACGCGCGCCGCCTTCACCGCCGCCTCGGCGAAGTCGCGTTCGAGCACCACCTTCTTGCCCTCGCCGCCGCGGTGGAGGTTGGAGCGGAACTCGCCGGTGCGCGCCTGCCGCCGCATCGCCGCCACCACCCGGTCCCCCACGACCAGCGCGCGCACGTCGCGCCCGCGCGACTCGCGCACGAACTCCTGCAGGAGGATCTCCTGCCCGAGGCCCCAGAGCGCGTCGAGCATGCCCTCCACCTCGTCCATGGAGTTGGCGATCATGACCCCCACGCCCTGGGTGCCCTGGATGAGCTTGATGATGCAGGGGACGCCCCCCACCTGCTCCACCGCCTGCGCCACCTCGTCGCGGTAGCGGCACATGACGGTGCGCGGAATGTCGATGCCGAAGCGGGAGAGCAGCTGCAAGGCACGGAGCTTGTCGCGGGAGCGGGCGATGGGGATGGAGTTGTTGAGGACCGGCACGCCCATCATGTCGAACTGGTTCACGACCGACAGGCCGTAGCCGGTGATGGAGGCCCCGATGCGCGGGATGACCACGTCGACGTGGGTCATCTCCTCTCCGCGATAGAAGATCTGCGGCCGCTCCCGCGAGAGCACCATGTTGCAGCGCAGCGTGTCGAGGACGCGCGGCCTGTGCCCGAGGGCCCGCGCCGCCTCGACGAGCCGCCGCGTCGAGTAGAGCTTTCGGTTGCGGGAGAGGATGGCGATGGCGAGCCGCTCGCCGGGGCCGGCGCGCCTCTCGCGTCGCGCCGGCGCGGGGCCGGCGGAGTCGCTGCGCCTCGGCTTCGCCATGGGACGGCTTCGAGCTTAGGACGCGCCCCGCGGGGGCCGCAAGGGGCCACGCGTCCGTTGATCCGGCGCGTCCCGGCTGCTACAAACCACGATCCTCCCGAAAGGAAACCAGGACCGCGTGGACTACAAGGAAACCATCCAGCTCCCCAGGACCGACTTCCCCATGAAGGGGAACCTGCCGAAGCGGGAGCCGGAGATCCTGCGCGAGTGGGAGGAGCTGGGGGTCTTCGCCGCGCTCGTCGAGAAGAACCGCCGCTCCGGCGCGCCCCGCTTCGACCTGCACGACGGCCCGCCCTACGCCAACGGCGACATCCACATCGGCCACGCCCTCAACAAGATCCTGAAGGACCTCATCGTCAAATACCGCAACATGCTCGGGCAGGTGGCGGACTACGTCCCGGGCTGGGACTGCCACGGCCTGCCCATCGAGCTCAAGGTGGACAAGGAGCTCGGGCACAAGAAGCGCGACATGGACCGGCCGGCGATCATCGCCGCCTGCCGCGCCTACGCGAGGAAGTGGATCGACCGGCAGCGCGACGAGTTCAAGCGCCTCGGCATCTTCGGCCGCTGGAGCGAGCCCTACGCCACCATGGACAGGGCGTACGAGGCCGAGATCGTCCGCGCCCTGGCGCGCGTCGCCGAGAAGGGCTACCTCTTCCGTGGCAAGAAGCCGGTCTACTGGTGCACCACCGACCGGACCGCCCTCGCCGAGGCGGAGGTGGAGTACGAGGACCACGTCTCGCCGTCGATCTTCGTCGGCTTCGACGTCCTGGGCGACCTGCCCGACCCGAAGCTGCGCGGGAGGAAGGCGCGGCTCGCCGTCTGGACGACGACGCCGTGGACCCTGCCCGCGAACCTGGCGGTGGCGGTCCACCCCGGCCTCACCTATGTCGCCTACGACCTCCGGGGCCGGGTGCTGGTGGTCGCGAAGGACCTCCTCGCCCCGTTCCTCGCCGAGTGCGCCCCCGCCGAGCTCACCGTGAAGGACGCGCCGCTCGCCCACACGCCCGCCGCCCACGAGGCGACGACGGGCGGCGGCGGCGTTCCGGTCGCCGGCCTCGCCGACCCGGCCAAGGTGCTCGCCTACATCGAGGGCAAGGCGCTCGAGGGGGTCCGCTACCGCCACCCCTTCATGGACCGGGAGTGCCCGGTGATCCTGGGCGAGCACGTCACCCTCGAGGCCGGTACCGGCCTCGTCCACACCGCGCCGGGCCACGGCCAGGAGGACTACGAGGTCGGGCAGAAGTACCGGCTCGAGGTGCTGAACCCGGTGGACGGCGCGGGCCGGTTCACCGCCGAGGCGGGCAAGTACGCCGGCAAGTCCATCTGGGAGGCGAACCCCGAGATCGTCCGCGACCTCGAGGCTTCCGGCCACCTCCTCTCCGACCCCGGGGCGACGCTGAAGCACAGCTACCCGCATTGCTGGCGTTGCCGCAGGCCGGTGGTGATCCTCGCCACGGACCAGTGGTTCCTCTCGCTCGAGCACGACGGCCTCCGGAGGCGCACGCTCTCGGAGATCGAGCGGGTGGAGTGGATCCCGCGCTGGGGCAAGGAGCGCATCTACGGGATGATCGAGCACCGGCCCGACTGGTGCCTCTCGCGCCAGCGCACCTGGGGCGTCCCCATCGCCGTCTTCTACTGCGAGGCGTGCAACGAGCCGCTCGTCTCGCCGGCGGTGATGGAGCGGGTGGCGAAGGCCTTCGAGGAGGAGGGCATCGAGGCCTGGTACCGGCGCGAGCCGAAGGAGTTCGTCGGGGGCGAGAGGTGCAAGTGCGGCGGCACGGCCTTCCGCCGCGAGCAGGACATCCTCGACGTGTGGTGGGACTCCGGGGTCTCCTGGTCGGCGGTGTGCGGGAGCCGCGGGATGCCCGTGCCGGTGGGGCTCTACCTCGAGGGCTCCGACCAGCACCGCGGCTGGTTCCACTCGGCCCTGCTCACCTCCATGGCCATCCGCGGCGCCGCGCCCTACCGGGCGGTCCTGACGCACGGCTTCGTCGTGGACGCGCAGGGCCGGACCATGTCGAAGAGCCGCGGGACCGGCGTCGCGCCCGAGGAGATCATCAAGAAGTACGGGGCCGAGATCCTCCGGCTGTGGGTGGCCTCCGCCGACTACCGCGACGACGTCCGGCTCTCGGAGGAGATCCTCTCCGGCCTCGCCGAGGGGTACCGCAAGATCCGCAACACGGTGCGCTGGGCGATCGGGAATCTCTTCGACTTCGACCCGGCGAAGGACGCGGTGCCGGTCGCGGAGCTCCTCCCCATCGACCGCTGGGCGCTGGCGCGGCTGGTGGAATGGGCGGACACCGTGGAGAAGGCCTACGCCGACTACGAGTTCCACCTCGCCTACCACGCCACCATCGAGCTGTGCTCGGTGGACCTCTCGAGCATCTACTTCGACGTCATCAAGGACCGGCTCTACACGGCGAGGAAGGACGGCAAGGCGCGCCGCAGCGGCCAGACCGTGCTGCACCTCGTGGCCCAGGACCTCCTGCGGCTGCTCGCCCCCATCCTCTCCTTCACCGCCTACGAGGCCTGGAAGCACCTGCCGGGGCGGCCGGCGGAGAACGTCTTCCTCGCCGGCTTCCCATCGCGCCAGCGGCCCGGGGACGCCGACGCCCTGGAGGCGCGCTACGGCAAGCTCTTCGAGGTCCGGGCCGCCGTGCAGAAGGCCCTCGAGATCGCGCGGCAGGCGAAGCTCATCGGCTCCGGCCTCGAGGCCATGGTGACGGTGAGGGCCGAGGGGGAGACCCTCTCGCTCCTCGAATCGGCGAAGGACGAGCTGCCGACGCTCTTCATCGTCTCCAAGGTGGCGCTCGCGAAGGGGCCGCTCGATGTCGAGGTGGCGCGGGCCCCCGGGAAGAAGTGCGAGCGCTGCTGGCTCTATGCCGAGGACATCGGCAAGGCGCCGGCTCACCCGACCGTATGCGGCAAGTGCGCCGAGGCCCTGGCATGACCCGCTCCGGCCCGTCCAAGTGGGCGCTCCTCGCCCTCTCCTTCGCGGTGCTGGTGGCCCTCGACCAGTGGACGAAGTACCTCGCCGTCGAGCGGCTCACCTTCGCCCTCGAGCGCGCCGGCGCGAGCGCGGCCGGCGAGAGGCTGCGCGCCTTCTACGGCCTGCGCCACCTCGAGCGCCTGGCGCGCGAGCCGTTCGTCGTCTGGAAGCCGATGTGGCGGATGAGCTACGTCGAGAACCCCGGCGCCGCCTGGGGCCTCTTCCGCGGCATGTCGGAGGGGCTGCGGAACGCCTTCTTCACCGCCATCTCGCTCGGGGCGGTGGCCTTCATCCTCGTCTACTACCGGAGGCTCGAGAAGCGGCAGCGGTACCTGCAAGTGGCGCTGGCGCTCGTCCTCTCCGGGGCGGTGGGCAACTTCATCGACCGGATCGCGCGCGGGTACGTCATCGACTTCATCGACTGGCACTGGTGGAACCGGCCCGACATCCGCTGGCCGACGTTCAATCTCGCCGACTCGCTCATCGTGGTCGGCGTCGCGCTCCTCGTCCTGCACCCCGGGCCGAAGCGCACCGAGGCCGTTGCGGCGGCCGGGAATGAGAAGGCCGCGCCGGGCGTCTAGGCGGGCGAATCCTCGTGCTCCCGGTCCTCTTCCGCCTCGAGATCCCTCCCGCCTGGGCGAAGCCCGCCGTGGTGCTGCTGGTGCTCGCCCTGGCGCTCGGCCGCGCCTTCGCCTTCCGCCGCCGCGCCGCCGCCGATGGAGGGAAGGTGTCGTGGGGCGCCGCCCTCTGGGACGACCGCTGGGTGGTGGGAGGGCTCGCGCTCGTCGCGACGGTCCTCTGGAGCCGGGGACTGCTCGATCGCCCGATCGACCTGCCCCTCCACACCTACGGCCTGCTCCTCGCCTCGGGCTTCGTCGTCGCCATCTGGCTGGCGCAGCGCGAGGCCGCCCGGCAGGGGCAGGACCCGGAGAAGATCGGCGACCTCGCCTTCTGGATCCTGGTCTCGGCGCTGGCGGGGAGCCGCGTCTACTACATCCTCGTCAACTGGAACGACTACTTCGGCTCGGGCGCGATGGTGACGACGCAGCTCGGGCGGATGCCGCGCCTGCTCGCCGTCTGGGAGGGCGGGCTCGTCTTCTACGGCGGCTTCATCGCCGCCGCGCTCGCCGCCTGGTGGTACATGCGCCGGCGCGGGATGCCCTTCCTCGCCTACGCCGACACCCTGATCCCGTCGGTGGCCATGGGCCAGGTCCTGGGGCGGCTCGGCTGCTTCGCGGCGGGCTGCTGCTGGGGGAGCGTCGCCCACTCCGACCTGCCCTGGCTGGCGCGTTTCCCGCCGGCGTCGCTCGCCTTCCAGACCTTCGCGCGGCGCCCGGACGCTTCCCGTTACCTCGCCCCCGACGGGCTCGCCACCCTGCCGCTCCACCCCACGCAGCTCTACGAGTCGGCGGGGGAGCTGGCGATCTTCTTCCTGCTCGTGGCCCTCGTCCGGCCGCGCAAGCGCTTCCACGGGCAGGTGCTCGCCTCCTGGCTCATGCTCTACGCGGTCCTGCGCACGACGGTGGAGCTCTTCCGCGGCGACGTGGAGCGCGGCGTGGTGGCGGGCCTGGGCGTGGGCACGTGGACCTCGCTCGCCATCTTCGCGGCGGGCGTGGCGGTGATGGTGGTGGGGCGCCGGCGCACATCGGCCCTCCAGGCCGCGACGGCCTGACTCGAAGCGGCGTTGATCGCCCGAGCGCGCGCCGGATAGACTCGCCGCGTGGCGCAACCCCCGCAGAAGGCCGACGGACCCAAGCTCGGCGCGAACGGCCAGCCGCTCGCCGGCTTGGACGCGAGGGACCCCGGGCTCGGCAAGATCCACAAGACCGACGCGCTCGCGGAAACCTGCCAGCACCTAGAGGAGGAGATCGAGGAGCTGAAGGTGAAGTACGAGATGTACTTCCTCGGAGTCGAGCGGCTCGAGCCGGCGAAGTGGCGCGACGACCTCAAGAAGAACGTCGCGCGGCTGAAGAGCGCCTTCACCCGCAACACCGGCCTGCGCTTCCGCATCGGGTCGCTCCACGCGCGCTACCTCTCCTACGAGCGGATGTGGCTCCGCCACGCGCGCGAGAAGGAGGAGGGCACCTACCGGCGCGACCTCTTCAAGGCCCGGTTGCGCGGCCCGGCGGAGCCACCGCCCCAGGCCCAGGCCGCCCAGAAGAAGGCGCCGGGCCAGACCGAGGACGTGGACCTCTCCGACTGGGCCGTCCAGGTCACCCCCTCTCCGATGCGCGACCCCATCGCGACGGCGCGCGCTCCTGGCGCGCCCGCGAAGGCGCCGCCTGTCGGGAAGGGCGCACCGGCCCGGCCCGCCGCGGCGGCGCGGCCGCCCGCTCCCTCGAGCGGCCTCGACGACCGGCAGATGAAGGCCCTCTACGACGCCTACGTCAGCGCGAAGAAGCGCTGCAACGAGGACACCTCGAAGCTCACCTACGACGCGGTGGCCAAGACCGTCTCGAAGCAGATCCCCGAGCTCATGACCCGGTACAAGGCGAAGGCGGTGGACTTCAAGGTGGTCATCAAGGACGGCAAGGCGATCCTGAAGGCCGTCCCCAAGACCTGAGCCGCGCCGAGCGCCGCCGCTTTTCGGTTTGCTTTCGCGGGCCTGCGATCGTAAAACAGCGGGCCGCGGCGGACCGACCCGCCGCGCGATTCCTCGCCTGGGTAGCTCAGTCGGTAGAGCAGGGGACTGAAAATCCCCGTGTCGGTGGTTCGATTCCGCCCCCAGGCACCAGGTCATCCGAGCTCGAACATCGTGGCCCGCCAGACAAACTCTGGCGGGCCCTCTGATTTTCGGCGAAGAGGGCGAGCTGAGGTCCCCCGCCCGACTCGAGTCCATCCGGTCCGTTTGGTACGCCGGGTCCACGCCTTTCCGCGTGGTCTGATGCACCGGTGATGCAGTCGCCGCCTAGAGAGGCGATCACCTACCTCGTTTGGATCGTGGGGTTCGACTTTCCCCAAGCGTCCTTGATCTCATGGCCCGTGGCGGGGCGAGGAGGAGGAGGCAGCATTCGCACAACCGCTACAGGGGTCCGAACGAGGCGGAGTCCGCCTGGCGCGCGGAGCGTTTGGTGGCGTAGTGGTGGGCGTCTTCTGCAACCTGGCTCGGAGAACCACGATGGGCATTCTGTCTGCGCTGCTCGGCCGCAAGCATAGCGAGTCGAGCGTTCTCGTCGGTTGCCGGCACCTCGTCCGTGTCGAGGGGCAGCCGTACGAGCCCGCGGAGGCCGACTTCCGTGAGGACGGCACGCTTCACTATTCCGTGCTCGCCGGGACGCGATGGCAGATCATGAAGCTCAGGTACCGAGTGGACGGCGACACCATCATCACCAATCAGCCTTCCGCGCCGAGAGAAGAGAGGAGTCGCTTTGCTCTGGCACCCGACGGCACCCTCACGCTCGAGTTCGGCGGAGCTAAGAGCCTGTTCAGGCGAGGCGAGAAGCAAGCACCTAGAGTGTAGACTGTGAGAAGCGTTCGGCACTAACCTGGTGTCCACGAGATCGGGGCAAGCTCACTTCCCGGGCGAGTGCGGTTGAGAGCGCCGCCGATAAGGGCGAGTAACGTCCAGCTGAGTGGAGTACGGGACCGACCGTGCCGCGCGATGAGGCTCCAGAGCCAGGACGGGCGCATCGCCCCCAGGACCCGCAAAGCATGAACGATCCAACCAGCCTGTTCTTGGCCAGAGCTGCAGTGATACTGGTCCTGGGTGCGCGCGCCGCTGCCGTCGTGGCGGCCGGCGACCCGGCCACGCTCGTTCGCGAGGCCTATCGCATCGAGCAGGAGCATCTTGCTGGGAACCGGCCCTCGGAGCGCAAAGCGCCGTGGACCCCGCCTCGCCGCGCTAAGGCTATGGCGACGGCGCTCCCGGCGGCCGCGCGTCCTTCAGCGGTGACTCTGGGCGTCGTCAACTGGAGCGCGGCGCCCGCGCCCCAGGTCAGGTTGGCCTTTCGCACCGTCGAAGGCGGCTGGGAAGCCCTTCCCGATCCAGCGCCGGATCGGGAGTCGCTCCACAAGTACGCAGACCTGCCTCGCACGATGCACTGGACCGTTTGCTTCGACGGAAAGACGCGCGGCACCTTGGACACCGAGCTCACGCCCAGCGAGTCCTACGCACTGGCAGGAGTGCACGTCCAGTTGCCCGCGCCGTTTCCGAGCGAGCGGAGCGCGGACTCCGGCGAATGGACGGCGCCGCCGGCGCATCCGCTGATGGCCGTGAGCTCGGCGGGACTGTGCGCCGATCCCGACGGCTGGCACCGGAAGACTCTCCCGCCGGCGGCCAAGAAAGCGCTGTTTCGCGCCGTGCACGAGAGCGTCAAGGTCCAGGGTTGCGACGAGAAGGGGAACTGGAACGTCTGGCGGTACCCCGACGGCCAGATCGACATCGTGAAGACCTACGTTTCGAGGCAGGGCGAATGGCTCGCCATGCTGCGTGTGCTGGGGCCACCCCGCTCCAATGCCAGCGCTTGCGACGTCGTCCTGGGCGAGGAGCACGACGTCCAGTTGTTCCACCTCGATGCCACCGGGAAGGCGAAGCACCTCGGCGCCTCGCTCACCGTCGTGGATGCCGGCGATTACGACGGGGACGGCAAGTCAGAGGTTCTCACCGTTTTCCAGAGGGACAATTACGACGGGTACACGCTGCTCTACGACCGGTTCAGGAGG
>Ga0209797_10001249_pt1 | contig 12731 bp, 16 predicted proteins | sample DOMMetBare3Fresh_2_FD_187472 | JGI IMG/M metagenome (GOLD analysis project Ga0209797, IMG submission 187472) | Wetland sediment microbial communities from St. Louis River estuary, USA, under dissolved organic matter induced mercury methylation -... | ecosystem: Environmental > Aquatic >...
CGCATCGGGCCGCAGCGACGTCATCAAGCCGAAGATCTGGTCGGCGAAGAAGGATGCCCCCTGTCGAGCCGTGCTGCGGCAGTCGGACACCTTCGAATGCTCGCTCAGCATGATGGTTACGTTTCGCGAGGGCGACAACAAGCCCGGCAAGCATGCCGAGCGTGTGTACGTGCACTGGGATGGCGCGAAGGGGGAGTGGAAGCGCGGGATGCCCGGGCGCAGGAAGTAGCGCGCCGTAAGCCTCCAACGGCGGCGGGCCCGCCTCATCGCTCCGTGGGCCGACGTCTGCCCTCCGCTGAGGGGTTTCCTTTGGGTGGATGTCGCATCAGGGTCGGTAGCGCCTGCTGGCGATTCAAGGCAGCGGTCGATCGGGCGGCATGCATCCATCGATGTCTGGCCGAGTCAGCTGTACCTTGAAACCGGCCGCTCGCGCCGCGGCCTTGCCGACGCTACTACGACTGGAACGCGGCCGAGACCGTGAGTTCACGGTCGTGCCACCACCGACTGGGCATGCGTCGTCGCCACGTTCGCCCGTCCCAGCTCGCGCGACTTCATCGACCCAAAGGCAGATATAGGGTCAGCTTCGCGTCCAACAGGGTCTTGAACCCGAAGTGCAGGTAGAAGTCTTTGGCAGCATCGTCTTTCGCATCCACGACCAGTGCATACGCGGCGACTTGCTGCCGGGCCTTCAGGCAGCGATCGACGGCACAACCCAGCAGCAGCTTGCCGAGCCCTTGACCCTGCCGATCCGAACGACACGCGAGCCGGCCCATGCGAAAGCAGGGCACCGGGTATCGGGGCAGCTTCTTGCGCTCGGCCTCGGCCAGCCGCCGCCCATCGACTTCGGCCGCGCTGAGTGTGTAGTAGCCCAGGATGCGTTCGGGCTGAGTCGAGTCCGTCAGTACGAAGACCGAACTGATGCCGCGACGACGGTGTTGTTCGGCGAAGCGCTGGATGTACACATCCAGTGCCGGTTCGCCGCACTCGAATCCTTGCCGATCATGGATCGCAGGGTCGAGTGGAAGGTCGTCAAGCACGTCGAACCTTGCGGCGCGCTAGCGTCAAGGCTGCCTTGAGCGCAGGGTTCGGGGTGAACGCCGAGTCCAATGCGCGGGAAAACGCGTTGAAGTCGCGCTCGGAGAGGGTGATCCGGGCCTCACGTTCGAGCAGCACCTGCGCCTTTTCCTTCGCGGCCACTCGCACGAACCCTGCCATCGTCGTGCCCATCAAGGCCGCAGCCTTGGCCACGATGGCCTTCTCGTCGGCGTCCATTTTCAGATCGAAGCGTGCTGCGGCGGTCATGGGGTGCTCCTGTGTATCGTTACGGCATTTTACCGTACAATTGGCTCGAAAATTCAGATGGCCAATCGGGCCAGTGCAGTTGCCGCAATCTCGCCGCGCAGGTGGCCGTAGTGACGCTCGATCATCGCCACGCTGGTCCCCGAAATCTGCGCCACGGTGAGCAGATCGAGGCCGTCGTGCACGAGGTCGCTGATCACGCTGTGACGCAATGTGTAGGCCGTGGTCCCGTCCGGAAGATGGGCCGCCTCGACCGTGGCCCTGATAGGCCACTTCCAGGCATCCTTGTTCCATGCCTTGCCGTCAGCACGTGAGAGCAACGGAGCTGTCGGCAGCTTGTCCTTGGACGCCGCTTCGAAGAACTCCGCCGTCACGTCGGGCAACTTGATCCGCCGATCCATGCCGCTCTTGTCCTGGCCGATTTTGAGCACCTTGAGCCGCCCGTCAAAGTCCCCGGCCTGGAGCTTGGCCAGGGCTCCGGGCCGCAAGGGGAGCTGGCATAGGCCGCGCAAAAAGGCTGCGAGATCGCCCGGCGCTTGCTCGATGAAGTTGAGGCGCTGTACTCGGTCGAGGTAGAGCTCGCGCCGCTGGTCTGCGTTCTTGATGGGGCGCAGCTTGCTCCGCCATGCAAAATCCGTCGTCAGCAGGCCATCCAGGTACGCGAGGTTCAGTGCCGCACGAAAGCAGGTCATGTCGCGGTTCAGCGTACTGTCCGATCGCTGTTCGCCACGGCGCCCGCCGCTGCGTGTCGGCAGTTCCCGAAGGGCCTTGCGCCAGGATTCGAGCTGCGCCGGCGTGAGCTTGGTCAGCTCGGTCGCTGCCAACCGTGCGTTGTTCAGAACGTAGTTCCTAAGTCGTGCCTCGGCATCCTTGGCGGCACGCTCCGACTTGGTTGCACGCAAATGGCAAACGTACCTCGTGCAGGCGTCGGACACGGTCGACGTATGGGCTGCGCCGCCCCGCCCGAGATGGTCGAACCAGGGCAAGGCAGCCCTCGTGGCAGCGTCGAACCGAAGGTGGTCGGCCAACTCTGCGAACTCGCCCAGCGGCTTGAACAACTGCTTCACGCCGTCCTCTTCGTCGCGAGCGCGCGCCAGCCACGCACCGTGGCCGCTCGCAGTCATCTTGCGGTAGCCAACGAAGCAGCCTTTGCGAACGCGCTGCCAGTACGGCTCCCTTCTCGGCTTGAGCTTTTCGCGCGAGGCGACCGTGTCGATGCGTGCGGCCATGTCTGTCCCGGCTGTCGAAGTACGAAAAAAGTACGAAAAACCAGGGTGAATTTTAGAGGCTGTTCTGGGACGATCGAAAGCCGTTTCTCCTATGAAAACTGGATTCCAGGACATCCCGGAAAGTCCCGTTTTCCCACCTTGACATGGTGGGGGTCGTTGGTTCGAGTCCAATCGCGCCTACCAGATCGACCATGAATGCAAGAAGGACCGGGCGTCACCGTCCGGTCCTTCTTCCTTCGGTTCTCGGGCAAGGTGTCGTGCTGCCGCGCCCAACGATCGAATGCGCGGCGCCTTGCCTCAGGCCGTTCGCCATGCCGCTTCGGTATCGGCAAAGTCGGCGGCGCTGTTGGCGCCGGTGCCCCCACCTGATGCCTTGCGCCGCCGTTGACCGGGGCGCTTGCATCGATTGGCCTTCGCCAGCCAAGCCGCCCAGTACGCGGCCCGGCCGGAGAGCCAGAACGGCGTCGTCATGAAACTCGGCACCCCGACGTTCAGCGTCCGGGCGGTTTCGTGACGAACCACGAATCGCTTGCCGTGCGCTGCCAATCGGCCAGTTGCTTCTCCGCGTCCTCCTTGGCCAGGCCGTAGCGCTCCTGGATCTTGCCGGCCAGCTGTTCACGGCGGCCGGCGATGACGTCGATGTCGTCGTCGGTCAGCTTGCCCCATTGTTCCTTGGCCTTGCCGGACACCTGCTTCCAGTTCCCTTCAATGCGATCCCAGTTCATCGATGTGTCCTTCGAATGTGGTTGGTGGAGTACTTGAGTTCGAGGCGGTGCGCCGAGCTCACGGGCGAACGGCGATCTCGTTCTTGACCGACTTGACGCCGTTGACCTTCCAGGCCAGGGACTCGGCCGTGGTGCGCTCGGTCCCGTTCTTGGCGAAGCCCGAGAGCATCACGGTGCCGTTGAGCGTTTCGACCTTGATGCTGGCCGCATCGACGTTGCTGTTGTCGACGAAGCGACCCTTGACGGCCGTGGTGATCGCTGCGTCGTCGACATAAGCGCCGACGGTTTCCTGGCCGCGGGTGACCGCGCAGCCCGATGCGATGACGAGGAGGAAGGCGGCCGCGGTGAGGGCAAGTTGGTTTCGAACGGTCATGAAAGTTCTCCAATGTGGTGGATGGTTGGGGTCAGATGAGGCGGCTTGCCGCGCAGCACCGACAGGCCAATGTAGGCAACGCGCTCTCCGGCCGGCATCGGCGCGCAGCGCGTGCCAGCGTAGGACAGCGCCGCGCATTCGCAACGTCGGCTACTTCTTGGTGGGCTCGACTTTGTTGCCGATCACGTCGCCGAATGTGGCTCCGGGGGTCGGGCCCATCGCCGTAGAGGGCGACTCGTGCATCAACGCAGGCTGCCGCGCCGCAGCAGGTTGACGATCGCCAGCAGGATGGACGCGCCGAGGAAGGACACGACCAGCGCGGGCAGGCTGAAGTTGTCCTGGTTGATCGTGCCGGCACCCACCAGAGGCGAGATGAGCCAGCCGCCGACCATCGCGCCGACGACACCGACCACGACGTTGAGCACGTTGGACTCTTGTCCGTCGGTCTTCATCAGCACGCTTGCCAGCAACCGATGACGCCCCCGACGATGAGCCAGATGATGATGTTCATGGCTATTCCAATGAATGTGACCGTCAGCGGCAAGGGATCGGATCGTTGTGCCGGGGCAACGCGTGAGACAGGGTATGCCCTAGCGAGCGGCCGCACCATTCCTTCGCAACGCATTTCGAGGTCTGCCGCGGCGCCGCCCCTGCGTGGGACAAGACCTACGCCGTAGGGCCATGTCCGTGGTGGGCCACAGCGTGGTCGATGGTCGTTGGTGCGATAGCGCACCGTCGCCATTGCCCTCGTCTCCCACTAGGTTCACCATCGGGCTGTTCATGCACCGGCCGAATCGCGCCCGAGGCAGAGCCTTATGCATGGCGCTGCTCCCTCGGCCGCTCACGAACCGGTCGCTTGCCGCCCTGCACGTGGCCGTTTGGCTGCGCTGGCAGACCGGGATCGAGCCGTCCTGCTGACGGCTCGGCCAAGTGTTGTACAAGTCCGGAGCCAAGATGTCGCGCGTCGCCTTTCCGACCGCCGCTATCGTCTCGCTGCTGTACTTGATGGCGGACGGCGCCTTGGCCGAGACCGCTGTCGTCGGCATTGAAGGCGTCGTCGGCGTTCCGCTGTCCATGGGCAGCGAGTCGACGCCCCGCCGTGGTACGCCGAGCATGGATCACGGACTTTGTGTGCGCTGCCGCACAGACCAGAGCGTACTGATCCTGCCTGATCGGCGCCTTCGACCAGAGCGGTTCAGCACTTCCGAGCAGCGCTTGCTTTCACCACGTGCAGACCACCATAACGGCCACTGACTCACAGGCCACCGCGATGCAACCGTCTGCGCAGGGCGGCGGCGGCGCGGCGCCCGCGGCCCGTGTCGATGCCATCGAGGGACTGCGCGGCTACCTGGCACTGTGGGTCGTTGTGTGCCATGTCTTCTACGTGACCGGCATCACGGGCGACTCGCTCTCCGGGCTGCCCAAGCTGTTGCGCCAGGGCGACCTGGCGGTCGACCTCTTCATCATCGTCAGCGGATTCGTCATCTTCATGTGTCTGGACACGCAGGTGGCAAGCTACCGCCAGTTCGTGATCCAGCGGTTCTGGCGCCTGTTCCCCCTCTTCATCGTCTTGTTCGCGGTGGCCATTCCGCTGTCGAGCCTGGAGATGTCGAACATGGAGCTCGCGCCGCAGTTCCATCCGCCGGCGGAGTTCGCGACCACCACGGTGATGCATCAGGGCTGGTGGGACCACTTCGAGTGGAACGTCGTGCTGCACGTGCTGATGCTGAATGGCCTGGTGCCCGACCGCGTGATGCCCGGTGCACCAGGTGCCTTCCTCGTGCCGGCGTGGAGCGTATCGCTGGAGTGGCAGTTCTACCTGGTTGCACCCCTCGCGTATGCGATGGCCATGGGTGCCCGCCGCTGGCAACGAATCGCGCTACTGACTTTCTGCGCGGCGTCTTTCCTGGCGGCGCGCTATGCACTCCCACCGGTGGACTTCGGTGCTGCGCTGCCTTTCCACGTGGAGTACTTCGCCTTGGGCGCCGCCAGCTATGTGCTCTACCGGCGGCGCTCGATGATCGTGCAGCGGGACGTCTGGCTTGCGGGAGCGCTGGTTCTGTCGATGCTCGTGCTGTCGATGTACAAGCTGAGCTGGGGTCTGATACCGATCGCGCTCTGGATCGCGTTCTTGGGCGTGTTGCTCGAGCCGTCCGGCTCATGGTCGTCGCGGCTCGCCACGCCGTGGTTCACCAATCCAGTGAGTCGGCATCTAGGCAAGATCTCCTACAGCGTCTACCTGAGTCACTACTTGCTGATCTTCGTGCTGCAGCGAGCGCTGCTGGTCGGGTTGCCGCAGCTCGACCGGGCCGCGCACTTCTGGGTTCTGCTGGCCGCCACCTTCGCAGCGACCATCGCCTTGTCGACGCTGTTGTACAGGTTCATCGAGGCTCCGGGCATCCGCGCGGGGCGGATTCTTTCCCGTGACCTCGGCATCCCCAGCCGCCAGGACAGCTCGGAGCGGGCCGCCCCGCCACGCCGTTCACCTGTGTGAGCGGCTACGGGCCGCGCATGGGCCACTGGCTGGCCGGGAGTGCGATCGGCCCGTCCTGCGGCGTGGCGAACTGCTTGGTCGCCTGCGGCACAGTCTGCCCACCATCGTGCCCGATCTGGCACGGCCGCGCGGCCGGCCGGTTCGACCCGCAGGTTCGCGTGGCCCACTGAGGCCGTTTCCACAGTAAGGCCGGCCCCGGCGCTGGCGTTGAAGGATTTCTTCCCGCCGCCCGAGCGCGTCGGCAACGAGGTGGTGCGCGCCGTCGCGCCGCTCGCTCGAGGTCCCGGAGGTTCTAGATTCTGACCGGTACCAAACCGGGTACGGGGTCACTCGACTGCGGCCGGCTTGGGCGCCTCGGTCTCGCGCGTCACGAGTTCGCGATAGATGCCGCCACCGGCAACGCTGCCGCTGGTGGTGCCCTCGCCCTGCATGCGCGCCACGCAGTCGCGGCGATCGGACGGCGGCAGCGGCTCGCAGCGCTTGAGCAGGTTGCGTGCATAACGTCCGGGGTCCGCGTCCAGCTGGGCGGGCAGGGCCATGGAGCGCGTCGTGCTCGCCGCGCTCAGGCATTCGTCGCGGTCGCCCTTGTATCGCGCGCTCAGGCAAAGTGCGCTGTCGCGCTGGTAGCGCGCCTGGACCGCGCGGGTGACGTCTTTCTCCGAGGCTAGCGCCGGTGCGCTGCCCAACGCCGTGGCGAGCAGGCACAGGGCCCAGGTCGAACGACGCACGCGACAGGGGTTGTTGGTTCTTGTCATAAGGGACTCCTTGAGATGGAATGGGCAGATGGATGGGCGGCAGGGCGCCGTCCGATCACCGGAGAAGCCGTTCGACCGGCGGGATCACGACGCTGACCTCAGGACCGGCCGGATCGGTCCGGGCGACGCTCAACAGGGTGCGGCAGCTGTTGCGCTGGGATCGATTGGCGATGACGTTGCAGCGCCACAGCGCCTCGGCGTGCGCCGCGGCGTCCAGGCGTCTGGCCTCGCCCTGGCGCACGCCCGCGTTCACGACACGCTCGAAGGTCAGCAGCGCACCGGACACCGCCAGCATCGCCAGCACCGACGGCCCGTGGCGGATGGCTCTTTGCATGAGGGCCTGGCGCCGGCTGCCGGTCCGAGCGTTGCGCCACGCGGCGGATCCGCCGGTGGCGACGGCCAGCCACCGATCGGCCAGAGTGTTCATGTCGAGTCCTGGTTCGCAGCCCGCAAGACGCGGGCGATGCCTGCGGCGATGCTGCATGCGCAAGGACACATCGAACCATCGGACCCGGACGGCACCCGGTGTAGGAGGGCGCGCCGTGCAGCGGCCTGCGGTGCCGCCGCGCGGCGGTGTGCGTGCCAGATCTCAGCGTTGCACGAACGCGTGCCGCAGGGCCTCGTCGGACATCGCGCGCAGGTCGGTTTCGGTGAGCGGCGTGTGCTGCAGCAGTTCGGCCGCCTCGCTGCTCATCGAGACGCGCGACATCAGCCGGTTGTCGGTCTGCCAGCTGAGCGACAGCCCGGCACGCCACAGCGCGGTGATCGGATGCTCCGCGATCGAGCGCGCCGCACCGGTGTGCACGTTGCTCGTCGGGCAGACCTCGAGGTGCACATCAGCGTCGCGCACGGCGTCCATCAGCGCGGGGTCGCGATGCAGGGCATCGACCAGGCGTACGCCGTGGCCGATGCGCGCGGCGCCGTGCTGCACCGCCTCGAGCACGCGCTCGGCCGCGTCGGCCTCGCCGGCATGCAGCGTGAGCGGCAGCCCGGCATCGCGCGCGAGCGTGATCGCGCGCGCGTGTTGCGAGGGGGGATGGCCCGCTTCGGCGCCAGCCAGATCGAACCCCACGACGCCCTGGTCCCGGTAGCGCTGTGCCAGGCGCGCGGCGCGCAGCGTTTCCGCCTCCGGCAGGTGGCGCATCGCGCAGACGATCAGCCCGCAGGGCAACGGGCTGGCGGCCAGGCCCGCGAGCAGCGCCTCGACCGCCGCCTCGCCCGGCACGCCGTGCGGCTCGAACAGCAGCGGAGCGATGCGGAACTCGGCCAGCACCGCGCCGTCGGCGCGCGCGTCCTCCGCGGCCTCGAAGGCCACGCGCTGCAGCGCGGCGGGGCTGGCCATCGCGGCCACCGTCAGGGTGAACCCGCGCAGGAACTCGACCAGGCTGCCGGCATGGGCACGTTCGTCGAACCATTGCCCGATCCCCGCCGCGTCGGCCGCCGGCGGCTCGATGCCGCGTTCGCCCAGCAGTTCGAGCAGCGTCTGCTCCCTCAGCCCACCGTCGAGGTGGTCGTGCAACACCACCTTGGGCAACGCACGCGCGATCGCGATCGGGTCCGGCATCCCGGCATCGTAGTGCAGCCCCTGAGACGGCTCGGGCATGGCGCTTGTTATCCTGCCGCACCCGTTCACCCGCCAGGAAGGATGCGCTCCACCATGAACCCCAAGCTGCTCTGCACCACGGTCGCGCTCGCCGCGGCGAGCGCGACCGTCTTTGCCCAAGCCCAGCCCGCCGTGATCTTCGACATGGGCGGCAAGTTCGACAAGTCGTTCAACGAGGCCGCCTACAACGGCGCCGAGCGATGGAAGAAGGAAACCAGCAAGCCGTACCTCGAGTTCGAGATCTCCAACCCGACGCAGCGCGAGCAGGCGATGCGCCGCATGGCCGAGCGCAGCGCCGACCCGATCATCGGCGTGGGATTCTCGATGGGCTCGTCGATGGAAAAGACGGCCAAGGAGTTCCCGAAGCTGCGGTTCACGATCATCGACTTCGTGATCGACCTGCCGAACGTCGAGTCGGTGGTATTCCGTGAACACGAGGGCAGCTTCCTCGTGGGCATGATGGCCGCGATGGCCAGCAAGACCGGCAAGGTCGGTTTCGTCGGCGGCATGGACGTGCCGCTGATCCGCAAGTTCCAGTGCGGCTACGAGCAGGGCGCCAGGTACGCCAACCCGAAGGTCGAGGTGCTCGCCAACATGACCGGCACGACCCCCACGGCCTGGAACGACCCGGCGCGCGGCGCCGAGCTCACCAAGGCGCAGTTCTCCAAGGGCGCGGACGTCGTGTTCGCCGCGGCCGGCGGCACGGGCACGGGCGTGTACCAGGCGGCCAAGGATGCCGGCAGGCTCGCGATCGGCGTGGACAGCAACCAGAACCACTTGCATCCGGGCACGATGCTCACCTCGATGGTCAAGCGCGTCGACGTGGCCGTCTACAACAGCTTCAAGCAGCACAAGGCCGGCGTCACGTCGCTGGGCCTGAAGGAAGGCGGCGTCGACTACGCGCTCGACAAGAACAACGAGAAGCTGGTCAGCGCCGAGATGAAGACCAAGGTCGATGCGGCCAAGGCGGACATCATCAGCGGAAAGATCAAGGTCATCGACTACATGGCCAAGAACGAGTGCAAGTGACGCGATGAGCGACACCCGGCCACCGCCTGCGGTGGCCATGCGCGCGATCGACAAGCGCTTCGGCGCCGTGCACGCCAATCGCGCCGTCGACCTGACGGTGCCTGCCGGCACGGTGCATGGCATCGTCGGCGAGAACGGCGCGGGCAAGAGCACGCTGATGTCGATCCTGTACGGCTTCTATCACGCCGACAGCGGCACGATCGAGATCGACGGGCGACCCGCGAAGATCGCCAACTCGCACGACGCGATCGCGCAGGGCATCGGCATGGTGCACCAGCACTTCATGCTGGTGGACACGCTGTCGGCGCTGGACAACATCATGCTCGGCGCCGAGCCGGCATGGCTGTTGAATTCGGCGCGCCGCGCCGTGCGCGCCAAGCTCGACGCGTTGATGCGCGACACCGGCTTGACGGTCGACCTGGATGCCAAGGTCGAGGACCTTCCGGTCGGCGAGCGACAACGACTCGAAATCCTCAAGGCGCTTCACCGCGGCGCGCGCATCCTGATTCTCGACGAACCGACTGCGGTGCTCACCCCGCACGAGACCGAGCAGCTGTTCGTCACGCTGCGTGGCCTGCGCTCGCGCGGCACGACGATTCTTCTGATCACCCACAAGCTCAAGGAGATCATGGCGCTGTGCGATGCAGTGACGGTCATGCGTGGCGGTGCCGTCGTCCTCGATGCGCCGACCGCCGGGACGTCGATCGACGCGCTCGCCGAGGCGATGGTCGGCCGCCGCGTGCACCTCGGGCGCATCGAGGCCGGAAAGGGTGTGCGCGGCGACGAGCTGTTGCGCGCCGAGGGCCTGACGTGGCGCGACGCGCTGGGCGTGGCGCGTCTGGCCGGCGTGTCCGTCTCGCTGCGCGCGGGAGAGATCCTGGGCATCGCAGGCGTGTCGGGCAACGGCCAGAGCGAGTTGCTCGACGTGCTCGCCGGCTTGCTGGTGCCGCAGCACGGCCAGCTGGTCATCGGTGAGCGGCGCTTCGTGCCGGCGCACTGGCTTACCCCCGACGTGGCACGCGCACTGCGCATCGCGCATGTGCCCGAAGACCGCCAGAAGCGCGGCCTCGTGCTTCCGTTCGCGGCCTGGGAGTCGGCCGTGCTCGGCTACCAGCGGCTGCCGCGCTACAACCGCGGCGGATTGCTACAGCAGGCCACGATGCGCGGCGACTGCGCGACGATGATGGACCGTTTCGACGTGCGGCCGCGCCAGTGCGACCTGAAATCGGCCAAGTTCTCCGGCGGCAACCAGCAGAAGCTCGTGCTCGCGCGCGAGGCCGCACGCGAGCCGCGCATCCTGCTCGTCGGGCAGCCCACGCGCGGCGTGGACATCGGCGCGATCGAGTTCATCCACGAGCGGCTGCGCGCGATGCGCGATGCGGGCAGCACGGTGCTGCTGGTGTCCTCCGAACTCGACGAGATCCTGGCACTGTCCGACCGCGTGATCGTCATGAACGCGGGCCAGATCGTCGGCGAACTGCCGATCGAGCAGTGCAGCGAGTCGGCGCTCGGCCGGCTGATGGGCGGCGCGGAGCGGGCCGCGGCATGAAGCGCAGCCTGCAGGCCGAGCGCCGGGCCGCTGCCGAGCCGGCCCGCGCGCTGTTGGGAGGCGGCGCGGCGCACTCGCTGTGCCGGAGGCTCACGTGAGTCAGCACCAAGTCGAGATCCCGCGCTGGATCGACCTGGTCGTCCTTCCGCTGTTCAATCTGGCGTTGGCCTTCGGGGTCTCGGCGATCGTGCTGCTGGCGATCGGGCAGAGTCCGCTGCAGGTGCTGGCGCTGCTGGTCAAGGGGTCGTTCGGCAGCGCCGCTGGCATCAGCTACACGCTGTACTACAGCACCACGTTCGTGTTCACGGGTCTCGCGGTCGCAGTGGCCTATCACGCGGGCCTGTTCAACATCGGCGGCGAGGGCCAGGCGATGATGGGCGGACTCGGCTCCGCGCTGGTCGGGCTGGCCTTCGGCGCGCACTGGCCGGCGTGGCTTCTGCTGCCGGCGATGGTGCTGGCCGCGATGGCCCTGGGCGTCCTTTGGGCGGCAGTGCCCGGCGTGCTGCAGGCCTACCGCGGCAGCCACATCGTCATCACGACGATCATGTTCAACTTCATCGCCTCGGCGCTTCTGATCTACCTGCTGGTCAACGTGCTCAAGGAGCCGGGCAACATGTCGCCCGAGACGCGCGCGTTCGGAGCGGCGGCGCAGATCCCCGGAATGCACGCCGTGCTGGGCGCGCTGGGCGTCGAGTGGCCCCGCACGCCGCTCAATGCGAGCGTGCTGCTGGCGCTGGCCGCGCTGGTGGCGACGTGGCTGCTGCTGTGGCGGTCGCAGGCGGGATATGCGCTGCGTGCGGTCGGCCATTCGCCCGATGCGGCCCGTTACGCCGGCATCCGGCCGCGCACGCAGATCGTCGTGGCGATGGCGATCTCGGGCGCACTGGCCGCGCTGGTGGGCATCAACGAGATTGCGGGCGTGCACAACCGGCTGATTGCCGACTTCGTCGCCGGTGCGGGTTTCACCGGCATCGCGGTGTCGCTGATCGGGCGCAACCATCCGCTGGGCATCGCGCTGGCGTCACTGCTGTTCGGTGCGCTCTACCAGGGCGGTGCCGAACTGGCCTTCGAGATCCAGGGGTTCTCGCGCGACATGGTGTTCACGCTGCAGGGCCTGATCGTGCTGTTCGCCGGCGCGATGGCACAGGTGGCTGCGCCGTGGCTGGCGCGCGCCTGGTGGGCCGTGGCGCCCAGGCCGCGCGCCGCCGCGCTGCCGGAGGCCGCGCATGGATGAGCTCGCGCTCGCGCTGGGCACCATCATCGCATCGACGCTGCGCGTGGCCACGCCGCTGATCCTGTGCGCACTGGCAGGCACCTTGTCCGAACGCTCGGGTGTGATCGACCTGGGCCTGGAAGGCAAGATGCTCGCCACGGCGTTCTGTGCGGCGAGCGTGGCCGTCGCGAGCGGTTCGCTGGTGCTGGCGATCGGTGCGGCGATCGCGCTGGGCATCGCGCTGTCGATGCTGCACGGCTTCGCCTGCGTCAGCCACCGCGGCGACCAGGTCGTGATGGGCATGGCGATCACGATGACGGCAGCCGGTCTCACGGTCGTTCTGGGCATCGCGTGGTTCAAGCAGGGCGGCCAGACGCCGCCGATTCCCGACGCGGTGCGGCTGGACGCCTGGTTCGAGGGACCGGCTGCCGCACTCGCGAAGGTCCCGCTCGTCGGCCCGGT
>Ga0209797_10001251_pt1 | contig 12722 bp, 9 predicted proteins | sample DOMMetBare3Fresh_2_FD_187472 | JGI IMG/M metagenome (GOLD analysis project Ga0209797, IMG submission 187472) | Wetland sediment microbial communities from St. Louis River estuary, USA, under dissolved organic matter induced mercury methylation -... | ecosystem: Environmental > Aquatic >...
ACGGCAAGGCGCGGGCCGCCGACCAGCGCGCCGCGGTCGAACGGTGCGCGCCCGCTCTCGCCGACCTCGTCGCGCGGGGGCACGACCTCGTCCTCACCCACGGCAACGGCCCCCAGGTCGGCAACCTGCTGGTGAAGAACGAGCTCGCCGCGACCGTCGTCCCGCCGGTCCCGCTCGACTGGTGCGGAGCCCAGACCCAGGCCACCATCGGCCGCCTGCTGCTCGACGCGCTCGACAACGAGCTGGCCTCCCGGGGCCTGGACCACCGGACCGCCACGCTGGTCACCCGTACGCTCGTCGACGGCGACGACCCCGGGTTCACCCACCCGACCAAGCCGATCGGCCGCTACCTGACCGAGCCGGAGGCGGCCGTCCTCGTCGGGCACGGCCAGGTCTGGGCCGACCGCGGCGAGCGCGGCTGGCGGCGGATGGTCGCCAGCCCCGAACCGCTCGAGGTGCTCGACGCGCCGGCCGCCGCGGCCCTGCTCGCCGCCGGCTTCGTCGTCGTCTGCGCCGGGGGCGGCGGGATCCCGACGGTGCGCGTCGTCGACCGGGGCGGCTCGACCCGGCTCGTCGGCGCCCAGGCGGTCATCGACAAGGACCTCACCGCGGCCGTCCTCGCGTCGGCGCTCGCCGTCGACGTCCTCGTCATCGCGACGGACGTCGAACACTCCGTTCTCGGGTTCGGCACGCCGTCGGCGCGACCGCTGGGCCGGGTGACGCCGTCGCAGCTGCGGGCCCACGCCGCGGACGGCGCCTTCGGCGGCGGCAGCATGGGCCCGAAGGTCGAGGCGGTGTGCCGGTTCGTCGAGGCCGGCGGCGCCCTGGCCGCGATCACCTCGCTGGACCACATCACCGCCGCCGTCGACGGCACCGCCGGTACCGTCGTGACCCCCGACCCCCGTCCGGCCCCCACCCCGGCCCGTCCTCTGGTGTGAAAGGGGCCCTTCGCGGCCCGGCGTAGCGCCCTTTCACACCAGAGGACGGGCAGCAGAGCCCCCAACTCGCCCAGCACGAGAAGAGGAACACGCCATGCCCGACGCGATCGAGGTCCGCAAGGTCGCCCTGAAGACGGTCAGCGACGCCTCGGGCCTGGCCGAGCTCGTCGACGCCGGCGTCCTCGACGCCGACCGGGTCGTCGCCGTCATCGGCAAGACCGAGGGCAACGGCGGGGTCAACGACTACACCCGGATCATCGCCGACCGGGCGTTCCGCGAGGTCCTCATGGCCACGGGCACCCGCGACCACGACGCGGTCATGCAGGTGCCGATCGTCTGGTCGGGCGGCACGGACGGCGTCCTCTCGCCGCACGCGACGATCTTCGCGACCGTCCCCGCCGACCACCCGGACGCGGCGCTCGGCACCGACGAGCCGCGGCTCACCGTCGGGTTCGCCATGAGCGACCGGCTGCTCCCCGAGGACATCGGCCGGGTGAGCATGGTCGAGAAGGTCGCGGCCGCCGTGCGGGTCGCGATGGACCGCGCCGGCATCACCGACCCGGGCGACGTCCACTACGTGCAGACCAAGACCCCGCTCCTGACGATCCACACGATCCGCGACGCGAAGTCCCGCGGGAAGAGCGTGTGGACCGAGCACACCCACGAGTCGATGGACCTGTCGAACGGGACGACGGCGCTCGGGATCGCGCTCGCGCTCGGCGAGATCTCCGGCGTCACCGACGAGCAGGTCATGCGCGACCGGTCGCTGTACTCGTCGGTCGCCTCGTGCTCGTCGGGCGTCGAGCTCGACCAGGCGCAGGTCGTCGTCGTCGGCAACGCCGTCGGGGTCGGCGGGCGGTACCGGATCGGCCACTCGGTCATGCGCGACGCGCTCGACGCCGACGGGATCTGGGCGGCGATCAGGGACGCCGGCCTCGACCTGGCGCCGCGGCCGCACCATAGCGACCTCGGTGGCCGGCTCGTCAACGTCTTCCTCAAGTGCGAGGTCAGCCAGGACGGCCAGGTCCGCGGCCGCCGCAACGCCATGCTCGACGACTCCGACGTCCACTGGCACCGGCAGATCAAGTCGTGCGTCGGCGGCGTCACCGCCGCGGTGACCGGCGACCCTGCCGTCTTCGTCTCGGTCTCGGCCGCGCACCAGGGCCCGGACGGCGGCGGCCCCGTCGCGGCGGTCGTCGACCTCGGTCCGGGCGAGCCGACCGGCTACCGGCCGCCTGCGTCCTGACGGCCGGCGGCCAGGGGGCAGCGGACGGACGTCCGGCTCAACCGCCGGACCCCGTGAGCGCCGGCCGCAGCCCGCTCGCGAGCGGCTCGACGTACCGCCGGATGCCGAGCGCGGCCGCCGCCCCCTCGCCGGCGGCGCTGGCGGCCTGCTTCGTCGACCCGCTGCGCACGTCGCCGGCGACGAAGACGCCCGGCACGCTCGTCTGCATCCCGGGGTCGGCGACGACGAAGCCCGCCGCGTCGACGTCGACGACGTCGCGGACCAGGTCGCTGTTCGGCGAGAGCCCGATGAAGACGAACGCGCCGTCGGCGGCGATCTCCTCGCGCGCACCGTCCCGTTCGACGACGAGCCCACGCAGCCGACCGTCCTCGGAGGTCGCGAAGCCGACCGGCGTCGCGCCGGTGACGACGTCGATGGCAGGGTGCTCGTCGACCTTGGTGACGACGACCTTCGACGCCGTGAGCGCGGCGTCCCGGGTGACGATCGTGACCCGCTCGGCGAACCGGGTGAGGAACACGCTCTCCTCGCCGGCGCTGTTGCCGCCGCCGATGACGACGACCTGCTTGCCGCGGTAGAAGGCGCCGTCGCACGTCGCGCAGAAGTGCACTCCGGCGCCGATGAGGTCGTCCTCGCCGTCGATCCCGAGCCTGCGGTAGGTCGACCCGAGCGCGAGGAGGACCGCGAACGCCGCGTAGGTGGCGCCGTCCCCGGTCGTCACGGTCCGGTAGTGCCCGTCGACGCCGACGGCGGTCACCTCCTGCGCCGCGAGGATCTCGACGCCGAAGCGCTCGGCCTGGGCGCGGAGCCGGTCCGCGAACTCCGCGCCGGTGACGCCCTCGGGGAAGCCCGGGAAGTTGTCCAGCCGCTCGGTGACGCCGGCCTGCCCACCGATCCCGCCGCGCTCGACGACGAGCACGGACAGCCCCTCGCGCGCCGCGTAGAGCGCGGCCGTCAGCCCGGCCGGGCCGGAGCCGACGACGACGAGGTCGTAGAAGGCGTTGCGCGCCACCGTCTGCAGCCCGAGCCGGGCGGCGAGCTGGGCGTTGCTCGGCTCGACGAGGACCGACCCGTCGTCGAACACGATCGTCGGGATGATGTCCTTGCCGTCGTTGTACGACTGCACGACGGCGCGGCCGTCGGCGTCGGCGTCCACATCGACGAAGTCGTACGCGACCCGCTGCTCGCCGAGGAACTGCTTGGCGCGCTTGCAGTCCGTGCACCAGCTGGTGCCGTACATGAGGATCGTCATCGTCCTGCGCTCCCCGGCGTCGCGACCGCCCGCTCGTCGGACCGTCCCGGATGTGAGTACCAGGGGCGTCCCACCGTTACAACCCGGCACGTGAGAACGTCGTGGGGTGACCTCCCACCCCGGCCCGGGCCGTACGGACGCCGCGTTCGTCGAGGAGCGGCTGGCCCGGATGGACCTCGCCGCCAAGGTGGCGCTGCTGCAGGGCGAGACGAACTGGCGGCTCTTCGCGGTCCCCGCGGCGGGCCTGCGCCAGGTCGTCACCTCGGACGGCCCGGCCGGCGTCCGCGGCGAGACGTGGGACGAGCGCGCGGTCGGCGTGAACATCCCCTCCCCGACTGCCGTCGCCGCCTCCTGGGACGAGGACCTCGCCCGGTCCCTCGGCGCGCTGCTCGCCGCCCAGAGCCGCCGCAAGGGCGTGGACGTGCTCCTCACACCGACCGTGAACCTGCAGCGGACGCCGCTGGGCGGCCGGCACTTCGAGTGCTACTCCGAGGACCCCCTGCTCACCGCCCGGGTCGGTGCGGCGATGGTCCGTGGCGTCCAGGGCGGTGGCGTCGCCGCGACCGTCAAGCACTACGTCGGCAACGACGCGGAGACCGAACGGATGACCGTCGACGTCCGGATGGCACCGCGGACGCTGCGCGAGGTCTATCTCGCACCGTTCGAGCACATCGTGGCCGCGGCGCGGCCGTGGGCCCTGATGGCGTCGTACAACGCCGTCGACGGCGTGACGATGACCGAGAACGCCCTCCTGACCGACCCGTTGTCGACGCAGTGGGGCTTCGACGGCGTCGTCATGAGCGACTGGACGGCGACCCGCTCCACGGCCGCCGCAGCGAACGCCGCGCTGGACCTCGCGATGCCCGGCCCGACCGGGCCCTGGGGGGACGCGCTGCTCGCCGCCGTGGAGGCGGGCGAGGTCACCGAGGCGGCCGTCGACGCGAAGGTCCGCCGGATCCTGCTGCTCGCCGGCCGGGTCGGCGCCCTCGACGGCGTCGAGCCCGCCGTCCCGGCGCCCGACCCCGCGACCCTGCCCCCGCCCGACGCCCCGGCCGTCCGGTCCGCCCTCCGGGCGGCCTCGGCGCGCGGCATGGTCCTGCTCCGCAACGAGGGCCTGCTGCCGCTGGCCGCCGCAGGGCTGCGCCGGGTCGCCGTCCTCGGACCCAACGCCGCGACCGCTCGCACCCAGGGCGGCGGCAGCGCGACCGTGCACCCGCCGCATGCCGTGTCACCGCTCGCGGGGCTGCGCGACGCGCTCGGCGACGGGATCGAGATCGTCCACGCCGAGGGCGTCCGCACCCGGGACGTCGTCGCACCGGTCGGCCCGGCGCTCGCCCGGGACCCGGTGACCGGGCTGCCCGGCGTCCGGGTGACCTACCTCGACGACGCCGGGGTCGAGGTGGCGACCGAGCACCGGCTCTCCGGCCGGATCGGGTGGGGCGACGACGGGCTCGAGCACGCGGCCCGGACGGCCCGGATCGACGCGCTCGTCACTCCCGGGCTGCCCGGCGCCTGGCAGCTCGCGGCCGGCGGCCTCGGTCGCGTCCGGCTCGAGGTGGACGGCGCGGCCGTGCTCGACACCGAGGTCACCGTCCCGGGCGGTGGCGAGCCCGACTTCGCGCACTTCGTCAGCCCGCCGCAGTCGGGCGTCACGGTCGAGCTCGAGGCGGGGCGCGAGGTGCGGATCGGGCTGCACGCCGACCCGTTGCGGATGAGCGGCGCGCTGTGCGTCGCCGAGCTGTGCATCGAGCCGCCGGTCCCCGACGCCGGCACCGGGCTCGACGAGGCGGTCGCTCTGGCGGCGGCCGCGGACGTCGCGGTCGTCGTCGTCGGGACGACGGACGCCGTCGAGAGCGAGGGCTTCGACCGGACCACGCTCGCGCTGCCGGGCGCGCAGGACGAGCTCGTCCGCCGGGTCGTCGCGGCGAACCCGCGGACCGTCGTCGTCGTGAACTCCGGCGCCCCGGTGCTGCTGCCGTGGCGCGACGACGTCCCCGCCGTGCTGCTCGGGTGGTTCGGCGGGCAGGAGTTCGGCGACGCCCTCGCCGACGTCCTGCTCGGTGCGGCCGAGCCGGGCGGCCGGCTGCCGACGACGTGGCCCGCCCGGGAGTCGGACTGTCCGGTGCTGTCGACGACGCCGGTCGACGGCGTGCTCGAGTACACCGAGGGCCTGTTCCTGGGCCACCGCGGATGGGCCCGACAGGTCGCGGACGGCGGCGCGGCCCCGGCGTACTGGTTCGGCCACGGGCTCGGCTACACGACGTGGGAGTACGCGTCGTGCGAGGTCGTCGGCCCGGGGCCGGACCCGGACGGCGGACCGGCCGCCGACGGCGCCGCGCCCACCGACGCCCGGGGGTACCTGCGCGCCCGGGTGCGGGTCCGCAACACCGGCGACCGGGCCGGGCGGACCGTCGTCCAGGCGTACCTGTCGCGCGCCACGTCGGCCGTCGAGCGGCCGCCGCTGTGGCTGGCCGGGTTCGCCGTCGTGGCCGCGGAGGCGGGCGCGGAGCACGTGGTCGACGTCGTCCTCGCGCCCCGGGCGTTCGAGCACTGGGACGAGGCGGCGGCCGGCTGGAACGCGGAGCCGGGCACCTTCTCCGTCACCGTCGGCCCGTCATCCGCCGACCGCCCGCTCACCGCCGAGGTGACCCTCCCCGGCTGACCCACCCCCCGCCCCTCGGCGGGCCCGTAGTGTGACCCGAACCACCGGCACGCCGGGAGACCTCGCGCCTGCCCCTCCGGGAGAGTCGGACCCATGAACCTCAGCGGCCTGCAGATCGCCGTCGTCACGCTCATCGCGGTGCTGTCCGTGATCGGGGTCGCGCTGTTCGCGCGGACCGTCGGCCACCTGGTCCGGGTGATCCGGGTCGGTCAGCCGGACCGGACCCGGGGCGGGCAGGCGGGCGCCCGGGCGTACAGCCTGTTCGCCGAGACGCTCGGTCACGCCCGGCTCGGCCGGTGGCCGCTCGTGGGGATCATGCACTGGTTCGTGTTCGTCGGGTTCGGGGCGTTGTTCTTCACCCTCGTCACCGCGTACGGCCAGCTCGTCGAGCCGGAGTTCGCGCTGCCGCTCATCGGGCGCTGGGTCGTCTACGAATGGGTCACCGAGGTCATCGCCTGGCTCACCCTGATCGGCATCGGCGTCCTCATCGCGGTCCGCCAGAAGCAGCACCCGCGGCGCTCGGCCGGTGCGGGCGGGCGCGGCTCGCGGTTCTTCGGCTCCTCGTTCTGGCAGGCCTACTACGTCGAGGCGACGATCCTCGCCGTCGCGCTCTGCGTGCTGACCCTGCGCGGGCTGGAGTACGCGCTGGCGGGGGCCGTCGCCGCGCGCGACGCCGGTCCGCTCGGTGTCTTCGAGGCGCCGTCGGCCGCCCACTTCCCGCTGACCTTCTGGATCGGCGACCTCTTCTCGGCCGCCTCGATCGGCACGATCGAGACCCTGATCGTCCTCGTCGCCGCGACGAAGATCATCGTGTCGATGGCCTGGTTCATCACGATCGCGCTCCAGCCGACGATGGGGGTGGCCTGGCACCGGTTCCTGGCCTTCCCGAACGTGTGGTTCAAGCGGCACCCGGGCAAGGACGCCGACCGCGGGCTCGTCGCGTCGCTGGGCGCCTTGCAGCCGATCCGGGTCAAGGGTGAGCCGCTGAACTTCGAGGACGTCGAGGAGCTCGACGAGGACGCCGCGCTCGGCGTCGGGAAGGTCGAGGACTTCACGTGGAAGGGCCTGCTCGACTTCTCCACGTGCACCGAGTGCGGGCGCTGCCAGTCCCAGTGCCCGGCGTGGAACACCGACAAGCCGCTGTCACCCAAGCTCCTCGTGCTCGCGCTGCGCGACCACGCGCACGGCAAGGCACCGTGGCTGCTCGCCGGGCAGGACCAGCGCGACGGCCTCGACGAGCCCGTCAAGGCGCAGGCCGGGCGGCCGCTGCTCGGGGACACCGGCTGGGCCGAGAGCGGTGACGTGCTCGGCGCCTACGGCGCGGCGGGCGGCGTCATCGACCCGGACGTCCTGTGGTCGTGCACGACGTGCGGCGCCTGCGTCGAGCAGTGCCCGGTCGACATCGAGCACGTCGACCACATCGTCGACATGCGCCGCTACCAGGTGCTCATCGAGTCGGCGTTCCCCAGCGAGCTCGGTGGCCTGTTCAAGAACCTCGAGAAGAACTCCAACCCGTGGGGCATGAGCCCGCGGCTGCGGATGGACTGGGCCAAGAACCTGCCCTTCGAGGTCAAGCAGGTCGGCACCGACGTCGAGGACCTCTCCGAGGTCGAGTACCTGTTCTGGGTCGGCTGCGCGGGCGCGTTCGAGGACCGGCAGAAGCGCACGACCCGGGCGATCGCCGAGCTGCTCCACACCGCGGGCGTCTCGTTCGCCGTCCTCGGCGACGGCGAGGGCTGCACCGGCGACCCGGCCCGTCGCTCGGGCAACGAGTTCCTCTTCCAGATGCTCGCCGCGGCGAACGTCGAGACGCTCAACGAGGTCAAGGCGACGAAGGTCGTCGTGTCCTGCGCGCACTGCTTCAACACCCTGAAGAACGAGTACCCCCAGCTCGGCGGCAGCTACGAGGTCGTCCACCACACCCAGCTGCTCAACAGGCTCGTCCGCGAGCGCCGCCTGCTGCCGGTCGCGCCGCTGTCGAGCGCGCCGATCCTCGGTCCGGAGTTCGCCCCGGCGAACGGGACCGCCGCGACGACAGCCACGGACGGGACCCCGGCGGCGACGGTCACCTACCACGACCCCTGCTACATCGGCCGGCACAACGGCGTCTACACCCCGCCGCGCGAGCTCATCGACGCGCTGCCCGGTGTCACCCTCACCGAGATGCCGCGGCACGCCAGTCGCTCCTTCTGCTGCGGCGCCGGCGGCGCGCGGATGTGGATGGAGGAGAAGCTCGGCCAGCGGATCAACAACAACCGCACCGCCGAGGCCGTCGCGACCGGTGCCGACAAGATCGCCGTCGGCTGTCCGTTCTGCCGGGTCATGCTGTCCGACGGGTTGACCACCCAGCAGGCCGACGGCACGGCCGCCGACTCCGTCGAGGTCGTCGACGTCGCCCAGATGCTGCTCGCCTCGGTGAAGCGCACGGACCCGAAGACCGAGCCGGCACCGATCGCCTGACGGCCTCGTCCGGGGCCGGGCTGCGCATCACGGTCGCCGTGCGCCAGCATGTGCGCGTGAGCACACCCGCGACCGGACGCGCCGCGCTGTGGGCCGTCGGCGACGCGCGCCTCGCCGACGGCAGCGCGGTGGACGTCGTCGTCGAGGGCGAGCGGATCGTGGCCGTGGGACCGGGCGTGGCGACGCGCGTGTCCGGCCTGCACGACCAGGACGCCGTCGCCGCCCGGGGCGGGCTGCTGCTGCCGGCCTTCGTCGACACCCACGTCCACCTCGACAAGGTCGGCATCCGGGACGGTCTCGACAGCGGACGGCGGTACCCCGGCAGCGCGCACCCGGGCGACCTTGCCTGGGCGATCGCCGCGACGCACGAGGCGAAGCGGGCCTACACCGTCGAGTCGGTCGCCGCTCGCGCGACCGCTGTCATCGAGCACCATGTGCTGAACGGGACGACCCGGGTCCGCAGCCATGTCGACGTCGACACGATCGGCGGGCTCACCCCGCTGCGCGGCGTCCGGGCGGCGGCAGCCGCGACCGCCGACCTCGCCGACGTCGTGACCATCGCCTTCCCGCAGGAAGGGATCGCGCGCGACCCGGGCGCGGCCGAGCTCATGGTCGCGGCGATGGCGGAGGGCGCGGACGTCGTCGGCGGCATGCCGCACTGGGAGGACGGCGAGGCCGCGCAGCGGGCGCACGTCCGGTTCTGCTTCGACCTCGCGCAACGGTTCGACGCCGACGTCGACATGCACGTCGACGAGACCGACGACGGCGACGTCAGGACGCTCGGGATGGTCGTCGAGGAGACCGAGCTGCGCGGCTGGCAGGGCCGGGTGACGGTCGGGCACGTGTGCGCGCTCGCCGCGGCCGACCAGGCCTACGCGGACGCGGTCGTCGCCGGCTGCGCGCGGGCCGGGATCACCGTCGCGAGCAACCCGGTGACCAACCTCGTGCTCCAGGGCCGCGGGGACCGCGGGCTCGTGCGGCGCGGGACGACGCGCGTCCGCGAGCTCCTCGACGCGGGGGTGCCGGTGGCGTTCGGCCAGGACTGCGTCCGCGACGCCTTCTACCCGTTCGGGCGCGCGAGCATGCTCGAGGTCGCGCTCGTCAGCGCGCACGCCGCGCACCTGACGACGCCGGCCGAGCTGCGGACGGCGCTCGCTGCGGTGACCGAGGTCCCTGCGGCGGCGTGGCGGCTCGGCGCTGATTACGGGATCGCTCCGGGGGCCCGGGCGGACCTCCAGCTCTACGCGGCGCCGACGTGGGAGGAGGCACTGCGGCTCCAGGACCCGCCGCGGGCGGTGTGGCGCGCCGGGCGGCTCGTCGCGACGTCCGAGGTCACCCGGAGCCTGCGACCGGCGAGCGGCCCTGCCCGATGACCTCCGCGAGCCGCCGGTCGAGGAACGCGCGCTCCGCGGCGTTCTGCGTGAGACCGAGCGCCTCGCGGTAGGCGCGGGCCGCCTTGTCGGGGCGGCCCAGCCGGCGCAGCAGGTCGGCCCGGGTCGCGGGCAGGTACGGGTAGCCGGCCAGCCGCGGATCCGTGGCGAGCCGGTCGATCTCGGTGAGCGCGACGGCGGGGCCGCCGTCCGGTGCGGGCACGAACGACAGCGCGGCGGCGCGGTTGAGGGCGACGACCGGCGAGTCCCAGACGGCGAGCAGCTGGTCGTACAGGGTCACGACCCGCGGCCAGTCGGTCTCGGCCGACGACGGCGCCGCCGCATGGACACCGGCGATCGCGGCCTGCAGCGTGAACCGGCCCGGGGTCCTCGTCGCCGTGAGGGCCTGGGCCGTGAGGAGTAGGCCCTGCGCGATCCGGACGGCGTCCCAGCGGGAGCGGTCCTGGTCCCCGAGGAGCACCATCCGGCCCGCGTCGTCCATCCGCGCGTCCCGCCGCGCGTGCGTGAGCACGAGCAGCCCGAGCAGCCCGCGGACCTCGGGCTCGGCCGGGAGCAGGGCGGCGAGCAGGCGGGCGAGACCGAGCGCCCGGCGGCACAGGTCGTCCCGGACCAGGGCCTCGCCGGACGGTGCCGTGTGCCCGGTGCTGAAGAGCAGGTGGACCGTCGTCAGGACGCTGTCGAGCCGCTCGGCGAGCTCGGCCCCGCGGGGGACCCGGAACGGGATCCCCGCCCCCTCGATCTTCTTCTTGGCGCGGGTGATCCGGGCCGCCATCGTCGGCTCGGAGACGAGGAACGCCCGGGCGACGTCCGGGGTCGCGACGCCGCAGACCAGGCGCAGCGTGAGGGCCACCTGCGCCTGCGGGGCCAGCGCCGGGTGGCAGCACGTGAAGATCAACCGCAGCCGGTCGTCGGGGACGCCCGGACCGACACCGCCCGGACTCCCGCCGTCGGTGCCCGTGACGGCGCTCCCCGTCGCGTCCGCCTCGAGCGGCTCCACGAGCAGCGGCAGCTTGCGGCGCAACGTCCCCTCGCGACGCAGCGCGTCGAGCGCGCGGTTGCGCGCCGTCGTCGTCAGCCAGGCGCCGGGACTGCGCGGGACGCCGTCCCGGCGCCAGGCCGCGATCGCACTGACGTACGCCTCCTGCGCGCACTCCTCGGCGAGGTCGAGGTCGCCGGCGACGCGCACCGTCGCGGCGAGCACGAAGGCCCACTCGCGACGGTGCGCGTCCTCGAGCGCGCGGGCGACGTCGCCGTCAGCATCACCGTCCGCGCCGCCCGACATGCTCTTGGGCGAGGCCGTCAGTGGTCGAACACCATGACGGGACGGACCTCGACACCGCCACCGGCGGCCGGGCAGCCCTTGGCGATCTCGAGCGCGTGGTCGAGGTCGCGGGCCTCGATGAGGTAGAAGCCGCCGAGCGCCTCCTTGGTCTCGGAGAACGGGCCGTCGGTGACGGCGCCGCCGCGGATCGACGTCGCGGTGGACGTCTCGCGCAGCGCCTCCCCGCCGACGATCTGCCCCCCGAGCTCACCGACCGCCTTGGTGAACGCGTCGTGCGCGTCCATGACTGCCTGCATCGCCTCGGGTGCGAGGTTCTCGTAGTAGGCCTCGTCCTCGTAGATGAGGATCGTGTACTTCGGCATCGGGTACCTCCTGTCACGTCGGGCGGCGGGCCCGTCCGACACCACCCCGACGGACAGCCTGCACCCGGATCGACAGCGCCGGGACGAGAATCTGCGGTGAGTTCGGCACCGACCTGGTTCCCGTCGCTCTGCACTGCTCCACGGGGCGGAGCAGTGCAGAGGGCGGGAACAAGGTGCTCTGCACAGTTTCACGGGTGGAGCAGTTTCACGGGGTGGAGCAGTTTCACGGGGTGGAGCAGAGCGACGGGAACAGGGTGCCCCAACGGACGTGCGACGACGCGGTGAGGTACCGCCTGCTCAGGGCCGGTCTGGCGAGACCGGGGCGCCGGGGGCCGGAGGGCGGGGCTTGGGGCGGGCGATCCGGCTGAGCCGGCCGGCGACGGAGCCGAGGTCGTCGAGCCGGTTGACCGCGGCGGCGTTGGCCGCCTGGACCTCGGCGTAGACCTCTGCCCGGTGAACCTGGACGCTGCGCGGCGCCTCGATCCCGAGCCGCACCGTGTCACCCCGGACGTCCAGCACGACGACGCGGACCTCGTCACCGATGACGATGCTCTCGCCGCCGCGGCGGGTGAGTACGAGCACTCCGGGCTCCCTCCGTGGACCCCTGGCCGTTGCCGGGATCCCCTGACGGGGGGACCGCTACGCGACGACGGCTCGGACCGGCCAGTCGGTGCCGGAGAGGATCACCTGGGCGGCGACCCGCAGTCGGGCATTGATGACGACCGGTGCCAGAAGGTTAGCGGTCGTCGACGCTGCGTCACCGGAAATGGTGAGGACGACGAGGATGAGCGCGTCGTCGGCCTGCTCGAGCTCGAGCTCGGCGCACGTCGTGTCGTCGAGCTCGACGACGTAGTCGGCGAAGAACGCGTCGGGGACGCCGACGAGGAAGCGCACCTCGGGCAGCTCGACGCTGCGCAGCTCGTACAGCAGCGCGTCCTCGGACTCGTCGTCGTGCAGGCGCACGAGGACGAAGCGGGTGAGGTCGGGGAACCCCGGGATCGGCCGCACGAGGCGGATCTCGGGCAGCTCGTCGGGCACGGGCCCCACCGTAGTCGAGCCGTCATGCACGATCGCGGACGTCGTGCCGGTCACTTGAGGAAGTCCGCGAGCGAGGTCTGGAGGATCTTCGCCG
>Ga0209797_10001254_pt1 | contig 12708 bp, 14 predicted proteins | sample DOMMetBare3Fresh_2_FD_187472 | JGI IMG/M metagenome (GOLD analysis project Ga0209797, IMG submission 187472) | Wetland sediment microbial communities from St. Louis River estuary, USA, under dissolved organic matter induced mercury methylation -... | ecosystem: Environmental > Aquatic >...
TGGCCGCTGTCCGTGCCGCGAACCGAGGTGCAAACGTGTCCGGACTTGACGCAGCTGAAAATCTTCTCGCCATCGCAAGGTCTAGATTGCCCTCCGGCGACTTCCGTCTAGGTGACTTGGAAGAACTTCCCTTCCCTGACGCCGTCTTTGACCTCGTTACCGGCTTCAATTCCTTTCAGTTCGCCGCAAACCCGGTTGTCGCGCTGCAGGAGGTGCGTCGCATCGCCAAGCCTCATGGCCGCGTCGTTGTCATGACCTGGGGCGCCCCTGAAGGCATGGAAGCAGCCTCCCTTGTTGCTGCACTGAAGCCACTCTTGCCGCCACCGCCTCCTGGAGCACCAGGCCCATTCGCCTTATCGGAAGCGAGTGCACTACGAGCACTGGCCGAAAGCGCGGGACTCAAGCCGATTGAGGTGTTCGACGTGGCTTGCGAGTGGCAGTACCCTGACATCGACACAGCGCAACGCGGGCTTGCGTCCTCGGGCGTGGCAATTCGAGCGGCAGAGCACTCGAGCGCAGAGGCGGTCAATGCCGCACATGCAGCAGCACTGTCTCCCTTCCGGCGAGAGGGCGGCACGTATCGCATCGGGGCGTCGTTCAGGTGGCTATTGGCTTCCCCCTGAGCGCCCGCAGACCGCCGGTGGGGCCCAACCCCTCGCTCAATTTGAGCGCGAACGGCAGGCCTCAGATGACGTCGCTTCTGCGCCGAGCAACTTCCTCTGATGCATCGAGAGTTGCCGACGTGCTGATCGGTACACGGTCCGCGTTCATGCCCTACGCCCCATCCGCTCATACCGAAGAGGAGGTTCGAGCATGGGTCGCATCGCACCTGATCCCGAACACCTGTGTCACCGTGGCGGAGAAGGACGGAAGAGTCGTCGGCGTGATGGCCACCGACTCGGACGGAACGGGCTCCTGGATCATGCAGATGGCGGTGGAGCCCAAACTGGTTGGCAGCGGCATCGGATCAGCTCTGCTTGTGCACGCCATTCGTTCGCTGAGGCGGCCGATCCGCCTCTACACATTCCAGCAGAATATGGGCGCGCGGCGCTTCTATGAGCGGAACGGCTTCGTCGCGATCGAACTCACGGATGGTCAAGGCAACGAGGAGAAATGCCCAGATGTGCTGTACGAGCTCAGGCAACCTCCGGCAGAGGCCTAACCATTCCATCACCCGGACGTGGCCCGGCAAGCGGGGTCACGCCGCTCATGTCGAACGTTAGGCCTCAGAGCACCTGCCCTTCCGCCCCCACCCACGAATCGAATGGAAAGGAGAAGACATGCTGAAGTTCCTGATTCACGTAACGTGCGGCCCGACAGACGCCACTCGCGCAGCTCTCGCCTTTCTCGTCGCCAAGTCGGCGGTAGAAGAAGGCCACACCGTTTCCCTCTTCCTCGCTGGTGACGCGGTCACACTGCTGAAGGACGAGAACCTCAAGTCGGTCACCGGCCTAGGAACGGGCAAGCTCGAGGAACACTTCAACGCCCTTCTTCAGAAGGGCAGCCGGTTCTACCTCTCCGGCATGTCTTCAAAGGCGCGGGGAATGTCAGAGCAAGACCTCGCGGGAAAGTCGGCCGAGTTCGCGATGCCCAATGTCCTGGTCCGCCTCGCAGCAGACGCAGACCGGGTGCTAACTTACTGACAACACGCAGCTGCTACCTCCGTAGCTGAAGGCTAACGCTTCGCTCGAGTTGACGCCCAGCGGCGTGCGGCCTGGGCGCAACTTGGCTCCAACGTTAGGCTTGCCAGGAGCCACCATGTTCGCCGGCCACATCGGAGTCGCCCTCGCTGCCGCGCGAGTCGAGCTACGCGTCAATGTCGGCATGTTCGTCGCCGCCTCTCTACTGCTTGATCTTCTGCTCTGGCTCTTCGTCCTGCTAGGCTGGGAGTCCATCGTCATTCCGCTCAACTTCGCGCAAACCCACCAGCCAGAGTTCGTGTTTCCGTACTCACATGGCCTGTTCGCCGGCGTCCTGTGGTCGGCTCTGGCCGGAGCGTTCGTCTCGTTGCTGTACAAGAGTCCCGGGGCTGCGAACTCGCGCCAGGCGTTCCTCGTCGCGGGCGTCATCTTCTCGCACTGGCTCCTCGACGCACTGGTTCATCGGCCAGAGTTGCCTGTCACAGGTATTGCTTCGCCTCAAGTGGGGCTCGGGCTGTGGAACAACATGCCCGTCGCTCTCGTGGTCGAGGCCGCTCTCCTGGGCGTCGGCATGGCCCTGTTTTTCCCTGGCTGTGGCTTGTCCCGGCCAAAGAAGCTGGCCCTTGGGCTGCTGAGTGTCCTGGTGCTCGCATTCACGATAGTGGGAATGACCGTGGCGCCGCCCCCACCATCGGCTGCCGCCATGGCAGGAACCTCCCTCGGTACTATCGTGCTCGTCTGTGCTCTCTTTGGCTGGCTCGGCGGAGGCGCGCATGCGAAGCAGGCCTAGCCGTGGACCTCCCCTTCCGAGCCTGTTGATGAGAGTTCGCACGCCCCATCGCGGCACTTCGTTGCCGGTCGCCGCACTGGATCTGTTCATCATCGAACTGGGCCAGTCCGCCGTCAGCGGTGCCCCAGCGCTGGCTTTCAGTTGCACGGCCTTTGTCGGGGCGCCCGGCGCCGAACAACAACTTCGGTTCATGCGCAGCGCTGCGCGAATGGGATCTGCCGGGCCGGGCGAATTCTCGGACGTGACTGCGGCGGATGCAGGTGGCCTTCACGGTTTCCGGCTGGGCTACCAGATACAGGGCATCACGGGGACATTCATTGCCTTTGACCGAGCGCCTTGGACCGTGGTATGCGGTGGCAACGCCGATCAACGAACCAAGGCTTCATTTGACGGTATCTTGGCTGGCATGAGACCCCATCCCTAGCGGTCACGAGATGGCTTGCGAACCTCTGACTGCCAACGCGAATGCACAACCCGTTGGTCAACTGGAGCCGGCGGCTCGACGGCCCGGACACATCGACGTCGTTCGGCCCGAATGGCCTGGATCGTTACGCGGACAATCTTTCGAAAGGGCGCGCCGTGGCCTATGACGCCGGTCTCGCCCAACGCGTTCGCGAAGCGCTCGGCGAACGGCCTGGCCTGAGCGAGCGCAAGATGTTCGGCGGCCTCGCCTTCCTGGTCGACGGCAAGATGTTCGTCGGCGTGTTGGGCTCCACGCTGATGGCCCGCGTCGGGCCCGAGCGACACCAGGATGCCCTGGCCCGGCCCCACGTGCGCGAAATGGACTTCACGGGCCGCCCGATGAAAGGCTACGTTTTCATCGACCCGCCCGGCCTCGAGGACGACCGGGAACTGGGCGCGTGGGTGTCGTGGTGCGCAGCGTACGTCGGCGGCCTGCCACTCAAGAAGTCGAAGTGAGGCGCCGCGTGTGAGCGCGGGGCAAACGGTCCGCAGCACGAGGTGCACCCATGAGTCTGCTGTTCGCCTACGGGTCGCTGAAGGAAGGGTTCCCGAATGCGTCGGTGAACAAGGGCAAGCGGCTCCCTGGGCAGTACCGCACGAAGCTGGCACTGCCCTTCTATCTCGTCGGCGACGGGCATCTGCCCTGCCTCGTGCATGCACCGGGCGCCGGAGTGCAGGTCATCGGCCAGCTGTTCGAAGTCACCGCTGCCGACCTCGCGGCGATGGATCGTCTCGAGCGGGTCGGCGAACCGGGTGGCTATCGACGGGTGCGCATCGAGGTCCAGCGCACCGACGACCCCAGCCTGCCGGTGGTCGAGGCCGACGCCTACGTGCAGAATCCGTCGAAGCTCGAAGGCGCGGGCGCACGCATCGGGCCTCTGGCCGAGTACACGCTCGAGCACGCGAGACGCCTGTCGTGGTAGCGCCCCGGCCCACGCCGGCAACGCGCTTGGTTCGTCAGGACGCGGCGCGGCCCTGCACTACATCGCCGATCACGCCGTAGCTGCCGCCGCCGAGGTGATGCAGCGTGTGCAGCGGCGCATTGTCGGCGCTGAATGACCAGCGCCCATCGGCGAAGACGCGCGCGTCGGCCTGCGCCGACACCACTTCACCGAAGAAGGTGTCGTAGGCGGCCTCGGTATGGCGTTCGGGGATGAGGCGGCACTCCATCCACGCGATGCAGCCGGCCACCAGCGGCAGGCCGAGCTCGGGCCCGTCGAACGATTCGATCGCGTAGCGCGCGAACTTGTCGTCGGGCGCGGCGATGTCGTGGCCGCTGGTGCGGCCCACCGTCGTCGTCAGGTCGGCCTGCGCGCGGCAGGGAATGTTGAGCGCGAAGCGGCCGCTGGCCAGCACGAGCTCGCGCGTGTGCGTGCTCTTGTCGATCACCACCGCCACGCGCGGCGGCGTGAACTCCACCGGCATCGACCACGCCGCCGCCATCACGTTGCGGCGGTCCTGGTGCACTGCGCTCACCAGCACGGTGGGGCCGTGGTTGATCAGGCGGCAGGCGTGAGCCAGGTCGACGGTGCGACGATGCGTCATGGGCGGATGTGGCGCAGGCCGCCGGACGCCACCCGTTGCCGCAGCGCCGTGACGGCCTCGGGTTCGGGGCGGCCCTCGAGCGCGCCGGCGATCAGCGCCGCGAGCTCGCCCATGTGCTCGGGGCCGAAGCCCAGGCGCACGATCTCGGGCGTGCCCAGGCGCAGGCCGTTCACGTCGCCGTCCACCGGCGGCAGCGGCAGGCCGATGCCGCAGGCGTACAGGCGCGCGGCCTCGAGCCGCTTTGCGGCCGCCTGTCCGCCGCCCCAGCGCGCCGCTTCGATCGCGAACTGGTGCGAGGTGGTGGCGCCGCGATCGTGGCCGAACACCGGCAGGCCGTGCTCGCTGACGAGCGCCGTCGCCAGCGCCTTTGCGGTGGCCTGCATCGCGCGCGCATAGTCGCCGCCGTGCGCCTTCCAGTCGAGCAGGCCGAGCGCGAGCGCGGCCACGCGGCCGGCATCGAAGTTGGCGGTCAGGCCCGGGTAGGCGATCGCGTCGATGCGCTCGAACAGCGCCGCGTCGTTGCCGACGATCAGCCCGCCCGGCGGGCCGCCCAGGCTCTTGTAGGTGCTCATCGTCATGACATGCGCACCCTCGGCCAGCGGGTTGGGCCACGCGCGGCCGGCCACCATGCCCGACAGGTGCGCGGCGTCGAACATCAGCTTCGCGCCCACCTCGTCGGCGATGCCGCGCACCGCGGCCACCGGATGCGGCCACAGGTTCAGGCTGCCGCCCAGCGTGATGAGCTTGGGCCTGGCCTCGCGCGCGAGCACGCGCAACGCGTCCACATCCACCGTGTAGCCATCGGCGTGCACCGGTGCGCTCACGGTGTTCAGGCCGTACAGCCCGGCCGCACCCGCGGCATGGTGCGTCACGTGGCCCGCGATCGCATCGGGCGGCGCGATGATGGTGTCGCCCGGCCGGCAGGTGGCCATGAAGACGTAGAGGTTGGCGAGCGCGCCCGAGCCCACGCGCACCTCGGCGAACTTCGCGTCGAACACCTCGGCGGCGAGTTCGGCCGCGATGACCTCGATGCGCTCGATCGCCTGCAGGCCGGTCTCGTACTTGTCGCCCGGGTGGCCGAGCGATGCGCGCGGCCCGAGGCCCGCGGCATGCAGCGCCTCGGCGCGCGGGTTCATCACGTTGGACGCCGGGTTGAGGTTGATGCCCTGCTCGTCGTGGATGCGCCGATTCTCACACACCAGACGGTGCAGTTCGGCGTCGGTGGCGGCGGCGCTCGCGGCGGCGGTGGCCTGCGCGATCGACTGCACCAGGTCTTCGCTGTGGGCCTTCACCCAGGGTCGGCGGATCAGCATGCGGCTCAGTTTAGAGGCAGCTCGCACACAATCGCCGCTGGACCGAACGGAGAACGCATCATGAAAACCAGAGCCGCCGTCGCCTGGAAAGCCGGCACCCCGCTGACCATCGAAAGCGTCGACCTGCAAGGCCCGCGCGAAGGCGAGGTGCTGGTGGAGGTGAAGGCCACCGGTATCTGCCACACCGATCACTACACCTTGAGCGGCGCCGACCCCGAAGGCCTGTTCCCCGCCATCCTCGGCCACGAAGGCGCGGGCGTGGTGCTGGAAGTCGGCGCCGGCGTGCCGTGGCTCAAGCCCGGCGACCACGTGATTCCGCTCTACACGCCCGAATGCCGGCAGTGCAAGTTCTGCCTGTCGCGCAAGACGAACCTGTGCCAGTCGATCCGCGCCACCCAGGGCAAGGGGCTGATGCCCGACGGCACATCGCGCTTCTCGATCGACGGAAAACCCATCCTGCACTACATGGGCACGAGCACTTTCGCCAACCACATCGTCGTGCCCGGCATCGCGCTGGCGAAGATCCGCGAGGACGCGCCGTTCGAGACCATCTGCTATGTCGGCTGCGGCGTCACCACCGGCGTGGGCGCGGTGCTGTTCACAGCCCGCGTGGAGGCGGGCGCCAACGTGGCGGTGTTCGGGCTGGGCGGCATCGGGCTGAACGTGATCCAGGGCGCGAAGATGGTGGGCGCCGACAAGATCATCGGCGTGGACATCAACCCCCAGCGCGAGGTGATGGCGCGCCGCTTCGGCATGACGCACTTCATCAACCCGAAGGACGTGCCCAGCGTGGTGGACCACATCGTGCAGCTCACCGACGGCGGCGCGGATTTCAGCTTCGAGTGCATCGGCAACACGCAGGTAATGCGCCAGGCGCTCGAGTGCACGCACAAGGGCTGGGGCCGCAGCATCATCATCGGCGTGGCGCCGGCGGGAGCGGAGATCGCCACGCGGCCGTTCCAGCTCGTCACCGGCCGCAAGTGGGAAGGCACGGCCTTCGGCGGCGCGCGCGGCCGCACCGACGTGCCGAAGATCGTCGACTGGGTGATGGACGGCAAGCTGCGCATCGACGAACTCATCACCCACAAACTGAAGCTCGAGGACATCAACGAGGGCTTCGCGCTGATGGAACGCGGCGAATCGATCCGTTCGGTGGTGATGTTCTGATCACCGGCCCGTGACGGGCTGGCGCGACGGGCTCTGCGGCCCGCGCCGCTCACAATGTGCATACTGTGGGCCGCTCCGCGCGCCTACCGAGTCACCACGCAAGAAGGACACCCCGTGACGACCGTCAAGAACTGCCTGGATCAGAAGCCCCAGCGGATCATCTCCGTCGGGTCGGACGACAAGGTTTCCAAGGCGCTCGAGCTGATGCGCGACAACCGCGTGCGCGCAGTGATGGTCATCGACGATGGCGCTCTGACCGGTGTCGTGACCCAGGGCGACTGCGCGATCAAGGTCCTGCTGCCCGGCCTGGATGCGAGGCACACCGTGGTCAAGCACATCATGACCAAACAGCCCATGACGGTGAAGCTCGGCGATCCCCTGGAAGCGTGCATGGGCCTGATGGCCAACCGGGGTTTCCGTCATCTGCCCGTGCTGGAATCGGGCAAGGTGGTCGGCATGATCTCGATCGGCGACGTCGTGAAGGACAGCATCCGCCAGATGAGCCAGCAGATCGGCTTTCTCGAGACCTACATCAAGGGTCACGGCGGGTGACGTCGCCGATCGGCGCCATCGCGGGCTGTTCCGTTCAGTGACCGTTGTGATGAAGCGACCGCGCGAGCCGCGCCGCATCTTCGCCTGAGGCTTCCGCTCGATGCGCAAGACCGGGCTCGGCGGGCTGGTGTATTCGACCGACGCGGGCCGCATGTGCCCGGCGTGCCGCCATCCGGTGGCCGCATGCACGTGCGTGTCGGGGCGCTCGGCCGCACCTGCCGGCGACGGCGCCATTCGCGTGAGCCGGCAGAGCAAGGGTCGCGGCGGAAGGACGGTGACGCTGGTGCGAGGCCTGCCGCTGGACGCCGGCGCGCTTGCTGAGCTGGGCAAACGACTGCGCACCGCCTGCGGCAGCGGCGGCACGGTCAAGGACGGCGTGGTCGAGATCCAGGGCGATCACGCCGAGCGCGTGATCGAATTGCTTACCGCCGAAGGCTTCACGGACGTGAAGCGTTCGGGCAGCTGAGGAAGCCGCTCTACTGCGCCTGCTGAATCCCCGCGATGGCCCAGTTGCGACTGTCGTCAACCGGCTTGACCAGGTGCCAGACCTCGTCGAACGGCGCCGCCTCGGCGCTGGCGTCTTCGCGGATCAGCCCGTTGAAGCGCACGCTCACGACCTGGCGCTCGCTCTCCTGCGCGAAGTCGATCAACTTCGCGTCGACCTTCACCACGTCGGTGTGCTGCTTCACATCACCGCGGTCCTGCAGGTCCACGCGCAGCGAGGCGAACAGCTCGGGTGTCGTGAAGTTGCGCAGGTCGTTCAGGTCGGCGCTGTCGTTGGCCGCCTGCATGCGGATGAACAGCATCTTGGCCAGGCGCTCGAAGCCCTCGGCGTCGAAGCCCGATGGCAGCACGGGCGCGACAGGCGCAGCGGCCAGGTCTGGCACGGCAAGCGGCGGCTGCAACGCAGAGCCGATCGTCACCGGCGCCAGCGCTTCACGCTGCATGCCCGGCCGTTCGTCGACGAAGCGCGGCGGCGCGGCCACGACCGGGGGTGCGCCGCCGGCGGCGGCACCGGCCATCGCGAGCGGCGGACGCTGCACGCCACCGCCCATGAAGCGTTGCATCAGCAGGCGGATCACGACGAAGGCCACCACCGCCAGCAAGGCCAGCATCACGAAGTTGGCGAAACCCTCGCCCATGCCGAGGTGGCTGAACAGCGCGGCCAGGCCCAGGCCCGCGGCCAGGCCGGCGATCGGGCCCATCCAGGAGCGCTTGGGCGCTGCGGCAGCGGCGGCGGCGGCGGCCGTACCCGGCGCGGCGTTGGGTGCGGCTGCGGGCGCGGCGGGCGTGTTCGGTGTCGCATTGGCCGGCGTGCTCTGCACCGGCTTGTCCGGCACGCTGCGCTGCATGCCGGCCGGCTTGCCGCCGCCCAGGCGCTTGGCTTCGGACACCGCGGGCGCCAGCGCGAAGGCCACGCCCACAGCGAGAGCGACTGTCCACAAGAGCTTGTTCATCGACGTCGATTCCTTGCGCCGGACGGGCGCGCGAGGCGAGAGTGTGCGCCACGGGAAAGGACGGTCGCTCCAAGGGGGCGCAGCAACCCCACTGCGCCGAGGTTTTCTCAGGCCGAGGCCGGCTGCGGCAGCTCGATGCGCACTTCCAACCCCTCGCGCGCGTGCCGCGGGTGCCCGAAGCGTACGCTGACTTCGCGCGGCGGCACGTCGACTTACTTGGCCACCACGAGTTGCAGTTCGCGCTACAGCGCGGGCAAGTGGTCGGGCAGGCGCGAGTGGCACCCGCTGCGCTCCTGCGAGATCACGATCTGCAGCCGCTGCTTGGCGAGCTGGGCCGACTTCTTCCTTCGCTGCGGAAACGGGGCCGAGAGCCACGACATCATCATCACGCCCTCGACGGCCGCGCGAACAGCCGCTGGAAGAACGTGGGCGCCTGCTCGGGCTTCGTGAAGCGCATCTCGCGCGCCTCGCCGAGGAAGCGGCGCACCACGTCCTTGTAGGCCTCGGCCACCGCGCTGTTGCTCAGGTGGATCGCAGGCACGCCCTGGTTCGACGCGTTGAGCACCGATTCCGATTCCGGGATCACGCCGATCAGCGGCGTGCGCAGGATGTCGTGGATGTCGTCCACCGAGAGCATCTGCCCGCTGGCCACGCGCACCGGGTCGTAGCGCGTGATCAGCAGGTGTTCGCGCACGCTGTCCTTGCCGTCGATGGCGCGCTGCGTCTTCGACGACAGCATGCCCAGGATGCGGTCGGAGTCGCGCACCGAAGACACCTCGGGGTTGGTGACGACGATGGCCTCGTCGGCATAGTGCATCGCCAGCAGCGCGCCGGTCTCGATGCCGGCCGGCGAGTCGCAGACGATGTACTCCATGCCCATCTCGGCCAGCTCGTCGAGCACGCGCTTGACGCCTTCCTTGGTGAGCGCCTCCTTGTCGCGCGTCTGCGAGGCGGCGAGCACGAACAGGTTGTCGGTGTGCTTGTCCTTGATCAGCGCCTGCGACAGCTTGGCCTCGCCGTGGATCACGTTGATCAGGTCGTAGACCACGCGGCGCTCGCAGCCCATGATCAGGTCCAGGTTGCGCAGCCCGACGTCGAAGTCGATCACCGCCGTCTTGTGGCCGCGCAGTGCCAGCCCCGAGGCGAAGCTGGCGCTGGTGGTGGTCTTGCCCACGCCGCCCTTGCCGGATGTCACTACGATGATCTTGGAGGCCATCGGGAGCAGGTCCTTTCGTTTCTCGTTTCAGCCGAGCGGCTCGATCGCCAGCTCGCCGCCGGCCAGCCGCACCATCGCCGCACGGCCCGCCAGGCCCTCGGGCAGCGGCTCGTCCATCGTGCGGTACACGCCCGCGATCGCCAGCACCTGCGCTTGCAGGCTGTGGCAGAAGATGCGCGCCTCGGTGTTGCCAGCCGCGCCGGCGTGCGCGCGGCCGCGCAGCGGCGCGTAGAGATGGATGTGGCCGTCGGCCATCACCTCGGCGCCGAAGCTCACCAGCGCCAGCACGATCAGGTCGCGGTCGCGCGCATAGACCTGCTGGCCCGAGCGCAGCGGCTTGTCGACCACCAGCGGCGGCAACGGCGCGAGCTGCACCTCGACGAAACGCTCGATCACTTCGGGCGGTGGCGGCGGTGCGATCTCTCGGGCCGGCGGCCGCGCGCCTTCAGGCGCTTCGAGCAGTCCCGCCGCGTCGGCTGCGCAGCGCTGCGCAGCGTTGCCGCCGCGCACGGCCACCGGACGCATGCGGTAACGGCGCAGCAGGGCCAGCAGCGCGTCGAAGTCCAGTGCCTGTTCGTCGTCGCGCACGCAAGCCAGGTCCACCACCACGGGCTCGTCATCGAACAGGCTGGGCATCACGTCCACGCGCTGCGCCAGCTCGTCGGTCAGCACGTCCAGGTCGGTGGTCTTGATCACCACCGCCATCAGCGTGAGCGCGGCACTCTTGAGTTCGAGACGGGCAGCCGTGGTATCGCTGCAGACAGCGGCGCTCATGCAATACGGGTTGGGGAGTTGCGAACGATTCTATCGACGCAGGTAACGTTTCCCTGACGCCGGCGGTTCGAGTCGCCGCTCTGCAACTCGAATCTTGGGGCTTGACAAGCCCGGGCATCGCGTCCAGCCGTCGACAATGGCGTCATGCCGCTGCTCACCCTCACCAACGCCCACCTCGCCTTTGGCCATGTGCCGCTGCTCGACGGCGCGGCGTTCTCGCTCGAAGACGGCGAGCGCGTGGCGCTGATCGGCCGCAACGGCGCGGGCAAGTCGTCGCTGCTGAAGATCCTGGCCGGATTGGAGCGCGCCGACGACGGCACGCTGCAGGTGCAGCAGGGCACGGTGCGCTTCTACGTGCCGCAGGAGCCGCTGTTCGCGGCCGAGGCGTCGGTGTTCGAGGTGGTCAGCGTGGGGGTGGCCGAAGCGCGCGCATTGCGCGAGCGCTTCGAGGCGCATGCTCCGGGAGACGATCTCGATGCGATCCAGACACGCATCGAGGCGCTCGGCGGCTGGACCTGGGAGCAGCGGGTCGATGAAACGCTGCAGCGCCTGCACCTGGACGGCACGGCGCTCGTGGGCACGTTGTCCGGCGGCACGAGGAAACGCGTCGCGCTGGCGCAGGCGCTGGTGGCGCAGCCCGACGCGTTGCTGCTCGACGAGCCGACCAACCACCTCGACCTGGATGCGATCGCATGGCTGCAGGCGCTGCTGCGCGAGTCGACGCATGCCACGGTGCTGGTGTCGCACGACCGTGCGTTCATCGATGCGGTGGCCACGCGCATCGTCGAGCTCGACCGCGGCGTGCTGCGCTCCTACCCCGGCAACTACGCCGCTTACGAGGCCACCAAGGCGCGCGAACTGGAGTCCGAGGCGCTGGCCAATGCGCGTGCCGACAAGATGCTGGCGGCCGAGGAGGTGTGGGTGCGCAAGGGCGTGGAGGCGCGCCGCACGCGCAGCGTGGGCCGCGTGGCGCGGCTGGAGCGGCTGCGCTCAGAGCGCCGCGCGCGGCGCGACCGCGTGGGGCAGGTGAAGCTCGAACTCGCCACCGGCCTGCCCACCGGCAAGATCGTGGCGGAGCTGGATGACGTGTCGATGGGGTACGCAGAAAGCATGCTGATCGATCACTTCAGCGCCACCTTCCTGCGCGGCGACAAGGTGGGCCTGGTGGGCCCCAACGGCGCGGGCAAGACGACGCTGTTGAAACTCATCCTCGGTGAGCTCGAGCCCGTGCGCGGCCGCGTGCGGCGCGGCACGAACCTGCAGGTCGCCTACTTCGACCAGTTGCGCGAGGGCCTGTCGCTCGATGCCACGCTGGCCGACACCATCAGCCCCGGCAGCGAGTGGGTGGAGGTCGGCGGCGCCAAGAAGCACGTGATGAGCTACCTCACCGACTTCCTGTTCTCGCCCGAGCGCGCCAACGCGCCGGTGCGCACGCTGTCGGGCGGCGAGCGCAACCGCCTGCTGCTCGCGCGATTGTTCGCGCTGCCGGCCAACGTGATCGTGCTCGACGAGCCGACGAACGACCTGGACATCGAAACGCTCGAATTGCTCGAGGCGCTGCTGGCCGACTACGCGGGCACCGCGTTCATCGTCAGCCACGACCGGCGCTTCGTCGACAGCGTGGTCACGAGCATCGTCGCCTGGGAGGGCGACCCCGAGTACGGCGGCCGGCCGGGGCTGTGGCGCGAGTACGAGGGCGGCATCACCGACTGGCTGCAGCAGCGCGAGCGCTCCCGCGTGGCCAGTGCTGCGCCCGTGGCGGCGCCGCCACCGGCTGCCGCGGGCGCACTCA
>Ga0209797_10001255_pt1 | contig 12704 bp, 8 predicted proteins | sample DOMMetBare3Fresh_2_FD_187472 | JGI IMG/M metagenome (GOLD analysis project Ga0209797, IMG submission 187472) | Wetland sediment microbial communities from St. Louis River estuary, USA, under dissolved organic matter induced mercury methylation -... | ecosystem: Environmental > Aquatic >...
ACACGAAAACAAGAGGCGCATCAAGACGTAAAACGCCAACATTACACCACAAAAACGATGTTTTCTCAAAGCTGTATTTGCCACTCAAAAAATATATTACAAGGTGCATTACAAATACTGAACTAACTTTAGGAGGTGATAAATTAATTTGTTTAAAACGCATTTAACCTGCATTCAGACGGGTGCTGCCATAATCATGATCCATTAATTGACCATCCGGTTAAATCAGACACCCCCTTTACTACCCAAGTGCCGTAGCCGATTCGATTTTACTAAACCCCAATTCCGTAAACTTATGATCCAGTTGTAATAACTGGGGTCGAAGTAAACTTAAATCACACTAAAGAGTCACGCCTACTATGCGCCGGACATCCTCTGCATAGAGTTCGGATTCGCTTGCAGACAAATCCCGAGAGTCTTTGACGCCCCTGGTTTTGATGTCTGGTCTCTGAATAACGACGCGTCAAAATAGGTTCGTTTTAACTCGTCTTTCCATACCTTACCGATTAACTATGAATCAGCTTTTCCTCAACGCTCACTTCCTGCACAGTTAATACAAGCAGCTTGAGGGGGTTTAAAGCCAGTTTACGACAACAGACTTTGATGGGTCTGCCATCATCGCAAAATGAGCCTATACACATTTGATCTCTTGTTCCGTATAGTGTCAGATTTTGTGCCTGTGGCACACTCCAAGATTTTTGGCGCAAGTTACGATGAGAATTTCAGGCTTCGGCGGTCACGGGCACCTTACCCTTTTATTTCCGCCTTACGAAGGTTCACTTTCGTTTAGTTAACAAATTTGTCTAGAGATTTCTTCATTCCGCATTGGCTTTCAGTAACCGTATTTCCGTTTTGGCTGGCTACTCAGAGTTTTTTTGGACACCCTTGCTTTCACCTACTTCTTCCCTTCTCAAAAGACAAGGGCTGGACTTTCAACAGCTAGCTGACTTACCATGCCAGTTGAACCATTCAATGCGCAGACAGGCTTAATCCGGCCTACTTCGGGATGTGTATAACGATGAGCGCTGCGCTTGGGAACCAGCAACTAATGAAACCTAACAAAATGAGGATAAAACAATGGCAATATCAGAACAACAACGACAAAAAAAATTGGCAAAGAAAAAACAAAAAAGGGGGGCTTTGGTTAAAAAAACAACGCTGTCAATGAAAAAGGCTAAACCTTACGCAAGCTTCGCCATTCACGAATGTTTGATACCGGATGATTTGTTTATTTCCGGCATGGGTGAACTGGTGGTGGCGCGGCGCACTCCTAACGGCGATATTGCCATGAGCGCTTTTGTTATCGATGTCTTCTGTCTGGGCGTCAAAAACGCTATGTTTGCGGTAATGCCCGAAAGTGACTATGAGCTTAAGATTAAAGGAAGAATGTCGGCAACAGGTAACGGGGGCTTTGAAAAACTGCATCAAACCTGCGCTAAAAAACTGCTGGACGGTGTCGTTGACTATGCTAAAGAGCTGGGCTTTGCTCCCCATCCTGATTATAAAAATGCCAACGATATATTTGGCAATATTGATGCTGGGGCGTGTCCGGTTAAATACACCTATGGTAAGGAAGGCAAGCCTTTTTATATTAACGGCCCTTATGAATCGCCTGCTGACATTGAACGAATTATAAACACCCTGACTAATAAATGCGGTGTAGGCGGATTTCATACCGTGCTTAGACTAACTGACGGTATGGATGACGATTTTATGTGACTTTTGGCAGGCCAATGTGGTTTATGTGTTGAGATAGCGGGTAATCAAACCTTGTAACTGATCCTTATCCAGTTGCTGGTTATCCACTTTAAGATAAACTATTGCTTCGTCGTAGCGCAGAGTTATTTCTTCTACGCCGATGATTTTCAACATCTCGGCAACAAAATCGTTCGCTTCTTGTTCGCTAAGCTCTTCCAAGGAAATAAGCAAATTCGCCCAATAGCGTGGCGGTTTCATGCTGAATGACAGCAGTAACCAGCTTAATGCCGCTGCCGCGCAAAATAAAAACACCCCGGCTGCGCCGTATTGGCCGTAACACCAGCCCCCTACCCCGCCACCAATGCCAGCACCTAAAAACTGACTGGTTGAATAAACGCCCATCGCCGTGCCTCTTAAATCACCGGGTGCGGTCTTGGAAATTAAAGAGGGCAAGGTTGCTTCCAGCAAATTAAAGCCGGTGAAAAACAACCAGAGGAAGCCAATTATTCCGGGCAATGAATTATGAAACTGCATTAAGCCCAGATCAGCAAAAACCAGGGCGGCAATAGCGCCGATAAAAACCGGTTTCATCTTGCGTTTTTTTTCCGCCAAAATAACAAACGGAATAATGGCGGCCATTGAGACAACAAAAACCGGCAAATAAACCTTCCAGTGCAGGGCGGGCAATAAACCGGCATCACGCATTAACAACGGTAAAACAACAAAACTGGCCGTTAACATGGCGTGTAAAACAAAAATCCCATAATCAAGCCTTAATAACTCTTTGTTTTTTAATATATTAATAAACTGTCCTGAAACGAGTTCTGCATCACGGTGTATTTTTGATTCTTGTGGATCGGGCACTTGATAACGAATAACCCAAATGGCTATTAATGACAGAAAAGCAATCAGCCAGAATATCCCATGAACGCCAATAAACCCGGCAATCACAGGGCCTGCGACAATGGCAACGCCAAAAGAAACGCCGATGCTGAGACCAATTAACGCCATCGCTTTGGTGCGATGCACCTCCTGGGTCAGATCCGCTACCAATGCCATAATAGGCCCCGCTATGGCGCCAGAACCCTGTATGGCTCGACCCAATAAAACGCCGTAAATGCTGTTTGAAAGAGCCGCAACCACACTGCCTATCAGAAACAGTATCAAACCTATGATTATGATCTTTTTCCTGCCAAATCGATCCGACATCAAGCCAAAAGGAATTTGCAGTATTGCCTGGCTAATGCCGTATATACCGATGGCCATGCCGATTAATGAAGGTGTTGAGCCCTCAAGTTGTTCGGCAAATAACGACAATACCGGCATAATCAAAAACAAGCCAAGCATACGCAAGGCATAAATGCTCGCTAAAGACCACGTTGCACGTTTTTCCGATGCCGTCATCGGACTGGTAATATCCTGTACTTTTGTCAAAACCGGTTGCTCCTTTGTACCTAAAATTTCAATAGAATAAAAAGGGCGTTGTAACAACAATTCCCCTTATGTAACTTAGTTCTACTTTGTCAGATTACATTACCCATTTTTTCCAATATCGTCATTCCGGCAGGGATTGCCGGAATCCAGACCCCATGAATGGGTTTTAAGCTTGCCATCCCTGGCACTGGATGCCCGCTTCATGGCGGGCATGACGAACTAGCGGATAATCTGGCAAAGTAGAATTAGGAACCTGAATGAAACAACTTGGCCATTATATTCCCTCACCCCAACCCTCTCCCGCTAGGAGAGGGAGCAATATGTCGAATTTATTTCATGCTCGTTCCTTAGTGAAGGCTCATTATAACAATCTTTCAGCTTACGAGGTGTTACGAGGATATGGCTTTAATCTTGGAACGGGGCTAAAAGTTAAGCCATCGTAGAAACTATAAACAATGGGGAGAGTATTTTTTGTGAGTTTCCTAACCCACAAAATCTCTATTAAGGTACGCAATGCGTAACTTACTTTTGTGCTTTCCGTAGATACCCATCATTCATAAAACCGCTTTAAATAATGCCCTGTATACGAAGCCTCACACTCAGAGACCTGTTTTGGCGTTCCTTCGGCAACCAGTGTGCCGCCGCCGTCGCCACCCTCAGGACCCATATCAATCAGCCAATCCGCTGTTTTAATCACATCCAGATTGTGTTCTATCACAATAACGGTATTGCCGTGATCGCGCAAGGTATGCAAAACGCCCAGCAATTGTTTTATATCATGAAAATGCAGTCCCGTAGTAGGCTCATCCAAAATATACAAGGTCGTGCCGGTATCGCGCTTGGAGAGTTCCTTGGCGAGTTTGACTCGTTGCGCTTCGCCGCCGGAAAGGGTTGTCGCATTTTGTCCCAAGGTAATATAACTCAAGCCCACCTCGGTTAAGGTATGCAATTTTCTGGCTAACGTCGGTACAGCGTTGAAGAATTCGGCCGCATCTTCTACAGTCATATCCAGCACTTGGTTAATCGTTTTGCCTTTGTATCGGACTTCGAGGGTTTCGCGGTTATAGCGTTTGCCGTTGCAGGCATCGCAATGCACGAAAATATCGGGCAGGAAGTGCATTTCAACTTTGATAACGCCATCGCCTTTACAGGCTTCGCAGCGACCGCCCTTAACGTTAAAACTGAATCGGCCGGGCGTATAACCTCGTGAGCGTGCTTCAGGGGTGGCTGAAAACAGCTCGCGTATCGGCGTGAACAATCCCGTGTAGGTTGCGGGATTGGAGCGAGGCGTTCTACCTATCGGGCTTTGGTCTATATCGACGACTTTATCAAATTGCTCGAGCCCTTCGATGGCATCGCAGGGGGCGGGAATGACACCGGCGCGGTTAATTAAGCGTGCTGCGTGGCAGTATAAAGTGTCGTTAACCAGTGTTGATTTACCGGAACCCGATACCCCGGTTACACAGGTCAACAAGCCAACGGGAAAGGAAATATCAACATTCTTCAGATTATTGCCATGGGCATTGCGAATGGTAACTAGCTTGTCCTTATCAACCGGCGTTAATGAATCGGGAATGGCAATGCCGATTTTACCCGATAAATATTGCCCCGTTAAGGAGTCTTCGCAATCAATAATTTCATCCAGCGTGCCCTGGGCAATAATGCGTCCGCCATGAACTCCAGCACCTGGACCAATATCGACAATATGCTGGGCCGAACGGATGGCATCTTCATCATGCTCAACGACGATAACGGTATTGCCCAGATCGCGCAGATGAAACAAGGTATTGAGCAAGCGCTGGTTATCGCGTTGATGTAAACCGATGGACGGCTCATCAAGCACATACATGACCCCCACCAAACCGGCGCCTATCTGGCTGGCGAGACGGATGCGTTGCGCTTCGCCGCCAGAGAGCGTGTCCGCGCTGCGATCCAGCGTTAAATAATCCAAGCCTACATTAACCAGAAATTCCAGTCGCTCCTGAATTTCTTTAATGATTTTTACTGAAATTTCGCCGCGTTGACCCGGCAAACTCAGTTGTAGAAAGAAAGCCAGAGATTTGCGAATGGGCAGCCGAGTGACCTGATGTATCGGCAACCCTTCAATGAAGACATTCCTGGCGGCAATATTAAGTCTTGCGCCATCGCAAACATTACAGGGCTTATGTGACAGATATTTTGCCAACTCATCGCGCACCATAGACGAATCGGTCTCGTGGTATCGCCTTTCCATATTGGCAATAATACCTTCAAAGCGATGTCGCTTTTTCTTTACCGAACCCGTTCCGGTCATAAACTTGAACTCGATGGCCGCGTTTCCGCTGCCATAAAGCACGGAATCTTGAGCTTCCTTTGACAGTTCTGAAAAGGGCACTTCCGGATCAAAGCCGTAATGCTGGGCTAATGAGCAGATCATTTGATAATAATAGGCATTACGCCGATCCCAACCGCGAATAGCGCCCCCGGCAAGACTGATGTCGGGATTATGCACAATAAGGTCAGCGTCAAAATGCTGCCTAACGCCCAAACCATCACAACTGCTACAAGCGCCTTTGGGGTTATTGAATGAGAAAATGCGCGGCTCCAGCTCGGTCAGGCTATACCCGCAATGAGGACACGCATAACGCTCGGAAAACAGCAGTTCTGTTGCATCATCGATGCAAGCGGCAATAGCAATGCCATCGGCAATGCGCAGAGCTGTCTCAAAGGATTCCGATAACCGTAAGGCAATGTCATCTCGAATTTTAAAACGATCAACAATGACCTCTATGGTATGTTTCTTTTTTAAATCCAGTACGGGCGCTTCATCCAGGTCATACACAGTGCCATCAATTCGAGCGCGGATGAACCCTTGGGCGCGTAAATCATCCAGTAACTGACTATGCTCGCCCTTACGCTCATTTATGACGGGCGCCAACAACATCCAGCGTTGATCTTTCGGTTGCGCAAGCACATGATCGACCATCTGGCTCACCGTTTGCGCTTCCAGTGACGTATGATGCTCAGGGCAAAGCGGTGTGCCTGCCCGCGCATATAACAGTCTCAGATAATCATAGATTTCGGTGATCGTGCCGACCGTTGAGCGTGGATTGTGTGAAGTGGATTTTTGTTCAATAGAAATAGCGGGAGATAAGCCTTCTATATGGTCAACATCCGGCTTTTCCATGATGGATAAAAACTGACGCGCGTAGGCGGAAAGGGATTCTACATAACGCCTTTGACCTTCGGCATAAATGGTGTCAAAAGCGAGCGATGATTTACCAGAGCCAGAAAGCCCGGTGATGACAATGAGTTTATCCCGGGGCAGATCAATATCAATATTTTTTAGATTATGTGTTCTGGCGCCGCGTATGCTTATGGTATCCATCAAAAAATTCCGGCAATTAAAACAACTTTATAATATACGTTCAAAGTGACGATAGTACAAACACATGGGCGATTGATTAAGCCCTATTACGAGCCACAACTTTAATTTGAAATAGGCCTTAAGAAAGCCAGTCAGAAGTTAAAAAAATAGAACACAGATCACATGAATTTTTATGGTCAGCACTAATAAAAAAGCAAATCAAATCCGTTTCAACTCATCTAATTAGCGTTAACCGTGTTCTCTTAAAGCTGTTCTGGGTTGTTACGATCTTCAAAACAAAAAAGCGGTTGGTTTTTCTGATTAAAGAAGCGGAATCAAGCGTCCGATTTTAAAGCTGTTTTTTCAATGATAGCCAATTTTTCCGACTCAATCCCCAATAACAACTCGCCCTTTAACAAGCCGACTAATTCCCTGCCAGCCATAGTAAATCGCCAGCCATGGAGTAATGGGCATTCGTCATCGTTATCGAACAACAGTTCTTCAAGGTCTTTACGTGAAGCAAGAATGCTTGGATTTAATGAGTTCTCCTCAGCGCGTATTCTGACTAATGCAGTTAGAATATCCAGTATGGCTTCTTGTTGCTGGGTTTTTTTAGCGGGCCGGTCTTTATCATTTAAAGGGAGCGGAGCACGATTCTTGGCCGCAGTAATTAATTGGCACAATTCTTTGCCATAGCGGTTGACTGCCCGCTCATTAATACCTCGGACATTAGCTAATTCCTGAACTGTTTCCGGTTGTAGTTTGGCTAAATCAAAAAGCAGCTCATCACGCAACAGCCAGCTTTTGGGCCGGTCTTCCGATTGCGCCGTTTTTTCCCGCCACTGCGCCAACGTTTGGATAATGGACAACTGTTTGCCAGTTAGTTTATTTTTGCCTTTAATTTTAAACCAGGCTTTGTCCGGAGCGACTGTATATAGCGCTGGATTTTCTAGTTCGGCAAAGTCATGTTTCAGCCAATCAATCCGACCTAATTCTGTCAGCTTTTGAACCATGAGTTGATAAATCTGACATAGATAAATGACATCATCGGCCGCATATTCAATTTCTGCTTCGATTAATGGCCGCTTGCTCCAATCTGCCCGGGTGTGCGCTTTGTTTAAATTGATGCTTAAGAGGCTGGAAACCAGCATCGCATAACCAGGATTATCCTGAAAACCCAGCAAGGGCGCAGCGACTTGGGTATCAAAAATCGGGGTCGGCAGTTTGCCGGTCAATTGGTAAAAGATTTCCAAATCCTGCCGGCAGGAATGAAATACTTTTACGATAGCGGGGTTGTATATCGCCTCAAAAAGATCATCCAGTTTAGGCAAGGCTATCGGATCTACACAGGCAACCCATTCGGGTGTCGCTATTTGCAACAGGCAAAATTTTGGATAATAGGTTTTTTCACGTAGAAACTCGGTATCAAGTGCCAGCCAGGATTCTTTCTTTATCTGTTCGCATAGTTTAGCCAGTTGCTCAGGGGTGTTAATATATTGAATAGCGGTCATAGGCTTAAAGAAACAGTAATTAAAATTATCCGAAAATTAAAGAAATACTTATCGGAAATAGACAACGGCCAGGCAGGTTCCGGTAAGATGTAAGATATTGCCTTAATTACATGGCTAATACGTCCAAACCGGCATGAAATGAAACAACCTGTTCTTCGCTTTGTTGACTACGCATCAATCCTGCAAAATCAAACAATTGCCGATCGGCTAGCTGTGAAGGCGCAACGTTTTGGAGACTGGTAAAGATGGTTTCCAGACGCCCTGGAAATTGTTTATCCCAGCTTTTTAACATGACTTTCATGGCTTGTCTTTGCAGGTTTTCCTGAGAGCCGCAAAGGTTGCAGGGGATAATCGGGAAATCTTTGAAGGCAGCAAAGCGTTCTATTTCTTTCTCACGCGTATATGCCAACGGTCTGATAACGACATTCTTTTTATCGTCGCTCAATAACTTTGGCGGCATGGCTTTAAGTTTCCCGCCATAAAATATATTCAAAAAAAACGTCTCAAGGATGTCATCACGATGATGTCCTAACGCTATTTTGGTGATATTGTTAGCTTCAGCATAACCGTATAACGTTCCACGCCGCAAACGCGAACAAAGTCCACAAGTGGTGTTGCCTTCAGGAATCACCCGTTTGACTACGCTGTAAGTGTCTTTTTCAATAATATGATAAGGCACACCCAAGGATTCAAGATAAGCGGGCAAAACATGCTCAGGAAAACCGGGCTGTTTTTGATCCAGGTTTACCGCTATCAGCTCAAAATCAACGGGCGCGGTTTTCTGTAAATTCATCAGCACGTCTAATAAGGTAAAGGAATCTTTACCGCCTGATAAACACACCATGACCTTGTCGCCATTCTCGATCATGTTGTAGTCGGCAATCGCATCGCCAACACTGTGCCGTAAACGTTTTTGTAATTTGTTAAATTGAACTCTGGATTTTTGCTTTGGATCTGACATGGTCAGAATGATATTGGGTGATGAAGGACAAAAAGGAAATCGGGATTCATAGCCTGAACCCCGATAAAAAAAACATTAGCCGTTGTAACGCTGAAAAATTAAGGTTGCATTTGTGCCGCCAAAACCGAAACTATTCGACATAATGGTGTTTATGGTAACGTTATCCTGCCGTTCACGAACAATAGGAATGCCTTCTGCGCCGGGATCAAGCTGCGTGATGTTAGCCGAAGCACTCAGGAAATTTTCTTCCATCATCAATAATGAATAAATCGCTTCATTAACACCGGCAGCCCCTAAAGCATGGCCTGTCAGAGATTTAGTGGAACTGACCCAAGGCACATTGTCTTTTCCAAATACAGTACGCAAGGCTTCCAGTTCTTTGGTGTCGCCAACCGGGGTGCTGGTTCCATGTGCATTAATATAATCAATCTTGCCGTTCACCGTCGCCATCGCCTGCTGCATGCAACGCACAGCGCCTTCGCCTGAAGGTTGCACCATGTCATAACCGTCAGAAGTCGCACCATAACCCGTTAATTCGGCGTATATTTTGGCGCCACGCGCTTTGGCATGTTCCAGTTCTTCAATGACTAAAACACCGCCGCCACCGGAAATAACAAAACCATCGCGGGTTTCATCATAGGGTCTGGAAGCGGTAGCGGGGGTATCATTATATTTGGAAGATAATGCGCCCATTGCATCGAATAACACCGACATGGTCCAGTGTACTTCTTCACCACCACCGGCAAACACTATATCCTGCTTGCCCATCTGGATTAACTCCATGGCATGGCCAATACAATGGGCACTGGTCGCACACGCTGAGCTGATGGAGTAATTTACGCCTTTAATTTTATAAGGTGTCGCAAGGCAAGCGGTATTGGTGCTGGACATGCTTCTGGGCACCATATAAGGTCCGACTTTTCTAACGCCTTTTTCACGCAAAATATCAGCCGCTTCAACAAGATTAGAGGTCGAAGGACCGCCTGAACCCATCACCAAGCCGGTTCTGATGTTAGACACTTGCGCCTCATCTAGACCTGAATCATCAATCGCTTGCTGCATCGCAATATAATTAAACGCGGCGCCGTCACCCATAAAGCGTTTTATTTTACGGTCGATAAATACGTCAAGGTCAATGTTAATTGCGCCATGCACATGACTGCGGAAACCCAAATCCTCATAAACTTTTGCATAAGTGATTCCTGAACGCCCTTGTTTTAGGGAATCGACAACCTCATTTCGATTATTCCCTATACTGGAAACAATGCCTAAACCGGTTACTACGACTCTTTTCATTTTACTTTTGACCCCTAGAAATCTTGTGTAGACGTAAATAAACCAACTCGCAGATCGCTAGCTTCATAGATAACCTTACCATCTACTTCCATCGTGGCATCAGCGATACCCATCACCAGTTTCCGCATAATCAGTCTTTTTAAATTAATTCTGTATATTACTTTTTTTGCAGTGGGTAATACTTGTCCAGTAAATTTAACTTCCCCCACCCCTAAGGCGCGTCCTTTTCCTGGGCCGCCCATCCAGCATAAAAAGAAGCCTACCAATTGCCACATGGCATCTAATCCCAAACAGCCGGGCATAACCGGATCACCCTGAAAATGACAGGCAAAAAACCACAAATCGGGATTTATGTCCAGTTCAGCAATGATTTCGCCCTTACCGTAGGTGCCACCTTCATCCGATATGTAAGTAATGCGATCCATCATCAGCATGTTTGGCAGGGGTAATTGCGCATTTTTAGGCCCGTACAGCTCCCCCCTGCCGGACTTCAATAGTTCTTCGCGCGTAAAACTATGCTGTTTCTCCATAGTATTCGTGTACCTTAAGTAATTATTCTTACAAAATAATCGGATATTATCTTACAGACACTAAAAAAAATCAGCTCAATTTTTAGTTGGAACGCACATCGAACAGCAATCTTGACATTTTTAAAGTATTTCTTTGAATCCGTTGCTGATAAATAATTGCATAAGACAGAACAGAGGTTACATATTTTCTGGTTTCTTTAAAGGGGATAGTTTCTATCCAGACATCAGCGGGCAGCGACCTATCAGCAGGTAACCATTTGACCACCCGGTTTGGTCCTGCATTGTAACCCGCTGTTGCAAGGGCAAAATGACCATTAAACCGATTCAATAATTGTTTATAGTAAAAAGCACCGTACTTGATATTAACATCCGGGTTAAACAAGCTATTTTCTGCCTGCCAGGGTTCATTGAGCTTGCGGGCTATCAGTTGCCCCGTTTCCGGCATGATTTGCATTAATCCACGCGCGCCTGCAGATGATCTGGCATTCTGATCCAGCATACTTTCCTGTCGAATCAGACCAAAAATAATGGCTGGATCCAAATTTTGCAAAAAAGCATTGTTTTGAACCTGACTCAAATAATTAACAGGAAATCGCAAGGCTAAATCATCCCAATAATCTGCTTTAACTAAAGTAATGATGGCAACCTGATCCCATTGCCACTGTTGAGCCAACTTAGCAGCAATCATGAGTTGTTCTTTAGATAGTTTTGTTACTGCAAACCACCACTGCCGCTTCGCCTCAGTTTCACGATTCAATAGTCTAAACTCTTGAATGACTCTAAAATCCTTTTGTTGAGCCAACGTTTCAAGCCCATTGCCTGAAATAAAAACAGGATTATCTGCAAAAGAATATGGCTCATTAATGGCATCTGCGGCCAGAAAACCATAATAACTTCTATCTTTCGAGAGCCGCTTGTAAACGGACTGCCCCTGTAGCACTTGTCCTGTTTCGACCAAAGATCGAGCTAACCAGTATTGCCATTGCGGGGTTTCTTGCTCATCATTTGTTAAACTTGCCAGTGCATGAGCCACATGCTGCCAGTTTTGTTCGAGCAGAGCGGCTCTGACTTTCCATTCCCTGACTTCCGCATCAACAGAGGACAACTGATTGAGACGATCATAGGCCCTGATATCTCGGGCATGAGCCAGCGCTAGCGCTAGCTTGCGCTCAAGCATTTGCACAACCTGGCTGTCTTTAACCACTGTGAGCTTGCTGCTATCCCAGATATTGATCGCCAAATCCAGATCAGATTTAGCCATTCTATCCACGCCGTGTGCAAAAATACGACCCTGTCGCTCATTACCGCTCAAAAACAGACTGTCCTGGATTAATGCAGGATTTTTATGAACCTGTAACCACAATTCCGCAATATCCTGACCTGACTTATCCAGAAAATGCTGTACATAGATTGCTAATGGTCTATTATCCTTTTCTAACGCTAATTCGAAGCGTCGCCAAAGCAAATCAGGAGTAAGAACTGGCGACAGTGACAATGCGGTTAGCAGTGAATCGCATTCTCTAGGCAAGGTATCCCCTGAAGCCCATAAACGTTTTGCTTCGTTCATAGCCAGTTGTTGATTTCCCACTTTATAGCTTGCCCAATAAAACTGACATTCCAGTGCAACATTATCACTTGCCTGAAAATAGCGAAGAAATTCGGCCCAACGTTCATTATTAGCGAGGTAATCCAGCCATTTTAAACGTAGCAAATCGGCGTAGCGGCTATCTTTATACGCTAATAAAAAAGCTAAAATTTTATTGGTTTGAGGCAAATTATTTTTTAACCACTGGTATTGCAAATAGGGGTAAAGCGGATAATCTGCCAACGTATAAATCAGACTTAAAAACGCACTCTCATTGCCCTGTTCAGCCAGTCTTTCCGCCAACAAAAAATCTTGTCTTTGCTGATCTAGCGTATTGCTAAAA
>Ga0209797_10001256_pt1 | contig 12702 bp, 14 predicted proteins | sample DOMMetBare3Fresh_2_FD_187472 | JGI IMG/M metagenome (GOLD analysis project Ga0209797, IMG submission 187472) | Wetland sediment microbial communities from St. Louis River estuary, USA, under dissolved organic matter induced mercury methylation -... | ecosystem: Environmental > Aquatic >...
GGCAAACTAAAAAATCTTAAACTACATCAATACTATTTCTTGATGCAGTGCATTGGAGTAAGGCTTCTTTCCGATGCACCTTTGCATTATCAATTTATTATTAAATTATATAGGAAATAGTATGACAACAATATCAAAAGTAGCCGTTATCGGCTTAGGAAACATCGGCAAAACAATAGCCCAAAATTTTGTAAAAGGTAATCGTCCGGTAATTATTGCAAGCAGAAAATCAGAAGATGCTAAAGCATTGGCACAAAAATTAGGAACACTTGCAACTGCAGCAGAAACTGACGAGGCTATTAAGAATGCTGATATTATTATACTGTCTGTCTGGTTCAACACCATACAAGAATTGTTTGAACAATATGGTACTGAACTGCAAGGGAAAATCATCATAGACCCTTCCAATCCCATTGCACCAGACGAAAACGGCGGATTCAAAAAAATTATTGGCGAAAAAGAATCTGCCGGACAGCTGAACGCTGCCCTATTACCACAAGGTGCAACATTGGTAAAGGCATTCGGAACATTAGGAGCAGCTTCATTAGCGAATGCAGCTTATCAAACGCCTGAAAAATCTGTATTATTTTATGCTGCTGATAATACTACTTTTGACGAAGCCATAGAGCATTTGATACAAGACAATGGTTTTGATGCTGTAAAAGTGGGTGGTTTAGACCAATCAATCCGTATAGAAGTGTTTGGCGATTTACATGAATTTGGCGCATTGGGTAAAGCTGTAACCACAAACGAAGCTATTGCAAAATTGGAAGAATCAAATTCTTTAATCAGTTAATCAAAAAATTATGAAAATCATAAAACTATTTATACCCCTCTGTTTCATTTTGGCAATAACGTTTGACATGAATGCACAAAGCGAAACCAAATGGCAACAATTAATACTTGGCAAACAAAGCTTCGAGCTTCATAACGTTACGGGTGAAATAATCAGTTTCCAGGGAAAAAAAGTATTGAAAATTGAAAGAGATTTAAAAGCAATACCTTTTGACTCAACTAATATTGAAGCAACAGTTGATGAACCACATTATGCAAAATTGGTTGACTTAAATGATTTCGAAAACGGAACTATTGAAGTAAAAATGTATAGTCAACTTCAAAATCCCCCACCTTATGCAGGGATTGCAGGATTCATAGGAGTATATTTCAGAGTTCAGCAAAACGATTCAGCGTTTGAAGGCATTTATGTAAGACCAAAAGTTGGTAGAGTTAATAATCAACAGCATAGGAATCATGCAGTACAATACATGTCGTATCCATATTACAAATTTGACACGTTGAGAAAAATAGCCCCATATAAATACGAAGGCTCTGCCCCGGTTGCACTGAATGAGTGGATTACAATGCGGATAGAAGTGAACGGTGAAACGGCAGAAATGTTTATAAACGATATGAGGTATTCTTCTTTTATTGTAGATAAAATGCTGGGCAATAATAAAAAAGGGGGCATTGGATTGTACGTAGACATTGGCACTATAGGTTATTTCAAAGATTTAAAAGTAACAAAGAGAGCATTGAAAGTAAAACCGAAAGCTGGCGAAAAGGTAACCGGCATTTAGTAATTTTTCTTGCTCAATAAAGACGCTTAGAAGTATAATGCACATACCCACAACATTGTTACAGCGGTAGTTTCAGAGTAATTCATTGTCGTGAATTTTAGTGACTCTTACATTACCGCTTTTAAATAGATGCTTGCTGCTATGCTGGCAGCCGTAGCAACAATGCCCCTCTTGTACAAAACCTTGCACTTACATCGTGTTTCTTCTTTTTGTAATCAATTTCTTATTCAATTAATAACTATTAGTTGGCAGGTTCGCTGCGGCAGATTCATTTATTTTGTGATTATCTTCATTACCAACCACCGGGCATTCAGGATTACTCTCAATTAATCTTTACTTTTGCCCCTTTCCATTCAATATGTCAAAAAAGGATAACAAAATAATCATCATCGCAGCACCTTCCGGTTCTGGTAAAACATCGGTAACACGGTATTTATTAAAAGCTTTCCCGGATAAGCTGGCATTTTCTGTTTCTGCCGCCACCCGCAAACCCCGCAATCATGAAAAAGACGGAGTAGATTATTATTTTATTTCTGCAGAAGAATTTGAAAACAGGATTAAAAACAATGAATTTGCTGAATGGGAAATGGTGTATCATGGAAAATATTACGGCACCTTAAAAAGTGAACTGAACAGAATCTGGAAACAACATAAATCGCCGTTGCTCGATATAGACGTAAAAGGCGGAATTAATATTCAGGAGCAGTTTCGTGAAAACTCTTTGTCACTTTTTATAGAACCCCCCTCAATTGATGAACTGGAACGACGCCTGAAAGCCAGAGGCACCGAAACACCGGAATCACTTGAAGCCCGGCTGGCAAAAGCTTCTTTTGAATTGTCTTTCAAAACCATGTTTGATCATATAATAATAAATGACAACCTGGAACGGGCCTGTAAAGAAGCAGAAGAAACCGTACGGAATTACCTCAATAGCTGAGTATGCCATCCCTTTGGGTTCACTTTTTTACCCGATCCGTTTTACTTTTTTTATCTTTAACACATGATTGAATGGAATATCATATTGTTCTTTATCCTTACAATTTTAATCATGGGTTTTTTTGCCGGAATCGAAATGGCATTTTACAGCGCCAACCGGTTGAATATTGAGATAATGAAAAAGAAAGGAAGCTCCACTTCACAAATCCTTTCAAAATTTATCGAGTCGCCGGCAAGTTTTTTGGGCACAACACTTATCGGCTTTCACATATTCCTTGTATTTCTTGGCCTGCAGCTAAGTACAGTAATGGCCCCGGCATGGAACTACCTGCATGTTAAATCTGATACCATCCGTTTGATTGCAGAAATTTCACTGGCTACTTTCCTTGTTTTAATTTTTGCTGAATTTATTCCCCGGGCTGTTTTTCGTGCAAAAAGTAATTTGCTGATGAATAAGCTTGCATATGTGGCTGACTTTTTTTACCAGATGTTTTCACCGGTTGCAATCGGGTTAATTGATTTATCAGAATGGATTTTAAAATATGTTTTTAACATACGGCTTGATAAAAACAAAGAACCCCTTAAACGAAGTGATCTGAAACACCTGTTTCAGCGAACCGGCAATGATGAAAGACAGGAACGCAATACCCAGCTGATGGAAAATGCACAGGAACTTCCAAGAGTAAAAATCAGGCAATGCCTGGTACCACGAAAAGAAATTGTTGGAGTTGAGAGCCGATCTTCGGTAACTGATTTAAAAAATAAATTTATTGAAACCAACCTCAGTAAACTTGTAATATTTGAAAAAAATATCGACCACATTATTGGATATGTTCACCAGTTGGATCTTTTTAAAAAACCAACCAGTATCGATGCGGTGTTACATCCGATACCTGCAGTACCTGAGAGTATGAGTGCAACAGACCTGATAAGCAAATTTACCCGGGAAAGAAAAAGTATTGCATGGGTGGTAGATGAGTTTGGCGGTACCGCCGGTATCATTACTATGGAAGATGTACTGGAAGAACTGTTTGGGGAAATACAGGATGAATTTGATACAGAGGAGTTTGTAGAAAAACAATTATCGGAAAATGAATACATTTTTTCCGGCCGGCTGGAACTCGATTACCTGGAAGAAAAATATAGTTTTGACTTTTCCAACGAAGAATCTGAAACACTGTCAGGCTATATTATTAATTATTATGAAACGATTCCCCGCCAGAAAGAGCGGATAATAATTGAAGATTATGAATTTGATATCCTGCATGTAAGCGATACAAGAATCGAAATGGTGAAAATGAAGAAACTGAAGTAGAAACTGCAGGATTTGTCAGCATTCAGCTGAAATCTCTCCCCATCACTATTCACTATTCACCCCCCGGCTTCCTATCTTTGCTCCTCTCATAAAACAAACGAATGGCATTACTTGATTTTTTCGATAAAAGGGTAAAAGATCCAAAAGCTGAAATGACTTTTATTGATCACCTGGAAGATCTTCGCTGGCATATTATCCGGTCTGTGATAGCTGTGCTAATCGGAGCCATTATTGTTTTTGCCTTTTCAGATTATGTAGTAAATGAATTATTGTTTGCTCCCACCCGACCGGATTTTGTTTCATCACTGTGGCTTTGCAAACTCGGACATAAAATTGGTATCGGTGATACACTTTGTTTTCCCGGGGTGAATGCAAAATTCCTGGAGAATACAATGACGGGGCAGTTCATCGCCTCGTTTACGCTGGCATTTGTAGGTGGCTTTATTATCGCTTTTCCTTATATTTTCTGGGAATTCTGGCGTTTTGTAAAACCAGCTCTTTCGGAAACAGAATTGAAAAAAACCCGTGGTGTAATTTTTTGGGTATCTATCCTTTTTTTCTCTGGCGTTCTTTTTGGATATTATATACTCACTCCATTTATGGTTAACTTTTATTTTAATTATAAATTAAGTGACCAGATCTTAATTATGCCCTCTTTCTCCGATTACCTTGAAAATCTTATCTACACAACAGCAGGAATAGGCGTCTTATTTCAAATGCCTTTACTGATAATGGTACTGGCTAGAATTGGAATCGTAACAGGCAGTTTCCTGAAAAAATACAGACGCCATGCCTTCGTAATCATACTGATAGCTGCAGCTATTATCACCCCCTCCACAGATCCTTTTAGTCTTACCATTGTAACAATTCCGCTTTACCTGTTATTTGAAGCCAGTATCATTGTTGCAACACGCATCAACCGCAGCCAGGAAAAAGAAAAGAAAGAATGGAGTTAAAAGAAGGTATTTTCTTCTGAGTTTAGAATTGTTTGTTATGTAACTTTGTACTGCATTTCATATAGTTGAATTTTTAAATTTATTTTAAAATTCTTTTTATGCATTCCCCTTTTAATTTACACAAACCTATTGCCATCGGTAGCGATCATGCAGGATACGATTACAAAGAAGATCTGATTTCATTCCTGGAAGGCAAAGGGTTTACATTTACCGATTTTGGTACACATAGTAAAGACTCTGTAGATTATCCTGATTTTGCTCATCCCGTAGCCTCGGCTGTAGAAAAAGGTGAAGCGGCTTTTGGAATATTATTATGTGGCAGTGCTAATGGAGTTGCAATTACAGCTAATAAGCACCAGGGCATCCGTGCTGCTATATGCTGGGGCGAAGAGCTGGCGCAACTGGCAAGGGAACATAACAATGCTAATATCATTTGTATTCCGGCCCGGTTTGTAAGAGAAGGTGATGCCGAAAAAATGGTAGCAACTTTTATGACTACTGAATTTGAAGGTGGCAGACATAAACTTCGTGTTGAAAAAATTGCCTGCGTATAAAATACATAAGTCATTCATATTTTAACCCTCCTTTTTATGGAGGGTTTTTTTATTGTCATTAAACCTTCGGCAACCATTCTGGTCTATTTTACGTTATTAAAAGAGACGTGAATGCTGAATCCCTACCTTTCTGAAAAAATCAGTCCAGACCTTTCTCTATAAAAATAAACCCCGGTTTTATCCGGGGTTCATTATTATTTTATTATACTCCTGTTACCATCCCAATACCCATGCAAAAATGAGCGGAGCAACAATGGTAGCATCACTTTCTATAATATATTTTGGTGTATGAATGTCTAATTTTCCCCAGGTTATTTTTTCATTGGGTACCGCCCCTGAATATGACCCGTAGGAAGTAGTGGAGTCGCTGATCTGGCAGAAATAACTCCAGAACGGAACATCATGCCATTCCAAATCCTGGTACATCATAGGCACTACGCATATCGGAAAATCTCCGGCTATACCGCCACCTATCTGGAAAAATCCCACTCCCTTTCCGGATGAATTATTACGGTACCATTCTGTAAGCCAGGCCATATATTCTATCCCGCTTTTTACAGTACTTGCTTTTAATTCTCCTTTTATTACATAACTGGCAAAAATATTTCCGGTAGTGCTGTCTTCCCATCCCGGTACAACAATAGGAATATTTTTTTCTGCAGCTGCAACTACCCAGCTGTCCTTAGGATCTATTTCATAATATTGTTTCAATTCACCGCTTAAAATAGTTTTATACATAAACTCATGCGGGAAAAAACGTTCCCCTTTTGCTTCAGCATCTTTCCATTGCTTTACCAGGTGTTTTTGCAAACGGCGGAAAGCTTCTTCTTCGGGGATACAGGTATCTGTAACACGGTTGTAGTGATTTTCCAGCAGATCCCATTCTTCCTGTGGTGTTAAATCACGGTAGTTGGGAATTCTCTTGTAATGAGAATGTGCAACAAGATTCATAACATCTTCTTCCAGGTTAGCTCCTGTACAACTGATGATATCCACCTTTCCCTGCCGAATCATTTCTGCCAACGATATTCCCAGTTCACCGGTACTCATTGCACCGGCAAGTGTAACCATCATTTTACCACCTTCCACTAAATGTTTTTCATACCCCTTGGCAGCATCCATTAATGCAGCTGCATTAAAATGACGGTAATGATGCTGAATAAATTGAGAGACCGGACCTTTGTTCATTTTACAATTTGTTTTTGTAAAACCGCCTTCGGATCACAATAGGGTGAGACAATGCGGTATAAGCCGCAAAAATACAGTTTAAGAACATACAAAACCCCGTCTCCGTAACAGAGAACGGGGTTTGTTTACCACACACCAAAACAATTTTAACTGTTATATTTTCTTCACTTTCTTAAATGAACTCCAGTCGCTTCCGCCATATGATTTTAAAACAACTTTTGTATCTGCATTTTCCAGAGTGATATAATAAGAAGTGCTTTCATGTTTAGACACTTCAAAAAGATCACTTACCCAATAGCTTTCATAATTATTTTTAATAGTTATTTGCAGGTTCATTGGTAAATCCAGCAGACTCAGGTAGCGGGTAATCCCTATCAATCCGCCTTCTGTATCATAAAATGCATTAATATACTTGTTGTTATAAATAAATGAGGCTGTGTAAAAATTTGCACCTGTCGTCCAAACAACATCTTTTGCGGCATTAAATTCAGCTTTAAAAGAATTCAGCACTTTGGAATTAACTGTTTCTTCCCCGGCAAAAGCACTTAAAGTACTTACAGCTACCGCCAGTATCAAAATCATCTTTTTCATAAATAATAATTTATAGGTTAAGGTTTAATGGTCTGGTCTTTTGATAATGTGACGATACAAATGTAGATTGGGTTACACCTGAACACAAGCTAATTGTTACTAATGGCATGCACTGTTAATTATCCTTAACAGTTTTTGAAAAATTATACCGCCTGGCCTTTTTAAAAACCGGTTATCAGCAGGCAGCGATACTAAATCAGAATTATTTAAAAAAAATTTGAAAAATTAAATATTATTTAGACATTTGTCTAATTATATAATTAGAGGCACTTGATATGAACATAGTATTTAAAGCCCTGAACGACTCTACCCGGCGTGAAATTCTGGAGCTGTTGCAGGAAAAAGATATGACAGCCGGTGAGATTGCGGATAAATTCAATATATCCTTCCCAAGCATTTCACACCACCTTGATTTGCTGAAACAGGCAAAGCTGGTGCTGGCAGAAAAGGAAGGACAATATGTTTTCTATTCATTAAACACAACGGTTGTAGATGATATTATGAAATGGTTTCTTCAATTCAAGTCAAAAAAGAAATAGTTATGAATAATTTTTTAAAAAAAATCATCTGGGTGATTATGCTTTCACCTGCAGTGTACCTGGCATTGGTATGGAAAAAATTACCTGAAAAGGTCGCTTTACATTTCGATCTTAATGGCCAGCCAGATAGGTTTGGTAGCAAACAGGAACTGCTGACCAGTTCTATTATCCTGATTGCTACAAATTTTATCGTTTATCTCATCCTCACGAATATGTACCGTATAGATCCGAAAAAATATGCAGCCGAAAACAAAGACAGATTGGTCCGCATTGGTTTTGCTGTGGCCCTGTTTCTGTCAGCTATTCTTTGCCTGATAATATACAGCAGCTCAAACGGCAATATTAAATTTAATACCGGTTTAATATTAGCAGCGACAGGATTATTATTTGCTTTTATTGGTAATTATTTTCCCAATTTAAAACCCAACTATTTTGCAGGCCTTCGTTTGCCATGGACATTGGAAAGTGCCGACAACTGGAAAAAAACGCATGCACTTGCCGGAAAACTTTGGTTCATCGGGGGATTATTCATAGCAGTTATCTGTCTTTTTTTACCGGCCGCAGTAGCATTTGTTGTATTTATCAGCATAACTATAATAATAACAATCATTCCTTGCGTTTATTCCTATTTATATTATAAAAAACAAAAAGCAACTTAAACAAAAAATATATAATTGTAATTGCAAATCAATACATCTCTTTCAACCCGGGTTTATTAAACCTATAAATTAATCAAACAATAAACTACCTGGCTCACGCATATCTTTCTTTCAATCATCCGGAAATACTGGTCGGAAATATGATCAGCGATTTTGTGAAAGGAAAAAAGAAATTTGAGTACCCGGCAGCTATTCAGAAGGGAATTATGCTTCACCGGCAAATAGATACATTCACTGACCAACATGAAGCAACGAAAGCTGCCAAAGAGATATTCCGCCCAGCCTACCGCTTATACAGTGGTGCTTTTACAGATGTGGTGTACGATCATTTTCTTGCTTGTGATGAAAATGAATTTTCAAAAGACACATTACACGAATTTTCCCAACTGACTTATTCAAGCCTGGATAAATACCAGGAATGGATGCCTGATAGATTTGCAGTAATGTTCCCTTACATGAAACAATATAACTGGCTTTTCAATTACCATACCCGTTGGGGGACCGAAAAAAGCCTTGGCGGAGTGGTCCGTAGGGCGCAATACTTAACTGAGAGTGCAACAGCTTTCCGGTTATTTGAACAACATTACCAACTTTTACAGGATTGTTATCGTCATTTCTGGGCTGCCATTAAGCCATTTGCGCAAAAAGAGTTCGAAGAACTTCAAAAATGAAGAGGCCCTGATACATAAATGGCAACTGATAAACTATCTTTTCGTTTTACATTTGTAAATATTCCTTTCAAATGAAAAAAATATTCCCAGTACTTATTATTTTTCAGCTGCTGATTGTTGCTGCCCGTGCACAATCCGGTAGTCTGCCACCTGTTGACAAATCCCCGATGGATATGAGTTATTATCCTGTAAATTATCCGGTACTTAAAATTCAGGATAAAATAACAGAACCATTGGTAGCCAGAGTAGTTTACAGCCGTCCGCAAAAAGCCAGTCGTACTATCTTTGGCGGATTAGTAAAGTATGGTGAAGTATGGAGATTGGGAGCCAATGAAGCCACTGAAATTGAATTTTTCAAATCAGTAAAAATCGGGGGTAAGAAAATTTCAAAAGGCCGTTATACATTATATGCCATTACTAATGAAACTTCCTGGATTATTATCATCAATAAAGAGACTGATACATGGGGTTCTTTTAAGTATGATGCAAAAAAAGATGTAGTAAGGGCAACTGCAAGTTTACAAAAAACCGATTCAGTGACAGAATCTCTTGCAATGGCCTTTGAAAAAGCCACTGCCGGATTTAACCTTGTTATTGTATGGGACAATCTCAAAGCAACGTTACCCGTTACATTTTAATTCGCTTTTGTATGAAATTATCATTGTCAATTCTGCTATATAGTTTATTCTTTTTCGCCTGCAACACTAACCATGAAAATAAAAGCGAAACAGTTAAAAGAATACCAATTAATGATTCATCCAGGTATACAAACGAAGCTAACCGGCTAAATCCTTATGCTCCTGTAGATGTTTCGCCCATGGATATGAGCTACTATCCGGCAGATTATCCTAAATTGAAAATGACCAATAGCATTACCGAACTTCCTAAAGCAAGGGTAATTTATAGCCGGCCCCATCTGCAGGGACGGAAATTATTTGTTGACGTATTAAAATATAAAGAACCCTGGAGACTGGGTGCAAATGAAGCGACAGAACTGGATTTATATAGTGATGCAACTATACAAGGAAAAAAGATTAAAGCCGGACGTTATATACTTTACTGTATTCCCGACGCTGATAATTGGACAATTGTTCTGAATTCCAATATCGATAGCTGGGGGCTGCATTCAGATGAAACAAAAGATATTGCCCGGTTTGCTGTTCCTTCCAGGCAAACCAATAATTCTATTGAATACTTTACCATAGTTTTTGAAAAAGCCGGTAATAATGCTGAACTGGTTATGGCATGGGATAATTTGGAAACCAGGTTGCCTATCAGCTTCTAATTATATTCTTTTTCCAAATTCTCAATTTTATCGTTTGCTGCCGGAAATATTTTAGATATTTACAACATGTGCGGCATTGCAGGTATTATTCAAACAAATCCATCGAGATACAACAAAGAGCATCTGGAAAAAATGACGGATGCATTAGAACATCGTGGCCCTGACGGAGAAGGGAGCTGGCAAAATGAATCAGGTAACGTACTGTTGGGGCACCGTCGTCTTTCTATTATCGATTTAAGTGCTGCGGGGGCTCAACCCATGCACTTTATGAATCGCTACACTATTATTCATAATGGTGAAATATATAATTACCCGGAACTACGGGAAGAACTGCTGAAAAAAGGATACTCCTTCAATTCAAAAACTGATACAGAAGTGATTGTAGCCGCCTATGACTGCTGGAAAGATTCATGTATTGATCGTTTTGATGGCATGTTTGCATTTGCCATTTGGGATGAAAAAGAAAAAGAGCTGTTTGCTGCACGGGATCGCTTTGGTGAAAAACCATTTTTCTATTTTTTTGACGGAGAAAATTTTTTATTTGCTTCAGAAATGAAAGCATTATGGGCAGCTGGTATCGAAAAAATACCTAATCAAAAAATGCTGTTCAATTATATTACTATCGGGTATGTTGACAACCCTTCCAATCCGGAAGAAACTTTTTATGAAAATATTTATAAGCTCCCACCAGCTTCGCTCCTTAAATTTTCAAGCATCTATTTCAGTTTTGCAATTCAGCATTACTGGGATATTGATCTCTCCTTAGAAAATAAAAATATTACAGATACACAAGCCATTGAACAATTCAACCATCTCTTTACTACTTCAGTAAAAAGAAGACACAGAAGCGATGTTGCAATCGGCACTTCATTAAGTGGCGGCCTGGATAGTTCTTCAATTACAGCCAGCAGCTTTGAATTGCGCAATGAGAACCAGGTTCAGAAATGCTTTACAGGAATTTTTCCCGGCTTTGATAAAGATGAGTTATTATTTTCCAGACAAATTGCTGATTCATTCGGCATGCAACAATTCACAAGTACTGTAACTGCTGAAGAAATGCTTAATGATTGGGATAAACTTTGTTACCACCAGGAAGAGCCTTTTGGTTCTGCCAGTATTTATGCGCAATACAAAGTATTTCAACTCGCAAAACAGCATGATGTAAAAGTTTTGCTGGATGGGCAAGGGGCTGATGAAACACTTGCCGGATATCATAAATACTATAAATGGTTCTGGCAGGAATTGTTTCATAAAGGGAAGTTGAAAAAAAGCAGGGAGTTAATCGCTGCAAAAGAACTTGGGATTACCGAATCGTTTGATTATAAAAATATGATTGCCGCTTATTTCCCCGCATTTGCCAGCGTAGTAATGGAACGGCAATATTTATTAAAAGCGATAAGGCAGGAAGATCTTACAAAAGATTTTGTCCGGCTGCAAAGCAGAGAGGCTTACTATACACCACCAGAGCATTTTGATTTGAATGGTATCTTATATTTCAACACCTGCACTCATGGCCTGGAAGAACTGCTTAGGTATGCCGACAGAAATTCAATGGCCCATGGCAGAGAAGTGCGGCTGCCGTTTTTATCACATGAGCTGGTATCGTTTATTTTTTCATTACCTGCTACTTATAAAATTCGTAATGGCTGGACAAAATGGCTGCTGAGAGAAACGATGAAAAACAAATTACCCGAATCTATAACCTGGAGAAAAGAAAAAATCGGTTTTGAACCTCCCCAAAAAAACTGGATGGAAAATCCCAAAGTAATAGATGCCATTCAGGAAGCCAAAACAATGCTTGTGCAGGAAAAAATTCTGAAACCTGAAGTAATAAACAGGAAAGTTATCCCTTTATCTGCGCATGATGCCGATAATTACGATTGGCGGTATTTCTCTGCTGCATCGCTTTTCAAGTAATCTTAATTCAGCATCTTTGCATTTCTAAATCATTAAATAAATTAATACAATGAAGCTTGCTACAAAATTTATACATGCTGGCGCAACACCCGACCCGTCAACCGGCGCAATCATGACTCCGATATATCAAACATCGACGTATGTACAGGAAGCCCCCGGCGTAAATAAAGGATTTGAATATGCCCGCAGTCAGAACCCTACCCGTAAAGCTTTAGAAGAAGCGTTAGCCATTATTGAAAATGGCAAATTTGGCCTTGCTTTTAGCAGTGGTGTTGCAGCAACTGATGCAGTTATAAAATTATTGGCGCCAGGAGATGAGGTGATATGTGCAAATGATATGTATGGCGGAACCTATCGTTTATTTACCAAAGTGTTCGAACGGTTTGGTATTGTTTTCCATTATGTTGATACTACTAATATGGCAACTATTGAAGCAGCCATCAACAATAAAACAAAATTGATTTGGCTGGAAACACCAACAAATCCATTAATGAATATAACTGACATTGCCGCT
>Ga0209797_10001257_pt1 | contig 12699 bp, 13 predicted proteins | sample DOMMetBare3Fresh_2_FD_187472 | JGI IMG/M metagenome (GOLD analysis project Ga0209797, IMG submission 187472) | Wetland sediment microbial communities from St. Louis River estuary, USA, under dissolved organic matter induced mercury methylation -... | ecosystem: Environmental > Aquatic >...
GTGTGCAGAAACCCATCACCGGCTCGACGCCGGCGCGGTTGTACCAGCTGCGGTCGAACAGCACGATCTCGCCGGCGGCCGGCAGGTACGGCACGTAGCGCTGGAAATACCACTGCGTGCGCTCGCGGTCGCTCGGCTTGGCCAGTGCGACCACATGGCACTGGCGCGGATTGAGCGTCTCACCGATCGCGGCGATCACACCGCCCTTGCCGGCGGTGTCGCGCCCCTCGACCACCACCACCAGGCGCTTGCCAGTGGCCTGCAGCCAGCGCGCCATGCGGTTGAGCTCGAGCTGCAGCGGCTCGAGCCGCTCGAGATAGTCTTTCTTCGACAGGCCGTTGCCGTTGTTGGACTTTGCCTTCTTCTTCTCACCCATCGGTCTTGCTCCTCGACTTGCGTTGGATTGCCTTCATCGCCTCGCGTCGCGTCAGGGGCGCGAGTTGCGAAGCGTACTCCCGACAGAAGGCGCTCACCTCCTGTGGCGCTGCATACGAGCGCTCGCGCAACGCCCACCCGATGCCCTTGCGGATGAAGAACTCGTCGGCGAACCGGCCCTGGCCGATCGACGGCAGGATCGTGTCGTAGAGAAGTTCGGCATCGAACACCGCAGGCGCCGCATGCCGCTGGCACAGCATCGCCGCGCGGCGCAGCCACAGGTCATCGCCCCGCGCCCAACGCCGCAGCAGCGGCTTCATTTGCTTCGGGTGCTGCTCGAGCAGGCGTGCCAGCACATTGCCGGAGAGATCGTCCACCACGTCCCACCAGGCGCCGCTGACGATCATCTCCTCGATCACCGGCAGCAACCCGAGATCGACCAGCTTCGGATGCACGGGCCCCAAGCGTGGCAGCTCGACCGCCGCGTAGCGCTCCTCGCGAAAGCGCGCCTCGCGCCACAACGTGCGCATCGCCAGCGCGAGCGTGGCCGCGTCCGTTGCCGGGTGTGCCTTCACGACCGAGGCCGTGAGCCGGCGCCGCAGCGGCGCGGCGATGCCGTAGAACGGCAATGTCGACTTCATGTAGGCGCGCATCGGCTCCGCCTTCGCGGGATCGGCGTGTGCGGTGAACGTGGCGCGCAGCGCGGCGACGAGCGCGTCGGGCAGTCTCTTGTTCTTCATGTCGCGGTGGATCGCTTCGGGCGCTGCTCATTCTGGCTCACCCGCATGGTGCGTACGGCCCACCTGAGCCAGCGCAACGCTCGCGGCGGGGCGAAGGCTAGGATCGGCATGCCGGTGCGCGCCGGGTCCTGTTACTGCAGGCCGATGCGCCGACGAAGGTGGTACACGATGGTCACACGCAGGCAGTTCAACGCGACAACCATGACGATCGGTGCATCATCGATGCTCGGTGCCTGTGCGCCCGGGGCGGCGGTGCCGCCGTACGAGCAGGCCGCGCGCGACACGTGGCGGCACGGCCAGGTCGACCGCAGCGATGGTGCGGCACTGCGCCGCGAGCTCGTGCGGTACGCGACGCTGGCGCCCTCGAGCCACAACACCCAGTGCTGGAAGTTCGGCGTCGAGCCGCAGGCGATCACGATCCAGCCGGACCTGTCGCGACGGTGTCCGGCGGTCGACCCTGACGACCATCATGTGTTCGTCTCGCTGGGCTGCGCGGCCGAGAACCTGGTGCAGGCCGCGCTCGCCCACGGCCTGAAGGGAAACGCCGCGTTCGACGCCGGCCGCGCCGCGCTGCGCATCGCGCTGGAGCCCACCGCTGCCACGACCTCGCCGCTGTTCCAGGCGATGCCGCAGCGCCAGTCGACGCGCGCCGAGTACGACGGCAAGGCGCTCGCGGCCGAGGAGTTGCGGCAGCTCGAACAGGCCGCGGCAGGCCCAGGCGTGCAACTGATGCTGCTCACCGACAAGGCCATGCTCGAGAAGGTGCTCGAGTTCGTCGTCGAGGGCAACACCGCGCAGATGAACGACAAGGCCTTCGTCGATGAGTTGAAGTCCTGGATCCGCTTCAACGGCAGCGACGCGGCGCGCGCCGGTGACGGGCTGTACAGCGCCTCGTCGGGCAACCCGAACTTGCCCTCCTGGCTCGGCCCGCTGATGTTCGATCTGGTGTTCAGGCCGAAGGGCGAGAACGACAAGGTCGCGCGCCATGTGCGTAGCTCGGCCGGCATCGCGGTCTTCGTTGGTCCGGGAAACGACAAGGCCGGATGGATCGAAGTCGGCCGCGCCTACGAACGGTTCGCGCTGCAGGCCACGGCGCTGGGCGTGCGCACGGCGCACCTGAACCAGCCGGTCGAAGTGGCGGCACTGCGGCCGCAGTTCGCGCGCCTCCTGGGCATCGCCGGCCAGCGGCCGGACCTGGTGATCCGCTTCGGGCGCGGGCCGACGCTGCCGCCGTCGCTGCGGCGGCCAGTCCAGTCGGTGCTGGTCTGAATGAAAGGGCTGTCACCCGCACGTCGACGCGGCACCGACGGGCTGACGCAGACGTTGCACTGAGGAGAGGTCACGATGTTCGTCAACCTTGCGGCCGAGTACGCCAAGCGGCTTCGCGCTGCGATGCAGCAGGTGCCGCCAGCCCCCGGTGCGCCGCTCAGCGCGGCCGACGCCGCGGCGCTGCCGGCTGCGGTGCAGCGCCACCTGCACCGCAGCGGCGCCATCGGCCAGCCGCCGGTGCGCAGCGTGCACATCGTCTACGACGCCGTGATGAGCCGGCAACCCGGCCAACGGGGGCTGCCCGGCCGGGCCGAGCAGTTCAACGTCGTGCAACCGGTGCGGCGCCTGTTCTTCATGGCTTCACGCATGGCCGGCCTGCCGGTGGCCGTGCTGCACGACTACGCCGGCACCGAGGCCTCGATGCAGGTGCGCGTCGCGCGCCTGTTCAACGTGGCGGATCAGCATGACGCCGAACTGGCGCGGGTGGAGACCGTCACCTTGCTCAACGACCTGTGCTTCTGGGCTCCATCGTCGCTGGTCGGCCCGCAATTCCGGTGGCGCGAGGTCGACGCTCGCCATGTCGAGGCGACCTTGACGAACGGGCCGCACACCGTGCGTGCCACGCTCGTGTTCGATGCCGACGGCGACCTGGTGGACTTCGTCTCCGACGACCGCGCCCAGTCACAGCGCGACGGCACGCTCAAGCGCCTGCGCTGGTCCACGCCGATGCGCGAGCGCCGCGAGTTCGCCGGCCGCCGCGTGCCCACGCAGGGCGAAGCGATCTGGCACCAGCCCGAGGGACCGTTCGTCTACGGTCGGTTCACGGTGCACCGCATCCGGTTCGACGGGTTCGCATGAGATGACAAGGCCCTCGACATTGGCTGCGGTCCTCGTGATCGTGGCCGTTGCCTTGCTGATGGCGGCTTTCGTGATCCGCTCGCGCTTCGAGCGCGACCTGTCCGACGCCACCGTCCGTGCCGCGCAAGGCAGCGAGCTGATCGACACGCGCTGCGGCCCGATCGAGGTTCAGCAGGCCGGCGCCGGCATCCCGCTGCTGATGATCCACGGCAGCGGCGGCGGCCACGACCAGGGCATGGACTGGGCCCGCCCGCTCACGCAGCATGGCATTCGCGTGATCGCGATGTCGCGCTTCGGCTACCTGCGCACACCGCGGCCCGCCGATGCCTCGCCCGAGGCGCAGGCCGATGCGCATGTGTGCCTGCTCGACGCGTTGGGCATCGCCAAGGCCGCGGTGATGGGCGTGTCCGCCGGCGGTGCATCGGCGCTGCAGGCGGCGATCCGCCATCCGGATCGCGTCAGCGCGCTCGTGCTCGTGGTGCCGATCGCCTGGAAGCCGGGCGGCGTGGCCGACTCGGCGCCGCCGGTGTCCGATGAGAAGGACGAGTGGCTGCTGCGCCTGCTGGGCTCGGACTTCCTGTACTGGAGCGGCGTGCAGCTCATGCGCGACCAGGTGTTCCGTCATGTCCTCGCGACGCCGCCCGAGCTGGTGCACGCCGCGAGCGCGCACGAACAGGCACGCGTGAACGCGATGGCCGAGCGGATGCTGCCCGTGTCGCTGCGAGCCCTGGGTCTGCGGGACGACACGCGCCTGGGCAAGAGCCTGAGGCCGGCAGCGTTGGAGACGATCCGCGTGCCGACCCTGGCCATCAGCGCGCGCGACGACGGCTTCGGCACCTACGCCGGCGCGCAGTACACCGCCAGCCGCATCCCAGGCGCGAAATTCCTCGGCTTCGACGACGGCGGCCACCTGCTCGTTGGTCGCGACGAAGCGGTTCGCGCCGAGATCCTGAAGCTGCTTGCCACGGCCAGCGCACGATGAAGACGATCAGTGCACTGCCTGCACACCGCGGCGCGACCCCGAACAGGCTCGGGCTGTCTCGGCACATTGGCACGGTGCAACGCGCCCCGTTGTCCCGTGTGCACGGCGGTCGGTGGGTGCCACCCCAGGCACCCCGCTGGGCAACAGCAGGAATGCAGCGATGAATGCAACAACGGCTGACAGCGCCAGGGCGGTTCGACGGCTCGTCGTCGCACAACGCTTGACCGTCGCGGTGATCGTGCTCGCCGCCATCGCTGCGGGCCTGGGGCTGTTCGCGCCCGGCGTCTACCGCGAGACCGCCTGGGTCGTGCCGCAAAACCGCGGCCAGGACCTCGTGACCCTGCTGGCGCTGGTCGTGCTCGTGCCCGTGCTCGCCGCCGCGCGGCGACGCTCGCCCCGCGCAACGCTGATCTGGCTTGGCCTCCTTGGCTACCTGGCCTACACCTACACCGGTGCGGCGTTCGCCTATGGCTTCAATGCGCTGTTCCCCGTCTACGTGGCGCTGTTCTCGCTGTGCGGCGCAGCACTGATCGGCGCTCTGTCGGGCATCGACGCGCTGGCGATGCAGCGGGCCTTCGACCCCGGCACGCCGCGCCGCGGCGTGATCGCATTCCTGCTGATCATGGCGGCGGCGTTGTGCGCGCTGTGGGTGAGCCAGATCGTGCCCTTCTACACCGCAGGCAAGCTGCCCGACATGGTGCTGAAAGCCAACACGCCCACGGTGTTCGTCTACGTGCTCGACCTCGGGGTGGTCGTGCCGCTGACGCTCTTGTCGGCCGGGTGGCTCGCGCGCGGCCAGCCCTGGGGCCATGTGCTCGCCGGCTTCGTGCTCGTCAAGGCGGCCACGATGGGCCTGGCGCTGCTCGCGATGACCGCGTTCGCGCTGCGCGCCGGGTTGCAGGTCGAGGTGGTGCTGTCGGCGGCTTGGGTGACGCTCGCGCTGGCCGCTCTGGCGATGTCGTGGTCCTTCTTCCGCCATTGCCGAGGGTTGAATGCATCGTGATGGAGATGTCGTCGTGGTCTGGATTAAGTGGACCGTGCTGCTGCTGGCGACCGCCGTGGTCGTGTTCATCGCGCTGGCCCTGTTCGGCGCATCGCGCTGGAGCGCAAGTACCCGCGCCTTGAACTCGCGGCTCGACGCCGCTCGCGAGCCGCTCCCGCCCCTGCGCTACGACGCGGCGCGCGAACTCGACGGCCTGCCGGCGCCGGTGCAGCGCTTCTTCCGCGCGGCGCTCAAGGACGGCCAGCCCATCGTCGCCGCGCTCGACATCGAACATCGCGGAATGTTCAACCTCGCGGCCGAGGGCGCCGATCAGTGGAAGCCGTTCACGTCGACACAGCGCGTGGTGACGCGGCGGCCCGGCTTCGTCTGGGACGGCCGCGTCGTGGTCGTGCCCGGTCTTGCCGTCCATGTGCACGACGCCTTTGTCGCCGGCGAAGGCATCCTGCACCCGGCCGCGATGGGCCTGTTCACGCTGATCGATCTGCGAGGCACGAACCCCGAACCCGGCGGCGTTGCTCAAGGAGAGTTCCTGCGCTGGTTCGCCGAAGCCGCGTGGTACCCGACGGCGCTGCTGCCGAGTCAGGGTGTGCGCTGGACGGCGGTGGACGACCACGCCGCCGCCGCGACGATGCGCGACGGCGCCGTGACCGCGACATTGCTGTTCCGCTTCGATGCTCAGACCGGCCTCGTCGAGTCGGTGCGCGCCGAAGCGCGCGGCCGCACTGTGGGTAATGCGGTGGTCATGACGCCGTGGGAAGGCCGCTGGTCCAACTACACCGAGCGCGACGGTCTGCGCGTGCCCTCGAGCGGAGAGGTCGCGTGGCTGGCGCCCGAGGGCCGCCGGGCGTACTGGCGTGGCGAGGTGTCCGCCCTGCGATTCGAGTTCGTTCCCTAGCCCTGCACGTCACGACCATCGTCGCGCGACTCGCCGCGGTAGCATGCGCAGGGTCTTGCAACAGCAGACCCGATCCATCCGAACAACAACGAGAGGACATCTGACATGAAGCAGGTTTCAGCGGAATTCCTGGGCACCTTCTGGCTCGTGCTGGGCGGCTGCGGCAGCGCGGTGCTGGCCGCGGCGTTTCCAAACGTGGGCATCGGCCTGCATGGCGTGTCGCTAGCGTTCGGCCTGACGGTGCTGACGATGGCCTACGCGATCGGCCACATCTCGGGCTGCCATCTGAACCCGGCCGTGTCGATCGGGCTGTGGGCGGGCGGCCGCTTCCCAGCGAACAAGCTCGTCTCGTACATCGTGGCGCAGGTGCTCGGCGCGGTTGCGGCCGGCGCGGTGCTCTACGTGATCGCCAGCGGCGCGCCAGGCTTCGACGTCGCCAAGGGCTTCGCCTCCAACGGCTACGGCGCCCATTCACCGGGCCAGTACTCGATGCTCGCCGCGCTCGTCACCGAAGTGGTGATGACGATGTTCTTCCTGCTCGTGATCCTGGGCGCCACCGACAAGCGAGCGCCCGCCGGGTTCGCACCGATCGCGATCGGCCTGGCGTTGACCCTGATCCACCTGATCAGCATCCCGGTCACCAACACCTCGGTCAACCCGGCGCGCAGCACCGGCGTGGCGCTGTTCGTCGGTGACTGGGCGGTGGGACAGTTGTGGCTGTTCTGGGTCGCGCCGATCGTCGGCGCCGTGATCGGCGCCTTCGTCTATCGCTTCATCGGCAGTGAGGACAGCTGATCGAGCCAGACCGCGCGCGTGGTACGAGGCGCGCCTGGCGCCGCCCGGCGCACGGCCGCGCTTGGTGATCGACACCGACGCGGCCAACGAGATCGACGATCAGTTCGCGCTCGCCTGGGCGCTGTTGTCGCCCGAACGCCTGGACGTGCTCGCGGTCTACGCGGCGCCGTTCTCGTTCGAGCATCGGCGGCAGGAGATGCAGCGCGCTCTCGACGCGCGCGCCGACCCTGCGCACGCCTCGGCGTTCGACCTCGCGTTGCTGGCCCAGCACGCTGCGCGGCTCGCGCGCTTCGAGCGCCTGGGCTGGAGCCTGGAGTCGGTGCGTGACTGGCCGGTGTTCTGCACGCCTGGCCAGGGAATGGAGGCCAGCTTCGACGAGATCGTGCGCGTGTTCGAATTGCTGCGCCTGCCGCACGCCGGGCGTGTGTTGCGTGGCGGCGCGGGCTACCTGACCGACGAGCGCACGCCGCGGCCGAGCGAAGCGGTCGAGCACCTGATCGCGACCGCGCGCGCCACGCCCGCCGAAGGGCCGCCGCTGTACGTGGTGGCCATCGGTTGCGTGACCAACATCGCCAGCGCGGTGCTGGCCGCACCGGACATCGCCAAGCACATCGTCGTCGTGTGGACCAGCGGTTACCCGTCGCACGCGCCGCACATCAACTTCTCGCTCAACCTCGAACAGGACATGGCGGCCTCGCGTTTGCTGTTCGACTCGGGCGTGCCGCTGGTGTACCTGCCGGGCTTCCACGTCGGAGCGCAACTGCGGCTGTCGCTGCCCGAAATCGAGGGGCACGTGCTGCCCTGCGGCGCCATCGGCACGTACCTGCACCACCTGTACACGCACAACCCGCTGGCGGATCTCGCCGGCATCGACGACGTGCGCGCGCCCGGCTTCTCGTGGGTGATGTGGGACCTGATCAACATCGCGTGGCTGCTGAACGCGGATTGGGTGCCGAGCGACCTGGTACCGACGCCCGCATTGGGCGCTGACCGCCGCTGGTCGGCGCGCACCGGTGTCCATGGCGCACCGCCGATGCGCGAAGCCCATGCGGTGGCACGCGACGCGATCTTCCGGGATCTCTTCGAGACCCTGGCGCGCGCGCCCGCTTGATGCGCAAGCGCGCCCGGCCCTAGGCGTCGAACGCCTCGCGCAACTGCTCCAACTCGTTGACGACACGCTCGACCGCCGGGCGAGCGAGGTAGGTATCGACGCGATGGCGCACATGGGCGATCAGCGCATCGCTGCTGTGCTCACACGACCAGTCCTCGCCGTCGGCGCTGGCATGCGCTTCGTGCGGCGAGAGCACACGCCACTTCGCGCACCAGGTCACTGACCACAGCCACATCGCGGCACGCAGCGGCACGAACCAGGATCGCAGCGCGGCACCGATGTCGCAGTGCTGCTGCCAGGTGTCGTAGAAGGCCCGCACCTGCGCCGGCGTCAGCTCGGCATGGGTGTCCACGTCCCAGGTCGTCGAGGTGTACAGCGTGGCGTGCGCGAGGTCGAGCGGCGCGAGGCTGTACCGCGCCTTCTCCAGGTCCACCAGCATGGCGCGCCCGTCATCGCGCAAGAGGAAGTTGCCCGGGTGCCCGTCGAAGGCGATCAGGCAGCGCGGCGGCGGGTCGGCGCGAGCGCTGTCGCGCACGAACTGCGCGCGCGCCAAGTCCACCAGAGCGCGCGCCCCGGGGGTCAATGCGGCGGCGTCGAGATAAACGGCCTGCGCGTCGATCTCGTCTCGCAGCGCAGCCATCGGATCGGCCGCATCGGCCAGTGGCGCGCGTGCCGCGGGTTCGGGCATCCGCAGCGAGTGGATCGCGGCGAATGCCGCGGCGATCGCCCCCAGGTCGTCGGGCAGTCGCGCGGTGCGACCCACCACCTCCTCGACCAACAGGCCGCCGCGCGGCAATTCGGCACTCACGGGCAGCAGGCCTTCCACGCGCGGCACGTGACCGCTGGCGGCGGCGCGCTGGTAGCACGCGGCCTCGTAGGCCAGGTTGCTGCTGGCGTCCAGCCCCATCTGGCTCTGCTTGGGCAGGCGGGCGAGCAGGCCGGTGCCAACGATGCGCACGTGGTGGTGCGCGAGACCTTTGTCGCCGAGCCGCTCGAGCGACGCTTCGGCCAGCGGCGAACGGGCGTCGCGAAGGGCCTGGCGCAGTGTGGCCAGCAGCGGGGCTTGGTCGTGGGCGGCGGCGGACATCCTGATTAGGCGCGGTGGCGGCCGCGGGCTTACACCCAGTCTGGCGGAAGAAGGGCCAGATCGGCCGGCTCGTCGATATCGTGCACCACCGGCAGTTCCACGTGGCGCAGGCCCGCCTGCGCAAGGCGTTCGCGTGTCGTGGCCATCACTGCGGCCGTGCTCCAGGGAATCGACTCGAACAGCGCAGGCGCTGCTCGACGCAGCCCAACGAGCGCATAGCCGCCATCTGCGGCCGGGGCGAAGACGGCATCGGCATCGGCCAACGCGGCATCGGCACGGCGCAACAGGCCCGCATCGAGTGTGGGCACGTCGGTGCCGAACAGCACGACACGCCGCGCCCCCTGAGCGAAGGCGTTGACGAACAGGCGGTGCATTCGCGCGCCGAGGTCACCATGACCTTGCAGAGCAAGCGTCGTGCCGCCGGCGCGCGCCTGCGCGGCAAAGGCGGCGTGCCGGGCATCGGGCGCGCAGGCGAGGATCACATTGCCGAGTTGCGCCGCGCGAGCCTGGGACATCGCGTGCTCGAGCAGCCGTGCGGCAAGGCGTGCAGCACCGTCGGCGCCAAGCGCCGGGATGAGGCGCGTCTTCGCCACGCCCGGCACGGGCGCCTTGGCCATCACGATGAGTTGCGTGGCCGGGAACGTCATCGGTACGCCGCCGCCAGACGCTCGGCACTGACGCCGCGCCAGTACAACCAGCGCAGGCGCCACATCAGCATGATCGTGCGCCAAGCGCCGCGTTCGTCCCAGCGGCGGCCGGACGTGGTGACCTGCTCGCGCAGGCACGCGGGCGCGCCGGCGTCACGGAGCAGGCGCTTGGAGATCTCGATGTCCTCCATCAGCGGCTGATCGGGAAATCCGTGCACGGCCTCGAAGACGTCGCGCCGCACGAAGATCGCGTGGTCGCCGGTGGCGATGCCGGTTGCTCGCGAACGCGCATTCATGAGGGCGGCAACCACCGGCAGCCAGCGCGAACGGCCAGCGATGCGCACGTCGAACCGGCCCCAGCCGCACCGGGCGAGGGCGCGCTCGACCCGCTCGAACGGCTCGGCCGGCAGCGTCGTGTCCGCGTGCAGGAACAGCAGCGCGCGGCCGGACGCGGCTGCCGCACCGGCATTCATCTGCCGCGCGCGGCCGCGCGGCGCGACAAGCACCTGATCTGCCCGGCCGACGCAGTGCGCCACGGTGTCGTCGCGGCTGCCTCCGTCGACGACGACCAGTTCCACGCCTTGCGCGCGCAGGGGTGCCAGCGCGGCCAACGCGCCGGCGATGCGCTCGCCCTCGTCGAGCACGGGCATCACGATCGACAACCGCAGCCGGACCATCGGGTGATCGTCGCACGAGGCGGCGCGGCGTGCTTGGCAAGGCCGGGCGTTCGCCCAAGCGTGCGCGAACCGGCCGCGCGCCGGCAGGCCGTCCCGTCTACTTCTTGCGCAGCTTCTGGATCGCCGCGATCTGCGCGGCCATCGCGGCAAACTCGCCTTGCGCGGCGGCGAAGTCGATGTCGCTCTTGGCGTTTTTCATCGCCTCCTCGGCGCGCTTCTTGGCCTCGAGCGCCTTGGCTTCGTCGAGGTCGTGGCCGCGGATCGCGGTGTCGGCGAGCACCGTGACGCAGTTCGGTTGCACTTCGAGAATGCCTCCGGCGACGAAGACGAACTCTTCCTCGCCGTTGTCCGCCCGCTCGATGCGCACTGCGCCGGGCTTGATGCGCGTGATCAGCGGCGTGTGGCGAGGCAGGATGCCCAGTTCGCCGGCCTCGCCCGGCAGCGCGACGAACTTGGCTTCCCCGGAGAAGATGCTCTCTTCGGCGGAGACGACGTCGACGTGGATGGTGGCCATTCAGATCTCCATGAGGCCGCAACCTTCATCGCGGCAAGCGAATCCAAGCGGGCGCCGTGGAACCGGCTGCACCGGGCCACTGGCGGCGCCCCCCTGGGGGGGAGCGCCGAAGGCGCTACGGGGGGGAGCCATCACTGGATCTTCTTCGCCTTCTCGAACGCCTGGTCGATCGTGCCGATCATGTAGAACGCCTGCTCGGGCAGGTGGTCGCACTCGCCGTTGACGATCATCTTGAAGCCGCGGATCGTTTCCTTCAGCGGCACGTACACGCCCGGGCTGCCGGTGAACACCTCGGCAACGTGGAAAGGCTGCGACAGGAAGCGCTGGATCTTGCGCGCGCGCGCCACGGCCAGCTTGTCCTCGGGGCTCAACTCGTCCATGCCCAGGATCGCGATGATGTCGCGCAGCTCCTTGTAGCGCTGCAACGTGGCCTGCACCGCGCGCGTGGTGCTGTAGTGCTCCTCGCCCACGACGTTCGGGTCGACCTGGCGCGAGGTCGAATCGAGCGGGTCCACCGCCGGATAGATGCCCAGCGCCGCGATGTCGCGCGAGAGCACCACGGTGGCGTCCAGGTGCGCGAACGTGGTCGCCGGCGACGGGTCGGTCAGGTCGTCGGCGGGCACGTACACGGCCTGGATCGAGGTGATCGAGCCGACCTTGGTCGACGTGATGCGCTCCTGCAGGCGGCCCATCTCCTCGGCCAGCGTCGGCTGGTAGCCCACCGCGGAAGGCATGCGGCCCAGCAGCGCCGAGACCTCGGTGCCGGCCAGCGTGAAGCGGTAGATGTTGTCGACGAAGAACAGCACGTCACGGCCTTCGTCGCGGAACGATTCGGCGATCGTCAGGCCGGTCAACCCGACGCGCAGGCGGTTGCCCGGCGGCTCGTTCATCTGGCCGTAGACCATCGCGACCTTGGATTCGCCCAGCTTCTCGCTGTTGACGACGCCCGACTCCATCATCTCGTGATAGAAGTCGTTGCCCTCGCGCGTGCGCTCGCCGACGCCGGCAAACACCGACAGACCCGAGTGGGCCTTGGCGATGTTGTTGATCAGCTCCATCATGTTGACGGTCTTGCCGACGCCGGCGCCGCCGAACAGGCCCACCTTGCCGCCCTTGGCGAAGGGGCAGATCAGGTCGATCACCTTGATGCCGGTCTCGAGCAGCTCCTGCGAAGGGCTCAGCTCGTCGTAGGTCGGCGCCTTGCGGTGGATCGACGCGGTCTGCGCCTGGTCGACCGGGCCGCGTTCGTCGATCGGGTTGCCCAGCACGTCCATGATGCGGCCGAGCGTCGCCTTGCCGACCGGCACCGTGATCGGGGCCTTGGTGTTGCGCACCATGACGCCGCGGCGCAGGCCGTCGGACGAGCCCAGCGCAATGGTGCGCACCACGCCGTCACCGAGCTGCTGCTGCACTTCGAGCGTCAGTGCCGAACCGTCGAGCTTCAACGCGTCGTAGATGTGGGGCATCTGGTCGCGCGGGAACTCGACGTCCACCACGGCGCCGATGCACTGGACGATCTTGCCTTCTGCTTGCATTGCTGTTCCTCGTTCCTAGTCCAATTCAAACCGCAGCGGCACCGCCGACGATCTCACTGAGTTCCTTGGTGATCGCCGCCTGCCGCGTCTTGTTGTAGATGAGCTTGAGCTCGGCAATCAGGTTGCCGGCGTTGTCGGTGGCCGACTTCATCGCCACCATGCGCGCGCTCTGCTCGCTGGCCATGTTCTCGGCCACGCCCTGGTAGACGAG
>Ga0209797_10001258_pt1 | contig 12698 bp, 10 predicted proteins | sample DOMMetBare3Fresh_2_FD_187472 | JGI IMG/M metagenome (GOLD analysis project Ga0209797, IMG submission 187472) | Wetland sediment microbial communities from St. Louis River estuary, USA, under dissolved organic matter induced mercury methylation -... | ecosystem: Environmental > Aquatic >...
GTGGTCGATGCGAGCCAGGGCGTCGAAGCGCAGACGGTGGCCAACTGCTACACCGCCCTCGAGTTGCATGTCGAAGTCGTGCCGGTGCTGAACAAGATGGACCTGCCGCAGGCCGACCCGGAGAACGCCAAGGCCGAGATCGAGGACGTGATCGGCATCGATGCCAGCCACGCCATCCCCTGTTCGGCCAAGACGGGCGAGGGCATCGAAGAAATCCTCGAAGCGGTGATCGCGCGCATGCCGGCGCCCCGCGGCGACCCCGAGGGGCCGCCGCGGGCGATGATCATCGACTCGTGGTTCGACAACTACGTCGGCGTGGTGATGTTGGTGCGGGTGGTCGACGGCTCGCTGTCCAAGGGTGAGCGCATCCGCATGATGGCCACCAACACGGTCTATGGCATCGAGCAGATGGGCGTGTTCACACCCAAGTCGGTGTCGCGCGAGGGTCTCAAGGCCGGCGAGGTGGGCTTCGTGATCTGCGGCATCAAGGAGCTGCAGGCGGCCAAGGTCGGTGACACGCTGACGCTGGAAAAGAAGCTGCCGAACAACGCCGGCCCGGCCGCCGAAGCGCTGCCTGGGTTCAAGGAAATCCAGCCACAGGTCTTTGCCGGGCTGTACCCGACCGAGGCCAGCGAGTACGAGTCACTGCGTGACGCGCTGGAAAAGTTGAAGCTCAACGACAGCTCGCTGCGCTACGAGCCCGAAGTCAGCCAGGCGCTGGGCTTCGGCTTTCGCTGCGGCTTTCTGGGCCTGCTGCACATGGAGATCGTCCAGGAGCGCCTGGAGCGCGAGTTCGACCAGGACCTGATCACGACGGCGCCCTCGGTCGTCTATGAAGTCGTGCTCAACGACGACACGGTGTTGATGGTCGAGAACCCGAGCAAGATTCCCGACCCCGGGCGCATCCGCGAGATCCGCGAGCCGATCGTCACGGTGCAGTTGTACATGCCGCAGGACAGCGTCGGCCCGGTGATGACCCTGGCCAACATCAAGCGCGGCCAGCAGATCAACATGGCCTACCACGGCCGCCAGGTCCACCTGACCTACGAGATGCCGCTGGCCGAGATCGTGCTCGACTTCTTCGACAAGCTCAAAAGCGTGTCGCGCGGCTACGCCAGCATGGACTACGAATTCAAGGAGTACCGTGCTGCGGACGTGGTCAAGGTCGACCTGCTGATCAACGGTGACCGCGTCGATGCGCTGTCGATCATCGTGCACCGGGCCCAGAGCCAGTACCGTGGCCGCGCCGTCGCGGCCAAGATGCGCGAGCAGATCCCGCGCCAGATGTACGACGTGGCGATCCAGGCCGCCATAGGCGCCAACATCATCGCGCGTGAAAACATCAAGGCCCTGCGCAAGAACGTGCTGGCAAAATGCTACGGCGGCGATATAACGCGCAAGAAGAAATTGCTCGAGAAGCAAAAAGCCGGCAAGAAACGCATGAAGCAGATCGGTGCCGTCGAGGTACCGCAGGAGGCGTTTCTGGCCATTCTCCAGGTCGACGATTGATGGCACTGATGAGCACACTCACCGGGTTGTTGTATGGCGCGCTGGCGGTCTACCTGGGGGGCTGGTTTTTCGGGTATTGGATCGGCAACTTCGCGCTGCTGCTGCTGGTCCTGACCGTGGTCACGCTGGGCTACTGGCTGGCCGAACGCCTTGCCTTCAAGCCGGCGCGCGAGGCAGCCGCGGCACAGCTCGAGGCGCAGCACGCCGCACGGCGTGCGGAGCTCGGCAAGATGGGCATCGCGCAAGTCGACGGCAACGTCGCCGAGGCCAAGGAAGAACTGCTGATGCAGCCGTGGTGGCTGGATTGGACGGCGGGCCTGTTCCCGGTGATCCTGATCGTGTTCCTGCTGCGCTCGTTCCTTTTCGAGCCATTCAAGATTCCGTCGGGCTCGATGATCCCGACGTTGCTGGTCGGCGACCTGATCCTGGTCAACAAGTTCGACTACGGCATTCGCCTGCCGGTGATCAACCGCAAGATCATTGCCAACAAGGACCCGGCGCGCGGTGATGTGGTGGTGTTCCGCTACCCACCCGACCCGCGGGTGGACTACATCAAGCGTGTGGTCGGTCTGCCCGGCGACGAGGTCGCCTACCTGAACAAGGCGCTGATCATCAATGGCCAGCGCGTCGAAACCGCGCCACTGCCGGAGTACTACGACGACGACAGCCGGCGCTACGCGCAGCAGACGAGCGAAAAGCTGGGCGGCGTCGAGCACCGCATCCTGACCGACAAGGACCGTCCATCATTCATCCCTGGCGCACAGGACTTCCCCAACAGCGATGCCTGCCGCTACAGCGGCGAGGGCGTGACGTGCAAAGTCCCCGCCGGCCACTACTTCATGATGGGCGACAACCGCGACAATTCGGTCGATTCGCGCTATTGGGGCTTCGTACCCGACCGCAATCTGGTCGGACGGGCCTTCTTCGTTTGGATGAATTTCGGTAACCTTGGCCGCATCGGCAGTTTTCGCTGAGTGTTGCGCGTTCTGTTCCCTACCGTCGGAGATCGATCCATGCTTCGTGCCTGCCGTCCTACCCGCGTCCAGCGCGGCATCACGCTGATCGGCCTGCTGTTCTGGGCCATCGTGGTGGCATTCGTGGCCTTGATCATCGTGCGTGTGTTGCCCACGATCAACGAGTACTCGACGATCGTGCGTGCAGTTCAGAATATCGCGAAGGCCGCGCCGTCCACGGTGGCCGAGGCGCGCAGTGCGTTTGACAAGCAGAAAGAGGTCGAGTACTCGATTTCCAGCATCGGCGGCAAGGACCTGCAGGTGACCAAGGAGAACGACAAGGTCGTGATCCGATTCGCCTACGACAAGGAGGTCGAGATCTTCGAGCCGGTGTTCCTGCTGATCAAGTACCGCGGCGAGGGCCGCTCGAACTAGTGGACGCTCGCCTCGAAGCGCTGCAACTGCGCCTGGGCTACCACTTCACGCAATCGGCGCTGCTCATGCGCGCGCTGACGCACCGCAGTGCCGGGGCCGATCACAACGAACGCCTTGAATTCCTCGGGGACGCGGTGTTGCAGACGGCGGTATCGGCGCTGCTCTATGAACGATTTGCCGGCTCCGACGAAGGCGATCTGACGCGCGTGCGCGCGCACCTGGTGCGCGAAGACAGCCTGCACCGGCTGGCATTGGCACTCGGACTGCCCGAGGTGGTGCGACTTTCTGATGGCGAAGCCCGCGGCGGCGGCGCGCTGCGCCCGTCCATCCTGGCCGATGCACTTGAAGCGCTGATTGGCGCGGCCTTCCTCGACGGCGGCTTCGCTCCGGCGCAGGCGATGGTTGTCCAGTTGTTCGGGGAAACCATCGCCACCACCGAGGTCGACAGCTGGAGCAAGGACGCCAAGACCGAGCTGCAGGAATGGCTGCAGGCGCGCAAGCTTCCCGTGCCGGTGTACCGCATCGTGGCCACGCGCGGCCAAGCCCATGCGCAGACCTTCGATGTCGAATGCCTGGTGGCGCCGCTCGGCCTGACAGAGCATGGCGAGGGCAAGTCACGCCGCGTCGCCGAACAGGAAGCCGCGCGCCGCATGCTGACGGTGCTGAAGGCCAGCGACCGGCCTGGCGGACCGCTCCGTTCGTGACCACACCGCCAAAGCGCTGCGGCCTGGTGGCCATCGTTGGCCGCCCGAACGTGGGCAAGAGCACGCTGCTCAATGCCCTGGTCGGGCAGAAGGTCAGCATCACCTCGGACAAGGCGCAGACCACGCGCCACCGCATCACCGGCATCCGCACGGTGGACGCGGCGCAGTATGTCTTTGTCGATACACCCGGCTTTCAAACGCGCCACGGCAACGCACTCAACCGCAACCTGAACCGCACTGTGAGAAGCGTGCTCAGTGACGTCGACGTGGTCCTGTTCGTGGTCGAGGCCGGGCGCTTCAGCCTCGACGACGCCAAGGTACTGGCGTTGCTGCCCGAAGACAAGCCCGTGCTGTTGATCGCCAACAAGCAAGACGAAGTCAAGCGCCGCGCCGACCTGATGCCCTGGATGGCGGCGATGCGCGAGCGACGCGACTTCGCCCAGTTCGTGCCGATGTCGGCAAAGAAGGCCGCCGACGTCGAACGCCTGTTCGGCATCGTGGCGCCCTACCTTCCCGAGCAGGCCTGGTTCTACGAGGAAGACGCACTCACCGATCGCAGCGACCGCTTCCTGGCCAGCGAACTGATCCGCGAAAAGCTCTTCCGTCTAACCGGTGACGAGCTGCCGTACAGCTGCACGGTGGTGATCGACAAGTTCGAGGAAGACGGCAATCTGCGTCGCATCGCGGCCACCATCGTCGTCGAGCGTGAAGCGCACAAGGGCATGGTCATCGGCGACGGCGGTGCGCGCCTGAAACGCATCGGCAGCGAGGCGCGGCAGGAACTTGAGCGCCTGTGGGACGCCAAGGTGTTCCTCGAGCTCTGGGTCAAGGTGCGCTCCGGCTGGGCCGACAGCGAGGAGCATTTGCGCAGCTACGGATACGAGTGAGCAGACATGGCCTCGACCTTCGACACCTTTGTGCAGCAGGCCTGGGCCGACCATGCTGATCGCTGCGAAGAGGTCGCCCTGCGTCTGCGAACGCAAACGCCAGCACCCGAGACGGCCGATCAATTGAGCGCACTCGCGCGCCTTGTCGTGCATCTGTGCGGCGAACACCTCGGCGCCTTCGACGATGGACGTTGGCGCCTTGCCGCGCTGGGCATCCACCCGCTGGCCGACGCTGGCGTGCAATCGACCGTGCGCGTTGGCGTCGCGAGCCTGAACCTCGCGCAAAACGGCCGCGCCGACGTGGCCGGCTTCACACTCGAAGAGCTGATCCGCAGCGAGGCCGCCGCTGCGGCGATCAGCCTCGGGCGGCACCAGACGGACCGCGCGATGGCGCTTTTGCGCGCGGCCCGTGAACGCCTGGCCGCGGTGCCCGATGCCGACGCTGCCGTGCACCGCCCACTGGGCATCGCCTGCCACAACATGGCTTGGGTGCTTCACGATCGCGGCAGCGCGCGCAGCAGCGAGGAGACCGCGACGATGCTCGACCTTGCTGCCGGCAGCAAGCTGCATTGGGCGCGGGCAGGCACTTGGTTGGAAGTCGAGCGCGGCGACTACGACCTGGCGCGGTGCAACCTGTCTGCCGGCTTGCTCGACCCCGCCTTGCGCTGTGCCGATCAATGCTTGGCCGTGTGCACGCAAAACGACGCACCGCCCTACGAGTACTTCTTTGCCCACGAGGCCCTGGCCCTCGTGCACCACGCGCGCGGGGACCTGGCGGCCTGTGAGCACAACGTCGCCGCTGCCGGCGCGTCGTTCGAAAAGCTGGCGGCCGGCGACCAGGACGCATGCCGCTCGACTCTGGCGGCATTGCAAGCCCTGACCCGATGACCGGCAGGGGTGGCGCATCGCCGCTGGCGGCCTACGTCCTGCACCGCTACGACTGGAGCGAGTCGAGCCTGATCGTCGATCTGTTCACCCGCGAACTCGGTCGCGTGGTCGTCGCCGCCAAGGGCGCCAAGCGGCCGACTTCGCAGTTGCGTGCGGTGCTGCGGCCTTTCCAGCGTCTGCACGCCACCCTCGGCCGGACGGCGCAAGGCGCCGAGGTGCACAACCTGCGCGGTGCGGAATGGGCTGGCGGTGTGCCGGTTGCCGGCGGCGACGCGCTGTTCACCGGCTTCTACCTCAACGAACTACTGATGAAGCTGTTGGCGCGCGAAGACCCGCACCCCGGACTGTGGGACGCTTATGCGGCCACGCTGGCCCTGCTTGGCAGAGACAACGAAGCCGTCGCGCTGCGAGCGTTCGAGTTGCGGCTGCTGCGCGAGATCGGCCTGCTGCCCGATCTGGCCCACGTCACCGCCACGCAGGCACGCGTGCAGCCCGGGGCTGCGTATGGCTTGCGACCAGAAGCCGGTGTGACGAGTGCGGCCGGCGATGACGCCGGCGCCATCGCCGGCAGCGACATGCTCGGTCTGCAAGCCGCGCTCGACGCCGATGACCTGGCCGCTCTGCAGCGGGCCTGTGCGGCGCCCGTTGCAGCGCTGCGCCGCCTGCTGCGCGAGCTGCTTGCCTATCATCTGGGTGCGGCACCACTGCGCACGCGCCAAGTGCTGCTCGAGTTGCAGCCGCTGTTGTAAAGCCCGTGATGAATCCGCTGATCGCCCCCGAAGCCCAACCCCGCGACGCGCGTTGCGCGCTGTCGGTCAACGTCAACAAGGTCGCACTGCTGCGCAACACGCGCCACTTGGGCATCCCGAGCGTGGTGCGCGCGGCTGCGCTGTGTCTGGAAGCCGGTGCGCAGGGCATCACCGTGCATCCGCGGCCCGACGAGCGCCACATCCGCGCGCACGACGTCGTCGACCTGGCGGCGCTGCTGCGCAACTGGCCGCATGCCGAGTTCAACATCGAAGGCAACCCGTTCGATAACCTGATGGGCTTCGTGCGCGAGCATCGACCGCAGCAATGCACTTTCGTGCCCGACGCGCCGGGGCAGTTCACCAGCGACCACGGTTTTGCCCTGACCGAGCTCGAGCGCGTCACCCCGATGGTTGCCGAGGCGCGCGCGCTCGGCGTGCGCGTCAGCCTGTTCATGGACCCGGAGCCGGCGTTGATGGCCGCGGTGCGCGCGATCGGTGCCGACCGCGTCGAGCTCTACACCGAACCTTATGCCGCGGCGCATGGCAGCGCCGATCAGGCCCGCCAGTTGGCGCGCTACGCCGCGGCGGCCGAGGCTGCGCTCGCGGTCGGGCTGGGCATCAACGCCGGGCACGACCTCAACCGTGCCAATTTGACCGACTTCCTGCATGCTGTGCCGGGTGTGCAAGAGGTCTCGATCGGCCACGCGCTGATCGCCGACGCGCTCGAACTCGGCTACACCGAGGCGGTGCGCGACTACCAGCGTTGCATCCAACGTGCGTACGCTTAGGCCACAGCCTTGATCTACGGCATCGGCACCGACATTTGCGACATCCGCCGCATCGCTGCAACGCTGGCGCGGCGCGGCGATCGTTTTGCCGAGCGGGTGCTGGGGCCGCACGAGATCGAGGTTTTTCGCGCGCGGCGCAGCAAGCTCGATGCGCGCGGCGCGGCCTACCTGGCCACGCGTTTCGCGGCCAAGGAGGCGTTCTCAAAAGCCATCGGCCTGGGCATGCGCCTGCCGATGACCTGGCGTGACTGCGAAGTGGTCAAGGCCGCCAGCGGCCAGCCGCAGATATGCCTGCATGGTGCACTGGCGACCTGGTTCGCCGCGCGCGCGCTGTCGGCCCAGGTCAGCGTCAGCGATGAATCGGACATCGCCACGGCCTTCGTGGTGGTCGAGCAAAGCACAATCACGTCATGAGCGACACCCAACACCACGCCCCGGTCGTGCTCGACATCGCCGGTACCGCCCTCAATGCCGACGACCGCCGCCGCCTTGCGCACCCGCTCACCGGCGGGCTGATCCTGTTTGCGCGCAACTGGCAGAGCCGCCAGCAGCTGACCGAGCTCAGCGCCGAGATCAAGTCGTTGCGGCCGGACGTGCTGGTGTGCGTCGACCACGAAGGCGGCCGTGTGCAGCGCTTTCGCAGTGACGGCTTCACCCACCTGCCGCCGATGCGCGCGCTGGGCGAGCTGTGGATGCGTGACGCACTGGCCGCCACCGACGCCGCCAGCGCAGCTGGCTACGTGCTCGGCGCCGAGCTGCGCGCCTGCGGTGTCGATCTGTCGTTCACGCCGGTGCTCGACCTCGACCATGGCCCCAGCAGCGTGATCGGCGATCGCGCCTTCCACCGCGATGCCCGCGTGGCCACGCTCCTGGCCAAGAGCCTGATGCACGGCCTGTTGCGCGCGGGCATGGCCAACTGCGGCAAGCATTTCCCCGGCCACGGGTACGCCCGCGGCGACAGCCACCATGAACTGCCTGTCGACAAGCGCTCGCTCAAAGCCATCCTGGCCGACGATGCCAAACCCTACGAGTGGCTGTCGACCACGCTGACCAGCGTCATGCCCGCGCACGTGATCTACCCCAAGGTCGATGGCTTGCCGGCCGGCTTCTCGCGGCATTGGCTCGAGGACATCCTGCGCGGCGAGCTCGGCTTCACCGGCGCGATTTTCTCCGACGACCTCAGCATGGAAGGCGCCAAGGTCGCCGGTGGCCACCTCGACGCGTCGCTGGCCGCGCTCAACGCCGGCTGCGACATGGTGCTGCTGTGCAACCAATCGGTCGATGGCGGCGCGGCGGTCGATGCCCTGCTAGAGGGCCTCGCCGGCGCGAAGCAGCAGGGCCGCTGGCTGTCCTGCGTCGACAGCGAGCAGCGTCGCCTGGACCTGCTGCCGCAAAGTGCGCCGCTGCCGTGGGACGAGTTGATGCACTCCAGCGCCTACCAGCACGCGCTCGAACGCCTGCCCTGAGCGGGAGCGTGCGCCGCTGCAGGGCGCAGGTCGCGTCGCATCCAGTCGCGGGTCAACGGCAGGTTCTTCGACGCGGCGTTGACCGCACCGGGGTGCTGAAAGCAAACGCGGTGCCCGCAGGCGCCGCCCAGGGTCAATGCGCCGCGGGCCCAGAGCCGTCGAACGGCAGCTTGATCTGCGACAGATCCTTCTTGGTTTCGACCAGCACCAACGGGCCGTTATCGGCCACCGCGCGCGGCTTGGGCTGGCGCGGGGCTTGGATCGGCTTGGGCTCGTTGGCCATGGCTTCCTGTACCGCGCGGATCTTCTCGGTGTCGGAGTTGACCCATTGCAGGCCGGCTTGGCTGGCGATCGCCGCCAACGTGTCGGTCGGCAAGTGATAGGGTGCTGCGGCGACCGGCGTCGCAATGGCGATGGCCACAGGCTGGGGCGGCACCGCTGCTGCCACCGGCGCCGCGACCGCCGGTGCGATCGGCGTCGACACCTTGACCTGAGCCGCCACCTCTTCGTTGCGCGGCGGCTCGGCCGCCTCGTACTCGACAGCGTACGGTGCATCGTTGACTGCCGCGTCGGCAGCCATCGTCGCGGGCTCGTCGCTCGGTTCGCGGCCTGCGGCCTCGTCACCTGCGGCACTCACCCCACCCTCGGTGCCGCCTTCGTCGCGGCCGCGGCCTCGGCCGCCACGACGCCGACGGCGGCGGCTGGCGTCGCGTTCGCCGCCTTCGTTGGCCGCATCGGATGCGGGGCTCGGCAGTGTGTCGACAAACGGTTGCGCTGCCGGCAACGCCTCTTCGGCTGCCGGAGCCGGGCGCGGCTCGCGTTCAGTGCGCGGGCCACCACCGCGGCGGCCTTCGTTGCGCTCGCCGCGCGGTGCACGAACTTCGGCGACCGGTGCTGCGTCGGCCGTCATGGCCTCGGTGGTACCGGCAGGGCGCGCGTCGCGGCGGCTGGCATCGCGATCGCGCGGGGCCTCGCCGCGGCCTTCGCCACGACCCTCCCCACGCGGCGGCTCCCCACGACCTTCGCCGCGACCGCGGCGGCTGTCACGGCCACCCTCGCGTGCGCCTTCCCGTCCACCTTCGCGCCCACCTTCCCGTGGACCGTCCCGGCGACCGTCACGGCGGCCGCGGCCTTCGCCACGGTCACCTCGGTCACCACGATCGCCTCGGCCTTCGCGCTTGCCCGGGCCCGCAGCGACCGTCGCGGCAACCGCCGCCGCACCCACGGCCGTCGCGGCGGTGGCGGTGGCTGTATCGCTGCTGCCGCCGAACAGTCTCTTGACCCAAGCGAAGAAGCCACCGCCCGCGGGCTGCGGCGTGGCCACCACCGGCGCGGGCGCCGGAGCGGCTACCGCTACCGGCGCGGGCACCGGCTTGGGCACAGCCACCGGCGCAGGTGTCTCGGGCAGAATGCCCTTGATGACCGGCTCCTGCTTGGCTTTGGCCTTCTCGCGACGGGTGATGCCGACTTCGTCTTCCGGCTCCTCGATCATGGTGTAGCTGGCCTGCAGGTTCTCCAGGCGCGGGTCGTCGTGACGCAGGCGCTCGAGTTTGTAGTTTGGCGTTTCGAGGTGCTTGTTGGGCACCAGCAGCACGGTCACGCGCTGCTTCAGCTCGATCTTGGTGATCTCGGTGCGCTTCTCGTTTAGCAGGAACGACACCACGTCCACCGGCACCTGGGCATGCACCGCGGCGGTGTTGTCCTTCAACGCCTCCTCCTGGATGATGCGCATGATCTGCAGAGCCGAGCTTTCGGTGTCGCGGATGTGGCCGGTGCCGTTGCAGCGCGGGCAGGTGATGTGGTTGCCCTCGCTCAGCGCCGGGCGCAGGCGCTGGCGGCTGAGTTCGAGCAGGCCGAACTTGCTGATCGACGAGAACTGCACCCGTGCGCGGTCGCTGCGCAGCGCATCGCGCAGGCGCTGCTCGACTTCGCGGCGGTTCTTGCTCTCTTCCATGTCGATGAAGTCGACGACGATCAGGCCACCCAAGTCGCGCAGGCGCATCTGGCGCGCGATCTCGTCGGCGGCTTCGAGGTTGGTGCGGGTGGCGGTTTCTTCGATGTCGCCGCCGCGCGTGGCGCGGGCCGAGTTCACGTCGACGGAGACCAGGGCCTCGGTGTGGTCGATCACGATCGCGCCGCCGGCGGGCAGGTTGACGGTGCGCGAGAACGCGGTCTCGATCTGGTGCTCGATCTGGAAGCGGCTGAACAGCGCCGCGTCGTCGCGGTAGCGCTTCACGCGATTGGCCGTCTCCGGCATCACGTGGTTCATGAACTGCTGCGCCTGATCGAAGATGTCGTCGGTGTCGATCAGGATCTCGCCGATGTCGGCGGTGAAATAGTCTCGGATCGCGCGGATGACGAGCGAGCTCTCCTGGTAGATCAGGAACGCGCCCTTGCCGGCCTTGGCGGCGCCGTCGATCGCCTCCCAGAGCTTGAGCATGTAGTTCAGGTCCCACTGCAGCTCGGGCGCGCTGCGGCCGATGCCGGCCGTGCGCGCGATCAGCGACATGCCCTTCGGGTAGTCGAGCTGGTCGAGGTTCTCCTTCAGCTCCTCGCGGTCCTCGCCCTCGATGCGCCGGCTCACGCCGCCGCCGCGCGGGTTGTTGGGCATCAGCACGAGGTAGCGGCCTGCCAGGCTGACGAAGGTGGTCAGCGCCGCGCCCTTGTTGCCGCGCTCCTCCTTCTCGACCTGGACCAGCAGCTCCTGGCCCTCGCGGATCGCGTCGCCGATGCGCGCGTTCTTGACGTCGGCGCCCTCGCGGAAGTAGTTGCGCGAGATCTCCTTGAACGGCAGGAAGCCGTGGCGGTCTTCGCCGTAGTCGATGAAGCAGGCCTCGAGCGAGGGCTCGACGCGCGTCACGACGGCCTTGTAGATGTTGCCCTTGCGCTGCTCGCGCCCTTCGATCTCGGTCTCGAAATCGAGCAGCTTCTGCCCGTCGACGATCGCCAGGCGCCGCTCTTCCGGCTGCGTGGCATTGATCAGCATGCGTTTCATGGTTCGTGCACTCCGTCGTCGCGTACCCTGCGGGCACGCATCACATCGCCGCCAGGCCCCGAGAGGCCCGCGGCGCATTCCGATGCACGAGAAACGAAGGAAGAACCGATGGATCGAATCGCCCTGGACTGCGGGTCGACCGGCCCTTCCGAATCAGCGGAAGCGGTGCGGTCTAGGTTCGCAGCGTTGGCGCGTGCGCTTCGGCGTCTGCAGCCTGCGGCGTGACGGCGTCGTCCGGTCCCGCGGCGGTCTGCGCCCATCGGGAGGCAGCCCACGGCAGCGTCACCCGCGACATCCGAAGATGAGAGGGGCTGCAAGTGGCGCCGGGGTTGGAGGACGGAGAAATCATCGCTGCGGGCTAGGGTGCCTGGCGCTGGTGCCAGCCGGCCGCCGGTGAAGGCTGGGCTGTCTGGCTCCGTGATCTTTCGTTGCGGCCCCGCTGGATGGTCGGGGCAGGTTCTTTCGGTCGTGTCTCTGACACCTGGGTCCGTGGACTCGCCGGTCACTTGGGGACCCGGCGCCGCCCGCGGCCCGCAGGCATTGCATCAACGCTTGTGGCAGATGGCGTCGACATCGGCGCCCTGCCGATCCAGTGTGTGCCGCCGTGCCCCGGGTAAACTCCCCAGAATCAAGCACTTGCAGCACAAACGTGGAGCGCCGCATTATACGGGCCAAACCCGCGGGCAGCCCACGAACTGAGGCCGGTTGTCCCGCCAACCCTGCGCGGGCCCCGACAGTCCGGCACCTGGCGGTTGACGACGAATCGGCGGGCCAGCGCCTGGACAACTTCCTGCTGCGTCACCTCAAGGGTGTGCCCAAGACCCATGTCTACCGCGTGATCCGGTCGGGCGAGGTGCGCGTGAACGGGGGGCGGGCGGATGCCCACACGCGGGTGGTCGCCGGTGACGATGTCCGGGTGCCGCCGGTGCGCCTGCCGCAGCGCGACGCCGCCAACGCGCCGGCGCCGGCGCGGGAGTTCCCGGTGCTGCTGGAGGACGACCACCTGCTGGCGATCGACAAGCCGGCCGGCGTGGCGGTGCACGGCGGCAGCGGCGTGAGTTCGGGCGTGATCGAGCAGCTGCGCCGGTCGCGGCCGCAGGCGAAGTTCCTGGAACTGGTGCACCGGCTCGACCGCGAGACCTCGGGCGTGCTGCTGCTGGCCAAGAAGCGCAGCGCGTTGACGAACCTGCAGGACCAGTTTCGCGCCCACGGCGCCGACAAGTCGGTCGGCAAGACCTACTCGGCGCTCGTGGCCGGCAGCTGGCCGGCCAATCGCAAGGTGATCGACGCTCCGCTGCACAAGTACCTGGCAGCCGGCGGCCAG
>Ga0209797_10001259_pt1 | contig 12685 bp, 11 predicted proteins | sample DOMMetBare3Fresh_2_FD_187472 | JGI IMG/M metagenome (GOLD analysis project Ga0209797, IMG submission 187472) | Wetland sediment microbial communities from St. Louis River estuary, USA, under dissolved organic matter induced mercury methylation -... | ecosystem: Environmental > Aquatic >...
GTGAATGCCTGGTGGCCCGTACCGGGTCTATCGTTCTGAGTGCAGCCCAATCTATGGGAAGAACAGCCAGTGTGTATGCGCCTATTCATGTTTGTATTGCATTTACCAATCAGTTGGTGTATGATGTAAAAGATGCCCTGCAGTTAGTTAAAGAAAAATATAAAGACAAAACTCCTTCATTGATAACTTTTGCAACAGGTCCCAGCCGCACTGCGGATATAGAAAAAACCCTCGTTGTCGGCGTGCATGGCCCCAAAGAAGTTTATTGTTTTTTAGTTGATGCATAGTTAAATTTCACTTCGTAATTTTAACCTATGAATAAGTCCGGAGTATACCAGCTTTTTGTTTATGGCTCTTTGCGCAGCGGTTTTAAAAGTTCTGCGTATGAATATATCAGCCGTTATTTTACATTAATAGGAGAAGCAAAAGTAAAAGGCGAGTTATTTGATATGGGAACATTTCCTGCTGCAGTACCATCTGCTGAAAATAGATTTGTAAAAGGGGAATTGTACAGGATAACACACGAGAATGAATTTGCCTGGGCTATTGGCCAGTTAGATGACTATGAAGGAGTAACAGTAGATGTTGATGAAGTTCAGTTATACAGAAAAGAACTTACCGAAGTTTTTATTAACGATCGCATTACACATGCCTGGATATACTGGTTCAATGGAGATGTAAGTGGCAGGCCATCTATACCATCCGGTGATATGTTGGAGTATTTGAAGCAAAAGAAATAACTTCAGCCTGTGACTTTATCTTCCAATAAAAAAATATATTTTCTTTCTGATTTCCATTTAGGAGCACCCAATCCTGTTTCAAGCCTGGAAAGAGAAAAAATCATTGTAAGATTTCTGGATGAAATAAAAAATGATGCCGCCGAAATTTTCCTGGTTGGCGATATGTTTGATTTCTGGTATGAATACAGGAAAGTAGTTCCAAAAGGGTATGTTCGGCTACTGGGCAAACTTGCTGAACTTTCTGATGCTGGCATTCAGCTTCATTTTTTTGTGGGTAATCATGATATGTGGATGAAAGATTATTTTCAGAAAGAACTGAATATTCCCGTTTATTTTGAGCCAAAAGAATTTGAACGAAACGGGAAAAAATTTTTGATTGGCCATGGCGATGGGCTGGGGCCGGGTGATCATGGGTATAAAAGATTGAAAAAAATATTTCGAAACCCTTTTTGCCAGTGGTTGTTTGGCATACTCCCGCCATTGCTGGGCATGGGGCTTGCAAATTATTTAAGCCGCCGCAGCCGTGCACAAACCGGTGCATCAGAAGAAATATTTCTGGGTGAGGATAAGGAATGGCTGATTATTTATTGCAAAGAAGTGTTGCGGGAAAAAAAGTTTGATTTTTTTGTCTTCGGTCATAGACACCTGGCCATTGATTTTCGTCTAACTCCTGGCAACAGGTATATCAATCTTGGGGACTGGATACATTATTATACGTATGCAGTGTTTGACGAAACTGGTTTGATGTTAAAATCTTATCTGAATAATGATAAAAAAATTATCAGGAATTAAATGACAAAAAAGTCAGCCATACTATTTTATTTTTTACTAAGCCTTATTTTTTGCAGAGCACAAAATGATTCATCATTTACCCTTATAAAAAAAATAAAAGGTGAAATAACAGCTTTTGCTGTTGATCATCTTAACAATGTTTATTTACTTACAGCAACTGACCAGTTAAAAAAGCTGAATGATAAAGGTGATTCTGTTGCTGTATTCAATAATGTGAGAAACTTCGGTAAAGTATCATTCCTGGATGTTTCCAACCCGTTGAGAGTATTGCTTTATTATAAAGACTTTTCAACGGTGGTTGTGCTTGACCGTTTATTGAATATGCGCAGTACAATTGATCTCAGGCAGCAGAATATATTCCAGGTACAGGCTGTTGGTTTGTCTTACGATAATAAGTTATGGGTTTATGATGAACAGGAAAACAAGCTGAAAAAAATTGATGACGACGGGAAAATACTTTTTGAAACTTCTGATTTCCGCCAGTTGTTTAATGAAGCATACACTTTTATATCTATTACCGACCAGGATGGACTTCTTTATTTATACGATGTGCAAAAAGGAGTGTTGGTATTTGATTATTACGGAGCTTTAAAAAGAAAAATTTCTTTTACCGGGGTTAAAAATTTTAAAGTATCCGGGAAATATTTATTCGGAATAAAAAACGATTCACTGCTGCGGTATCAACCAGATATTTTTCTTTCAAAAGAAATATTGTTACCGTCAAATTTATGGCAGGCCTCCTCTATAAACTTTACTTCCAACCGTGTTTATGCATTAAAAAATGACGGGCTTGAAATTTACCTGATGAAGTAATCAGGATTTTTTCAGATACTTGCTTTCAGTTCATTAAAAAAAGCCTTTATCTTTTCCAGCGACTGGATCATGATAAATTTTTCGTCTGCCTTTTTATTCTTTTTTAAAAAATCTTTGGCGCCTTCGATGGTGAATTTTCGCCTGCGGAGCAAATCATGAATGAGTACAAGATTTTTTACATCAATGGGGCGGAAGAAGCGGTCGCCTTTGCGGTTTTTCCGGGGTTCGAGTATATCAAATTCAGTTTCCCAATAGCGAATCAAAGATTGATTCAACCTGAACCAGCCGGCTACTTCACCAATAGAATAATATTGTTTTTGAAAAAGGATCTCGTCGGGTGGTATTTGTATCAGGTCGGCATTGAGATGAATTTCTTTTAGTGCCAGCCGGCCCCTTGTCGATTTTCTTTTTGGTTCTTCAGGTTCAATCTTTATTTCTTCCTGTACAGGAATTTCTTCTGTTACTTCAGCGACTTCAGTAGTTGCCGTCAGCATTTCTTGTTCTGCCGCTTTCTCTTCGTTTTCTGCAACGAAGTCAAAAGTTATCTGTGTCAGGGATGTTTTACTCATAAATGTTTTTCAAAGATACATACGAAAGAGTTCAATGCAACTCCTACCGGGTAGTGTGGAAAAAAAGCTATGAGTTTTTTGGTATGGGGTAATTTAAAATAGTTTTATCCCTAAAGCCTCAAAGCCCGTAGCTATCAGATCACAGCTTTCTTCTTAATCAAAACTTTGATTACTTGCCGCTGCCACTTTCAGTAAGCGGTCAAATTGTTCCGGCGTAAGATCATTATAGAAAAAATAAATCGGGTCTATTTTGTTTCCATTCTTTATTACTTCATAATGACAATGCGGACCTGTACTTTTACCGGTACTGCCAACCCATCCAATTACTTCACCGCGTTTTACCCGCTGCCCGCTTCTTGATTTTATCCTGTACATATGGCCATATAAAGTTTTATATCCAAATCCATGATTGATGATTACATTATTACCATAACCATCTCCGCGGTTACCTGCAAATTCAATTATACCATCAGCCGTAGCATAAATAGGTGTGCCTGCTGGTGCAGTAAAATCAAGCCCGGGGTGAAGTTTTACAGTTTTATAAACCGGGTCAATTCTGTATCCGAATCCGGAAGCAATTCTTTTCAAATCTTTATTACTTACAGGTTGTATTGCCGGCGTAGCAGCAAGAAGTTTTTCTTTATTTTTTACTAACTCTGTAACTTCTTTATATGATACCTGTTGTGCCTTTACACGGCGGCTCAGGTTGTTTAATGTTGTGATAATAGAATTCACCAGGTCAGATTCTTCCATTCCTTCCACTTTTGCAACCTGTAGTTCTTTTTCCATTTCTCTGGCCCGTGCACTATCGGGTATCGGGTTGGCTTCAAAAATTGAACGGTAAACTTCATTATCCCTTTTTTCCAGTTCCGTCATCTGCAGTTGTATATCTTTTAAATCTTTGCTTAACTCTTTGTACCGATCTTTCATTCTTTCATTTTCGCTGAGCAAAAGTTTTTCGTTGGGTGAGCCAATAAACCGGAAAGCAAAAAAAGTTATAATCATGGCCGTAACCAGGGCGGCTGCAATAAAACCAAACACCCGGATAAGTTTTACCCGCAGGGGAGTTTCCAGTTTCTCGTACCGGAGCGTATGGGTGTTATAATAATATTTGATTTTTTTCATTCCCTGCTGTCTCAGGCGGGTGTTAACGGATGGTTGGTTTCAATCAGGGCCCGTAATGCAGGCAGGTTTTCAATGCTAACTCTCAGCTAATTATTACCTTTGACCGCTTATTACCGGAAAAACAAATATAGCCCGATTACCAGCAAAAATCAACCCATTTATTTTATGATGACGAGTGGAGAAATACGGCAGCAGTTCATGGATTTTTTCGTTTCAAAAGGACATGTTATTGTTCCTTCTGCTCCAATAGTGGTAAAAAATGATCCAACACTGATGTTTACCAATGCCGGTATGAACCAGTTCAAGGATTTTTTTCTAGGTAATAAAATTTCTTCCAGTAAAAGAGTGGTTGATACACAAAAATGTTTGCGTGTAAGTGGCAAGCATAACGACCTGGAAGAAGTGGGAGTGGACACCTATCATCATACCATGTTTGAAATGCTTGGCAACTGGAGTTTTGGTGATTATTTTAAAAAAGATGCCATTGCCTGGAGCTGGGAATTACTTACCGGAATTTATAAAATTCCAAAAGACAGGTTATATGTATCCATCTTTGAAGGTGATCAGAAAGAAAACTTACCAAAAGATGATGAAGCTTTTGAAGAGTGGAAAAAATGGATTGAAGCAGACAGAATTCTTTTGGGGAATAAAAAAGATAATTTTTGGGAAATGGGGGATACCGGCCCCTGCGGCCCTTGTACAGAAATCCATGTGGACTGTCGCCCTGATGCAGAAAGAAAAAAACAAGATGGAAAAGAATTGGTGAACAATGATCATCCACAGGTAATTGAAATATGGAATAATGTATTTATCCAGTTCAATCGTTTGAAAGACGGAAGTCTTGAACCCTTGCCTGCAAAACATGTAGATACAGGAATGGGTTTGGAAAGATTGGTAAGAGTGCTTCAGGGAAAAACATCTAATTACGATACAGATATTTTTACCGGGACAATTGCTGCAACCGAAAAAATAACAGGAAAAAAATATGATTACGGCGATAGTAAAGAAGCTGTAGCATTCCAGGTATTGGCAGATCATATCCGTGCTATTTCTTTTACTATAGCAGACGGTCAGTTGCCATCAAATACAGGGGCTGGCTATGTGATAAGAAGAATTCTTCGTCGTGCTGTACGATATTATTATTCTTATTTGGATTATAAACAGCCTTTACTTTTTCAATTAGTGCCGGTACTGGCTAAGCAATTTGAAAATGTTTTTCCTGAATTAAATAAGCAACTTGATTTTGTAAGTAAAGTGGTGAAAGAAGAGGAGGAAGGTTTTTTAAGAACCTTGGAAAAAGGATTAAAAAGAATGGACAATATTATTGAAACAGGAACAGGTGAACTTATAGTTACAGGACATGCACCGAGAGTAACTATCTCTGGAAAAGATGCTTTTGAACTTTATGATACTTATGGATTTCCAATTGATTTAACGAGATTAATTGCCACAGAAAACAAACTTTCAGTTGATGAAGCTGGTTTCGAAAAAGAAATGCAACAGCAAAAACAGCGCAGCCGTGCTGCCACAACAGTAGATACCGAAGATTGGATAGTACTGGATGATTTTGCCAGAAATGAATTTGTTGGTTATGAAGCACTGGAATCAACTACAAAAATTGTGAAGTACCGGAAAGCAAAAGCAAAAGGAAAAGAATCGTACCAGCTTGTATTGGAAGTAACACCTTTTTATGCAGAGAGCGGTGGCCAGGTTGGTGATACCGGTGAATTAATAATTAATAATGAGAAAATATTAATTACAGATACAAAGAAAGATAACGATCTCATTATACATTTTTCGGATACTGTCCCGAGTGATTTAAGTGGTGTAGTGATTGCAAAAGTGGATGCATCAAAAAGAAAAAATACAGAATTGCATCACTCTGCCACACATCTTCTCCATGCAGCACTTAGGAAAATTCTTGGCAATCATGTGGCACAAAAAGGAAGCCTTGTAAATGATGAACATCTTCGATTCGACTTTTCTCATTTTGCAAAAGTGACTGATGAAGAAATAGCCGGTATTGAAACAATAGTCAATCAGAAAATAAGAAAGAATATTCCGGTAGTGATCAAAGAAATGCCAAAAGATGAAGCCATGAAACTGGGAGCGATGGCATTGTTTGGCGAAAAATATGGTGATGTGGTAAGAGTGGTAATTATTGATCCTACTTATTCTATTGAATTATGCGGCGGCACTCATGTTGGGTCAACGGGTGAGCTTGGTGTTTTTAAAATAACACATGAAACAGCCGTAGCTGCCGGTGTGAGACGTATGGAAGCATTGTGTGGTGCTGCAGCAGAAAATCATATCAACGATCAGTTGCAGCAGTTTGAAAAAATAAAAGAACAGTTTAAAAATCCAAAAGACCTGCAAAGGACTATTGAAAATGTACTGGAAGAAAATACTTCATTAAAAAAGCAGATAGAAGGCTTTGAAAACAGGATGCTGGTGGGCATCCGCAATGAACTTTTACAGAAAGATGAAATCATCAATGGAATAACATTCATTGGAGACATTGTGGAAGTAAACAATCCAGACTCATTAAAAAAACTTTGCTTTGATTTAAAAAATAATATCAGCAACTATGTTGTGGTGCTTTGTGCTAATATAGGTGGCAAACCATTTGTAGCTGTCAGTATTGATGAAAAAGTAGTGGCTGCAAAAAATCTTGATGCAGGGAAAATAATTAAAGAACAAGTAGCGCCATTAATAAAAGGCGGCGGCGGCGGACAAAAAACTTTAGCTACGGCTGGTGGACAGGATGCGGGGAATTTAAAAGATGTTATTGCAGCAGTTAAAAAATTGATTTAATCTTTTTATTTCTTTTTTTCTCATCTTTCATGTTTGGACTTTCCAAATAAATTCTTATTGAATAAGCAATTGCCGCAAGGCAAACTCCAATTGCAATATAGGCTACCAGTTCAAGCATAATAAGAGGGAAGTAATTTTCGTCAAACTTTGACAAAAGTCCTAAAACAAAGTTTACAATCAACACAAGGTTTTCCAGAGTAAATTTACAGTCAATCTCCGGGTAATTTTACTTTATATGAATATTATCATAGAAACTGATCGGCTGGTGCTGCGCACATTTACAGATAAGGATGGACAATTAATATATGATCTCAATCTTGATCCGGATGTAATCCGTTATACACATGATCCATTCAGGGATATTACTCATGCAAATGAAATTCTTGAACAAGTTATAATTCCTCAATATGTTTTGTATAATCATGGCCGCTGGGCTGTTCATCTAAAGCCAATGTTTGAATTTATCGGATGGTGTGGATTAAAGTACAGGCGGGAAGAAAATGAAATTGATTTGGGCTACAGGTTTAAAAAAGAATATTGGGGCAAGGGTTATGCTACTGAGTCATCTTTTGCATGTATCCGGTATGGATTTGAAAACCTTGGTTTCCGGAGAATAGTGGGAAGAGCCGAATTGGAAAATATTGCATCTTGCAAAGTGCTTGAAAAATGCGGAATGGAGTTTATTGGAATTGCAGAGGTTGATGGCTACCCGGTTAATTGTTATGAAATAATCAAACAAAGTTAAAACGGGTACATTTTTTTAACGTTTCCGAAACATTTCGTATTTCAAAAAATGTCTTTATATTTGACCTACGAAAAAAAACGTAGAACTAAAAAATACAATTATGAAACAACGCACATTAAAAATTGCAGCCATCGCTTTTCTGGTTTCTTTCAGCTTTACTTCCATGGCGCAGGAAGAAAAAGAAAAGGACAAGAAAAAAGATGTAGAACAGATTATTATTACAAAAAAAGGCGATAGCAAGGATAAAGTGGTGATTGAAATTAATGGTGATAAGATTACCGTTAATGGTAAATCAATAGAAGATTTAAAAGATGATGATATTAAAGTACTCCGGAACAAATTTAAATCCTTTGATGGTTTAAATGCTTACACTATGCCACGTTCCGGCAGTGGTAATTATAATTTTAACTGGGATGATAATAATTCAATGAAGTATTTCAGTGAAACTGATGAAAACCGGGCCATGCTGGGTGTAACTACTGAAAAAACTGACGAGGGAGCCAAAGTAAATGATGTAACAGAAAAGAGTGCAGCTGAAAAAGCCGGTATTAAAGAAGGCGATATCATTACTAAAATAGGAGATACTAAAATTGAAGATCCTGATGAACTTTCTCAGGCAATCAGGAAAAACAAACCCGGCATTAAAGTAACTGTTACTTTTCTGCGTGATAAAAAAGAACAAAAAGTAACAGCAGAACTTGGTAAATGGCAGGGAGGTAATGCTTTTGCTATTGCACCACGAATGCCGGATATGAATTTACTTGAACAAACATTACCTCATATTCAAACTATGCCGAGATCTTATGGCGGACAGAATTATTCTTTTGTTTATGGTGGTACTCCCAGACTAGGATTATCAGTACAAGATACTGATGATGGTAAGGGTGTAAAAGTGATTGAAGTGGATGAAGAAAGCAATGCTGCAAAAGCCGGAATAAAAGAAGATGATATCATTACTCATTTTAACGACAAAGAAGTAAACGGTGCTGATGAAATGGCTAAATTGGTTAAAGAGAACAAAGACAAAATTTCATTTCAGTTAAAAGTGAAAAGAGATGGAAAAACACAGACAATTGAAGTGAAAATGCCAAGGAAATTGAAAACAGCTGATTTATAAAATAAATAGTTCTGTATTAAGACTAAGCTATCCATTTGGATAGCTTTTTTATTTGTGTTAAAACAAAAACTCTGCAGTTTAAATTGGTTATTTTTGCCTTCTTTTTATATGGAAATTAATGAATCATATGAAATAGTGGTTGGCCTTGAAGTTCATGCCCAGCTATTAACAAAAACTAAACTTTTTTGCGGCGATAGTGTCCTTTTTGGCAATGAGCCCAATTCAAATATCAGTCCTATAACCCTGGCTCACCCCGGCACATTACCTAAAATGAATAAGCAGGCCATAGAATTTGCTATTAAACTCGGTTTGGCCTGCAATTCTGAAATTGAAAAGCAAAATTATTTTGCAAGAAAAAATTATTTCTATCCGGATTTACCAAAAGGGTACCAGATATCCCAGCATACCACACCAATCTGCAAAGGCGGGTTTGTAAAAATTAAAACTGTTGGTGGAGATAAAAAAATTCAATTGAACAGAATTCATATGGAAGAAGATGCAGGCAAAAGCCTTCATGATGTGTATGAAGAAAGTTCGGTACTGGATTTTAACCGCGCCGGCACAGCACTTGTTGAAATAGTTTCAGAACCTGATTTGAGAAGTGGTGATGAAGCATTTGCTTATTTAACGGAACTGAGAAAACTCGTTCGTTACCTGGAAGTTTGTGATGGCAATATGGAGGAAGGAAGTTTTCGTTGTGATGCAAATGTATCTGTAAGAAAAAAAGGTGATTCAAAATTGGGAACAAGGGTAGAAGTGAAAAATCTCAATTCTATCCGCAATGTAAAACGTGCCATTGAACATGAGGCAGCAAGATTGATTGAGATATTGGAAAAAGGTGAAGTGATCATTCAGCAAACAAGAAGTTTTAATGCAGATGCAGGAACTACATTTGTTATCCGCGATAAAGAAGATGCTGATGATTACCGTTATTTTCCGGAGCCTGATCTCACACCATTTAATCTGACTGATGAATTTATTGAAGAAATAGAAAAAAACCTTCCCGAGTTGCAGGAACAAAGGGTAAATAAATACACGACAAATTATCAGCTTTCGGTTTATGATTCGATGGCACTTACAGAAGAAAAAGATTTTGCTGATTATTTTGAACAGGCTATACAACTTACAGGTAATTATAAAGGAGTTGCCAACTGGATGCTTGGGCCGGTAAAATCGTGGTTAAATGAAAATAACAAAGAGATAAAAGAATTTCCAGTACAGGCATCAGCCCTGGTGCCATTAATAAAACTGGTTGAAGAAAATAAACTCAGTTTCACTTCAGCATCTTCAAAAATTTTTCCATTAATGATTGAAAACCCCGGGGCGGATCCGTACCAATTAACTAAACAATTGAATTTGATCCAGGAAAGTAACCTGGATTACATTCTGCCCATTGTGGATGAAGTAATTTTACAGTTAAAAGAAAAAGTAAAAGAATACCAGAAAGGGAAAAAAGGATTACTGGCTTTATTTGTAGGTGAAGTAATAAAGAGATCAAAAGGCAAAGCCGATCCCAAAGTGGTCAATGAAATAATACGTGAAAAATTAAAATCATAAAAAATCTTATATGCGCAGTTATTTTTTATTTATTGTTTATGTGCTGTTGATAGTTTCCTGCACGGATAAAAAAAGGTCTGTTTTAACAATTTCAGGGTCAATAAAAAATCAACCTGCCCGGATGATATACCTGGAAGAATCCAATATTGCTACTTCGCAAAAAGTGTTGAAAGATTCCGCCAAAGTGGATGCGGACGGAAAATTTTCTATAAAAACAAAAACAGCGGCTGAAAATATTTATAATCTCAGGCTTGATGAAGACAACTATCCTTTTGTTTCTTTAATAAATGACGCATCCGCAATTACAGTTCATGCAGATTTTAAAAACGAAAAAGAATTTTATACTGTAACCGGATCAGCGGCAAGCCAGGGCATAAAAGATTTTCTGACAAAATCCGGAACAAAAGTGAGAACGATTTATGAGCTTAATAAAATAGCGGATAGTCTTAAAAATTCAGGAGCCGATGCAAATGCTGTTTTAGATGCGGTTGAAAAACGGAATAAGGAAGTCAATGAATTAAAAACATTTACTGAACAGGCAGTACAGGATGCAAAGAGCCCGACACTTGCACTTTTTAACCTGAGTACTTACCAGGGCATGGCCAATGATCCCAATTTTCATTTAAATGCATTCAGCAATGAACAGCTTGTTGGTTTATTAAATGTACTTGCAAATAAATTTCCTGATCGTAGTGAAATTGCCAGTATCAGGAATTCATTAGAAAAACAAATAAGCAAAAGTGGTTGGGTGGGGAAATCTGCTCCGGAAATTTCATTACCGGATACAGAAGGCAACATCATTAAATTAAGTTCTTTCCGGGGTAAATATGTACTGGTTGATTTTTGGGCAAGCTGGTGCCGCCCATGCCGTATGGAAAATCCCAATGTTGTAGAAGCTTTTAATAAATACAGGAATAAAAATTTTACGGTACTTGGTGTATCCCTTGACTTAAAAAAGGATGCCTGGCAAAAAGCAATTGTTGCTGATAATTTAAACTGGACTCATATCAGCGATCTGAAACAATGGAGCAGCGAAGTAGTGCCCCTGTATGGAATAGAGGGAATTCCATTCAATGTATTAATAGATCCGGCCGGCAAAGTTGTTGCAGAAAATCTGCGCGGCATGCAATTAGAACAAAAACTTTCTGAAGTCCTGCAGTAATTTATTACAGTTCCTTTTTCTTTTTTATTTTAATAAATGTAATCAGCAAGGCCGGTAATAAAACCAGGTTAGTAACCATGGCTGTTACCAATGTAAGCGATGTAAGCCATCCCAGTGATTGTGTACCGCCAAATCCACTGAAGCAGAAAATGATAAAACCGGCAATTAAAACGCAGGAAGTATAAATAATACTGATGCCGGTGCTGTGTATAGTTTCTATAACAGTCTTCTTCATATCATAATCATTTCGCGGCAACTCCTGCTTATAATTTACCAGGAATCGAATAGTAACATCTATAGCGATACCCAATGCCACACTGAAAACCAAAACAGTTGATGGTTTTATCCGAACACCCACCCAGCCCATAACACCGGCCGTAATTAATAACGGAATTATATTTGGGATTAAAGAACAAATAAGAATGCGGAAAGATCTAAAAAGATAAAGCATACAAATGGCAATAAAAGCAAAAGCCCAGAGTATACTTTCTTTTAAACCGTTAATGATAAAACTACTGCCTTCTAAAAAAGTAACACTGGCCCCGGTAAGCTGAACATTGTATTTATCTTTTGCAAAAATTGTATCCACTTTTTTCTGAATGCTATCCAGGATTGCAGGTAAGCGGTAACTGCCCACATCACGCATACTCACACTTATTCTTGCTTCCTGTTTGGCGCTGTCAATAAACGAAGCAACAAGCTTGGTAAATGAATTATTAGCACTATCAGATCCGCTTTTGAATTCCAGGTAAGATTTTAATGGTATCATGTCAAGCTCTGAAGGAATTGAATAACTGAGTGTGTCGCCTTCAAAAAAAGCCTGCTTGGCAAATTTTAATCCTTCAGTAATATTTAAGGGCTTGCCGATATCCGGCATAGAAGCAAGATATTGTGACAGAGAATCTATTTTAATTAGATTGGTGAGATTGCGGGTTACTCCCCGTTTCTTTTTTGTATCCACTACTATTTCCAGTGGCATCACGCCTTTAAAATTCTTTTCAAAAAATTTTAAATCGGTAAAAATCTTATCAGTTTTAGGAAGATCATCTACTATAAACCCTTCGCTTCTTAATTTAAACATGCCCGAAACAGAAACAACGACAATTATAACTGTAGTTACATAAATAAAATTCCGGTGGTTAAGTGACCATCTTTCTAAACGATCAAGCCAGCGGTTGAGACCCGGATTTACAAGATATTTTGTATGCCGGCTTTTTGGGGATGGTAAAAAACTGAGAACACCCGGGATCA
>Ga0209797_10001260_pt1 | contig 12683 bp, 13 predicted proteins | sample DOMMetBare3Fresh_2_FD_187472 | JGI IMG/M metagenome (GOLD analysis project Ga0209797, IMG submission 187472) | Wetland sediment microbial communities from St. Louis River estuary, USA, under dissolved organic matter induced mercury methylation -... | ecosystem: Environmental > Aquatic >...
GCGCTGCTCCTGACGAGGAACACGCTGAACCTGATGAGCTTCATCGGCGTGATCATGCTGATGGGGCTGGTGGCGAAGAACGCGATCCTGCTGCTCGACGCGGCGCGCGCTGAGGAGCGTTCGGGCGTCGACCGCGAGGAGGCGTTGATGCATGCCGGCCGCAAGCGCTTCCGGCCGATCCTGATGACCACCTTCGCGCTGATCGCCGGCATGCTGCCGGTGGCCGTGGGCATCGGCGAAGGCGGGGAGTTCTACCGTCCGATGGCGGTGGCGATCATCGGCGGCACGATCACCTCGACGCTGCTCACGCTGCTGGTGATCCCGAGCTTCTACGACTCGATCGAGATCGCGCATGACCGCGCGCTGGCCAAGTTCCATGCGCACAGCGAGCGCTGGAACCCCTTCGTCGCCGGTGTGCTGATCGTCTTCGAGGCCGTGCTCGCGTTGCTGTTCGTGCGTCTGCTCTGGCGCCTGCTCAGGCGGCTGGTCGGCCGGGCGCTTCGCAACAAGCGTGGGGCGCCGCCGCTGACGCCGATCAGCGCGAAGTAGCCGCGATCGGCCGGTCGAGCGGCTAAGCCACCTTGCCTACCTGCGCTCGCTCAAAGCTCAGCCCTTCGGCGGCGGCCGAGTGCCGCTGCGCGGCAACACGTCGCTGAAGGCATCGAACTGCTTCCACTTCGGCTCGGGCGGTTCGCAGCCGGGCCGCGGCACGTACGGCGACGGCTCGACGCTGCCCACGCGGTGGATGTAGCGGGGGCAGTTGGGGAAGATGCGCAGCGCCTGCACGCGCACCACGCATTGCGCGCCGATGAAGGCGTCCATCAGCGGATCGTCGAAACACAAACGCGCCTGGCCGTTGACGCGCAATCGGTTCGGGCGGTCGAAGTCGATGAAGAGCAGGGCCACCGCGGCGTTGACGCTCACGTTGCCGAGGCTGCGGAACATGCCGTTGCCGTCGTAGCTCGGAAAGGCCAGCTCGTCTTGGGCGGTGATGCGCACGAAGCCGGCGTCGCCGCCCTTGTACGAACAGTCGGGCGCTCCGGCAGCATCGGCGGTGGCGAGGAAGAACATCGTGCGCGATTCGATGAACTGTCGGTCGTCTTCGGTGAAGGCCGACCGGCCGAGGTGCTCGTCGAGCCGGTCCGCCAGGCGTCGCGAATCGAATCGGTCCTGCAGCGCACGCATGCCGTCGTGGTAAACGGGGCGCTCAGGCATCGCGAGTGAACTCCGCAGGCGGCATGGCTCGGGCATTGACGCGCAGCTGGAAGATGTCGGATCGCGCGTAGTGGCCCGCGACGTCGAGGCTGCGTCGCGCCAGGCCGACGCGCGCCAGGTCGATCTCGCAGGTCACCAGCCCGAAGGCTTGGTGCAGCGGCCCGGCCACGATCTTGCCGCCGGGTGCGACGATGACGGAGTCGCCATCGTTGACCCACGCCGCGCCGTCGCCGTCGTACAGCTCGGCGGCGCCCGGCAGATCACGCGGCATGTCGCTGCCGCGAAAGGCGCTGCCGTTGCCGAGCACCCAGCAGCCGCCCTCGCGCGCGATGTGCTGCATCGTCGCCAGCCACACCGGCCCTTCGTCGTAGGTCGGCGCGACGAGGATCTCCACACCCTGCGCATAGAGCGCGGCGCGCGCCAGCGGCATGTAGTTCTCCCAGCAGATCAGCGCTGCGATGCGGCCGCAAGGCGTGTCCACCACGCGCAGGCCCGTGGCGTCGCCGCAGCCCCAGAGCATGCGCTCGGGGTTGGTCGGCATCAGCTTGCGGTGGCGGTTGAGCAACGCGCCGTCGGGGCCGATCACGACCACCGTGTTGTAGAGCGTGCCGCGGCTGAACCGGCTGTCGATCTCGGCGAGTCCGCAGACGACGGTCAGGCCATGTTGCCGGGCGGCCTGCACAAGCGGCGCGAGGCTCTGCGCGTCGTCGAGGTCGACCGCGTTGTCGCGCCAGCGCGCGTAAAGGCGTTCGACCAGGCGCGCATCGCCACCCGGCCGGAGACGCCAGATCCACGCCGGGTAACCGGGCACGAAGTGTTCGGGCAGCACGACGAGTTGCGCACCCGCCGCTGCGGCCTCGGCCAGCGCCGCGACGGCGACCTCGAGCGTAGCGGCGCGGTCCCCGAACACCGGCACGCGTTGGACGACGGCGGCACGCACCATGGTCACTGGGACACCCCACGGCTTGCGGCTGATCCCGTCAGGCGGGAATGAGCCGTCGGCACAGCCCGCGGGCTCATTGCGCCGTTTCGCCGGCCAGCACCCACTTTTCGCCGGCGACCTGGCCGTCGCGCACCATCGTCAGCGTACCGTCCAGGCGCGCGCCGCGTACCACGCCCTGCCAACGCAGTTGGCCGTACTGCGGACTCTCGGTTTCTGCTTCGAAGCTGATGCTGCCGTCGCGCGCTTGCGAGCGGTAGACCCCGTCGCCGTAGCCGTAGCGGTCGCACGCGGTGGAGCGAAAGCGCCCGCCTTCGAAAATCAGCGTGTCGGCGTCGCCCGCGGTCTTGCCGCGTTCCAGGACCACGCCGCTGAAACGGCGGCCTTCGAGGGTAAGTGGGGACTCGGGTCGCTTCATGGTCGGGCCTCGTAGATCAGGTTGAAGGGGGTCTGCGTGGCGCGACGAAAGCGCGAGAAGCCACCCCGCGTGACCACGTCGCGCACGCGCGCCTCGCCGGCCTGCGCACCGAGCGCCAGGCCCACCTCCTGCGCGCGCGACGCGGGCGTGCAGATGAACGACGAGGCTGAATAGAAGATGCGGCCGACCGGGTTCAGGTTGTCCTCGAGCCGGTCGTTGGCGAAGGGCTCGACGATCATCCAGCGCCCGTCGGTGGCAAGCGTTTCGCGCACATGCGTGGCCGCGCCGACGGGGTCGCCCATGTCGTGCAGGCAGTCGAACATCGCCACCAGGTCGAAGCCGCGGCCAGGGTAGGTCTTGGCGTTGGCGACCTCGAAGCGCATGCGGTCGGCAAGGCCGGCGCTCGCAGCGGCCTCGGTGGCATGGCGCACCGACGGTTCGTGGTAGTCGTAGCCGATGAAGCTGGACCGCGGATAGGCCTGGGCCATGATCAGCGTCGAGGCGCCATGACCGCAGCCGACGTCGGCCACCTTGGCTCCCGCGGCGAGGCGCTCGTGCAGGCCGTCGAAGGCCGGGATCCACTGGCTCACCAGATTGGCCGCATAGCCCGGCCGGAAGAAGCGCTCGGTGCCGTTGAACAGCGCGCTGTCGTGCTCGTGCCAGCCGAAGCCCAACCCGGTGCGAAAAGCGCCCACCATCTTCGGGATCGCCTTGAATTGCGCGACTGCGATCTCGAAGGCGCCGGGAATAAAGGCCGGTCCGCCCTCGACCGTCAGTGCGAAGGCCTGTTCGTCAGTGAGCGAGAAGCGATCGCCCGCCGGGTCGTAGTCGACGTAGCCGCTGGCGGCCTGCGCCGAGAGCCACTCGCGCACGTAACGCGCGTCGGTCTCGGTCTTTGCCGCGAGCTGCTCGGCGGTCATCGGTCCGTCGGCCAATGCCTTGTACAGGCCGAGCTTGTCGCCGACGACAATCGTGGCCGCATGCATCACGGCGCCCAGGTCGCGCACGAATCCGCCCATGAATGCGTCCAGCTTGGCAGGGTCGATATCCATGATGTCGTTCTCCTTGTCGTGGCACTCAGGATGCGTTGTAGGCGCGCTTCGGCCTGTTGCCCATGGGCAGGATTGCGTAGCTGCTCATGCCGGTGCTTCAGTGCGGGGCCACCAGACGCATCACGGCAGCCGTGCGCGTCTCGACGCCGAGCTTGGCGTACGCAGCCTGCAGGTGCTTGTGAACGGTGCGGTGGCTGATGGTCAGGATGGCAGCGATGTCGCGGTCGGTCTTGCCGGCCGCGACCCAGCGCAGGACCTCGTGCTCGCGGTCGGTCAGCGACGGCACGCGGCACAGCGGCGGGACGGCACGCTTCGGTGCGGCGGCCCACGACTCGCGTGCCGATTCGAGCATGCGCGTACGCCGGAACAAGCGCGACGCCACGGCGCGCACCTGCTCGAGCCGCGCCACCTCGCGGTCGCTGAAGTCGCGTCCGCAGCGGTTGAGGACGAAGCTGACCAGCCACCCGTCGTCGATCTGCAAGGGCAGCGCGACGACATGGTCGATGCCGATGGCCCGGTAGTACTCGTCGAACAGCGGCGTGTTACGGAAGTCCCCGAAGCCGATCGAGTCGCTGATTCGGTGCACGTGCGCACCGCGCTCGTCGGCGTGGTAGCGCACCAGCGGATGCTCACGGAAGTGGCGGTCGAAGGCGGCGCGTACCGAAGCTCCGAGGGCCCCCGAGGGCAGACCGATGACGTGGCGGCGGCCACTCGCCAGGTCGCACAGCGACAACGTGGCCAGTTCGGAGGGCGCCAGACGCTGCAGCACATCGACGCCACAGCGTGCGAAGCCGTCGCTGTTGTCGGCCGCGTCGGCCAGGTCGCCGACCACGTCGAGCACAGCACACCAGTCGGTGCTGTCCAGCAGCGCCGGGGTGGGCGGCAGGCGCGCGGTCATGTCGGAAAACCGGTGGCGGCACAAGACTACCTACTGGTAGGCAAATTGTCAACCAGTAGGTAGACAGCTAGGATGATTGACTATGCCCAGGCGCCCGCAGGCTCCCAGTGACACCGCCACCCAGGTACTCGACATCGCCTCGCGCCTGGTGCAGACGCGAGGCTTCAATGGGTTCAGCTACGCGGACATCGCTGCGGAGCTGCAGATCACCAAGGCCAGCCTGCATTACCACTTCCCGACCAAGGCCGACCTCGGCCGGCGTCTGATCGAGCGCTACGAAACCAACTTCGTCGCCGCCCTCGAGGCGATCGACCGCGAGGCGGGCGATGCGCACGACAAGCTGCGTCGTTACGCACGCATCTATGCCGCGGTGCTGGGCGACCGGCAGATGTGCCTGTGCGGCATGCTCGCGGCCGAGCACGGGACGCTGCCGGAGGCGATGCGCACGGAGCTCAAGCACTACTTCGATGCCAACGAGCGCTGGCTCGCGCGCGTGCTCGAAGCTGGCCGCAAGTCGGGCGAGCTGCACTTCGACGGCAAGCCGCTGGCGGTAGCCAGTCTGCTGGTGGGCGCACTGGAAGGCGCGATGATGCTGGCGCGCTCCTACGGCGATGCCCGGCGCTTCGACGCTGCGGCCGAACGGCTGCTGGCCGACCTGCGCGCGCCGCTATCGGTGCCGCGCAGGCAGCGCGCCGCCAAGCGGGCAGTCCGCTGAGCCCGCGTGGCACTACGCAATCCTGCGCATCGACGCGGCACGCCGTCGCGCCTACAAGGTCGGGACCGACCAGGGAGTCGGCAACTTCAGGAGTTCGACCACATGTTCACGCATCGCATCCATCCCCTCATCGAGCGCCGCAAGCTGCTGCTGGCCACGGGTCTGGCGTTGGCCGCAACGCGCGCATCCGCGCAGGGCGCGAGCCTCGACGGGCGCCGCTTCGAAGGCGTCTTTATCCAGCGCGGCAAGACCTCTGGGGACGCCGACACGGTCACGTTCGCCAACGGGCGTTTTCGCTCCAGCGCCTGCGACCGCTATGGTTACGGCGACGCGGCCTACCGAGCCACGACTCAGGGCGACGCGATGGCTTTCGAGACCGAAACCGTCAGCCCCAAGTACGGCCGCCTGCAATGGAAGGGTCTCGTGCGTGGTGACAAGCTCGACGCCACGGCGGTGATGCTGCAGGAGGGCAAGGCGCCGGTCGAGCACTGGGTCGTCGCCGCCGCGCCGCGCTGAGGCTGGCGAGCGCCGCGGCATCCGGACAAGTCGATGTGGGCTCGAACGGACCCGCGGGTGCCTTGCAGTGCAGTTGAGGAACGCCGTGCGTTACTCGACGCGGCCGATCTTGCGCACAGACTCCGTCATCCCCTTCGCGTCGGCGTCCCAGTAACTCTGGAACTCCGGCGCGTCGAGGTACTCGATCGGGCTGCCCGCGCGGGTGATCGTCTGCACGACCTGCGGGTCGGCCGCGGCCTTGCGTGCCGCGGCCCGCAGCTTCAGCACCACGTCGTCGGGCGTGCCCGCGGGCACGAACAACGCCGACCATTGCGCGAACGTAATCGCATGACCGGCCTGCTTGAGGCTGGGCACTTCGGGCAGTGCCGCCAGCGGCTTGTCGCCCCAGTGCGCCAGCGCACGCAACTTGCCCGTCTTGATCTGCTGCGCCACGGTCGACGGGCCGGTGGACACGGCATCGACCTGGCCGCCGAGCAAAGCCAGCACCGCGGGCCCCGCCCCGGTGTACGGGATGTGCGTCATGCGAAAGCCGGCGCTGGCCTTGAACATCTCCATCGGCACGTGCATCGTGCCGTAGTTGCCTGAGCTGCCGTAGTTGTAGCGGCCGGGCTGGTTCTTCAGGTCGGCCACGAATTCGGCCAGCGTCTTCCATGGGGCGTCGGCGCGCACGACGAGCACCGTCGGGTCGGCGGTGAAGCGCGCGATCGGCTTGAACTGCGCCAGCGTGTAGGCCGGCTTGCGTTCGAGCAGCAGGTCGGCCTCGGGCAGGATCGAGATCGACGACAACGCCATCAGCACCGTGTAGCCGTCGGGTGCCGCGCGCGACGCGGCGCCGATGCCGGTGGCGCCGCCCGCGCCGGCGCGGTTCTCCACGATCACCTGCTGCTTGAGCTCGCGCGAGAGTGCCTCGGCCACCGGCCGCGCCACCGTGTCGGCCACGCCGCCGGGCGGGAAGGGCACGATCATGGTGATCGGCTTGTCGGGCCAGTTGGCTTGCGCTTGGGCCGCAAAGGCCATGACGGCAAGCAGCAGCGAAGCGATGCATCGATTCATGGCAAGTCGGTCCAGGTCGTGGGCATACGCGGATTGGATCGCAATGCGTCCTCGGTGGATACCGCATTGACCCCACAGTCCCGCGGCGCCTAGAGTCGGCACATGAAGACCCTTCTGGCGTGTCTGACGGCGATGTTGTTGAGCCTGGGCGCCTCGGCGCAGGACTGGCCCAGCAAGCCGCTTCGCATCATCGTGCCCTTCGCCCCCGGCGGCTCGGCCGACGTGTTCGGCCGCGCGCTGGCGCAGCACCTTCAGGGTGCCCTGGGCCAGAGCGTGGTGATCGACAACCGCCCCGGTGGCGGCTCGCTGATCGGCACCGACGCAGTGGCCAAGAGCGCACCCGACGGCTACACGCTGCTGCTGATGAGCAACACGCACACGGTCAACGAGTCGCTGATTCCGAACAAGCCGTTCGTGCTGATGCGCGACTTCACGCCCGTCGCACCGATCAGCTACTCGGATCTCGTGCTCGTCACCCGGCCCGGCCTGCCGTTCGCCACGCTGGGCGAACTGATCAAGGCCGCGAAGGCCAAGCCCGGCAGCATGAGCTACGCCTCGTCGGGACCGGGTACGCCGTACCACATGGCCGGCGAGTTGTTCAAGGCCATGGCCGGGGTGTCGATCGTGCACATCCCCTACCGCGGCAGCGCCGGCGCGCGAACCGACGTGATCGGCGGCCAGCTGGAGATGATGTTCGATGCCATCCCGACGATGACCGAGCAGATCAAGGCCGGCAAGGTGAATGCGATCGCCACCACCGGCGCGGCGCGCTCGGCCATCCTGCCCGACGTGCCGACGATGGACGAGGCCGGCGTCAAGGGCTACGAGGCCACGCTGTGGCTCGGCCTGATGGCGCCCAGGGGCACGCCGCCGGCGGTGATCGCGCGCCTGAATGCCGAGCTCGCCAAGTACACCTCGAGCGCCGAGGTCAAGCGCGCCTGGGGCGCCCAGGGCGCGACGCCGATGACGATGAGCGTCGACGAGTTCACCCGCTACCTGAACGACGACATCGCCAAGTGGGCCAAGGTGGTGAAGTTCTCGGGCGCCAAGCCGGAGTGAGTGCCACGGTGCACCTGCTGTCGGCGGGCGCTGCGCAGGGCCTGGCGCGGGCGGTCGAGCCCGGTTTCGCCGCGGCGGCCGGCGTGGTATTGACGGCGCGTTTCGGCGCGGTGGGAAAAATGCGCGAGCTGTTCGAGTCCGACGAGCCCTGCGATGTGATCGTGCTCACCGCAACGATGATCGATGCGCTGGCCGCCGCGGGTGCGGTGCGCGGCGAAACCCGTGCGTCGATCGGCCTGGTGCGCACCGGCATCGCCGTGCGTGACGCCGACCCGGCGCCCGATGTCGCCACGCCCGAGGCATTGCGCAGTGCGCTGCTGGCCGCCGACGCGATCTACCTGCCCGACCCCGAGCGCTCCACGGCCGGCATCCACTTCGCCAAGGTGCTGCGCGAGCTCGCCATCACCACGCGGGTACGCGATCGCCTGCACCCGCTGCCCAACGGCGCCGCGGCCATGCGCGAGCTCGCCGCGGCCGCCAGCGCACGGCCGATCGGCTGCACGCAACACACCGAGATCCTGTACACGCCGGGCGTGCGTCTGGTCGCCGCGTTGCCGCGACAGTTTGAACTGGCCACCGAGTACCAGGCGGCCGTGACGGCGCGCGCGGGCGACGTTGCGATGGCGCAGCGCCTGGTGGCTGCGCTGGCCGGGCCCGGCGCCAGCGCGCTGCGCAAGGCGGGTGGCTTCGAGGAGATCGCCGCATGAGGACGCTGCGCCGCCGAACGCTGCTGGCTGCGGCCATCGCGTTGCCGCACGCCGCGCGTGCGCAGGCGTTCCCGAGCCGGCCGATCCGCTACATCGTGCCGGTGGCCGCCGGCGGCGGCAGCGACCTGGTGGCGCGCACCACGACCGAGGCCTGGTCGCGCGCGCTGGGTCAGACCTTCGTGGTCGAGAACATCGGCGGCGGCGGCGGCGCCATCGCCTGCCAGACCACGGCCAAGGCACCGGCCGATGGCTACACCCTGCTGCAGGGTTATGTCGCGACGCACGGCACCAGCCCGGCCACGCGCAGCAAGCTGCCCTACGACGCCATCCGCGACTTCACGCCGGTGGGCATGATCGGCGCCACGCCCAACGTGCTGGTCGTCAATGCCGCGCTGCCGGTGACGACGATCGCCGAGTTCGTGGCGTACCTGAAGAAGTCGCCCGGCGCCGCCAGCTACGGCTCGGCCGGGCAGGGCTCGCTCACGCACCTGACGATGGAGTTGTTCAAGCAGGCGATCGGCGCCTTCATCGTTCACCTGCCGTACCGCGGCATCGCACCGGCCTTCACCGACCTGCTGGGCGGCCAGACGCAGGCGATGTTCCCGGGCCTGGCGGCCGCGCTGCCGCACATCCGCTCGGGCCGCGTGCGGGCGCTTGCGGTCACCGGCACGCAGCGCCATCCGCTGCTCAAGGACACGCCGACGATGATCGAGGCCGGCTTCGCGGGATTCGACGCGATGCAGTGGTACGGCGTCGTCGCGCCGGCCGGCCTGCCGGCGCCGGTGCTCAGGACGCTCAACGACACACTGGCCACGACGCTGGCCGCACCGCAGCTGGCCGACAAGCTCGCGGCCGAGGCGGTGCAGCCGCAGGCGATGACGCCCGAGGCCTTCGCCGCCTACATCCGCGAGGACATCGCCCGCTGGACCCGGCTGGCCAAGGAACGAAAGATCGAGCTGGACAGCTGATGACGCACGACAGTCCCGCCGCGGCGGATCTCGCCGCGCCGCCCATCACGCGCGAGCTGGCGCGCTTCGTGGCCACGCACCCGTCGCGCGGCTGGCCCGATGCGATCGAGCGCGAGGCGCACCGCACGTTCGTCAACTGGCTGGCCTGCGCGGTGGGCGCAGCGCGGCACGAGTCGGTGCGCTCGGCGCTTGCCGCCTGCGCGATGCTCGAGCCCGCGCCGCAGGCCACGCTGCTGGGGCGCAGTGAACGCGTGGACATGGCCAGCGCGGCGCTGGTCAACGGCATCGCCTCGCACACCTTCGATTTCGACGACACGCACCTGAGGACGATCATCCATCCGGCCGGGCCGGTGGCCTCGGCGCTGCTGGCGCTGGCGGAGCACCAGCAATCGAGCGGCCGCGCGCTGATCGACGCGCTGGTGCTGGGCATCGACGTGGCCTGCCGCATCGGCAACGTCATGTACCCCGACCACTACGACCGCGGCTGGCACATCACTGGCTCGACCGGCATGCTCGGTGCGGCAGCGGGCTGCGCGCGGCTGCTCGGCCTGGATGCCGAGCGCACCGCGATGGCGCTGGGCATCGCGGCGTCGCAGCCGGTGGGCCTGCGCGAGCAGTTCGGCACCATGAGCAAGCCGCTGCACCCCGGCGCCGCAGCGCGCACCGGACTGATGGCCGCACTGATGGCGCGCCACGGCTTCACCGCCAGCGCGCGTGCGCTGGAGGCGCCGCGCGGCTACGTGCAGGTGGTGTCGACCAAGGCCGACTGGCGCGAGGCGACCGAAGAGCTGGGAACGCGCTTCGAGATCGGCTCGAACACCTACAAGCCCTTCGCCTGCGGCATCGTCGTGCACCCGGCGATCGAGGCCTGCACGCGGCTGCGCGAGCAGGGCATCGGCGCCGAGCAGGTCGTGCACATCGAGCTGGAGGTGCACCCGCTGGTGCTCGAGCTCACGGGTAAGAGGGAACCGGCCGACGGCTTGTCGGCCAAGTTCAGCGTCTACCACGCGTGCGCTGCGGGCCTGGTGTTCGGTCGTGCCGGCGAAGCGGAGTTTGCCGACGTGGTGGTCGCACGGCCTGACCTCGTGGCGCTGCGGCGCAAGGTTGTGGCGCGCGCGGATCCGCGCATCGCCGAGGACGCCGTCGAGTTGCGCGCGACGCTCGCCGACGGCCGCGTGGTCGCCGTGTCGATCGATCACGCGGTGGGTTCGCTCGTGCGGCCGATGAGCGACGCCGCGCTGGATGCCAAGTGCCACGATCTGATGGACCCGATCCTCGGTGCCGCGCGCGCGGCCGAGGTGATCGCCACCGCGCGGCGCACGGCGGCGCTCGCCGACCTGCGTGGACTCACTTCCCTGACGAGGCCCTGAACCATGATCCAGCGACGCCAGCTTCTCGTCGCGACCGCTCTGCTGACCGCCGGCCTGGCCCTTGCCGCCCTGCCGGCGCGTGCACAGGAGTACCCGGCGCGCCCGGTGCGCATCGTGGTGCCGTTCTCGCCCGGCGGCGCGGTCGATGGCCCGACGCGCGCGGTCGCGCAGGAGATGGGCAAGCGCCTTGCGCAGCAGTTCGTGATCGACAACAAGCCGGGCGCGGGCGCGACGATCGGCAGCGAGATGGTGGCCAAGGCCGCGCCCGACGGCTACACGCTGCTGCTGGCCTCGCAGACCAACGCGATCGCCGCGTCGCTGTACAGCAAACTCAGCTTCAACCCGGTCGACGACTTCGCCGGCATCAGCCTGCTCGGACGCGAGCCGGGCGTGCTCGTCGTGCATCCGTCGCTGCCGGTCAAGAGCGTGGCCGAGCTGGTGGCCTACGCGAAGGAGCGGCCGGGCCAGGTCAATTACGCCTCGTCGGGCAACGGCAGCGGGCAGCACCTGTTCATGGCGATGTTCGCCACCATGGCCGGCATCCAGCTCACCCATGTGCCGTATCGCGGCAGCGGCCAGGCCACGACCGACCTGCTCGCCGGCACGGTGCCGCTGGCGATTCCCGGCACCGCGGGAATGGTCGGCCACATCAAGGCCGGCAAGCTGCGTGCACTGGCGGTCAGCGGCAGCAACCGCTCGCCGCAGCTTCCCGATGTGCCGACGCTGGCCGAGTCGGGCCTGGCCGGCTACGAGGCCTATGTGTGGATGGGCCTGCTGGCGCCCAAGGGCACGCCCGCACCGATCGTCGATCGCCTGTACAGGGAAGCGAAAGCGGCGCTCGCGACCGCCGACGTGCAGGGATACTTCAAGGAGGCCGGCATCGAGACCGTCGGCTCCACGCCGGCCGAGATGGATGCCTACTTCCGCGCCGAGCGCGAGCGCTGGGCGAAGGTGGTCAAAGAGACCGGCGCCAAGATCGATTGACCACCCCCGAAGCGGCTTCGCCGCACCCCCTCAAGGGGGCACCGCCGGCGGACCGGCAGAGCCGGATCCGCGGCGGTCACCGGGGCAAACCTCTTGACGAAGGCACAGCATGGTGACTGGACAAGAACACTGGACGCACAAGAAGACCGCCGACGGCGACGTGGAGCTCTTCCTGTGGGAGAAGTTCGTCGACTCTCCCGACGGCAAGCCCGCGGTGCTGTTCGTGCACGGCTCGTCGATGGCCTCGCAGCCGACCTTCGACCTGAAAGTGCCAGGCCGGCCGCATTCGAGCGTGATGGACTGGTTCGCCGAGCGGGGGTTCGTGTGCTGGTGCGTCGACATGGAGGGTTACGGCCGCAGCGACAAGAGGCGCGACATCTACTGCGACATCGCCAACGGCGCCGATGACCTGAAGGCCGCGACCGACCACATCGCTGCCGCGCGCGGCGTGAAGAGCTTCCTCACCTACGGCATCAGCTCGGGCGCGCTGCGCGCCGCGCTGTTCGCTCAAGCGCACCCCGAGCGCGTGGCGCGTCTGGCGCTCGACGCCTTCGTGTGGACCGGCGCCGGCGCGCCCACGCTCGAGCAGCGGCGCAAGAAGCTGCCCGAGTTCCTGGCCGGCAAGCGGCGCCCGATCGACCGCGCCTTCGTGCACTCGATCTTCAACCGCGACCATCCCGACTGCGCCGACAAGGCGACGGTGGAGGCCTTTGCCGACGCGATCCTCGCGCTCGACGACTCGATGCCCAACGGCACCTACATCGACATGTGCAGCAAGCTGCCGGTGG
>Ga0209797_10001262_pt1 | contig 12669 bp, 13 predicted proteins | sample DOMMetBare3Fresh_2_FD_187472 | JGI IMG/M metagenome (GOLD analysis project Ga0209797, IMG submission 187472) | Wetland sediment microbial communities from St. Louis River estuary, USA, under dissolved organic matter induced mercury methylation -... | ecosystem: Environmental > Aquatic >...
CTGGTAAAACAATTACTGAAGAAGACGTTTATAATTTTGTGATTCCAAAAAAATGAAGCGGAAAGTATTTTGTATTGGAGGATTAGGTACCGATGAGCAGATTTTTTCAAGGCTTTCTATTTCAAATGCAGAACTAGTTACAGTAAAATGGTTAATACCACAAAAGAAAGAATCTTTTTCTTCCTATGTACAACGAATGATGTTACAGGTTACCGATCCTGAGCCTGTTCTGTTAGGTATTTCATTTGGCGGTATGGTAGCTGTTGAAATGGCCAAACAATACCGGGTTAAAAAAGCATTCATCATTTCATCAGTAAAACACAAAAGCGAATTGCCATTGTGGATGAAAGTATTAAAAAAAATTCCTCTTCATCTTCTGCTTAAACCCAGGCCAAACAAGTTGATTTATCCCATAGAAGATTTTTTTCTTGGTGCAAATGACCCTGAGACAAGAAAATTAGCTGCTTTTTACAGGGAAAACATCCATCAGGGTTATCTGCAGTGGGCTATTCATGAAATTATTAATTGGCAAAATGTAACAATTCCGAAAAACCTGATACATATACACGGTACAGCAGATCGGGTTTTCCCTTTAAGAAATATGAAGGTAGATTTCAGAGTAGCGAAAGGAAAACATTTTATGATTTATAACCGATCTGTGGACATTAGCAACATTATTTATAAAGAATTGGAAAGGTTGAAATACTAAAGCCCGGATTGGATCAGTTGTTAAATGAAGAAGAATATCTCCTTCACTTTTCTGGCTGCAAATTACAAACCCTTACTTTTGTGTGCATTAAAAATTAACGAATGAGTTTAAACGAAATATTCTGGATTTTTTTTATTGGGTTTCTCATCCAATATCTTCCTTCAGTTGGTTATTATGGCATGTTTAAAAAAGCGGGTATTCCTGCATGGAAAGCATTTGTGCCATTTTATAATATGTGGATTGTTACTGAACTTGCTGGAATAAAAAAGTATTGGTTTTTTCTTCAATTTATTCCAATAGTGGGCTGGTTTATTACGTTGGGTATACTCATTGATTTTGTAAAGGTTTTTGGAAAGTTCCATTTTATTGAACATACCTTAACAGTTTTAGCGGCACCCATTTATTTTATTTTTCTCGGTTTTAATAAACAGGATAAATATGTAGGAGCAGAAGCTGCAAAATTGCATAAGAAATCAACAGCAAGAGAATGGGTTGATGCCGCAATTTTTGCAATAGTAGCTGCAGGGTTAATCAGGATGTTCATTTTTGAAGCATACGTAATTCCTACACCATCTATGGAACGTTCACTAATGGTGAATGACTTTTTGTTTGTAAGTAAAACTGCTTTTGGATCAAGAGTGCCAAATACTCCTTTATCATTTCCTTTAGTACATCATACGTTTCCCATTTTTAAAACAAAATCTTATTTTGATTTTATCAATCTTAAATACCGTCGTTGGTTTGCCAGTCCGGTTAAGAGAAATGATGTAATGGTTTTTAATTTACCCGTTGGCGATACTGTAATTAATGATGAGGAAAATTTCGGATCAAAGGTTACATACTACGAAGCCATACGACAGTTTGGTGGTGATAGAAACAGAGTATGGGATAATTACGGAGATATCATTATTACTAGGCCTGTTGATAAACGAGAGAATTTTATTAAACGTTGTGTTGCTATTGCAGGTGATACAATGGAAATCAGAAATGGCGTAGTTTATATCAAAGGAAAAATAAATGATATACCACCTGCTTCTGAAACTAATTATGTTTTAAAAACAAAAGGCCAGCCTTTGGATTATGCTTTAATAGAAGAAGATTATGGAATTCGTGAAGCAGCGGGAGAAGTAAGAGAATTAGGAAATAATCAATATGAAATATTCTTAACAAAAGAACAGGTAGCAATATTCAGTAAACTGCCTTTTGTTGAATCTATTACTCCGGTGAACTTTACTTATGAAAAAGATATAAGGGGAGTAGGCGGAATTGATTTATTTCCAAATGATACTGTTAATTGTAAATGGACGATTGATAATTACGGGCCTCTTTATGTTCCTCAAAAAGGAGCATCAATACAGTTAACTCCTGAAATTTATAGTCGCTATGAAAGAATCATTCGTACCTATGAAGGAAATAGTTTTGAAATGAAAGAAGGCAAATTTTTTGTAAATGGAAAGCAAACAGATAATTACACATTTAAAATGAATTATTTCTGGTTGATGGGCGATAACAGGCACAACTCACTCGATAGCAGATACTGGGGCTTTGTACCCGAAGATCATGTGGTTGGAAAGGCTTCTTTAATCTTTTTCAGCTGGGAAAAAGGCCCGAGATGGAGCAGAATTTTCCGGGCTATTAAATAATAGTGTATATTTGATACCGAGCTTTTATGATGGATCCTCCGACACGTTCGGGGGATTTTTTATCTAAATATCTCCAATATGAAAAAACAAGATTATCATTTTAATTATGAGGTTTTTGACTCTATTGACGAGCTTTCTGAAGATGACAAATGGTTATTAGACGAAGCAAGAGAAGTTACCCAACATGCATACGCCCCTTATTCCCGTTTTCAGGTGGCGGCAGTTGCTAAACTAAGCAATGGCGAAATAATATCCGGCACTAACCAGGAAAATGCATCTTTTCCTGCCGGGATATGTGCTGAAAGAGTAGTATTAGCAATCATTTCATCATTATATCCTAAAACTCCCATTGAATCAATGGCGATCAGTTATTTTAACCACAACGGTGAAAGCAATCACCCTATTTCGCCCTGCGGCATTTGCAGACAGGCATTGCAGGAGTTTAAAGAAAAAATGAAAGCACCAGTTCGTTTAATTCTTGGGGGCATGCATGGCAAAGTATACATCATAGAAGATGCCAGCCTTCTATTGCCTTTGTCTTTCACAAGCCACGATATGCAATAAAAATTAAAATAACCGAGAAGAATTGCCTGATACTCTTGCTTCATGCTCAAGCAACCATTGCTTGCGATGAAGCCCACCAGCATAGCCTGTAAGTTTCCCATCAACACCAACAACTCTGTGGCAGGGAATGATGATTCCCAGTGGATTTTTTCCATTAGCTGAAGCTGCAGCTCTTATTACTTTCATGTTTCCTAATCTTAATGCTAAATGCTGATAGGTGATTGTTTGCCCGTAGGGGATCAGTTGTAATTCTGCCCATACTTTTTGCTGAAAGGTTGTTCCATTTACACTTAAAGGAAGACTAAATGAAGTTCTGTTGCCTTTGAAGTATTCATCCAATTGCTGTATTGCATTTTGCAGAACTGAGTCTGAAACAGAAGTTTGAACTTGATAATCCAGTTCATCTTCAAATGAAATAGAAGTAATAAAACCATTTACTTCGGTTATTTCAACCGGACCAAGAAGTGAAATATATATCGCACTATTTATTTTAGTATCAACCAATTTTGCCTCCGTTTTCAACCTGGTGATCTGGTTTTAATAATACCACTTCTTTATCATGATCATAAACTCCAAGTACTAAACATTCACTGAAAAAATTAGCAATTTGTTTTACAGGAAAATTTATAACAGCAACAACTTGTTTGCCCACTAAATCGTTTTTTGAATAATGATGAGTAATTTGGGCCGATGATTTTTTAATACCCAATTCACCAAAATCAATACTTAACTGATAGGCTGGTTTTTTTGCATTGGGAAAATCATTTACTTCAATGATAGTTCCGGCCCTGATATCAACTTTTTCAAAATCATCCCAGCTTATCAGATTACTCATCATCACTATCTTTTAACTGTGAGGCAAGAGTAAGCAGATCGTCTTTTTTATATGCATTTTTTTCCGTGTTGAAACACTTCGCATATTCTTCAATTAATAAACGGATAATTTTTTTATGGCTCATAGGTTTAAAATAAGAGGCGGTTGGATTTACACTGATGCGTTTAAAATAGGTTTCCACATCTTTATGTGAAAATATCTGTCCGGTTGCTCCGTCCATATAAAATAAAATATGTTCGGGTGGAACTGTTTCATTTGTAACATGAACCGGATCGTCATCAAAGTATGCCAGGATAAACTGTCGGGGTATATTAATCATAAACATATTAATATCCAGCATTTGAGATAAAACCAACTGTATAATTCCTAATGAAATTGCATTCCCTTTTTTTGATTCAATTAATTTATGTAGTAAAAAATCGTCGGGTTGTATATAATTAATTTCACTGCCTTTTATCTTGTAATAATTAAAGAGAATATTATTAAGCACATTCACTTTTTCCAATGAGGTTAAAAAGCTGTTGAGTTCAAGCCATATATTTCGTCTGATCTTTTCAAGTTCCTGGTAAAAAATAGTAAGGTTTAACTCCGGGTATTGATAACGGCTCAATAACAAAGCCCCTGTAAATAAATCATGTTCTTTATCATTACTCCATGCATTAAAATCCATTTGCAGGTCTCTGAAATGCAGGCTGTGTATAAGCATTTCAATACGTTCCTGGGTTTCTTCATCAGGTGTTGTTTCCCATAAATGTTCAAGGTTGGGAATAATTTGTTTCCCAAGCGAAATAATCCGTTCACTTACAGTGCTGTACACATCAAGATCCGGATCATCAATCAAATGCAAAAGCGCATTAATTTCTTTGGTTTGTTCCATTCAATGGGTATTCAGTTAATTTAATTCCGTAAATCTGAATTTTAAATTTCAAAAACGAACAATCTTATGAAAAAAGTTGTACACACTGGTGTTAATGAAATTAATTTAAATAAAATGTAGAATTTATACTATAAAGGATTGTATAGGTAATAGACCTTACCTGCTTCTTATGTTAATATCAATTTATCAAAAACAATGCATCAAATCAGATTTTATTATGAAAAAGTGAATTAACATTGTTCTGCCAACAGTAAATCGTTTTAATCCAGTACCAATAAAAAACCAATTGCCGCCTAATCCCCGGCACTATCCAATGGCCTGTTTTATATCACGGCCCTATGAAATTAACGGCTTCTGTACCTTTGAGAACAAATAAGGAACTAAACAAGACGAAGCCACATAAAAGTCCCCTGAGTGATCAGGGGACTTTTTTTGAACCAAGTTTAATTTCAAAAGTTGATGTGCTTCTGTAAAAGTTATCAGGATTAAAAAATTGTATTATTCTAATTAATCCGTATAATCAGGAATGATGTGTATGAAACGAAGGAATTTTTTCTGGATATTTTTTATCTTTAGCGAATAATAAAATGTTCCCTTGTTGAATTCTCATAATCCTTTATTGCTACAAAATTAACTGCACTCATCCAATAAATTGTTTGTAAGCTTACTACTCAATGAGTAAATAATAGTTTGAAAACGATTGTTTTCAGAAATGATAAAATTTTTCAAAACCGAATTTCAATTTGTAATTAATCAGCGAAAACTCAATGAAATTGCATAACTAAACAAATGACAGTTAGTTAAAAGCATTATTAGTTACAATAAAACAACAAAATGGGTAAATAAAGATCAATTAAAAGAAAGGCATATGCTTGTTTTTTAAGAAATTTGTAATTCTACAAAAAAATAAAAATGAGCAATAACCCCGTTACATTATTTGATAAAGTGTGGGACTCACATGTGGTTCGTAAAATTGAAGATGGTCCTGATGTGTTTTTTATCGATCGACATTTCATTCATGAAGTTACAAGCCCGGTTGCTTTTCGTGGTTTGGAAAGTCGTGGTTTGGGAGTAATATTCCCGGAAAAAACTTTTGCAACGGCTGATCATAATACACCAACAATTAATCAGCATTTACCAGTTAGTGATCCGCTTTCTGCCAATCAATTAAAAGCATTAGAAGTTTACTCAGCTAAATATGGTATTTCTCATTGGGGATTAGGTAATCCAAAAAATGGGATTGTACACGTTGTTGGACCTGAAAATGGAATTACACTTCCGGGCATGACCATTGTTTGCGGCGATTCTCATACATCCACACACGGTGCATTTGGTGCCATTGCATTTGGTATTGGAACTTCAGAAGTGGAAATGGTTCTTTCTTCTCAATGTATTATGCAACCTAAGCCAAAGAAGATGAGGCTTAATGTAAATGGCAAGTTAGGTAAAGCTGTTACTCCAAAAGATGTGGTACTCTTTATCATTTCAAAATTAACAGCAGCCGGAGCCACCGGTTATTTTGTTGAATTTGCCGGTGATGTATTTGAAAACATGAGTATGGAAGGCAGAATGACAGTTTGTAATATGAGTATTGAAATGGGAGCTCGTGGTGGAATGATTGCTCCTGATGAAACAACATTTACTTATATCAATGGAAAAGATAAAGCTCCAAAAGGAGAGGCATGGGATAAAGCATTAGCATTCTGGAAAACATTAAAGACAGATGCAGGAGCAAGCTTTGATATGGAACATCACTTTGATGCAGCAGAAATTGAACCAATGATCACTTTTGGTACAAATCCCGGAATGGGAATTGGTATTTCAAAGCATATTCCTGTAACTCTTGAATCTGGCAGTGGTAAATCGAGTTATGAAAAATCACTGAACTATATGGGCTTTCATGAAGCTGATTCCATGTTAGGCAAAAAGGTTGATTATGTTTTTGTTGGCAGTTGTACCAATGGACGTATTGAAGATTTCCGTGCATTTGCATCAATCATAAAAGGACGTAAGAAAGCTGAACATGTTACAGCATGGATAGTTCCCGGTTCACATATTGTTGAACAGCAAATTAAAGACGAGGGCATACTTGATATATTAACAGCAGCAGGTTTTCAATTACGGCAACCTGGTTGTTCTGCATGTCTTGCTATGAATGATGACAAAATTCCAGCCGGCAAATATGCAGTGAGTACAAGTAACAGAAACTTTGAAGGCAGGCAAGGACCGGGTGCAAGAACAATGCTTGCCAGTCCGCTGGTAGCAGCAGCTGCAGCAGTAACAGGTGTTGTAACAGATCCGAGAGAGTTGCTGTAAGAAAGGCAAAGAGGGAAAGGCAGTGGCAAAGAGGCAAGGAGGGAAAGGCTAAGGCAACAAGGGAAAGACGAAGGCAACAAGGCAATACAAAGGCAACAAGGGAAAAATTTAAAACGTATAACTTAAAACTTAATACTCAAAATGGCTTACGATAAATTTACAATACTCACCAGCACAGCAGTTCCAATGCCAATTGAAAATGTTGATACCGATCAGATTATTCCTGCTCGTTTTTTAAAAGCAACAAAGCGTGAAGGATTTGGAGATAATCTTTTCAGAGACTGGCGATATAATAATGATGATACTCCAAAAAAGGATTTTGTTTTAAACAATCCCATTTATTCAGGTAAGATATTGGTTGGAGGAAAAAATTTCGGAAGTGGATCCAGTCGTGAACATGCCGCATGGGCCATTTATGATTATGGTTTCCGTTGTGTGGTATCCAGTTTCTTTGCCGATATTTTTAAAGGGAATTCTATCAACATAGGCATATTACCTGTTCAGGTAAGTGAATCGTTTCTCAATAAAATATTTAAAGCTATTGAAGCAGATGCTAAAACACAGCTGGAAATAAATCTTCCCATTCAAACAATTACAATTCTTGCTACAGGAGAGAAAGAATCATTTGATATCAATGGGTATAAAAAGAATAACCTTACCAATGGATATGATGATATCGATTATTTGCAAGCAATGAAAGAAGAAATAAAGTCGTTTGCAGCAAAGAGTTTGTACTGATAATTATTAAAAAAGATTATGCCTGTTAAACAACGATATATCGAAATCATGGATACAACACTCCGTGATGGTGAGCAAACGAGTGGTGTTTCATTTTCAGCCATTGAAAAATTAACCATTGCTAAACTTTTATTAACGGAGTTAAAAGTCGACCGGATTGAAATTGCTTCGGCCCGTGTATCAGAAGGTGAATTTGATGCCGTAAAGAAAATTACAAAATGGGCAAAAGCAAATGGTTTATTGAATAAAGTAGAGGTGCTTACTTTTGTAGATGGTGAAATATCTGTTGATTGGATGATAAAAGCTGGAGCGAAAGTGATGAATCTGTTAACCAAAGGTTCACTCAATCATCTTACTCACCAGTTGAAGAAAAAACCTGAACAGCATTTTGCAGAAATAGCTGAGGTGATTAAACTCAGCAAAAAGAAAGGCATTGACTGTAATGTTTATCTCGAGGATTGGAGCAATGGAATGCGTCATTCAAGAGAATATGTGTTTCAGTATCTTGATTTTCTTTCAACCCAACCGGTGAAACGGATTATGTTACCCGATACATTGGGTGTATTAATTCCATCAGAAGTATTTGCATTCATTTCTGAAATTGTACAGCGTTATCCTACAATTCATTTCGATTTCCATGCACACAATGATTATGATCTTGGTACGGCCAATGTCCTTGAAGCAGTGAAGGCAGGTGCTCATGGTTTGCATTTAACCGTAAATGGAATGGGAGAAAGAGCAGGTAATGCTCCAATTGCCAGCGCCATTGCGGTATTGAATGATTTTATGCCTGCTGTAAAAACATCAGTTGCAGAAAAAGCATTGTACAGTGTAAGTAAACTGGTTGAAACTTTTTCAGGGTTCCGTATTCCTGTTAACAAACCTGTAGTAGGTGAAAATGTTTTTACACAAACTGCCGGTATTCACGCCGATGGTGATAAAAAGAATAAATTATATTTCAGTGATTTAATGCCGGAACGTTTCGGTCGTCAGCGGAAATATGCATTGGGCAAAATGAGTGGTAAAGCGAACATTGAAAATAATTTACAACAACTAGGTATTTTGCTTTCAGACGAAGATTTAAAAAAAGTTACACAACGGATTATTGATCTTGGAGATCGTAAAGAAGTAGTAACCCAAGCTGATCTGCCCTATATTATCTCAGATATATTAGACAGCAATGCCATTGAAGAAAAAGTAAAGATTGAAAATTATGTGCTTACCCATTCAAAAGATTTAAACCCTTCTGTTACTTTAAAAGTTTCATTAAACGGTGAGTTATTTGAAGAGCATGCACAGGGTGATGGTCAGTACGATGCTTTCATGAATGCATTGAAAAAAATATACAAACAAAAGAAAATTGAACTTCCCTTGCTAACGGATTATGCCGTTCGTATTCCTCCGGGTGGAAAGAGTGATGCATTGTGTGAAACAATCATTACATGGAGTCATCATAATAAGGAATTCAAAACACGTGGTCTTGATAGCGATCAAACAGTATCTGCAATTAAAGCTACGTTGAAGATGTTGAATAGTATATAAAAGGCAAGGAGGCAACAAGAGGGAAAGGCAATGAGGCAAAGAGTGGAAAGGCAACGAGGCAAAGAGTGGAAAGGCAATGAGGCAAAGAGTGGAAAGGCAATGAGGCAAAGAGTGAAAAGGCAAGCGTGTTTGTTATTTAGTTAGAATTATGAGTTCAATTAAATCTTATAGGGATCTGATTGTTTGGCAAAAGTCAATGATTTTAGTTACAGATATTTATTCTGTTACTAAAACATTTCCTGCTGCTGAAGTATATGGCTTAACGAATCAATTGAGAAGATGTGCTGTTTCTATACCAAGTAATATTGCAGAAGGTTATGGAAGAAATTCTACAGGGGATTATAAGCGGTTTTTGCAGATAGCAGCAGGATCGTTGTATGAATTGCAAACACAGATAGAGATTGCTTTTAATCTGAAATATATTGAAGAGAAAAACCGGACTGAAATCATCAATTTAAGTATTGAGATTGACAAAATGTTGTATTCAATTATTCAAAAAATAAAATAACAGGAGTTGATTGAAGAAAGGCACGCACTCATTGCCTCTTTGCCTTTCAACTCTTTGCCTTTAAACAAATCATGGCATCAAAACACATTTTAATCGTCCCCGGCGATGGAATAGGACAGGAAGTAACAGCAGTAGGTAAGAAAGTATTGGATAGAATAGCAGAAAAATTTGGACATACATTTACGTATGATGAAGCATTAATTGGTCATGTAGCTATTGAAGCAACCAGTGATCCTTTACCAGCCGAATCTTTGGAAAAGATGAAAAAATCAGACGCTGTTTTATTTGGAGCTGTTGGTCATCCAAAATACGATAACGATCCTTCTGCTAAAGTAAGGCCTGAACAAGGTTTACTGAAGATGAGAAAAGAGTTAGGATTATATGCCAATATTCGTCCCATAAAATTATTTGATGAATTACTGAGTGCTTCAAGCATTAAACCTGAAATATTGAAAGGTGCTGATATTTTATTTTTCCGTGAGTTAACAGGTGATATTTATTTTGGTGAAAAGGGCAGAAAGAATAACGGTGATACAGCTTATGATGTTGCAGAGTATAGTAGATATGAAGTAGAACGTATTGCCCGTAAAGCATTTGATGCTGCCAGAACAAGGAAAAAGAAATTATGTTCTGTTGATAAAGCCAATGTGCTTGAAACATCAAGACTATGGAGAGAAGTAATACAAAAAGTTGCTTTGGAATATCCTGATGTAGAAGTTGAGCATCAGTTTGTTGATGCTACTGCTATGTTACTGATTAAAGATCCGAAACGTTTTGATGTAGTTGTGACTGCTAATTTATTTGGTGATATACTTACAGATGAAGCATCACAAATTGCTGGCTCAATGGGCATGTTGGCCAGCGCATCAATAGGTGATGGTACAGGAGTTTATGAGCCCATTCATGGTTCTGCACATGATATTACCGGAAAAGGTGTTGCAAATCCTTTAGCATCTGTTTTATCTGCTGCTTTATTACTTGACATTTCATTTGGAATGAAAACTGAATCTGAAGCAGTGATCATTGCAGTAGATAAAGTATTGAAAGACGGGTTCAGAACAAGAGATATTGCTGATGCTCAAACATCAACTGAAAAACTTTTAGGTACAGAAGCAATGGGTGAAGAATTATTGAAATGTATTTGAGCAATAATAATCGGTATTAACCAGCTTGTTTTATTTTGATTTAGGTATATAATAAAATGATCTTATAACAAGACTAGGCAATAGAATAAATAAAAAAAGCAATTCAATGTTGAATTGCTTTTTTTTAAGTGCCCAGGACTGGATTCGAACCAGCACATCCTTGCGAACGCTGCGACCTGAACACAGTGCGTCTACCAATTTCGCCACCTGGGCAACTATTCTTTAAATCAGGGTTGCAAATATAGCATTCTACGCAGAAACATTAAAATCTCTCAACGCATCATTTAAACTGGTTTTTAAATCTGTACTTGGTTTTCGTTTTCCAATAATCAACGCACAACCAACACCATAATCACCTGCAGGAAATTTTTTGGTATAAGAACCGGGAATTACTACGCTTCTTTCAGGTACACGACCTTTTAATTCAATTGGAACCGGTCCGCTCACATCAATAATTTTAGTTGATTGTGTTAATACCACATTTGCTCCTAGCACTGCTTCTTTCTCAACAATCACACCTTCCACTACAATACAACGGCTGCCGATAAAACATCCGTCTTCAATAATTACAGGACTAGCCTGTAAGGGTTCTAATACGCCACCAATTCCAACGCCACCACTCAGGTGAACGCCTTTGCCAATTTGTGCACAACTGCCAACAGTAGCCCACGTATCAACCATGGTGCCTTCATCAACATATGCTCCAATATTTACATAACTCGGCATTAATACCACATTCTTTGCCAGGTAAGCACCATATCTGGCTACTGCATGTGGTACAGCACGTACGCCCAACTCTTTATAATTTTTTTTCAAAAGCATTTTATCATAAAACTCAAATGGAGCCACATCCCATGTTTGCATTTGCTGAATTCCAAAATAAAGGAGTATAGCTTGTTTTACCCATTCATTTACCTGCCAGCCTTTATCTGTTGGCGCTGCAGTTCGTAAACGGCCTTTATCTACTTCTTCAATTACTTCTCTAACTGCGTTACTGTATTTATCCTCTTTTAATAGTTCTCTGTTTGCCCAAGCTTCCAGAATGAATTCTTTCATCTTATATTATTTTGCTGCGAAAATATTTATAAATAAGATACCAGCAGTAGTTTTTCATAGGATCGCCTGTTGCACCTGCCATGCAATGAAATGGCTGCATGGTCGCAATCACTTCATCTTTCAGAAATTCTGTTCATCAGGTATCTTTGGAAAATTATCTGCAATTTTGCTACTATGAACATCGGCTTTGATGCAAAACGGGCTTTTCATAATCAAACAGGACTGGGGCACTACAGCAGAACTTTAATTCGATCGCTGGCAACAAATTTCAACCAACATCAATATTTTTTATTCAACCCAAAACCTACCAGCTTATTTCATTTTCTTGATTTAAAAAATGTAACTGAAGTACTTCCCCAATCTTTTTTAGCAAAAAAACTTTCTTCAGTATGGAGAAGTAACTGGGTAAAAAAAGATCTTCAAAAAAATAAAATTGATTTGTATCACGGGCTGAGTCATGAAATACCCGTTAACATTCATAACACCGGAATAAAATCAGTTGTTACCATACATGATTTAATTCATGAACGTTATCCTGAACAATACAAACGCATTGACCGTAACATTTATACAAAGAAATTCCGCTATGCCTGCAACCATGCTGATAAAATCATCGCCATCAGCAATCAAACCAAAGAAGATATTATTGAATTTTATAAAACCAACCCATCAAAAATTGAAGTGTGTTATCAAAGCTGTAACCCGGCTTTTGGGAAAGTAATTCCAGCAGCAGAGA